>Ga0265797_10003173_pt1 | contig 26687 bp, 17 predicted proteins | sample P2T30metagenome_FD_192433 | JGI IMG/M metagenome (GOLD analysis project Ga0265797, IMG submission 192433) | Plant litter microbial communities from East Loma Ridge, Irvine, California - P2 T30 | ecosystem: Environmental > Terrestrial > Plant litter > Unclassified | place: USA: California... | reverse complement strand
AGAACTTCCCCATGATACGACACAGACACAAAGCAACGTACATGTCTCCCGTTGGACACCTGCCAGAGATCCTCAACCGGGCTAGCAAGCTCGACAAGCCTATTCTGGACGATTTCCAGATCTTGATGAGCTCCGTGAGCGTGCGCGAAGGGCATGAGAGCACGCGTCAGAATCGTAAAGAAAGTCATAAACAGTGCGATGGAGAAACTCGATATTCCAAGTCGTCGTCTCACCGTAATTTACGAAAACCAGAAGATCTTTGCAGGCTTCCTGGAGGAAATTGATGGTCGATCTCACCATCCGTTCAATATCCTGAGGAGTATAATAATCTCCGTTGTGATCGGTCCAAGCAAAGCCAGCCGCAAGGTGCCCACTTGCCAGAAGCCAGAAATTGAGGAAAGAGTTATGGGCAGGCAAAGAGTACCCATAGTATCTGTTCCTCTCGATCTTGAGGGCGAGCATAAGGGCGGCTGCCATGTCGGAGTTATTCTGTCGAGTCCTGGTGATGCGGTCGAGTATCAGTTTTTCAAAGTAATCATCGAGCCCGATGGGGAAGTCAGCCCGGGTTTTCTGGAGTTGTTGAAAATCACAACCTTTGCGTAGCTCGCTACTCAATGCTTTGACTACAAGTTCCGTCCAGAGAAAAACGCCCTTGGCATCGATCGCGAGATTGTTCACGAAATCCGTTGCCCTCTTCGTTTTGCCGACAAAACCAAATTCCAAGCAGAGATCGCTCTCTTTATCAGCATTCTTCAGACGATTGCGGATATAAGATCTCATATCTTGAAACGTCATTCTGTCTAGGTACAGGGTTCGATTATGACATCCAAGTTTCGACGTAAATGGCTTCCACGGTCGACAGGAGACACACAACTTGACGTTCGGCAGTTGCGAGATCTTCAAAATCTCATCAGCGATTTGTCCGTGAGAATCCTGCGGATCGCATTCGTCCAGTGCGTCCACGAGGAAGAAGAAGTTTGCGCCAGGGCGGGATACCAAGCGGGCCAGCATGTCGTACAGCTCCTCGTAGTACCAGGGACGTTGATCATGACTTGATAGCCGTCTCGATCCACAAACAAACTTTGCGAAGTCCATGTTGTCCGTCAATGAAGAACGCAACGTAGAGTAGAGAACGTGTCTCAGAAGTCCTTCGCAGCTCTTCTGAACTGGGTCGCCCAAGATCCAGAAGAAGTGCTCGGCACGAACCAAGGATTTTCCTGCGGCCCACAGATCCAGGAAATGATTGGCTTGGGGGTTGGTCGCTAGGTATTTCCTGTAGGATTCACCCGTATCAGTACAACACACAATACACGGTACTCTTTTCAAGATGCATACATGAGTGTAGACTTTCCCGATCCAGGTTTTCCCATGAAGCAGAAAAGGCCGTTATCCTCCTCGTCTGCCACCAACCAATCCGTGAACGTCTTGTCAATGGTCTTGGACCTCGACCAGAGATCATCATCGTGTTGCTCACGATCGCGCTGTTCATCACTCTCATCTCTTTCAGCAAGCGCCCATCCAAACGTCCCACGCTCAGCGCTGTTCAACCGGACTCTGCGATCATCCATGCCATCGTAGCGGAGGCTGTCAAGCACCGAGTTCAACGCTTGCTGATCGGGCGATGGACCATGCTGATGGTAGACATCGCCCAGGTGGTTGTGACTGGCGCCAGAACTATGGATATCGCTATAGCTGTGTCCGGAGTGGCTCGCCATAGCTAAGCAGTTCGGCGAATGATTCGCTCACACTCTCGTCGCGTGAAGCACGTCTCTCGTTAGCGTGAAGATGTCTTTGAAATGGCCATCGAAGAACGTTGAAAGCCAAACATCGAGGATCAGGCTGAGGGTGATTATGATCAGCTCATCCGGGATTCAGCTCATGCAGCCTCGCCTTCTGAAGCATGCAGGCGCGGCACTAGCGCATTGCCAGCACAGCTGTGGCGTTTCTTGGACGGCACGCTATGAGTTCTTCGCTCTGGAACATGAAACTCTCATCTTGCATTTTCGAATTCAATCGTTCATCTACAGAGAGAAACTCATATGTTAGGGGTATCAAATTAAATCTGGGGCTTTTTATCCTGTCATCCGCAATCCCACACCGCCAAAACCTCAAACTCACTTGCCATCTTGCCTGTTCGTTGTCTCGAAGCTGTCCTGTTCCAGATAGCTCCACTCGGGAATCTCTTTGATACGCTTCCACATCTCCTTCTCCAGCTTGTTCGCTGCCTTGGCATAAGGCGTGTTCTCTGCGTTGTAGCGCTTGCAATTGCGCACGACAAGCAGCACATCCTTGATGAAATCTTCGACCGCTTCGTACTGGTCATTTTCCAATTTCTGCTCCATGGTGCTCAGGTCCATCGGCTCCTTGATTACGGTGTAGTAATCCTGGACTTCTTCTTTGTTGACCGGCGCGAGGAAAGGCCATGAGGCGGAGGAAGTTTGGAGGGCGTTCAGCAGACTCATGAAGAGACTGTGAGATTGGTTGCGGCGGGGTTGGCGAGAGAGTGCGTCCATGTCGTGGCTCCAGCCGGTGGCTTTGATAGCGTCGATTGAGAGAGGGTCGATGGGTGGGATCTTCTCGCCGGGCTTGAGCTTCTTCCACTGTGCGGGTGGTTGGTGGAGGGTGTAGCTGGCGCTGTTGACACTGATTTTGGCGTGTACTGCGGCCTTTTGCTTGAGCAGCAGGCGTCCCATCTCGAGGTAGCGGACTTTTGGCAGCATGGAGCACTGCATGATCGTACCTCCTTCATAGTCCTTGATGTAACCCATCCATCTGGGCTTGTCGAGTGTAATATCTTTCGTGAAACCTTGCTTCTTAAAATATCCGATTGCATAATTGTCGGCGTAGGTCAGGAAGTGCATCACGTCGCTCGACGCCCGTACGTAGTCTTTCAGATGACACATAAGATGCGCGCCGTATCCCTTCACCTGCTGGTCGCTGCTGATCGCGCAGAACACAATCTCAGCAAACTGACGGCCCTTGAAAGGACGGTATGTGATTCCTCCGACAACTTCTCCAGGCAAGCCTGAGCTCTCAGCAAAGCTTCCGGCAGGCGGACGCTTGACGATTGCTATGCTCAGATGCGTCCTGTCGTAGACCAGCCTAGCTATGTAGTCCTTTGGCATCTTAGGCAGTTGTTTTTGGAAGATACATTTGAGTCCAGTAAGGATGATTGAGGAGTGATTGCGGCCGTCGTTGTTTACGACGTAGAATGAAATGTCGCCGTTGCGTTCTTCTATGACGGCTGGCTTCTCTGGGAAGGGTATGACTGGCTCGTTTGGCGACGTTCCATTCTTGCCATTTGTGCCATTTGTCTCGTCGTCGCCATTCGCGGCTGGTGGAATCTCGGGTTCGGGGGATGTGGAGGGTTTGATTCGCTTTGCTTCGTGGCCGTTCGCGTCACCGTTCAGCTCCGACTCGGCCTTCCTCTTATGGGCTGTAGTGAAAGACGGGTTAGTATTGCCCATTATTACGAACTGTCGCATGGCGCGCGACTCGAGGTGGGGATTGTCCAGAGTGACGGTGTGCTGATGCTATGCATAATGTGCTGAACTGGGCTAGACATACCTTCGTCTGCAAGCGAGCCTTGCGCCATGTTTGTGTTGCGTTTTGGTGAGTGTGTTCAGTGTAAGTGATTCGGTGGTGTAGAATGCGATGATGCTCTTTGGGGTAGTGCTTGCGGAGTCGGCGCACGGAGCTGACACGTGAATGTTGACTGAGGCACGTTTTAAGGCATTCTTGCATGTCAGAAGCCGAGCCGAGCTCCAGCTGTTCAAGTCAATGGCAGCAACATCTCGAGCGAGCTAGGGACAACGTTGGAGAGAGACACGACGCCTACTACACCCAAACGACCTCACTTCACCACCACCCATACCTCCAACACATCAATGTCTTCCACTCCCCTTCAAAGCCTCTGGGACGCCTCGGCGAGCCAGCCCTTCACTCCCGCAATCTCCAAGGAGCAACAGTTCACCGTTGGCTTCACCCTGCTGTTCGCAGCTCTGGTCCTCACTGGCCTGTTTGGCATGAGTATGTGACGTGAACACCTTCATATATCACGATGCTAACATATCCGTAGACAACAGCCTCAAGAACCTGCCCCTCTTCGCTGTCCCTGCATCTCTGACTTTCGGGTAAGCGCTCATACGATACGCACTGCGCGCTCAAGACACTGACCAGACTACAGCTTCGGCGCCGTTTACATGATCTGCGCTGTCGGCGTCTACGTGTAAGCGATTATTCGGACCACCCAAATATTACGAAGATCACGACAACCCATACCAAACCGTCGACAACCTCATCACCTCGCCCGCCATGGCTATCGACTCCAACTTCTTCACAGCCGTCTCTTCATCGGCCCGGCAACTACTACAGCTACTTCGCTGCATCTCATTCACAGACAAAGCGCACGTGCGCATCGCTCAAGAAGGTCTGCGCATCACTACGGAAGATGGCAGCGTAATGGAAGCTTTCGTCTTCATAGAAAAGTCGCTATTCACAAACTATACCTACAATCAATTACTTCCAGCTTCCTCCCAGGACGATCCTCCGGACTCGCCACATTTTCAAGTCTCCCTCGCTTCTCTTCTGGAAACTCTCAACATCTTCACACTCTCGGATCCCAACGCTACCAAGCGCTCAGACATCTCCGACCCATATGCTGCACATAGGCTCAGCCGCCACGCAGGCATCGATGCCTTTACTTCTCATACTGCTGGAATTTGCACCTTGTCATATGCTGGCGAAGGCAATCCTCTCAGCATTCACATGACCGAAACTGGCGTCACGACAACCTGCGATTTGACAACTTATGATCCCATCAGCAATGAGGAGATCCCCTTCGACAGAGATGCCATCGCACTGAAGACGATCATGCGCTCGACAAGCCTGCTGGACGCGGTCAATGAGCTCTCCTCATTAAACCCAGCCACAATCACGATCACAGCCACTGCATCAACGTCATCGCAATCTATCCTCTCGCTGTCTGCAGCCGGATCTCTGGGCTCGGCTACAGTCGAGTTCAGCACTTCCACCCCATCCGACACACCAATCTTAGAAACCTACACTTGCCACCGCAGAACCAGCACCAGCTACACGTTCTCATTGCTCAAAGCGGCACAACGTGCCATGGCTACAGCAACTAAAGTTTCCCTTCGCATCGATGAAGAAGGTGTCCTCAACTTGCAGTTCTTGATCGACGTGGAAGCTGTGGGAGGCGGTCAAGGTCATACCTTCGTGGAGTTCCGCGTGGTTCCTCTGGTCGAAGGTGAAGATGGGGCTGTAGGGGATGAGAGTGATGAGGAGTGATGTATGATTATCCAAAAGATGCGGGCTTACCTTACGCTGTGTGGATAGACCACTGGTTTACAAAAGTTTGATATCTTCATCGTATAAACATATGCTTGTCAAAAGTGAGCGCTGGGTCGTATGAGAACGGACCACACACTTGAATGTATTATTGGGTGCATGGCGAGACTATAAACATCTGACATGTCCGAAGCAAAGGCAACACATGGAGCACAAGCTGACGGAATGAAAAAGCATATGACACAGCTACATATATTAGATACAAAGTACATTACTTACTACTCTACTGACTATAGACGTTTGATCGAGCGAGAGAAACAAAGAGAACCAGACACTCAAAACACAACTCTTAAAATCGCTGCTATGCGCTCGTCCACAGTATGAAACGACCGAATACAAATATAATGCTCGCTTGCTTACTTTTCTGCCGTGACCATGCACCAATGGAAGACAGACACTACGCTGGTATCATTCCTCCGAAACCAGACCGTCCAAAATAGCGCGGGTTCTGTTCTTTGACCGTCCATCCGAGAAAACAAAGCGTGAGCCGAAATAGTAAGCTGCGTGACCGGCACGAGCTGAGGAGGGGGGGAGTGCTGCCGCTGCGCCGATCGTGTGTGTAGCGCTGATACTGGGCGGGCATGTGATGATTGCTTTCATTGTTGACGCCGGATATGTCATGCTGAAGCGGGATTTATGCTGGTGGAGGGAATGATGGAACTGGAATTGGAGTGCAGTCGAACTGGTTGGGAAGATCGTGTGGAGAGAGCACTCTGACTCCTGACTGAGCCAGAGAGAGAGTGTGTGTGCCGGCGCTCAGTGGCACCAAATTGTTGTCCACAGTATCCTTGTATCGCTGTGGACGCGTCTTGTCGACTATGCTTGTTGAGGAAGGGAGACTCTTGGCGTCGAACTATCTTGGATGCTATTGCATGCAAAAGTTGTCAGAAGGCAACGATGGCGACGACTTCCAATGGGCAGCAAAGTGCCACAACAAGGCTAACGAGCACAAAATCAATAACGCTCATTGATGCTGCGCACACTCATGCGGTGCCCAGGACCGTCAGTACGCTGATGGTCGTACTCTGACTGCCTTCTCAGCCCATCATGACTTGCAGAGTGTTGAGGCTGTGCGTTGTGTCTGGCCTGTGAGTAGCCGGCGTAACTTGTGTCAGAGCCGCTCGCTTCGGGGCCAGGGCTGCCATCATCATGGCCGCTGTTCTCACGTGCTGTGGCATCACTGCTGCTGCGATCCGATGTTTCGGAGCTGTAGCTGTAGAGACTAGCCATTGGTGCAGGTGCATGCATCACAGAAGCTCGAGAAGACGATGGTCTCGCGCCATCGATGGGCGCTTGTATGGCTGGGAGTGAAGTGCTGGAAGCACTGTAGCGTAAGCTAGTAGGGTCTGCTGGAGGCAACATTGCAGTTACTACTGTGCTTGGAAAAGGTTCTCCGAGCGTCGCAACGACAGGAGAAGACTCCGGACTGTAAGAGCTGGTCGGAGGTTGGAATTGATAGCCCAAGACAGCATCAGTCATTGGCGCCGTTGTGACTGGCAAGCCGCCGCGCATCTGATGCTGGCTCGGAGAAGTGCTTGCATAGTTTGGCGATTGCATAGTGGTCGAGCCATGACGTGAGCTGTGCGAGTCAACGGACCATGGCATCGCGTGACGGCTATGAACGCCGTTGATGTAAGGTCTGAAGTTCGCTGTCGCCGGGTTGATCGCTGGAGGCTCAGGGAGGCTTTGAGAGTACGGCTGACGCTGAGGGTAGCTGATCGAGTAAGGAACTACCGGTGGTAGTCTGCGCTCGAGGGGAGTGTGAGTGGGCAAAGATGAGTGCAGCGAACCCATGTCCAGCGAAGACATGCTTTCCGCACTCACACTTGGAAGACGAGCGTTGCCAACGTATGCTGGAGCTGGAGAGTGCAGGTTTCCGAAAGAGTACGTGCCTGTCTCGTAGTAAGGCGATGAGACAGGTGCAGAGAGAGGCGCACTTGTGCCGTAATTGCGATAGCTCTCGGGCGAACCGTATGTGCCGCCGGCGATGGAGTCATGGCGAGGAGCTGAAGCTGAGCCATATGTGTATGCGTCAACCGGCGAGCTTTCGTACTGTGTGTCGAATTCAGGCGGCCAAGTCGTACGAGTCTGCAGGACTGGCAAAGAAGGACGTTGCTGGCCTGGGTATGATGGTGTTGGATTGCCCATGGTTGGCGGAGAGGAATCGACGCTGTACTGTCTCGTGCTGACGGCATCGTTTCCTGCAGGAATGACTTCCAATGTTTCCGAGTTCACCTAACGTTTGGGTCAATAATAATCCTTGGAAGTGCACGCGTTGATGCTCACTCTGCAGAAGTTACAATCTTCCAATTTTACGCCGGAGCTTCTACACGCCTGACAGCCCGTGCCATCACCCGGGTCACCAGAGCATTTGATCTTGCGTCTTCTGCAGCGCCCGCACTTTTGCATACACAAGTCAGTTGCAACGCTTCACTGAGTCTTAATCTGAGTACTTACGGCAACAGCTATGCGACGCCTGGCTTGACCGCCGGCAGTGAGAGGCTCGTCAGGCTCCTGTATTGATGTGTGAGCGGGAATGCGACCATAAGCCTGACGAAGCTCGTGACGAGGCTCGTAGTAGCCATATGGTGTAGCTCGATCGTAATGAGCTGTGTGCGCCATGTTCCGGTGGTTTGTTCGGTGAAAAGCGTCGACGTCGCTTCCGCCATGATATGACTGCTGCATCATCATAGTAATATGTCATGGAGACATTCCCAATCCGTCAGCAAGGAACTGTACCGTCAGCCTCAGCGGCAGTGGGCGAGATGCTTAAAAGAAGCAGGTTGAGTGTACAGAAGAGATTTGATTAGGGGAGAGTAGTGCAAAAACGCGTAGGTGTCCAACTTGCGGTGTCAACGAACAATCGCTGGAACCGGCCGATGCGCATCACCACGGATGACCAAGGAGAGGCTGGATCAGCAATCGAAGCAAACATGCGCCCAAAGGGTGATTATGATGGACGGTGATCGTTTGCGTAGCACAAATCGATAGAAGTGTAAGACCTGGCTCGAGCGAGGCAATAGTGGGAAGTGGGAAGATCAGGAACGAAGAGCATCGATTGGGTCTGGATGTTACCGGGTTTGCCATCTGGATCATCTTGAGCTGAATAGGGCACGTTCTGGCTCACGGGCAGTGTCGCGCATGAAGCGGCTAATGCTTCGCTGTTGCAGCCGGATACCTGCACTTGGTACTGTCAACGGGGCAATGCACCACCAGTGCCCTGGCCTTGTGATGCAGAAGCTAATGAGCTCGTCAGCCGTCCCTGAGCCTGTCGTTGTCTGTCGGCGGCGGTCACAGCTCCTGCTGTCGTATGCAGTACGTCTGTCTATGCACGCCACCAGCACTGAACGTGTCATTTTTCACGTCTCACGAGGCGATCATTGGTTTCCAATACTGTGTGTTGTAAGCACTTATCGATAGACATCGACGTGACCCCTTACTGCTCTGCTTGACTTTCAGGTCCGCGATGTTGTGAAGACTGGCTGTTTGGAATGTTGCTGCAAATGGGCTCTTTCAAACGACGGACACATACGTGTGCCGAAGATTCTATGCGAGTCATTCTTAGTGGGTTTGGAAACTGTATCTACCCGCCATGGTCGTGCCATGCAAATTTCACCAGTCCAAAGGCAAGTCGTACCGGGCTGGATGTTCAGGCTATGTCAAGCGCATTGTGCTTTTCAAAACAGATGACAGCTAGTATCTCGCATTTTACAGCATGTTCAGGTAGACCCATAATGCCACGGCTAGGGGTAGCCCTGACGGTGGTGTACCAGTTACATGCAGGGGTAATGCCGATGTGATAGAGAGGCCTTGACGTCTAGCAGCGCAAGACTTCTGGAAAACTCTTGCGCAATGAGGCTAAGGGTACCTACTTGTTGCAAGTGGCACAAGATCCGTCGAAATACCCTTCCTCTGAAGCTCGAGCACTTCATTGACGGCCGACGGCACATTGCTGCCGCGGAAGCGGATGGTTGCATGTGGTCGTGCACGAAATGTTGCGTCATGTCTTGACTGACTGGATGCCTGGCAATCTTGGGTTATCTAGGTTGCGTTTGTACAGCGTAGGATGATCCCTACAATCTTCGATGGGAGTAGGGATGGACGTGGCCACGCGTTGAAATCAACCAAGCGACGCCTCTTTGTTGGGCTGGCTCATGTACAGCGATGAAACCAAACAGTCATGCATGATTGCTGATGCGTTGTCCCGTTAGTACTTATGATAGATCGCTTTCCGAAACGTTGGATGGGTCTTCTGCATCTCGCACGGGTGAGTTGATGCCGAGAGACATAGAAGGGCAAAAATTGGAGTTGCACGCGACCAACCATTGCGGTGTACAGTATGATGTGACGCTGAACTGACCTGGAGCTCATGCTACCAGTGATACTGACAGTCTGGTGATTGTGCCTCGTGTATACTCAGGGGAGGTTAGCATACAACCCCTCTCGGTCCTGCAGTCACGTCGCTGTGCTGTCAGACGGTGGCGCCCCAAGGACCATGGTACCGGGTCAAGATGCAGAATTGGCCCAACAACGTATTGCTGGGGAAGGCTTTGATGAAGAGCAGTTCCTGGTTGACACTCATGCCAGCCTGACTTTCATTTTGGCGCCAATCGCGGTCAGGCACGACGACCAGCGTATGTCTTTTTTCTTGCCACTCTACGCCAGGTGCCCCAGCTTGGCGGGAGGTCGGAGTAGTCCCAGAGGTGATTGTGAACTCGCCCAGTAGTATATTGCAATGAAGATTGAGTCAAATGCACGTGACCGCTGATGATGACATTGCTTGGTTAGAAGTGAAGTGAAGTTGTGGTTGTTTAGGCGAGTTTGCTGGCGTCCTTCGCGTCCTAGAAAGTGACGGCCGGCGCGTCCAAGCGCGGCCGACTTCGAGGTCCGAGTTCGAGATCAAGAAACAGCCTGCCATGCACTCATCGTCGCAACAACAACACACGCTTGCAGCATAGCATTTACCCGACACTCGCGCGCCTTTGGATCTCTGCGCTTTCATCGCATACACACAAGCGCCATCATGTTCCGAGTACCAGACTCGGACGACCTACCCAGCACTCCACCTCGCGACCACAACGCTTTCTTCCATCCTCCCAAGAGTACAACACCTTCGCACGAACCACCAACCTACCTCTCCAATGTTTCGACCACACCCCAGGGCCCTCCACCGCGCTCGGTCTACGCAAGCTCTTTCAATGCCAACGACACATTCCCTCGCGGACGAGGAACGCCGCTAAAGGGCTTTTCGCTCCCAGAAAGTAGCCCACCGAGGGAACACGATGAGGACGCGGAAGGCGAGGAGGAGGACTTGATGGCACACAGCTTCGCGCCTAGGGGGGTCAGGCTGGAGAGTGGCATCTTTGGCTCATCAGTGAACAGCCCGCGTGGCTTGAAGAGAAGCAGAAGCGGCAGGGTGCAGCCTCGACACGAAAGTGACATGCCTGCAATTGCGCGAAACTTGGCGAAGCAGTCGGGTCTAGCTCATTTGGACGAGCCGGACGACCTTGTCATATCGAGCGGAGAGATCGTGGCCGAGTTGGACGCCAAAGCGCAAAGGCAACCTCTGTCTGAGCTGGACGGCGCGCTGGCCAATGGTTCAGCACAGTTGACCAACCTTTGGAGTCGCTTCGCACCACCTTCGACGGAAGAGGGAACCATCGGCCCAGCTGGCGATAATGCAGTTGCGCAGGCTAGCTATATTGCCTCGTTTCTGCTGCAGATGCATCACCCTCATACCGCTAAGCCTGTTCAGCCCGCTACAACCTCTCGCTTCCAGCGTGCAGCGCTCGGTCAAAGAGCTCCCACATCCGCCATTCCTCTTCCAAAGGCTCTGCTCAATTGGTTGAATGCGCATCACAATCCTTACCCAGATGATTACGATGTCATCCACATGACCCAGCCTGCACCTTCAAGCAACGAGGCTTTCTGGGATGTGGTGTACGCGTCAGCCTTGCGTGGCAAATTTGCTCGCCTCATTCGTCTGTTGAAAGATGCACGCTTTGAGCATGCCGCCACCGCACTCGATGATGGCGCAGGACAGCCCGGGTACCGTGGCAAACAGCTCGACAATACCGAAGCGGTGGTAGCGCACTGTGTGGGTATTCTCGAATCATGTCCCGCGCTGCAGTACGATGATTGGGATGTCAAGGGCCCTGACTGGGCCTTGTTTAGACAGCGCATTCGCCAGGCTATCAGTGAGCTTGAAGAATTTGCGGAAGGCGATGACCAGGATCGCGATTTCCAGGGCAGCAACGCATTCACTCGGTCCACCGCGAGTAACTTCAAGGATACGATGAGTTTCAGCACAGCAAGCAAACGTGCTGAGAGCAAGATCCCTTGGACCATTTACGAAAACTTGCGAGCACTTTACGGACAGCTGCTTGGCTCCACAGATGAAATCGTTCTCGTTGCCCAAGACTGGCTCGAGGCGTGTGTGTACCTGACAGTTTGGTGGGATGGCGAAGATGAGACCAATGCTTCCGCCAGTCTTTCGCGAAGCACTCTTCGTCGAAGCACAGCCGCTGGTCAACGTACGAGAGAGGTCGATGTTGCTCCGCTGGCTGCTTATCGCAATCGACTTGCAGACGCTCATGCTGAAGTTACGACAAATCCTGAGGATTCTGTTTTCCAAGTGGACACGTTGAACCCGTTACTCGTCGCCCTGGCCTCCGTGATGGAAGACAACGTTGAAGGCGTGGTCGCACTTTTGCGAACCTGGAGCTTGCCTGTAGCCGTCTCAGTTGTGGAAGTCGGCTCGCTCGGCGGCTGGTTGCCTCAAGGCAGACCGAGAAGCAGAGGCCTAGCAGAGCAGGGCTTCAGCAGCGAGGATCTCATGGTTCTAAGTCACGGCCCGACCAATAAGAAGCCGGACACAGATATTGAACGTGATGATGTTCTGCTCCAATACGCAGATCGTCTGGCTGAGAGGGAGTATTTCCAAGCTGTTGAAAGTTCCGCCAAGAAAGAAGGTTGGGAGCTTGCCGTGTCAATCCTTGGACGACTGGACAACGCCACCTCTGCTCAGACCCGAATCGAGGGACTGTTACAGGACATTGAACTGAGCGACGATGTGAGGGTCGACAAAGTGCTCACACTGTGCAGCGATCTCGGCCTTGTAGAGCAAGCACGAGCTATCTCCGAGGTATGTTACTCCTATAGCAGACATATGTCACAATTTACTAATGATTCGTAGCGATACGCAGACAGTCTGGCCGACTCGCCGCAAGCGTATGGTCTGGCGCTGACATTCTACGCTCGTGCTCATGCGGCGACGAAGCTCAAAGACCTATTGGCACTCCTTACATCGCTATCGCTCATACAATCTGCAGCCGTTCCATCAACCAGTGAAGTTGACCAGCAACTCGCGTCGTTGCTGAGCAAAGAACGCCCTACAATTGTCCGTCTTGCTCGGTCCGACCCAAAAGCTGCGACTCTCTTGGCTTCTAACTTCAGTGGCTACGCGACACTTCGCAAATTCTATGATCTCCGTGACCAGGACGTACTGCCTTCCGGTACCACTACAACTCAGTATTTGAGGCCTCTTGAACGCAAGAGGGAGGCTGCTAAGGCACTCATGGCGATCATTGAGAGCGCATCGGACTGCATCCGTGGCGGACTCTTCGACCCCGAAATTGAGTCCGCCATTCCTGCGGATGCCTTGTTGATTTTGCTCGGAGAAACTCTGCCTCTGCTCAGCACTGAGCAACGCATTTTCACCAAAGCCAACATCTTCACTCTGCTACGAATTGTCGAAGACTTCTCGACTGCGCCAGCTCGAATTCGCGAGCGGGCAGAAGATCTCTTCCAAACAAGCGGCAACACGTACCGCGGACGTGGTCTGGAATCTATGAAGAAGTCAAAGAGCGATCTGTCAGCATCAAGCTACGACATGATGGCTTCGTCTTACTTGGCACAATCACAGGAAAAGGGCAAAGCCGTGGCAGAAATTCACCGCGGTTGGGATTGGAGGAAGGGTCTTGATGGAGTCGGTGGCTCGAGCATTACTTCTAAGGAAGTTTTGGCGGTGCTACGTCTTGCGTTGTCGCAGGAAGTTGCGAAGAGCTTTACTAATTGAACATGGCATCTGGCTGCTGTGGTAACGTATGATATGAAGAATGAAACGCGGCCTGATTGGTCCGTTCACTTTGTCTTTTTCGTTGTTTCAAGCTCTTTGCTGACTGGTGTGTATTGGTTTGGCGTCGCTGCAGTGGGTGATCGATCGGTGATCGATGACTCGATGCTGAAGGGTGTGCTTGGAAATCTCGCGGCGCACAAATGAAGTCCGTACTGGGTATCGGAGTTCTCAGCCGATGACAAACTTCGAACATGCACCGTGAGGAGGTCCCTCACATTTTGAATTGCCAATGGCGCTTGTCAAACCAGGGAGGCACGATGGCTGCATTTAAGCAAAGCCAAATCTTGCCTTAGCTGCAAGTGCCGACTGATCAGGCTCTGCTTTGCATGGCCAGAATTCCCTGCTCAGGTTGAAGTCATTCGTGCCGACAAAGCCTCTTGAGAAAAGCCGTATTGATTGTTGTCAATGCAGGCTATCAATAAAAACTAGACGAGGCTTTACGAGACAATCAAGCCGACGATGTTACGTTTTCAATCAACAATGTTGACCTCCGTTATTTACTAAAGTCGTCCGTATAGCACCCGGCGCAGTTCCCGTCACGCTTTAGAGTCCAGACTGGATCCGCAAACAACGCATACACACGCCGCTCGGTATTTAACACGCAAGCGCATATCTTACCCTCGCAAAACCAGGTTTTTTCTCTTATGGAAGTGTCATGCTTCGGCGATTTGCCGCCTAGTTCTGAGCTATGACGAGGAGTAAGCTAAGTAGCTCAGTAGTAAGTGTGCCCTCGAACAACCACCGCCCCGTAAGGCCTCAATGTGGATTAGGTGCCTTGGTCTGCCTTTGACGTGCAGTAGCGTGCAGTAAACCAACACTTGCGCCTAAAAGGCCCGCGCCGAACACAAGGGGAGCACGAGGCGAGAGGCGAAGAACTCCACTTATAGTGCATAAGGTTCGCGCTGTTGACAGGCGCTACGGGATGTTCTCCGCTCTGCTCTACGCGCAGTTCGGTAGGCTATGTCGAAGGATGGAAACTTCCAGGGCTGACCTTGAAGGTGTCGATAAGAACGCGATGATTAGCGCTCGATCAGGTGAGATGCTTCACCTGTTATTACTCCCTCGATTTCGGTATAGCCACCGCTGCCCCGATATCCGATTTGTGCTGACCAGGCTGTGATGCGTGATCGTGATGGCGAATCCTGGCTCTCACGAGTCACTTCATCATGCCAATGATACGTAAACCGAGATCCGAGATCTGGAGTACGACGCAGGGGAGTTCTGCGTGATCAACAATAACAAATTAGTGTCACAGGTACTGTCACAGCTCATTGTCGATCTTGTGGACAAGGATGGGATTCTCGGACAGGTTGGAAGTGGTGAGATTTCAATCTCAAGAGAAAGAGCATCATCACACACCACAAAATACAATAGATGGAATTGATCTACTCGTCAAGAATTGCCTAGTCGCTTCAGCGAACCCAACCAAGCCAACATGCTTCATGAACCCTGCAGTTCGTGCAATAGCTAGGGCTTATGCAGCGACCCCAGCTAGCTCCCCGCCCCTCGCAGACAACGCCGAGGCCGTTGCTACTGTTCAGCATGTCTGCGTCAACACACACCTATGCAGCTACGTGACAGATACGATACCGTGATCCTGGTGCTCATGTCATTCTCGGTGCACCATTGATCGGTGAAGTCTGAGACCGGTATGCAGGACTGATCACACGACCAAAAGCACTGTTCTACGTCTATCTCTATCGATGGCGAACGCCATGGCGCCTTTACCAACACCGCTTCAGTACCGACAGGCAGGTACTTAGCACAAACTATAACCCGCCGGGTTACCGGGCCAGGTGGTGGATACCACATCCGTTATGCTCAGCATAGCCACCAGCGCTGCTCCGGAATTCAGTGTTGCAGCAGGTGGATTCTTGGGAGGTCACTAACAAAGAATTCCTGCGCTGTCACACCCATCGACGGACCGTTTCATCGGTAGTATTGCATTCTGCGGACCCTGCTCAGGGATCTACGGCATCTGCGATACCTTCTTGCAGGTCAGTATCCACATATACTGTCATACTGCTTGAATCGGAGAGATCGCATCGAAAGGCATTGGGTAGCCCAGGCCTACATATAACATCTCGCTTGCAGTAAAGTCATGTTTTTAGATTTTGTCAATCTCACTCGACCAACACGATGCCAAAGTTTTCTCCAACCAGCACGGTGCTAACAAATTGGAACAAATTCGAGCTTCCGGAAATGACCATGAGGATCTTTGCTAGAAGGTTGCATCCAGGCAATCTTTCTGAAACGCCGCGGACCTTCGCAACTACGTGTACATTCAATCAACACGTCTCTGGTACGGAGCAAACTCCTTATTGGAGGAGCGTGGGTCCATGGAAGGACGTTCATGCAGATGATTTTCTCAACTATGGTTGGCAAGTACGTTACCTGAACGATTCCCTGTCCATGAAATCAGGACTGACCTTCACTATTAGAGGGCGAACACGATCGAGCGGCCAGATAAGCTCCTAGGATTCCTGGATCAGATCTTGCCCTCACGCATACCGGATAACCGACACGCAGGACATAAACCTATCACGACCCGTGAAGCTTTCCTCTCAGATGTGGAAGCAGGCATGAAGGCAGCTCCGATGTCCGTTCGACTGACGCCGCATATCATGAGCGTAGCGGACTGGACCTCACCTTTCAACGATCCGATCATTCGCCAATTCGTTCCGCTGAAGTCCAACCTTCTGCCAGATCATCCAAAATTAACTTTGGATTCGCTACATGAGGAAGGTGATTCGCCGGTTCCAGGTCTGGTGCATCGCTACCCGGATAAAGTGCTCTTTCTGGGTAGGTAACCCTAACCGTAAGCCTCCGTTCGGCTAGAACCCTGTTGTTGATCATTGCTCACAGCCACGTCGGTATGCCCTGTATACTGTCGGTTCTGTACACGCTCGTACGCTGTGGGCGCCCCTACTGAATCCGTCCAAAAGTCCTCGCTCAAGCCAACACTGAGGAGATGGAACAAAATGTTCGAGTACATCGAGGCAACACCGCAGATCAACGACGTCGTCGTGTCTGGAGGAGACTCGTACTACATCGAGCCTGCCCAACTGACGCTCATCGGAGAGCGTCTTCTCGCGATACCGCATGTGAGGCGCTTCCGTTTTGCAACCAAGGGCTTAGCCGTGTGTCCCATGCGGATTACTGACACGAGCGATGGCTGGATTGACTCCTTCGTTGCGCTAAGCGACCAGGGAAGAGAGATGGGAAAGCAAGTCGCCATGCATACCCATTTCAATCACCCCAACGAGATAACTTTCGCGACCCGCCGAGCTGCAGCTAGCCTGTTCCGTCGTGGAGTCATGGTACGGAATCAGAGCGTCTTGCTGCGTGGCGTCAACGACAACGTGGCAACCATGTCAACGCTGATCCGTTCCTTGGCCGATCTGAACATCCATCCTTACTACGTCTACCAATCCGACATGGTCAAGGGTGTCGAAGATATGCGAACACCTCTATCGACGATCCTGGAGCTGGAGAAGCAGATCCGAGGTACCATCGCAGGGTTCATGATACCCTCATTCGTTGTTGACCTGCCAGGCGGTGGTGGTAAAAGGCTTGCGGCCACTTACGACACATACGACGAAAAGACCGGCATCAGTACCTTCCGAGCGCCTGGAGTTTCAGCAGACAAGGACAGGATCTTCACATACCACGATCCGCTTCGCCATGTGACAGGTGCATGAACGGCTGGGGAGCCCTTGGGGAAATCGCATATCACTGGGTAAACTTTGCAGGGCAAGATGTGCGATTAGATGCAACATCCACTTCGGGAGTCCTTTGGCTGTATGTGCCCTGTGCCCTCGCTCTCGGCATCCGGTTGTGATGCCGTATGCTGTGTGTCGTCACGCAGATATTCCACACAGTTTTAACGACAACGATCATGATGAAATGAAACGACGCTCCGAACACTACTCTTTGGCAATTTAATCGCTGTTGTCATCAATGCCCAGAACCACTAGATGTCAAGCTACGATCACTGTATGTCAGTACTCCAGACAGCCCACGGCATCTGTAAGCGACGTGACCCGGATCGCAGAAGGCTCGCAATGCCTATCGACCAAAGTGTCAGCTGAAGCACACGAATGCTATCTACCGTACTGTGCACGTTCTGTATCATTGTGCTCCAACGAGTCGGCCGCAGAAGGATTGTGACATTGGTGCTATGTTCACACGATACCTCCTCTCCTGATACAATGCAAGCTCAAGAGTTATGGAACAGCATGACTCCACCCCCGATCCCAACAAACAGCGATCATCGACTCCAACGCGACAATCTGGAGATCTCGGCAACAACAAGCTAGCATCGCTGATCGGGTAGGATCGCAGACTACTATGTTGGAGGGACCTAGACCTCGGGCCAAAGGCCAATAGGCTAAGCGAGCAGGGCGCTCACGCGCGGCCCAACGTCTACTGTGCACCGCACGAGCAGCGCCCTCGATGCATCCTTCGTCGCCCCACCGTCACCAGAGAGCGCCACTTATGCGGTTATCTTGATCGTTCATGGGTATGGGGATCGGGCAGAACGATCGAACCGGCGTGGTGGGACAAGATTTCTAGAATCTTCCTCAAACGAACATGCGGAGACGAGGATGGCGTCTACGCCGATCACGTTGACAACAACTTCGAATTTCTACAACTTCATGTGATTGACTTTAATTCATCGGGAAGCTTCCAATGCGTCTGTAGCCCAATTGCTGGGGTTTCATGTTTTGGCGGTATACTTGAACGTCTAGATCACGTGACGCTGTGGCGGAGAATAAGCCGCAGACTGTTCATTCGGAGGTGTATTAGACCAAGAATTAATTCCCATCCCATGTAGTTAACGATACTGTACAAAGGTACGAAGGCTCGTCAAACATTATCTCTTCGCACTCAAGATGACCAAGTCGTCGAATTCCTTCGAACCAATGAGTTTCCCAAAGAACACCTTGAACGGCAAAGTCACACCAGCCACGTTCGACGTGTAATTTGGCATGCCAGCGAACTGCGGCTTCTGAACTTCGGTCAACAGGTCGCGCTCGTAGATCTCGATGTTGAGGGTGCCTTTAGCGATGGGCTTCGAACTGCGCTGCAGATCCGGATCTATGTCCCCAGTCAGTACATGTGCATATAGTACCAGAGTGATCGGCGTGCAGGAACTTACGGTTTTGAATAATGGTGTCGAGCTCCGAAGCCGTGATGACTGCGAGCCCACTGGGAATGATAGGGTTGGAGGCATTGTGGCGGTGGTGGTAAACTAGGACTTTGTCGGAGGATGACATGTTGGCGGTATGTATTTCGCGTTTGGATATCGATTTCTTGTGTAAGACTTGTAGCAATAATTATGCGTTCGCTGTTCGCATGATAAACAAAGGCGAAAGTGTCAATGGTGATCGTAAACGCTGAATGCGGTCGCGAGGTGTCGGCTGCCGACACAACAAAGGAAACCGTGACTTGAACGCGCCGATGCCTGCCATCCTTAACTGCAAATCCATCCCCGGACACATACCGCGACCTAATCAGTGAATGTATCAATAGTGACTACCCGTCAAGGATCCCTGTAGATGAAACCGCGATGGCATTGATGGCTTTGTGAATTTTAGCTGCACTATCTTCTCCTCTCGTACCTGTCGCGACTTCTGCGCCTTTCTGGGCTTCTGCGCCTTGGGTGGTCGCGGTCATCATCACGACGCCGTGAAGGCTCATACCTGTCCCTGCCACTTCTTTCAGACCTGTTATGTCTAGCGTCATCTCGTCGAGGCGGGCTTCTGCTTCGAGGTCTCCGAGGCTCGTCGGCTTCGTCACGCCTTCTGCGCTCCTCTTTGTCGAACACATAGTCATATCTGTCGCCACGAGAACGGCCCCCCTCTTCTCCACGGTATTGCTTGCGGCGCTCCAAGCTGTCGATACCGCCAAATCCTCCTCTACTGCGTGCGGTGTTGCTCTTGGAGTTTTGACGCCAGTCTGCAGATAGCTTCGACACACTTTGCGAGAAGTCGACGTGAATGCGGTGGTCATCGATGAGAACACCTTGCATCTTGAAGTACGCGCGCTCGCAATCTTCCTTGGTGGCAAACTCGATGAACGCGTACTGCAAGCTATCGCCCGATGTCTTGTCACGAATGACCTCGCATGAAAGAATTTTACCGAAGCGCGAGAAAATCAGTTCCAGGTCCTCGTCGCGCGTTACGGGGTTGAGCTTGCAGACAAAGAGAATTTGCTCGGGGGGCGTGATATCGGCAGAAGGTAAGTCGCCAATGAGTTCGAGTGTGAGCGCCTGTGCTCGAGCCTCGCGTTCTCGGCGGACTTTCTCGAGTTTCTCCGGGTCTGTGTTTCCCTCAAGTACCTCGTCATATGCTATTCGCACAGTAGCGCGTTGCTCGTCCGAGGGTAGCGGACTCGAGGGCGGCTCGACGAAGTCAGGCGGGTCATCGTAAGGGTCATCGAGTACGACTGTGTGCAGAATCCTAATGTCCTGAAGTGGTCGGCCATTATTGTCGATGAATGCTGTGTTGATCTTCTCCAAAGCATCAAATCCCTCGACAACCTCGCCGAATATGGCAGCCTTGCCGTCGAGGTCTTCGATGTTCTCGCCAAGCGTGATGATGAACTGACTGCTAGCAAATCGATCGTCGGGGTTGATCTTGCTTACAGAGGTTGCCATACTGACGGTGCCGCGCTCTGAGTGCTTTCGTTTCTTCGAGATCTCTGGCTTGAAGGTCATGCGCTCAGGGTGGGCAGGTTTCTTCGTGGCACCATCGGGCAAACTCCAGATCGATGCACCTCCGTCGCTGCCCTTTGCTTCGGGGCCGATAGGATCACCAGTCTGAAAGGAGAAATTTGGCTGTACATTGTAGACTGGAGAAAAGTTGTAATACTTTGCCTTGCAAAGCTTCAGGAAACTGAGTTCAGGGTTAGCATGATATCTCCAATGGGTGAATAGGTCCGCAAAGTGGCACAACTTTGAATGACACACAGCTCATCTGCATCGAGTTGAGTGAGCATTCGTAGTGCTTCTGAGGAATCGGGCAGGAAGGAAAGAGCGATCAGACTTACTTTTCACAGCATTTCGGTGCCTCCTTGACAAGCAGGTCAATGGTGATGTCACCCGCTGATGTCTCTAGTAGGACAGACATTGTGTGATGGATGAGTCGGAGATAGTTTCGAAGTGAGGTCGAGGTTTGATCGTCGGACGCGCTGCGCGACTGTCGACTTCTACACTTTTGGTGGAGCCTATTCGGGGATAGCTCAAGAAAGCTACGGCTCGCCCCGTGTATCTTGAAGGGTTAGGGCTGGGTTTGTACAGTTTTTGTGTTCGACGATGGAAATACACCATACTGTGCCCGATATCGTTGGTTGACAGCTTGTGGACCATTTTTTAAGTAGCGTGGATGCAACACTACGTCTCATACTCGTAGTGTCACAGGTATCATCCATCCAGGTCTTCGTTTCCTTGTTGCAAATCGCACAGCTGTGAACACTTGCAACATGTTGACATGGATAGCACAACGAGTGATACACGTGTAGTAACTCACGATAACAACCCATATGATGGTACCTCTTCAGGTGTTTACTGGCCTCACTTACGCGGGCCTCTTGTGGTCCTTCCATCAAATTGTTGACGCTTGCGCGCAACCATCACCCATATGCGAACTTCATTGAACAATCACAAGGAGTAATCTATTGATGCACGACAACGACTCATATGATGATATTTACTGAATTTTTTAATGGGTCACACCAATGAGGGTCTGTTGAGGTGTTTCCAGCGAGATGCTCATACACAATCTGCTTTAAGGTCCAGTTAGCAAAAGCATTCTTACTTCTCGATTCAAATAATGACGATGTGTGGGTAGGTAAGTTCAATTCAGATAATGAGAAGATTGTAAAGCTGGCGTGAAAGCATAGCCAACCAGCAACCTCGGAAGCGGTTGGCGTCTTCTGGCCCCAGCTGCGTTCATCATGTGTTGGGGAAGGGAAGAGAGGAAATCATACCTGGGATGAGGCTTCGTAGCTTGGAAGCGTGTAAATCAGAAGCGCCGAGGGTCCTCGCCTTTCACAGTTGTTTGATCGCGACCTGAAAATGGATATCTGCTTTCAGACCCTCCATGCCGACGGTATGCGTGAATCCTTTCTTGAGAATACTTGTCGCGCCGGGAACTGGTACGAAGCCTGCGCGCGGCCAGAAATCCTTGGTCTCGATCGAGGAGTAGTTCACAGCGAGTCGTTGGCCGCCCTGATCACGAACGGCAGCTTCCACGGCTTTGAGCAATATTCTGCTTAGGCCTTGGTGTCTGTAATTGGGGTGTATGCAAAAGCAGCATACCTCCCATTCTTCGGACGCTGTGTGTGGTCTTCCACATGCTGAGTTCAGAGGCTCGGAGTCGTCAGGCAGTTCGCTTTTACTCTTTTCTTTGTTGATCCAATCGTTTCCACGGAATTGTAAGAAGCCGCTGCATCCTATTGCGTTGCCATTTACCAACAGAACAACAAGATAGCCTTGGTCTCCCAATTCTTTCCCCAATCCACTGATGCCAATGACTGGGTCCGGATTGAGGCGTGTCCACGAGGGCGGGAAAGCTTGTATATCTTTGCGCTTGAACGCCTGAATGATAGTGCTGTGGAGAGACTCTGCCCAAGGCTGGCCCCAAAGTGTACGTGCGGGCACCGTGATTATTTCGGGATTGGCTGCCATCGTTCGTATACGTACTCGCGTATGCGGCGTTTGGCCAACGCTTAGGTCAGTATTGCTTGGGTTGACAGCGCCGCCGTCTGTCAGCTGGCGGCGCTGCCATATACACTGCGAGAGGCTCAGGGAAACAAGGTGGAAACTCGCTTCGACTCACCGGGTCTCGCTAGCCTGATCTGGCAGCGGTGTCGCTGTCTTTAGAATAGCGAGCTCCTGCTTCCGCACGCACTGTATGTATGTTGCTGTTCTCGCTGGCATAGCTATATCGTATGCCCGGCGGTCGTCGAACTCGACGTCACCCCCGACTCGGCCGCAACAAGAAGTCGAGGTCGCGAAATGCGGTCTCGGACTTTGCTGACAACCAGCGACGGCATCCTCCGGGATGGACAGGCATTTGCGCATTTGCGCCGAGGTCATGACGCTTCACCACGGCCAAATTTGCGCATTGCTCTATTTGGCGTCTCGACCAAATGCTCAAGCCCGCAGCTATCCTGAATCCCTGGTATCCGGGCCAGGATCGAGGAAAAGTGTTGTCGTCGATAATCGCTTTTCCGAATAATGCCAGCGACGATAAACCTCGGACTTGCGGCTAAGGCTAAGTAAGGTAGGGTTCAGTTGTTATTAACAGGAGCTTGCTAAGCCGCCACCACCGCAAGCCGGTAAGCTATTGTCCCTTAGCAAAGTCAATAGTGCGTGCGTCGTATGCAGAACTTTCCATCAGCTTGCGCGGTGGTGTGTGTTGGAGGGGTGCCCGCCGGTGAGACAGGCAGCTCAACTGCATCGCTCGTAAAATTGATGAAATGCAGAGATCTTGCTCGCGCGTCTACAGTAGTCGCATCATATCATCCCTGTGCCTCTCATCTCCCTGGCAGCAGTACAGCAGCCATCAAAATCCACCTCCGCATCTTGCCTGCACCGCAACCTGCGCCGTGCTTCGCATCTGCCGCGGGCGCAGACGTCATCTGTGCTGTGACGAAGCAGCTCACGTACATGTGCGCCGCCTGACTCCGGCCGCCGGATCAGTCCGATTTGCAGGGAAGAGGGGGGAAAAAGGCAAAGGCAAAAGTGCAATCAAAGATAATACACTAGCCACCCTGTTCCTGCAGAAAGTCTCGACTCTGATGTCGTCGTTGAAGTTGTGACAGTCCTTGTCGCGACACTGTTTGAACGTCTTTTGATCGCGCCGGCCGCTGCTGGCTTGTGGAGCGAGGAGGATTGTATCATTGTGGAGCAAGAGACAGACACAGGACGGGATAAACAAGCATATTGTCGAAAGGTTGAAACATATCTGCCGTGGCTGGTGTAAGTCATTGTCGCAGTCCGACACGAATTGGTCGCCGACGAGATGGCGACGTTTTGGGAACGAGTAAAGACTGGAGGCAAGACCGGTTTCGACAAAGCATACAAGGTCGTCGATAAACTAGGACCGCCGGTCAACAAATTGAGCAACAAACTCGGCAGCGAAGCATTCTGGCCAACGACTCTGGACAAGGAAAGCGACAAAGCCGCGAGGATATTGCAGTCGTTCTGCAAAGATGGCTTCTATGCCGAAGAAGAGCAAGGAACAACCGATGGGCCCAAACAAAAGCAGAAGGTCCTCAAGAAGATCCCGGCAGAAGTGATCAAGAATGCGAAAGCGCTCGCGATTTTCACCACAATGCGCACCGGTCTTTGGATGTCTGGCGCTGGCGGCTCTGGTATTCTCATTGCGAAGAAAGATGATGGTAGTTGGTCCCCGCCTAGTGGCATTATGCTACACACTGCAGGACTAGGATTCATGGTTGGAATCGATATCTACGACTGTGTTGTGGTGATAAATTCTGCACAAGCGTTGGAAGCTTTCTACAAAATCCGGTGTACACTCGGAAGCGAAGTCAGCGTCGCAGCCGGACCGATCGGTGCAGGAGGAGTGCTAGAGACGGAGGTTCACAAGCGTCAAGCACCCATATTCACATACATGAAGAGTCGAGGCTTCTATGCCGGTGTTCAAATCGACGGGACGATCGTCATCGAACGAACAGACGAGAACGAGCGCTTCTATGGCCAGAAGATAGGCGCAAGAGACATTCTCGAGGGAAAGGTCCAATACCCACCTACGGAGGTCAAGCGCCTGCTGGAAACGATCAAGGCTGCCCAAGGAGATACAGATGTCGACGAGAGCTTTTTGCCCAGCGAACCACCTCCATCGGATTACGAAGTAGACGATGGCCACTTCTTCGGCGTACCAGACAACGAAGACCCCGATCCTTACGGTGTCCTAGCCCTGGAAAAAGAGGGCATGGCAGTGCGCGATGCTAATACACACGAGCGCGCATCATGGGAACAATTCAGCTTCAACCCTTCACCTACAAGCCCCATACACGCCGTCTTTGCCGCTCGCACATCAGGCGAACGACCACGATCGATACTCAGTCGTCCTGCAAGTTGGCGGACAAGCACACAGAGTTCACTCCTCACAGCTCCACCAAAAGCACCCTCAAGCCTACGGACCAGCATGGAGCAGACACGGCCGCCTCCTGTAATGGCCGACAGCAGCACACAGACGGACTTCCCAGACCTGCCCATTTCCAGTCGATCCAGCATGAACGAGAGCAGAAGGAGCAGCAGAGGCAGTGCCAATGAGCGCCGCTCTTCAAAGATGCAGGGTGTTCCGGAGAACGACGTCCTCGAAACCAGCCCCGAACGCCGCGAACCAGTTAACGTAAGCAAAGCGAACGGCTACACAACTCCTCCTCGCACTCCACCTCTCGACGCAACGCCTCAACCAGCTGCACGCCACCTCAATACCGAAACCGACCACAAAGCCACTGAGAGCGCACAAGACCAGGACCACGACTACGACGACCACGAAGAAGCACAAATAATCGAGCAACCCGTCGTCCACAGCATCCAAACCATCCAACCCGCCACCCAACAAAAAATCTCCAAAGCCCGCCTCGTCACAGTCGCCAAGCGCACAGCTCCCAAACTACCACCCCGCAATCCCAACCGCAACGGCAAAGGCCCATTGGTCATCGGCGGAAGCCCAACCGGCAGCACAGCGGATGACATGGAGACATCGCCCGCAACCAGCGACAAGGAAAGCGGCCGATTGAGCAGCAAGGGCAGCCGCAGAGCCAGCAGCACTACCTCGCCGCCTCTCTCTGCGGCTAACGCGGATGTGTCCAAGGGCATGGAGGAGATTAAGCTGACTGATAACGACCTTGAAGATGAGGAGATCGAGCAGCGCAATCCTTGGGCGAAGGTGCAGGAGAAGAGGAAGAGCGAGGAGGAGAAGAGGACTGGTCGTGAGAGCATGCCTGGTGGCTTTGACTAGAGATGAGGAGGGAGAAAAATGTCAGAGGAGATGGAAAGGGAATGTGGGGGTTATTTAATCGAGATCTGAACCGGCCGGATCTTTTTACGACTTGATATATTACGATTGACGCTTTAGCGTGGGGGTTCCTGGGAGGATATACTTGAGGTTGGAGATATCTACTTGGTGTATAGGCTACAGCTCAGTCAATATCTCATGACTTGGATGGTATGCATTGTAATACGGAACAAAAAAAGTTTTACCTTCATCAACATGCGCATCAGTACTTTTCACATCTCCTAGAGCTTAGACTCGCCACTCTGCGGCACCTTGACCACAACCTTACCCCAAGTCTCTCTTGCGCCCAGCGCCTGCAGCGCCTCACCAACCTTCTCCAAGCCTACATACTCCTTATCCTCAAAATTTGTCCCGCGGATCTTGCCAGCCTCCATGAGCTCAAAAAGCCCGTCCCAGACAACCTGCTGCGTCTCAGGTTCGTTGTACGCATACGCGCCCCAGTGCAGACCAATCACAGCAATGTTCTTGAGCAGCAGCTTGTTCATCGCGACCTTCTCAATAGTACCGCCCACGAAGCCGACGACGATCAGTCTGCCATTCCAAGCAATGCACTTGGTGCTCTTGTCGATCAGACCAACGGGGTCGTAGACGATGTCCACGCCTTTCTTGCCAGGTGTGAGAGCTTTGACTTTGAGCGGCCACTCGGGGTCTCTGTAGTCGATGCAGTGGTCTGCGCCGAAGCGCTTGGCCACATCGAGCTTGTGCTGCGTGCCTGCCGTCGCGACGACGGTGGCGCCGAAGGCTTTGGCGATTTGCACGGCTGCTAGTCCGACACCTCCAGCAGCGGCGTGTACCAGCACCCAGTCGCCGGCCTTGATGTTCGCGCGCTGCACGAGCGCAGCGTACGATGTAGGCATGGTGACGAACAACCCCGCCGCTTCGAAGAACGACCAGCCTTTGGGCATCGGCTTCAGCTGCTCGCCTTTGGCGCAGACGACCTCAGCGTAGCCGCCCTGGGCCGCGCCGAAGACTTTGTCGCCGACGGCATAGTGTGGGCCTTGGGATGAGGGAGAGGTAGGGACGGCGGTGATGACGCCGCTGAATTCCGAGCCGCTGATCCAAGGAAGGGGAGGCTGGTGCTGGTATTTGCCGCGGATTTGCAGCAGGTCGAAGAAGTTTGTTGC
>Ga0265797_10003171_pt1 | contig 26695 bp, 27 predicted proteins | sample P2T30metagenome_FD_192433 | JGI IMG/M metagenome (GOLD analysis project Ga0265797, IMG submission 192433) | Plant litter microbial communities from East Loma Ridge, Irvine, California - P2 T30 | ecosystem: Environmental > Terrestrial > Plant litter > Unclassified | place: USA: California... | reverse complement strand
CCATCGCCATCATCTCTGTCGCAGCGGCCCTCCTCCTGGAGGCGGTAGCAATCGGCAACAACGTGTTCGGAAGTCCAGCGGCACCAGCGGCACATGAACCACTATCCGCAAGACTCTTATCGAGACTTACAGCACTCCTCCGGGTGGTCCTTTCCTATTTCACCCTACCGCTCTCGGCCTTGTCATTCTATCAGCTCAGCGCTTCTGCAAAGCTTCCAGTCTGGCATACAGTCACTGCTGCAATGCTGATAATCTCGATCATATTGGCCTTCATCTGGCTCTTCCGCCAGCTGCCGTCGCGGACAGTCGGCTTGCTTATGCATGAGACTCCAAAATGGTATCGAGAGCAAAACGGACAGGTCGGCCGTGCAGAGAGGATATACGTCGGTATGATCATTTCTCTGACGCTCATCCGGGGTGCCATCATAGGTGGGTTGCAAGCCTATGGGCCAGTACAGCTATCATTGCTTGCGATGAGCGAGGTGTGCCTGCTATTTACAATCAGATGGCTTCGCGTCCATTCTTGGCTGTCTACGAGCACTGTTTTTCCAATCATGAGGCTCATTACAATACTTCTGATGGTGTGTTTTGTTCGCGGCCTGCTAGAAAATTCAACGAGAAGTGCGATTGGGTATGCTATCGTCGCACTGCACGCTTCCATGCTGGTTCTTGGAATCTTGCTGCCCGCTGTGTATCATTTTGTCAAGTCGGTGTGCACAGCCTCTGGGCATACCGAGCGGAACGTAAGTACTCACCTACTGAGCATTGCATCGCACAAGGGAAAGTACTGACCAACTCTCCAGGCTACCCAAAGCGATCTATCACACGAACTCGCAGACATCGAAGCACACTCTTCGCGGAACCTCTTGGTCTCGCCGCAAGGATCTCGTGATCGCCCACAGACAGGCTCAACGGATAATTACAGTCCCTCGCAGAACAGCCCCCCACCATCGCCAAAATATCCTGCTACTCGATACTTTCGAGAGCCCCGTCACAACTCTTTGCGAGCGGCTTCAATGCTATCGAAGCTACCAGCAGTTTCTGACAAGCCGTGTCACGATTCAACAGGACCAACCTCTAGTGGCCTATCTATACCATCATCAGAAATCGCCCGGTCGACTCCGGTTGCCCCAAGCAGTAGCCCATCTTCAGCCCGAAGAGATAGTATGGAAGACGACTGGCATGATACGCGCAGTGTCCCACTGGGCCCCCGATGGCACGACTACACGTACCGTGAGGGCGATGCTTTCTACGTGGCAAGAACAAGGCCAACAGGCACACCAGACGTTACAGTTGAAGCTCTTTCTCCTGCACGAGCTGTGTCTAGAATTGCATGGAACGGTTCTCTGCGAAGCGTAAATAGTGCGGTATCGGCTATGAGGCGCAACGTTCTTTCGGCATTCAACACACGTCCTGTGGAGTCAACGAACACAGGCTTTGAAGTTGTGAGGCCCCCAAGGCCTTCCTCCATGCATGATGTTGGAGAGGAAGCCGCTGGAAGGTCGTTATAATGGTCAGTTTCGCATAGAAAAAATATAACTAATTGTGCGATCGAAACATGATTGAAGTATAAGTTCATTACATTGGTAGTCTACCGTATTCATTCTCATGTCAAGTCGTGAAAGAACTCGGCTTGCTCTTTACTTTCCGAGTCCGCCGAGTCCGCCGCTGCCGCCGGCGTTGTTGCCAGCACCACCGGGGATTTGGTTGTTGATCTGGCCGTCGGCAAACTTGTTGATCTTGTCGTCGTACTTGTCTCCAAGGCCGGCACGGTCGGTCAAGTTGTCGATCTCTGTGAGGCAGCCATGTTAGCATGTGCGCTGTTTAGAGACACGACGGGAACGACGTACGAGTGTGGGCCTGGCCGGACACGCCCTTCTCGATGCCGGACTGCTGCTGTCCACCCTCGGTGTGACCGCTGCCACTGCTGCCGCTCTTGCCCAGGACATCCTTGGCTTTGTTCAAAAGGTTGGACATGTTTGTGGTGTTTTGTGAAGTAATTTGTTGATTGTTTTGATGAAATAAGGATTGGATGGAGGGGAGTGAAAGCTACGCGGAGGCAGGACAGAGCTATGTTATATGCCCTCCTGGAGCTACGTCTTTGAGTTTGTTGCTTGCGTGATAGCTTGATCACGCTCGCGACGTCATTGCAGCTCGACTGCTGCCTCTGTGGGTCTGGATGTGACAGTGGGGCCAAGCCACACATGATCTTGGTTGGAAAGTTGGATGTGGCTGGGGGTTTGGAGGGGCAAATGAGGCTTGTGTTTGGCCTCGGCTTGCTGGTGCAATCTATCGCCAGGTTATCGTGATCTTTGCTGCGGTGTTTAGATCGAATGTGTATATAACATTGGCGTATTAAATCATTTTCCATACCCGACACGTATGATGTATGAACGCACAGCACTGAGCGCAATATCACGCCGACCGTGACATCATGTGCGTTTCGAATGGATTGCGACTCAAGCTGAGTTGGCAACATGATTGAGGGGTTCCCAAAGATCCCTTCTACTACCTCATCGCCAAACTCTAACTCATGTCTCGCGATGTCGGGGGCATTAAGTCCGATCATCAGCACAGCTCTATGGATATTGGTTCCGACTAAGGAATGCGATATACAGGCCGAGCCGATATAGGCATATGGAGGATTGGCAGGCACCATGCTACCAGCCTAAACCGCGGACTGTTCCATCCGAACGTGGTTGCGATGTCGCTATTAAATCCGCAAAGAGGATCACAGTTGTGGAGAGATTCAAATCCTATCATTTTATATCACGGAGACTGGTGCCGCTCGACAGCGGTACTTGCGCCGATATCGTGAAGTATGCGAGCTGCACTCAAGCTTCTCATGGCAGAAGGGTTGTCTCCAAAAGCCGTGGACTTCTATATAACAGCAACATACCACGTCCTTGAAACTTGACTATCAACATCTCAAAGACAACCATCCAATTTACAGAAAGCTTCAATACGAGAGACTGATCAAGAACCCTTACCGAAAATGGCGAACTCTTACCCAACACGCACTGAGATCGAGGCACTGTTCAAGAACATGGAAAGTGGCAACCACGCCGAAGTCTTCAAGAGAGTCTCGCCCAACGTCGACTGGACGGTCATGGGCACCCATCCTTGCGCAGGAAGATATACTAGGTAGGCAATCCCGCGCTTTTTGAACCAGCAGCAAGTTAACAGCTTGACAGCCTGAAAGAGTTCCAAGAAGCTACCTTTGCTCGACTCGGGAAAATTATGAAAGAGCCAGGCATACGCCTAATGGTTCGCAATGTCTTTGGTGGTGGCGATCAAGCATGGGCAACGGTTGAGTTGGTTGCTGTTGCTGAGTGCAAGAGTGGTACGTTTCTTCTCCGTCGTGAGCAAGAGAATAGTGCGGAAGACTGACACTGTGCAACTAGGCTTGAAGTTTGATAACACATATGCCTGGTGCATGCGATTCGACGAGGACGGCATCATAGTCGAGGTTCGTGCTTATCTCGACAGCTGGATGGTGAAACAAGCTATTGAAGAGAACGAGGCGCCTAGCAGGCGTGCTGCTCTTCCTATTTTTGAGCCTGACCAGTAATAATGTATGCCAGTGTATTGAGGTTTCGGGACGGATCCTAAACAAGGCAACCTCATGACAGGCCGATGCAGGATATACAGATCAATCTGACGTTTTGTTGAAGATGCACGTGGCTTCTTTCACTATGGATCTCCAAGAACTTTCACATTTGATAGGCGGGTTGTTCAATATCGCTACATGCTGACCGGCCATGGCAACTCGTCAGCTTCTCCTGCCCGCCAGGAACTACTCTTCTCTGATTCTCAGATTTCCAAGGTCGAGATCGAAGCGATCGGGAACGACCATGCCAGCGTCGAGATGATGTTGTATGAACCTCTGCGACACCCCGTCTCTGTATAGCCATGGGTCTAGTGTCTCTTTCTGCCACTGTTCCAGTCGTGTGCGAAGCTCGAGCAAGATCGAAGCAAACTCTTTGTCTCCAGCCAGATTGTTCACTTCCAGCTCATCGCTTTCTAGGTCGTAAAGCTCTTCTGCCGGTCGGAAGATATAGTCCTTGAGCTTGCGGGACCCCACCATCACTTCGTCTTCTCGACCTTTGGGCTGCGAGTGCCGGATGCCGTCCCATGCCAACGAGCCGTAAAGGTCGGCCGAGAATGGGAAGTCCAACCGCCACGCAACATTGCGATGGTACTTATAGCGCCGAGTGCGTAAAATGCGTGTCGGCCAGTAATTCGTTGACTCGTGGAACGTATGCGAGCCGAATATGTGATGCTTCCACTGCGATTCGGACACGAGGTCTGGCTTCTCCAAAATGGGTAAGAAAGACTCGCCAGCGAGCTTGCTCGGCGCATGAGGAGCGTTCACGGTGAGCTTGTATGATGTGTTGGTCCAGTCTTGCAACGTCGGGAAGATGTCCACGTATGAGACCATGTTAGGGTTTCGAATACCTCTGGCGGCCTGGTTCGGATGGCGAACAATGAAGGGTAAGCAGATGCCCGCATCGTACAGTGTTGTCTTGGAGTTCAGGAAGGGCGGTCCGTTGTCACTCAGGAATATGACGAGCGTGTCATCAAGCATTCCTGATGCCTTGAGGTTGTCCAAGACCATGCCCACACCTTGATCAAGACGATTGATCGCACGGTAGTACTCCGAAAATTCGAATCTGGTCTCGGACAAATTATTGATGTACTCTGGGACTTTAACATCTGCCGGGCTATACACTTTGTCCTTTATGGCGTCCGGATATGTCGCATCATTTCCGAATCCAGATCTCGTCATATCTCTGTGGGGATCGATGTATCCCACGGTGAGAAAGAACGGCTTGTCGTCCTTTTTGGCCTGCGCAAAGACTTCCTCGGCCTTATCTGCAACCCATGAGACGTCACGAGTTGAGCTCTCATGCTTCACCTCCCATGAATATGCAGACTCGGGTCCGACATGCACTTTGCCGATCAGAGCGGTAAGGTAGCCTTGCTCGTGGAAGAATGTTGGTGACGTCTTGATGTGATCGAAGATCACAAAGTGGTGCTGTTTCCCGGCGAGTCCATACTGTCCGTTCTGATGGGTGTGTAGTCCGGTGTAAATGACCGATCTGCTGTTGCTGCATGATGCTGTGCTTGTAAAAGCATGTGTGAACAGTACACCTTCGTTAGCGAGGGCATCGATGTTAGGCGTCGACACTTGGGAGCCGTAGCAGCTCAAGTTTTTGCCAAGATCATCTGCGATGAGCAATAAGATGTTCTTGTGGCTGGACGCTCCGTCAGGCATCGTTGTGGTTTTGGGTGGTGGCAAGGTCCGATTCGCGATAGCGGATACCTTGCGAGGTCTCGATAGCTACTCGAAAATATTATTTTATTATTTGCCATTGCTGCAACACTATCGAAAATATCGATGTGGAGCCGACAGATAGTCCAAGTGCAGTACAACATGGTGCAAGTCGTTGGTTTATGGCGTGCTCTCGCTTATAACTCCAGCCCTGGACTTCGTGCTTTCCATCAAAATGAACGCCGCTTTCAGTATTGTAGCGTGCAATAAAAACTTGCAAGGATAATTGCGACGCACTGCTTATCATGTAAGCGATGCAGAATAGTGGGCCATGAGAAGTGACGACTTCGGATAATCCACCAATAGCGAACCAGGCCCTACGGTTACTCTGCCTTGAACCTATCACCGGAATGTGTGATGAATGATACTCTCTAGGTGCAAAGCCGATTTCGAATGATTTAGCACACGATTCGATGTTTGCAGCGAAGGCGACATTTGTCTTGATTGCTCACCGTCTCCATGGCCAAGGTGTCTGGGCTGTACAACGGGCAGTTCTAGAGAAGGTCAGTTCTCTGAGGTAGTGAACAAGCTTTCTCAAGCCTCGGCAGGGATATCCGAGCAGCCTTGTATGCATACCGAGCTATCTCTAAGCGATGCTGGCAAAAGACAAGCCTTCTTAAGACACCGCTGATCTACGAGAAGCGACTTAGGCAAAAGCCAAGCACGCGATTCGAGGGCAGGCTGACGTTGGCGATAAGAAAGGGCTTCAGAAGACTCCAACGCGCACCCAAGCGATCCATGGGTGAGAGAAGCGAAGGGTAGGGACTCAACTTTTGCGGATGGTAGCTAGCAGAGATGCATATAAGTGCTCTTTGTGCCGTGGTGGCATGTCGAGCCAGCTTTCTGGATACTTGAAACAGACCTTACCTCCGTCGACCTTTCTGTTGAAGATGAGTGCTCCTAAGAAGTCGCATGGCGAAAGAGAGGATCAATCCAAGAACAACATATCAGAGACTACTTACCCTCTGTACGACAACAACGCAGCGAAAGACCTCGCTGAGCAAGAAGACGTTGATCAAGGGATCACTTCGACATGGAAATCGTTGTGGTCGAAGCCTCAAGATCTTGATGCAATCGCTACAAAGCGTAGCGTCTTCGACGACGAGGAACTGGGCAAGTTTTACGCCCCGCCGGCGGATTACGAGAATGCTCATCGCTTTGACTCAACATTTCGATGGAGCTTTCGCGAAGAGCGTGCTGTCTTGCGCAAAGTGGACTTCCGCATCCTCCTGTGGGTACTCGTAAGTCAAATTCGTTGTATTTAAGTCTTTGCGCTGAAGTTAACATTTCATAAAAGGTAATGTTCTTCGGTCTCAACATTGATAGAGGCAATCTCGGATTGGCAGTTTCTACGACTATGCTCAAGGATTTAGGCTTGTACGTCTCGTGGCAACCAGACATTTTTCAGGCTGGCCGAACCTCGACTAATTTTATCCCAGAAACACCAATGACTATAACAACGCTTCGAATATGTACCGTATCGGTTTCATCATTGCCGAGATTCCCAGTCAGCTTATAGGTCCGTCTAAACCACAATCTCTCAATGGGCGCTTAGCTGACTTTGTACCAGGCAAGAAGCTGGGACCCGACCGTTGGATACCCATACAGATCATCGTATGGTCCATATGCGCCGGATGCCAATTCTTCATGCAAAGCCGGGCGGGTTTCTTCGCCTGTCGTTTCTTCATTGGTCTCTTTATGGGCGGCTTTATTCCCGTGAGTCAGGTTGGCGATCGTATCTTCGAACGAGCTAACGATTACTAGGACAGCATCTTGTACATTTCGTACTATTACACCAGCAAAGACATGCCGGTCCGCCTTGCACTATTCTGGTTCACAGACTTCATGTCTGGCGTTATTGCGTCTTTCATCGCATACGGAGTCTTCCACATGCATAATGTTGCTGGATACGAAGCATGGCGTTGGTTGTTCCTGATCGAAGCTCTCATCAGCTTGACTATCGGGCTCTTGAGCATCCTATTTCTGGTCCCCGGGCCTACTCAGACCAAGTCCTGGTTGTTCCCAAATGGTTACTTCTCCGAACGAGAGGAGAAGATCATCACGAACAAAGTGCTTCGAGATGATCCCAGCAAATCTCAAATGCACAACCGACAAGCAATCACACCTCGCATGTTATGGGACAGCATCACGGACTACGACATGTGGCCAATCTATCTGATCGGAATCCTCTTCGAAATACCGGCATCTCCTCCAAAGGCGTATGCAACACTCACACTCAAACACCTCGGTTTCGACGCTTTCTCCATCACCTTGCTAAACATACCGTTTCCTACATTGACAGCGATCAACTTAGTCTGGATCACCGCTCTGACAACACTTGTCGGCCAGGTAGCAATTATGGGCGTTCTCACCCAGCTCTGGGCGCTCCCACTGCTCATCGTGGAGCTAGTTGCTGTCGATCGCATCTCCGCATGGTCGCAATACGCAGTGACCTTGCTTCTCGTGGCTATGCCTCTCATGCAAGCTGCTCATGTTGGTTGGGCTTCCCGAAATTCTAACACGGTACGCACTCGTGCTGTTTCTGCGGCGCTCTACAACATCATGATACAGCTCTCTGGCATTGCTTCGTCAAATATTTACCGTGAAGATGATAAGCCACTCTATCATCGTGGTAACAAGCAGCTCATTGCGATCAATGTGGCTTGTATGGCGGCGAACGTGTTCGCGAAACTCTACTACACGTATCGAAACAAGGGCAAGACCACAAAATGGAACGCCATGACAAAGCATGAACAGGAGATCTATCTTGCCACGACGACCGACAAAGGTAACAAGAGGCTTGATTTCCTGTTTGCCAGCTAGTCTTGCACATCCATGATGGACAAATGGGCTTACGCTTTTCTCGGATTTGCTCTGGCAAATGTACATTTGGGAGACTTCGTCCATACGGCGATCTGGTGCCAACGTGATGCTGGAATTGCACGAGGACATTTCGACCTCAAATCCAGCCAGACAGTAGACTCAGATCTGAGTCCGTTGAGTTTAATATACCGAGAACGGAATATCGATACAAACAATAAGCCCAACGCAATCAACCTGTTGGTGACTGATCAATCGTAACAACATTCCAGATACAGCCCGTAGATTTTTAGGAGGCGTATAACTTTGTGGCCCTTAGAATAGTCACAGTAGGATTTTGGAGATCTAGTCACGCTCGCTCTTTGACAACTTCTCCTCGACCAGCCTGTTTCCAAGGATGAAAGACTACTAGATACTGACATACCGTTCAATCACTGGTTTTGGGGTCGAAGGGAAATTAATACCTCACATCACACCATCGGTATCGACGCAGTGGGCAATCGTTAACGGAGCAATCCGTGTGCCCTCATTGACGTATACGAAAAGATAACATCAGCTTCCCAATGCAGTATGGCAGCAGGATACCTCTTTCTTCAGTGGCAGAGCGGGAGTCATCTTGTATGATTGCGTGATTCCGGCTCCACTAGCAGTGTTTAACCGTGGGTGGTGATATAAGCTCGCTCGTTTCAACTGAGTTTTCCATCCTGTACCCTCTTCAATCTTTGGCAACATGATCTTCACAAGATCTTTTCTTCTTGCGTCCCTGGCGGCTTCCTCTGGCGTCGGGGCTCAGTTGACTGGTTCAGTGGGCCCTACAACTCCGCTTTCGCAAAAGACGAAAGTCTGCAATATCCTCGATTACGGTGCAAAGGCAGACAACAAGACCAATGTGGCACCGGCGCTGCGTTCTGCTTTCCAGCAATGTGTACTCCCTCACCCTGGCAGCCGACTGTATGTGCCGAATGGCAACTACCTCACAACGGAAGATATTGTGCTCTCCAACGGGACGAACTGGGCGTTTCAGCTGGATGGGCTGATCACCGCGTGTGTATCTCGAATCCATTGGCGCGCTTCGATTGAAAAAGGCTAACCTTGAACCAGATCTTATGATGGGAATTACTCGGTACCACGTGAGGCAATTCTCCAAGGAAGCACAGCCAGTGTTCAGGTGATTAACAGCACGATCAATGGCGAAGGCGACGGACAATATCTCCTCGACGTTCTTGTAATTGTCAATCGTGCGTACCAGCCTGCGTCTGACACTGAAACGAACATTGACGAGGATTGCAGCCACTGATTTCGAATTCTATTCGAGCAATGGAAAAGGCGCCATTCAAGGACAAGGCTTCTTGTACCGCAATGCTAACAAGTGAGCTGTCCAGTGTCCAACACCTTTTTTTTTTTTGATTACGACCGAAAGTGCTGACGTGTACGAGCCCTCAACGCCCCCGCCTCGTTCGGATCGTATCGCCAGTCGATTCAAGCTTCCACGATCTCATCCTAGTCGACAGTCCAAAATTCCACTTCGTCTTTCAGTTTGGAAGAAACATCGAGGTGTACCATCTTACCATTCGTGGAGCAAATCTTGGAAGCTACGACGGCATTGATGCGGTCGGCGAGAACTATTGGATTCACGACAACGAAGTAAGCTGGATTAGTGTGAGGCTTCGGCGTATGACAACTGACATTTCGTAGGTCACGAACCGCGATGAGTGCGTATGTGTGAAGAGCCCATCTCATCATGCTTTGATCGAGCACAACGTATGCAACCAAGCCGGTTCCGGGGTCTCGATCGGAAGTCTCAATGTCAGCGCTGAGATCTCGAACATTGTACGTCAACTATGGCCCTTGACCCGAGAAAGACACTAACAGTCAAAAGCACGCTCGCAACATTGCGATCATACAAGGCAACAATGTTGGGTTCATCAAAACATATCCAGGAGGTTCCGGCTATGTAACCAATGTCACCTTTGAGAACATCAGGTCCAAGGCTTCCCTTTACGGCCTTGATGTGACTCAATACTGGCAAAACACGTTCACACCTGATACTGGCGCTGTGAAGTTGTCCAACCTAGTATTCAAGTAAGATTCTACCTGCGCTCTTCAAGATAGCGGTCAACTAACCTCTCAATCCACAGGAACTTCACCGGAAGTCTTGCCAACGGTGCCAAAAGACCGCCCATAAGCTTCATCGGCAACGATCTCTTGCTGATCGATAGCGTCACAATTGAAGGTTTCAGTCTGTGGACGGAAGAGGGCACTCAGGTCATCAACAAGATCAACAACGCCTATGGCCACGGGGATGCCGTTTACGGTGCCAACAATGGTCTAGGCGTTGCTAATGGGCAGAACCCTTTGCCCACGTTCACACATGCAGTGACGGTCACAGCAAGTCCAACCGGCTGGGTGTCTCCAACGTTCCCCAGTTGGGCGCTTGCATCGACTGGATACGGAAGTACGTTCAGAGCCACCATCATGGAGCTTCTTGAGTTGATGTAAGACACTGACTCTACTTAGCGGACATTCCAATCCCTGTTTACACCCCTGCACCACTATGGAAACCGCAGGACGACTATGAAAAGCATTACGTGAGTCTAAATCTGAGCTCATATCTCATACGGCACTGACAAACTTACTTTGCAGTGGGGTGACTTCTAGCGTGATTGAAACAGGATATAGACCGGGCACGTTGGATACTGCGAGTCGGGATTGCAGATTCCTCGTCGTCCGCGTCAAGAATTTGAGTTTCAACCCAGACAAATGTGAAGCTGGCAATGTGGTGCATGGCTTCTGGATGGTGTTTGAGACCGAGTGGGTGATACACCATAGAAAACTTTCATTTCCACCAAGAAGGTCAAATGCAGATATTTTTATGTATTGTGGTTGAACATGCGAGGGTCAGCCAGAAACGCCACAAGGTGACAGCTGACAACGACTTTTGGGTATAATATGCATTGGCCGGGAATCGAACTCAGGGCTGGTCGCATTAAAGGAGGTTATGTGTCTTGGATCTCGGTCTCGGATGTCGGATGTCGGCTGTAGAGCCGATGGAGAGTTGGAGAGTTGACATAATACTCATGTCAAGGCGTGCAAAGCAATGAAGGCCATAGGGCTCATCATATTCAACGGACTTGCTGATCAGCCTTCTCAAGACTCTCACATGTTGAGACAAGAAAATCTAGACGGCAGAGTGAGACTTCGAAGCGTATCTTATGCCGGTTCTCCTGGTGATCGGCCGTTAGTTCAGTCTACTAAGCATATGTGTCTTACCTTATGTGGCGTTTCTATCATTCTTGGTGGGTGAGACATATCAAAGCTTATGGGGGCCGCCTTGCAAGGATGCTAAATTCTACAGCATAGGTGAGAAGGCTTAACACAGAATGGCGGATCTTTCTCCTTCCGCGCGGAGACACCGGATCTTGCCTTCAGGATGATAGATACCGACTGTCTGGGTATGCGGAGGCGCACATGCAACCATATGCCCGCTGCATGGTAGACCATCCTTGTGCGACAGATGCTGTGCTGGAACCGCTTGCTTGCACGACAGCAACACATCAGGTCATCTCCCGCCTTCTCACTTCTCACCCGCAGAACGTGTATCTGCAAGCGTTAGAGCCGACTGATGACTGCACGCGGACCACTTCATGCGGATTTCTCCGTGACTTGTTTCGCGCAACAACAGCACCATCTCGCTGTATCTTACCTTGCAGTGTTGCACTGATACCAGCCGCTTGTACCACCAGGTCACTCTCACTTTGCGCCAGTTCATTGCGATGGGGCTGACAAGCCCCAGCCTGGGAGTGAAAGCATCTGGACGAGCTGTCACTATCGCGTATAAGTGTAATTGTCAAGACCCGTGTCCAAGTACAGTCTTTCAATACAACACAGTTTCGGAGTTGCGTGCGAGAAAGTCGAAGAGAGGGAGTACCCAAGCTGTACCGGACATGCGTCTCAGCCTCACAGCGGAAGTCCGCCAATCGATGTCGCCCACGTCCGTGCTCTGAGACCTTACACTTCTCTCTTCTGCCGATCGTCCATACCACACACATCTCTAATTGGACGCGACTCGCGCAATGAACTCCCGAACCAGATATGCTTTCGGTGGCATGCAAGCCGGTAAGCGTGCTCGCGACCCTGACGTCCCTGAATGATATCGGACCTCCATTATCTTGATGCTGTACACTGTACAGACTGTAGGCAGAGTTTGGACCTATGGTTCCCCTCCCAGCCGCGACCACCTGTTGGCCTATCATTGCCATGGTGAGGTGCTCGAGATATGGTTGTGGAAAGCTAGGAGGTCGGGCCCTGATATGGCGAGCAGTATACGTATGACTGCACCCACGCCCTCTGGTGGGAGAGGATTAGGTGAGAGTATTGAACCTTGTTGCACTCCTACGCAGCTCTACTGTCGTGGAACGTCGTACAAGCACTGCTACTTATATCTCTTTTGTGCCATCTCTTTCGACGAACACCGTCTGCCCTTCTTTCTCCCCTTCCTTACGTGAACTCATTCGACAATGTCGACTACGAAGCAAGATACAACTGATGTTGCCGTTGAGCGGCAAGCTGCCGAGCAGCTCCATGTCGAGATCATTCCCGGTACAGAGGTCATGAAGGATGTCGGCAGCTTCCATTTAGCAAAAGCCGGCGGCAATGGTTCAGTGTAAGTTGCAGCTTGAGGAATGACGCTCCGTGGCAAGTTTTGCTGATGCCAGTACCAGGCTAGTACCTCATCCATCTGCGAGCCCTGACGACCCTCTCAATTGGTCGAGGATGTGGAAGCTCATCGTCGCCATCTCGCAATTGATCTACGTATGGGTGCTCGTTTGCTCGGCTCTCAGTCTGGCGCCTATGTTCCCTTTCCTAGCACAAGAGTTTCATCTCAACCAGCAGCAATTGTCTCTTCTCACCGGACTCAACGTCATTACACTAGGCTTCGCCAACATCTTCATTGTCCCTCTTTCGAACATCTTTGGTCGCAGGCCTACCAGTATCTTCTTTGGCGTCCTCGTTGTGCTCACCAACATCTGGCAAGCCCTCGCTACCAGCCACCACAGTCTCCTGGCAGCGCGCGCCTGCAATGGTGTAGTTGCCGCTACCAGTGAGACGATCATGGTCCAGGTGATCGCCGACATGTTCTTTTTGCATGAGCGTGGATTCTGGGTTGGTACATACTTCACGTTGTACTTCAGCGGAGCCTTCCTGGGGCCTATTATGGCTGGCAATATCGCCGCTCACCACGGCTGGCGCTCGTTCTTCTGGCTGTCGGTCGCTTTGACTGCTTTCAGCACATTGCTTCTAGTCTTCACTTTCCCTGAAACGAAGTACCACCGCGCTCTCGATGGCACCACCGATAACCGAGCGCAAGAGAAGATCTCAGCGGACCGTCAAGCAAGCGCGTCAGACTCGGAGACTAACAGCAACCACGCCAATGACCACGTCGGCCGCGGAAAGCCGAGCAAGAAACAATTCCTGCCCATTCAGAAGCCCGAGAGCAACTGGATGTCGTTCATCGTCCGCGATCTCACTACCCCGATCATTGTCTTCTTCAACCCTATCATCTTCTGGTCTGCTCTCATGCTGGCTGGTCCGGCTGATCTTCTTTTGCTCTTCAACCTAACCGAATCTGGTCTGCTTGGCTCCCCAGCATATGGCTGGTCGCCTTCTGCTGTAGGATACTCCAACTTCGCGTTCTTCGCAGGAGGTCTTATCGGAGTGCTTACTGCCGGTCCTCTATCCGACTGGCTAGCCCGCCGCGCAACGATCAAGAACAACGGTATCCGTGAAGCCGAGATGCGTCTCCCAGCGCTCATCCCCTACGTCTGCTTTTTCATCATCAGCCACATTGTCGGCGCCGTCGGCTACCAACGCTTATGGCCCTGGGAAGCCATCCTGATCTGCGGCTTCGGCTTCTCTGGTCTCGCTGTCACTTCCATCCCTACCATCTCTATCGCCTACGCCGTCGACTGCTACAAGCCCATTTCTGGCGAGATCATGATCGTTGGCACCGTCATGAAGAACGTCCTTGGCTTCTGCTTGAGCTACTGGGTCTTTGACGTACACGCCATGTCTGGTTGGGTGTCTGTTTACATGGTACAGTTCGCTGTTTCCATGCTGCCTGTTGTTTTGGCTGTGCCGCTTTACTACTATGGCAAGAACCTGAGGAGGTGGACTAAGGACTCTACACTGCACCGTATGGAGTCTTTGATTTAGATGGTGGTGGTTCAACATTTGCGTCTTGCTCGCTTCCTCTTTCCATTATCTTTTTGTGAGGTTTTTGCGATTTAGTCTTATGCGGAACAAGATACCACTGGACACGGGTGGCGTTTCGCAAGGTTTACGATTAGCTAGAGTGATAACCAGAGCTATTTTCTTCTGTCACAAACCATTTCACCTTATAGTACACTTCCGCTCCTCGACTGATGTCCGATTTTCCACTATGCCAATTGGAAACTTGCAGTCAGGAGCTGTGATGCCAGCATCACTCCTTTGCGCCATACCACCATGTCCTCTTTGATCAACAAAATCGAGATCACTTACAAGTCTACAAACTCCTCCCCGCCCTCAGCAGCGCCAGCCAGAAGCGGAGCCCATCCGCCAACGTCCTCGACTTCCACAGCAGCTGCTGAACTCCGGCATCACGACTGGAAACGATGCTTCCCTCGCCACGTTCCATGGTGAGGGTGTCGTGCTCACTCGGCCTGGCAGTGGATGCCCCATAGCCGCGAGGCCTACTCAGCACCCCGGTCTGCAAAGCCGCAGCCCACAGCTCCTTGTACACTGCCTGCACCCTTCCGCTAGCGACACGCAGGCTATCCTGGAAGGCTTGTCTATTGGGCAGGGCGCTGGGCATGAGAGCTGGGAAGGCTCTGTGAGTCAAGGTGGCGAGCTGGTTCCACAGTGTCCGTAGAACGGTGCGGAGGATGCCGGTATCGATGGGTTCCTCGTTGGAAAGGAGCAGGATCAGACGTAGAACGATATTCTCGATTTGCAGTACACGGTGCTCTAGAGGCTGTAGGTGGCTACGTTGCTGCGGTCGGGCAATTGGCAGTTGAGGATGACCAGGAAAGGACTACTTGATCCTGGGCCATCGTGATCGTTTCCACTGTCCATGCGAGAGAATCCGCGGCAAGTTGTCGGGGACTTGCGGCCCTGCTCTGACTTGAGGGCCTGGAAGATGTACGATCTGAGTCTGGCAACAACATCGATCTTGAGTTCGGTGTACTTGATGAGAGCAAGCCTCTCCTTGTGGTTTGGATCGAAGAATCGGACGAGCTTGCTCCTGTGTTTGCATTTGCAGCAATTGGGCTTGCGGCGACGCGTCTTGGGAACCCTCTTCGCCTTGCGCCGGTCGGCAGCGCTGGAGTGGCTGCGTGGAGTTTGGCAGATGGAGCACTTGGAGCGATTGTGTCCGCAGAACCTGCACCTGAGATCATTGTTGGACACAACGACGTTGGAACCGTTCGGGTTGTTTTGGTTGGTGGGACTGTTGGGGTTGTTTGAGTCGGTGGGAGACATGTTTGTTGTTTTGGACTTTGTGGAATCGGCCAGCGATTGAAGAACCAGGAGTGTTGTGCGGATAGAAAGGATCGAAGTGGATGTTTGGGGTGTGATGAGAAGAATATGCAGAACTCCTCTTACTTGTAGTTCTGCGATATTCAACATGCTCACGGCTGGCCTTTCTGGATGTTGCTGCTCAACAAAGGACTTTCTCGCACAAGTCATTCAGTGTTGCAAAGCTGTCGCAGTTGTACATGTCTCACGCAGGGATGTTGGAGATTTTCAATCAGTCTCATCAAGAAGAACAATGGCATCGCAGACCATGCATTCAAATCTTCTTTCATCTTTCTTGTATGGTCTCATGAAGTGGCATGATTGAAACGATCTTCGCTGGGTTCCAGACCTAGACCGTCTTGCATTCATGTGACACCTCGCGGTGCTCCAACCCCCAACCCTAACTACCAATTCTCAGGAGGTTGGAATGAGCGGTGCCGACGAGCTGCTTCATCAATGTTCTGGAAGGTCGTCCTAAGATATGTTCAGAAGACGTTTGTTAATGTCTAAATACACGCTTTGCGATGCGATGCCAACCATTTTGAAGCGAGGATTCCATGCAATAGGCTTTCATCGTAGCCATGGGAGTCTTGTAGAAGATGGCCATGGCCTGCCTAACCAGGACGGGCTTCTGCGCTGTTGGGAACAAACGAAACGCAACCCAAGTCGCACTGTCTTGAATGTTAAATGTCACATGCATTTTGAAATTTGGTCCAAGAGGTCGTGGTTGACGACAGGAGCGTGACGAAGCCAGACGCCACCGCCACCAATTCGGATCACACGCAAGTGGCAGCCATGCTGATGTCATTGTTGATCGTTTGACGCGGGCACAAGTTCACGGTGTGAAGTCGACCACGATTTTGTCGTGCTCGTTCTACATGCACACCGGCCGAACGTATACCAACCAGTAGGCACCATCATGCCTCCTATTGTAAGAAAGGTCCTGATGTAGGTATTTGCGCAGGCGGGAAAAAGGCGCCGCAATCAGGCTGACCATCATCCAAGATGCGCCGCCGCCGAAGGCCTGCTGCTCCAACCAATTTCCAAAGATCGCAAGCCCGATAGTAGTGCCATATGTCTTGGGTACGGAAGTAGTCAGATCACAACATCGGCGAAGAATGTGGAGGACGACAGTAGAGGCCGCACCATCGAGGCGCATGGCGTTGTTGGTAGCTGCTTGCGAACTCTCGACCATCTGGCAGTGATTCTAATCCGATCTCAGGGCTTCTGGACCTTGTCGCAACGAAGTACTTGATCTCCATCACACAACGCCAACAAGTAGCAAATCTACGAGGGAAGCCGATATACTCGATCAAGGATGTGACGCTCATCCCGTTGAGTTCGCAGTCAGACGCTGAAGAGGCTATATCTGGTGCAGGAAGAGCCCTTGGCCAGGACAAGAAGACGGCTGCTGAGGACACAGAGGAGAGTGATATCGAAGACGATGCCGAGACAGCGAGCGTGAACGATGACACACCCAGTGAGGCTGCGGAGGCCTTGGATGCCCCGAACAATACAGGGCCCAAGAAAAGCACGACCTTCGTGAAGGACATTGTACGGGACAAGGGTCGCTACGGCAGATTCGCAAACAGATGGTTCTCAAAGAGTGGATGGGCCGCCAGCGGCAGGAAGAGACAAGGCATGAGTGAAGAGGAAAAACTCACCGCCGAGCAAGCGAGAGAAGCCGGCAAGGCACTGCCCGAAGATGAACAAGTATCAGAGACTGTCGACGTGCCTGCAGAGCCAGCGGCCGAAGAGCAAGCAAAGGATGTGGAGAGCTCGTCCACAGGTAAGAGCAACATTGAAAGCCTGACACCACGGATTCTTCGCAGTGCGAGGCTGTACTTCAGCTCCAGCAGCTTCTTCTTTTCATACGATCACGATCTTTCCACCAGTATGCAGTCTAGTACTAGCTCCACGCTGCCTCTTTGCAAGCGATTCGATCCCCTTTTCTTCTGGAATCGCAACCTCTTATCGCCTTTCATCGATGCCGGCCACAACCACTTCGCTCTTCCACTGCTGCAAGGCTTCGTCGGACAGCGAGCATTCTCTATCACACAAACCGACGGAGAAACCGACCAGGTGGTGGACCCAGCGGACATTCCTTTGCAGGATATGAACACACCAAAGGAGAGCTCGAGCGACACAAACACGAAAGACTTCTTCTTGACTTTGATCTCAAGACGTTCTGTCAAGCGTGCTGGTCTGCGCTACCTCCGACGTGGCATTGACGACGATGGTAACGTGGCGAACTACGTCGAGAGTGAACAAATTCTGTCACCTCGGGATTGGGATCCGTCCAAAAAGACTTACTCGCTCATCCAAATTAGAGGCTCAATACCTCTCTTCTTCTCTCAGACACCCTACTCATTCAAGCCGATACCTGTCATGTTCGGCTCTGAGTCCACCAATCATGCGGCATTCAAAAAGCACTTCAGCGATGTTGCCTCCCGCTACGGAGATGTGCAAGCAGCAAGCTTGGTAGACAAGAGCGGCACTGAAAAGGCCATCGGACAAGCTTACGAGGATACGATGAAATGGCTCAATGAGTCCAGCGGTGTTGACGGTAAGAAGGTAGGGTTCGAGTGGTTCTACTTCCACAAAGAATGTGGCGGCATGAGATTTGAGAACGTTTCAATCCTTCTCAATACCCTTGAGAGTGCACTCCGCTCACACGGATACGCTGTTTGTCAGAACGACCAAACTACGGTTCGGCAGACTGGAGTGCTTCGAACAAACTGCATGGACTGCTTGGATCGTACGAACGTAACACAGTCCTCGGTCGGTGGCTGGGCTTTGCAGCAACAGCTGAAGGAAGAGGGCCTGCAAATCGATCTACAAACAGATGCCAACACTTTCTGGTTCAACAACCTCTGGGCTGACAATGGCGATGCCATCAGCAAGCAGTACGCCGGCACTGCAGCACTCAAGGGAGACTTCACACGTACACGCAAGCGCAACTGGGCCGGGGCACTGTCCGACTTTAGCCTCACACTCAACCGTTACTATAACAACATCTTTGGAGATTACTTCTTGCAGACATGCATCGACTACTACCTTGGCTACGCAGGACCTGCCGTCTTCGATGAATTCGAAACAGACATGATGAGCCAAGACTACGCCCTCGACATGCGACGAGTTCGTCAAAATGCAATCGACACATGCATCAAGATTGTTCTTGAAGACCCCAAGGAAGATTTGGTTGGTGGCTGGACGCTCAGCTGCCCGCATGAAGCGAACACACTGCGCAGCTTGCCCTTTGAGGAATGCGTCTTCCTGCTAACAGATACTGCCATTTACTTCTGTCGCTTCGACTGGGCCACTGAGAAAGTCGGTTCTTTCGAGCGAGTTGACTTGACTGATATCACTGAGATCTGGAGAGGTCCTTACATCACAAGCACTCTGGGCCCAACTCACACCGACGAAGCAAAGAATGTTGGCTTTGCGCTCCGCTACAAGACTAATGGTCATGCTCTTGTACGCACGAACACTCGCTCACTACAGAACGAACACACTGCCGAAGATGAGAACGCCAAGAAGAGCGAGCTCGACAAACAGAAGGCGCCCGAGAAGGACGAGAGCAGACTCCTCGCTTTCAAAGCTTTACCTCCCAAGGCTTCCGCTTCAAGACGTGACTCGGAAACTGAGACGTCCATGAATGAGAGCGAGCTCGTCAAGTTCGTCACCAACGAGCTGCACAAGACCTTGATCAAAGCGAGGGAAGTAGATCACTTGGAGCTCGAGAAGGCTCCAGAAGTTGAAGAAAAGGACGTGCTTGGCGTCTCTGAGGCGCGGAAAGCAACAGGATACGTCGAAAGTCTTGGGTATTCGCTGAAGAAGATGGTTTGGTCATAGGCGTGTTTTTGATGCATGTCCGTCGATCTTTTGGCGCTAAAGTTGTTCTTCCGTCTTTACATACAGCAACCCCGCGTGTCCAGCGTCTTCCAGCAACATTAACGAATTCTTCCGTCAATGAAACAGTGCACCCGCCTACCGATTGACTGGTTCAAAGTGCGATATTGCGGAGGTCTTAGGGTTTTGGCTTCCTGCCGGTGATGTAGAATGTAACGCAATGACATAGAGAACTGCGATGTGCTTCGCTGGCATTGTCAATCGGATCCTCCCGAGCAAGGTATAAAAGCAGCATCAGATGAAAGTTTGACTGTGAACATCTTCTTCTGCAAACCCAAAGGATCATTTACGGATCATCTAATCTCGTCACCTTCTGCTCACGGAGGGTTATACGCAGAACCTTCCATCGACCATGTGGGCTCGCAGTCTTCTCTTTCTGGCTGTAGCTAATTATGTCATGGCACTGGACGGCCCAGTGGGCCGCCTTCCCGCCATGGGCTACAACAGCTGGAACGCTTTCCAGTGTAACTACGACGCCTCAACGCTGGAAGCGCAAGCGAAAGTCCTGCACGATCGCGGTCTCGTCGATGCCGGCTACAAAGTCTTCAACTTTGATGACTGTTATGCTCTGAAGGAGCGCAATGCCACTGGACACATGGTCGAGGACCCGGCCAAATTTCCAGATGGAATCGCTGCGCTGTCCAAGCGTGTGCGCTCTTATGGCATGCGACTTGCCGCGTACGGCGACAATGGATACAACACCTGCGGCGGCTATCCTGGCTCTTATGGTCGTGAGATGCAAGACTTGGAGACATGGTATTCTTGGGGCATGACTTACTTGAAATATGACAACTGCTGTAAGTGTCTTGAGGAGAAGACATCGAATCTCTAGCTGACTTTCTTTCTAGACATACCTGCCGACAACATCACCCAAGACAGCATGGTCGGGCGTTTCACACGCATGTCAGACGCCATTGCCGAGTTTGCGGCTCGCACAAATGTCACCTTCCAATACTCTCTTTGCCAATGGGGATGGAACCAGCCCTTCATCTGGGGCCGGAGGATTGCTCAATCGTGGCGCAATACTGGCGACATCAGACCCACCTGGACTGCGCTTGCCGCCATCATCAACACAGCATCCTTCCATTCCGAATCTGCCAACTTCTTCGGCCACAATGACCTAGACTTGCTGGAGGTCGGCAACACCGGACAAGGCACTCCGCCAGGAAATCTGACCTTTGACGAAGCAAAGAGCCACTTCACCGCCTGGGCACTCCTCAAGTCCCCCTTGTTCATCAGTACCGACCTCCGCAATGCTTCGGAAGAGACGTTCGAGATCTTTGGAAACAAGGACATCATCAAGATCAACCAAGACCCGATCGTAGGCGAGAGCCTCACACCGTTCCGATGGGGCGTCAATGACAATTACGTCTCCAATGCCACTCACCCTGCCGAGTATTGGTCGGGAAACTCGAGCTACGGTATCGTCTTCATGGTTCTCAACAGCCTCGATTCTCCGCAGCAGATGTCGTTTAACCTAACGGAAAGCTGGGCCATCCGCACTGGAAGGCAGTACTCTGTGTACGATCTGTGGAAGCACGAAGTGACTGGTGTGGCTGTGAGGTAGGTATAAGGTTATGGTGAATGATTATCCATACTGCACGCGCTGACACACCTTTCAGGAACATGACTTTCGAGCTCCCGCCGCGCGGAGTTGCTGCTCTTCTTCTGAACGATGCCGGCGCAGAGCCCGAGTCGCTCAATGGCACTTGTGCGCTCTACTATCAATGCTCGGTGAGAGGAGCGGAACCCACTTACGATGCTGAGCTCGACCTGCTGACCCTTATGCGTTCCAGTGGCCAAATGGCACTTATATCTCGAACTGACGAATGCAACGGAAGCAACTACCCATGAGACTGACGGGTTCTGACGTAGCTTGCTGTATCAATATATATGGCATGGCCCGCGAGCGTGAGCCTAACAAGTTGAGGTGTAATGAGGCTTTCATCAGGGATGCTCATGCAAGTAAGCTTAGCATAATCAAGCACAGCCTCTTTTACCGCTTGACCTTTTTGAGAATAAGCCTTACCGATCGCACGGTCCAAATGCAGACGGATTGGTCGTCCCGTTTGCGACAAACAATTGCTTCGACGTGCTTGCTAGACATTTCCCATGGGCGGACACGTTGAATGCGCTGCATAATGTCAGGCCGCAGTAGGAGTCTAGAAGCATTCAGGACCAGACTGATCGCTCCCAGTAGTCGGTCCGAGCGACTATACGACTCATGGTATCTCATCAAGTGTTCGGGCATCTATCTTGACCTGCATTTGTGACCTCGTTAGTGACCGATCCAGTAGCCGGGACTTCTGACATGCACTTTTTACTCAGTGGGAGTCCGATTACCATTGTTACTAAGAACTCAACAAGACATCAAGAACACATGATTCGAGATACACAAGGATCGTAGGCTCATACCGAGGTCCTGTTGAGGTTACCTGATAACAATCACAGGAGGAGCTCGGAACCGGTTATCGGCATTGCGGCGCTCAAGATGTGTGCATAAGTATACGTACGCATCCACAATCTCTTGATGCGAATCTTGCTGACCTAAACATCCACCGATGTGTCTTTACATTCATCTCATCGGAAACGTCAATTTGCATCTCCCAGAAGCTTATATACCATCTTCATCAGAGCGAGATCACATTCACAAGCGCATCAACTCTGGAGCGCAGAATGCAAACTTCTGAGAGCTGGCTATATGGCGTGCTTTCTGCACAATTGAGCTCACTCTCCTCTTCCGCAAAGCCAAAACCTAGTGGAGATAGCACGCAATGCCTCAAGCGAGAACTATGGCAGGGTCCGGCGATTGCTTACAATTGCATGAACTGCCCGTTGCATTTACTAGATCGCATCTCCATCGCATTCGTTATTCTTGCTTGCATTGGTCCCCTTGGTTCTTCTGGATAACTCTCGCTCTCGCCTTTTGCTGCGTCAACGGTCGCATCTATACAGCATACATTTCAGTAGACAGCGCCCGGAATAATGGGTGATCAATGCCTCAACGTCAAGACCGTCGGCGTCATTGGCGCAGGTGTCAGTGGCGTGGCTACTGCCATCCATCTCAGGAAAGCTGGGTTAGATGTTAAGGTCTTTGAGCGCAACCCTCATATCGGCGGAGTCTGGTAAGTCTAGCACTATCCACGCGGTTTTATCCCTTTTTGCTGACATGATCCGAACACGCAGGGTCTTTGACGAGCGTAGATCCAAAGATGCTGAGTACCCGTCCATCTTGCCTTCTACTGGCGATTCACCAGAGTACGAACGCTCCCGAACCAAGCGTAAGGACAGCAAGACCGGCAGCCCTGTTGAAGAAGAACCTACGGAATGGGAGTCTGCATCCATAGGTTTCGCGCCGCCTGGTCCTTGCTATGAGGGCTTGAGGAACAACGTTTCCACACATGAGATGGAAATGCAATGTGTGAGTCCATCTTTATCATCATGCTGTTTTGATCATTCTCGCTGACTGGTGCCCACAACAGCAAGCATGGAAACCAGGCACTGAAGAGTTCGTAAGTCAAAGCGTGATTGCCGACTACGTCCAGAGCGCCGCCATCTCCAACGGCATTACCGAATCCGTATTCCTCAACACTCGTGTCGAGAGTGTCGAGAAGCATGGCGAAGGTTGGCAAGTAGAGACATCAACGCTGGAAAACACACCTCTAGGCGCGCACTACTCTCACGCAACGCATTATTTCGACGCCGTCGTAGCAGCCAACGGCCACTACCACGCCACAAACATCCCAGATATCCCCGGCCTCAAGGAATGGAAGACGGTTTTCCCGGACCGTATTCAGCATTCGAAACTCTACCGTCGGGCCTCCAGCTTCAAAGACCAAAACGTCCTCATCATCGGCGCCGGCGTCAGCTCAACCGACATGGCGCGAGAAATCGGAGTCGTCGCAAAGAACGTCTTCCAATCCTCGCGCGGCGGAGCCTACGACCTCTCAAGCCACCTCCTCCCAGACAACGGCGCACGCGTATCCGGCATCCGCTCTTTCTCACCTTTGACCTCAACCGACGCCCCAACATCCGAGGACGCCATCCCCGGCACAGTCACCCTCACAGACGGCACCACCCTCTGCAACATCCACCGCGTGATCCTCGCAACAGGCTACCACTCCTCGCTGCCCTTCCTCCGCCCCTTCCACGCGGACAACCTCACCTCCGCCGAAGCCGACGACCGCATCCTCATCACCGATGGCCTGCAAACACACAATCTGCACAAAGATATTTTCTACATTCCCGATCCGACGCTGGCTTTCGTGGGGATTCCATTCCACACTGCGACGTTCTCGTTCTTTGAGTTCCAGGCGGTGGCTTTGGCGGCGGTTTTGAGCGGTAAGGTACCGCTGCCGAGTGAGGAGAGTATGCGGGCGGAGTATCTGGAGCGACTGCATGCAAAGGGTGCCGGAAGACCGTTCCATAGTATGAGGGGTGAGGGGCAGGAGATCGGGTATGTCAAGGAGTTGGCTGATTGGGTCAATGGCAAGCTGGCCGAGGGTGGTGAGGTTGGAGAGGCAGAGTTGATGAAGGCACACTCGAAGAAGTGGTTTGACAGTTACGAGAGGCGACTGTTGAGAATACAAGCTTTGTTCAGTGCGAAGAGGGATCCTGCTGTAGATCGGGCTGTTCTTGAGGCACAGGTGCCTTGTACATAGATGGAGACAGTTCGTTGTAGATACATCGAGTAAAGTTGATCTCAAGTTTTCAGCACTGGACGAGCTTCAGCAGTTTTTCGGTGGAAATCCTAAGTAATTTCAAGCGATGTGCGATGGCATCCCTTAATGACTACAAGTCATATGTAGACCTGAAAGATTAATCATCACCTTTCTCTCCTCACTGAGGCATCAAATGTGCTGATAGTAGCTTCGTCAGGTCGTTGAGATGCACAAAATTGTTAACCATATTACGGACGTAGCTCTCAATTATGTACGTGCTGGTGTTTTGCTGGAGTACCAGATAGCAGCTCTGGCAGGGCCATTAAGAGATACGTAGGGGAGTCCCTTTTCCTCTTGCGGACGAAATAAGCGTCTTTGAGAATAGGAATCTGGACAGCAGCACCACTCGACTCTTCCGAGCATTTGGGAAGATCTTTGCAGTATCTCCTTGGACGTTGCGGTTGTTATTGCGCCTAAGGATCATGAAATCAGCATCGGCGACTGCTGAGAATCCATACTGTGCACTCGCCGCTCTCCCGGTTCGAGAAAAGAAGACAGATGACAGCACCAGTCTGACATCTGGTCAGATTGCATAGCTGCACTCTTCTCTTGATCATGCTGAAGGCTTTTCAATTTCGGCGATATGGTCAAGCCACCAACGGAAAATACATCACCGTCAGGAAGGGCTGATCTCCGCCAGCAGCAGGATAATTCATATCATGCTGACGCCGTAGGCTACAGCACCAGTAGACAGATATCTCCATGTCGGAAAGGGTTGATGTGGAGGCTGCGGTCGCCATCCTCGTCGATTTCCCTCACTCTCTCGACAATCACATGCCACAATCACATGCTTGGACCCTGCATGACGGCATCTCGGCCCGCGTCCTCCCGCCGCCGATCGCCCCGCTGCTGCCGCGAGCTCAAGTCGCAATACCACTCGCGCACCACCTTTCAACATCAACACATCGACAAACATACCGTCGTTGACGGCCATCGTTCTCAAAAGAGTTCGTGTAACATACCTGCACTGCCCCTGCACCCCCCCTCCCCTTCGCTCGCCCGCACGCATCACCACAATCGAGGCCCTTTCGAGGTTTCCTCAGCAGAATTGTTCCCACTTTCACCTTCATGCACACAAGTGGGTCGCTCGTCAGAGATGGCCGGAATACTTTATCACACTCCCTCACACACATCCTCCCTGCACACACAAACTGAGGCGCTTTCACGAGAATACTGAACAAAATACACACACTGCCTATGATGATGCTGACTCGCAGGCTTGCGGTGTGCAGACCTGCATGCGGAGGGCGCCACTTCTCACGACAAGCCGCGTAGCGCTTCGCTGGTCATGCACCACAGAGCTTGTGCTCACTATCAAGCGGTAACATTCCATCATCACACACTTCCTCCGATACGGGTCCACTAGCATGGGTGGATCTATCGAATTATCTTCATGTGGGCGGCTTCATGGCTTTCTGGCTGGGGGTGCATCGCTGACTTCTTGGGCAGATGCGAAGTTCGAAGCCCGCTTGCTCGCGACTGCCAACTTTACAGCCATGTCCGTGTCGGTGCTGCCTGAGCCTGCCCGCCTGCCTCGATCTCTCGTCTCGTCCTCCGCCCGCCATGTCCTTTCTCTCGCCGTCTTCCTTTACAGCTGCTGCTACCATTGCGGCCCTCGTCATCCAACACCCCAGCAACCGCCGAGATGGATGCCTCTGCCGACTCGCTCGACCTTTCCGACCTCGACCAGGCGCTCACGCAGGCTCAGATCATCTCGAACGTAGCTACCTTCGACCATCGCAATGATGAGACCGTACATGACAGTCGCCGACGATGCTCGCTAGCTGCTGGAGACCGGGCTGGTACATGCGGGCATCACCGAAGACAATGATGAGAAAGGTCAGCACGCTACCTCGACATCAACTGGCGACCTCACCGTTCTCAGACATGCAAATGTGGCATTTGATGGATCATGATAAAATCAGATATGTACACAATTTTACCGCGTTTTCTCTGCCACTCTCTCTACCCACTTGTAACTACGTTCCTAACCAGAAGGACCGGTAAGAAGTAGTGCTTTCTCGACAGCTTCTTCTTGTGCACGGAGAGCATTTGCTAGTTCATCTCTGCTGATCAAGGTCTCTGGGTGCGCATGCCCGAGCACTCTCTGTCTCATTCTGAACGTCTGACCCTGGAGCTCTACCGCTTCCTTGTGTAGACCTTCACCCTGGCACGATAAGGCGAGGTTACGCATGCTGGTCGCTATATGTGGGTGGTCTGGGTTAAGCACTCTCTTCCTGATCTCTAGCGCTTCTCTTCCAAACTCTATCGCTTGAGCATACCACCCCAGAGATCTGTAGACCGAGGCGAGATTGCCCATGCTATTAGCTATGCTAGGATAGTCAGGATGAGG
>Ga0265797_10003170_pt1 | contig 26700 bp, 22 predicted proteins | sample P2T30metagenome_FD_192433 | JGI IMG/M metagenome (GOLD analysis project Ga0265797, IMG submission 192433) | Plant litter microbial communities from East Loma Ridge, Irvine, California - P2 T30 | ecosystem: Environmental > Terrestrial > Plant litter > Unclassified | place: USA: California... | reverse complement strand
ATCAGGACGCACACTGGCGAAAAGCCGCACGCCTGCCAGTTCCCTGGCTGCACCAAGCGCTTCAGCAGATCAGACGAATTGACGCGTCACTCGCGCATCCACAACAACCCCAACTCTCGTCGCGGCAACAAGCAACATGTCGCAGCCGCCGCCGCAGCCGCCGCAGTCCAGGCTGGCATGTACGACAACCCTGCGCTGCAGCAGCTTAACCAGATCAACCAGATGAACCACATGAACCAGCTCAACCAAATGAACCAGATGGGTCAGATGGGCCAGCTTAGCCAGTTGCAACAGTTCAATGGCATGAACGGTATGCACGGCATGAACACTATGAGTCCCATGCAGATGCAGCAACTTCAGCAACTCCAGCAGCTTCAGCAAATGCAGCAAATGCAACAGCAACAACAACAAGCAGCGCAACAAGCCGCCCAGCAACAGCAGCAGCAACAACAGCAGCAGCAGCAGCACCAGCCGAGTCCTGTTAACAGCATGCCTCCGCCTCAGAAGACACCCCAATCTGCGCCTGGTTCTCAGATCAGCTCTCCCAATGTGTCACCTCCTCATTCGTACGCGGCGACGTACACTAGCAACCCTGGCTCCTACATGACCCGCAACAACAGCGGTGACCTCAGTCCAGCTGCTAACGGCGGCTACTCGAGTCCTGGAGCCATCAATTTGCTAGCTACCGCTGCCTCGCAAGTCGAGCGCGAGAACAACACCCAGATTCCTAACCAGCACTTGAACCTTCCGTCTTCGAGGACTCCTTACCACGTCAACCCTTACAGCCAAAACCGCATGCCTTCCCTTTCATCATACCACTACTCATCAAATCCGACATCCCAACCCATGTCACGTTCGCACTCCCACGACGACGACGACCAGTACGCTCACCGCATGACGAAGAAGTCAAGACCGAGCTCTCCGCAGTCAACAGCGCCTCCGTCGCCATCATTCTCTCAGGAGTCGATCTCACCGACGCCCGACCACACCCCTCTGGCCACACCTTCGCACTCTCCTAGACTGCGTCCTCAGTTCTTCCACAACGGTGTGCAGCTCCCAACTCTGCACCACCTTTCCCTCGCCCACCAACCGCCGCCTGCGCTTGCGCCCGTCGAGCCTTCAGCTGATGGTCAACAGCCGTACGTTCCCGCTCAACACAGCGGTCTACGAATCAGTGAAATCATGGAGGCCGGCGACGGATCTCAACGGAAACTACCGGTCCCGATGGTCTCGACTCCCAAGTACGAAGGCAACACCAAAATCAACGAGCTCGTCAATCCCAGTAGTGGCAACAACAGCGGACAAAACAGCGGTCAAAATAGCGGACAGAACAGCGGTCAGAACAGTGCCCGCGCCACTCCCGAGAGGACATGAAAATTCTGCCCAACACCAACTTCGGCGCGGGAATCGCGCTTGTCTGGCGTACGCCTCTGATTGTTTTCCACACCATGATTGATCACGGCCGCTTTCGATGATTTTTCGAGTTTTCATTTCCGGTTTTCTTTTTTTGCGACTGCGAGGAGTTCTAGCGACTATAGACTGGGGTACGGCGCTCTACGGCGAAAGAAGTAAAAGCTGAGGCGCACGACGCGCATACTACAGCGAGGTCAGAGCGAATGGCGGTGTAAGGCACACACGGGGTTCGAAAGGGATAGAACGGATGCAAATTTGGAAGTGTGGGAGTCATGCTCAGCTGTGTCCAAGCAGTGAGCTCCCAAGGATACTAGCGTTTGGAGTTTGTCCAGGACGAGTTTTACCTCGTGTCTGTTGAACTGGGGGATTTTGCGAGACTTGATCGCTTTTCACCGACATTGCTATTCAGCCTTTTTGTTCTTTTGTGGTTCTGCTTGCGCTCTCGAATCGTTGACACACGGAGAGCGTGTAATACTAGCTGATAGAACACTTTGATTCATCAAATAACCCATCTCTTATCTATTTTGCGACCCAATCTCAAGTCTCTTTTAGTGCAGCATATTTCGACCAACATTCTGACGTGAACCGCTAGCTCTCCACACTACACACAAACACTATCACCACAACCTCAATTCTCGCAGACTGCCTCACCAAGGCATCTCGCTCTTACTCTCGGCTTAGCAGCCAGGACAGGACCCCGTCATCTGATTACAACATCGCTCTCCATCACGATCTCGCCAACGCCCTGCCCAAGGAAATTGTTACCTCATAGTCGCGAACCTTCATCCCCAGATCGGCCGGCCGGGGGAATAAAAAGGACGACGTCAACAACCACGATTTCATCATCTCGTAACATCATCAAGCATTTTCTTCTCAAACCCTCTCGGCGCATCTTACCCTGTTGGCTCCATCCGCGCGACCGACACTTACTTCAGTCCCCGAGGCAACTACTGGTCCCCTCGCTCGCCGGAGGCTCTCTCCCATCGGTTGTGGAGTAGTGTTCCAAACGATCGTAGGGTTTGCGTGTCGTGCCAAGAGAGCGTTGCATGCTGCCCGGCCCGATATCTGAGATCGTCCCCTTGTTTTCTCACGCTGAGGCGCTTTCTCGCTACGGCACTACTGTATGCATGCAGGCAATAATTTCTGTGGATAGGATTTGTGTGGAGGCGTGGGGTTCTGGGGTACGCGTTCGATTTTTTCGCTCCCTCGGTGCCTGCGGTATCGTTCGAGTGCTTGTGTCGACTACGGTTTTTGTCGTCGCTTCTTGCCTGTTTGAGTGATGTGATTACTTGGCCGATTGGCTTGATCGTTTAGGAGGATTCAATTGCTACTATCCAAACGCCCGCAACACTCGGGTGATCTACAGTCGTGTATCGGAGTCATGTGCGTCTTGCTGAACATCGGGTGTTCTCGCAGAACGCTGAAACCCACTTCCCTACCTCGTACGCGCCCGTGTCGAGGCCCACGTCTCATCCAACGAGGCTGTACCTTAGTGGAACGGCTGCGTCACGCTCAGCACGGAAACGCAAGGTGGAGAAGGGGGTTTGCTTGATGTGTTTGGGCGGTCCCAATCCCTCCTATCTTCTGCATCCGCCTGCCCTTCGCAGAAAGAGATGTGCAGATGATCTGTGGAGAACAACAGGACCTGGTCGTGATCCTCACCCTGCCGGCGCACCCCAGAGGCGGCTCCGCAAAAGGCTCCCACGCACTTTATCTGCTGCTGCTTTGGTAAGAACACGCGATGATTTAGTGCTGAATAACAACACTACTACTAGCATTATGCGCTGTCAAGTCAAAACCAACAAAAACAAAAACACGTTCCACACTCGTTCGAATACGACAACCCCAATCCATGCATCCTCTCATCCTTTTCCCCACGGGCGATCCGCCTCATCCCACATTTCGCCGCAGCGGTGTGTGAAACGCAGCCCCCAAATTCGCATCTCACTGGCTGGAAAGAAACGTGCTCGCAACGTGTGTCCGCGTGCGCTGCGCAGCGTATTCGTGCGTTTCCCAGCAAACGGTGGATGATTGGAGAAGAATCAGGCGTTCCACCCACCCACAGGGCGTACACGCATCCTCAACACTCTGCACGCGGAAATGTGTTGAGAGTCTCTCTTCTTTCAACCGAGCTGCGAGATCGTGTCATGATTGCGTGCCCTGTACTGGAGTGGTGATGACGACGGTGAGACTTGTGTGATAATTCGATAGTCTAGGTAGTCAGCACGCCATCTTTCGTTATCGATTTGATGGTTGCAAGCCGTGACGGGCTGGTTGTGCTGAGAGCACATGTCAAAATCGAAAACAAAAGCAATGGAGTTGTCTGCCTTTGCGAAGCCCTATGTCGTTTGTCCCGAGATTCGAGGCCACAGTTGCGCACATGCCCTGCTATCAACCATCGGATAATAATACATCCCGTGTGCAGTGTACGCTTCATCAACCGAAGGGACCACGGTCCGCCATCCAGGCCCAGACCTCACACAAGCTGAAAGGTTACCGAACTGAAGCACATGCCCATCGCAAATGATCCTTGCGCATCGGTGGATGGCGTACAAGAGAAGCGAGTCGATTATCCGAGTGGCTTCGGCCAAGTACCGACACGGAAGTACGACGATGACTGATACCGGAAAGCGTGGGGGGACCACTGCAGTGGCTTGACTACTGTTCACGGAAAAAAGTGCTTATATTTCCCCCCTTTGCTCGCTACCCCGGATCTGGAGTGCCGTTGGGGTTATCTGGGCGTGTGGAGTGGCCGTCGGAAAGTGGAGGGAAATCCGAGGAAGTGTGGCTTGCGTGCGTGCCTTGTTCGTTGGCAATATATTGATACAGCCGGCTAGGCTCGAAGTGGTATTGCGGCTGATTCGAGTTGGCAAGGATAGGGGACCCTGTGGTTGTTATCTTGGTGGATTCGTAGACAAAAACTAGAGGAACTTCCCTCTCGATATCGCCTGTCCGACGGTGAGGTCATATGGTTGACGAAATATTCCTCCTGCATGTGTGGACACGGAGCCATGTCACTTGTTTGATCCGATGGCTGACTACCTCAGCCTCCTACGAAGTTGCTTTGATAAGGTGGAAGATCGAGACCATAGTGGATTGCCGCTGTGAACTGCGCATCGGCGAATGTTGGTTAGTGTTCTCGCGGTCTGGCTTGAAAGACTGTACTGTTTGCCCTAGCGCTGAGAAGCCAATACGAAATTCTAATCTAGACCATGCTGTTGTAAACGACGATTGTCGTAATTGAGCTATCTTGTCTGCATGCACCGGGTACTCACAACCTCCGATCAAAGCTAGAGTACGGCAAAGGCGTAAACTGCGCTCCTGTGTCCTCCTCCGAGGAAAGCTAGAGTAAAGCAAAGCAAAGCAAAAGGGTATACTGCGCTCTCATCTCCTCATTGCCTCATCGCCTTCATCGCTTCTTCCCGGGCGTACCTTGCAGTACTGCTACTCCGTTGGTCTTCATCTCGGCCATCGCGGCGTGCGTGAGGGCACGTTTCTTACTGACAGCCGTCTCACGCACCTCGATCTCATCCTCGAAAGCACGTGCAGCCTTGCGCTTCTCTCTTCGCACGTCTTTAAGCCTTTTGATGGTTTCGCCGAAACGATCCAGGAACCAATCTCCGGCCTCCTCCCACTCGTCGATGTTGAGGCTGGCAAAGAATTGGGCTTGCGTCTGTGGTTCTGCGCCATTGAGGTGCACCAGCTTGTCAGTCAAGACCGCTGTGTCGGGCAGACCAGGAACAACGAATGGTTCAGTGTGTGGACTGTGGTCGAAAGGCTCGCCTTTCAAGGACGCATAATCCTTGTTGTAGAGCTCTTCCAGGTCGTAGTCGAGCGGCTCATCACTGAACGTTTGTGGCCCAGGCTGCTCATTTGGATTCTCTTCGGTGAAAGCGTCAGACGCCGGGCGTTGATCAGACACCAGGGCTTGCCCGGCGGCCGGATGGTGAAGGTCGTGGTAGTTCTGAACTTCGGGAACTGGTGGCTGTCGCCCATTCTGTTGGGAATACTCCTCTGTTGGTACCAGATGATCATTCGTAGCAGGATCTGCTTGCCCGGTAGCTTGTTTGCCAGACTCTCGGCGTGGGCGAGCAGCGTCTACCTTGATCTCGGGCGTGAGTGGCCTCGAGTTCACTGCTTGCTTCTGGGGACGGAAGGTGTGAGCTGCGAATTCCTTTTTGATGGTCGCCGGTCGGCCAAATGAGAACGGGGCTGGAGCATCGACGTCTGACGGCGGCTCAGAATCGAGCTGCCTGGTGTCCTGCAGCTGTCGTGGACTGACAAGAGGTTGCTCTTGCGTGTCTGGAGCAGTAGGTAACTGGTGACGGGTAGTTGTAGGCTGTAGCTGCGGCTTTTGAGCACGAGCACCATAGATCGCGCGATGAGCTGTGTGGACAGGCAGATTGTGAAGACCGCTTGAAGCTCTGACCTCGTTTCGGTCGCGGTGATCAGTGACAGATGGCACGCCAACAGAAGTTGGCGGGTAGGAGTCACCCTTGATATGGGTTTGAGCTATGGTGGAAGTGCCATTGGCTGCTTTTGCTTCTGCAGCAAGTCTTTGGTACTTGCCTTCCGCGGGATCTTGCGGCAGGTCTTGGTCGGCTTCGGGGTCCTCATCGTAGTCCGTGCCGTCAAAAATGGCGCCAGGCTGATGATCATTAGTATCATGCCGATTGTATGACCTTGAACGCGTTTCAAGACGCTGGTCACCGCCAGACCTCTGACGGGTCGTGCTGGCGGTTGTGGAGAGGTTGTCAGCGCTACTGTTGTTGGACTTCATAAATGCAGTCCCCTGGTGGCGACCATGACGACCCGGCTGACTCCTCTCGCGGTGCGCGGTGTTGTTTTTCGACTTCTGCTTCTTGTCGTCTTTCGCACCCGAGGTGGGGAGCTTGAGGTCACTGAGATCGGTAGCCACGTCTCCATTTCTCACTTGCACGAAACCGGCCATACCGGATGCGGGCGCCATTTTGTAATGGCTATGATGTGACCTGAAAGCTGGTTTGATGGCTGCTTACCGCCCAGACATGCTGGATCGCGGTGTGCTGAAGGCAGGTTGTGGTTGCGATATCTGGGAGAGGTGAAGTCGAGAACGCGTTGACGTTCTGGGCTAGCGCCGTGGACGAGCCATCGGTCTTCTCAGCTACGAAGGAAGGAGCGATGGCAAAGAGCTTTTGAGCAGCTCTCCTCACTGAGTCGGAGACGACATCCAGCTGATTTTATTAGATCACGAGATGAAACAAGTGAGATATAACAATAGAAAATGAAGTCGCGCTCTAGTCGCGAAGTCACATGACTCGAGTGATCATCCACTTGCATCACCTTGCTTTTGCAGCTCGAACCTATCAGTCGTCTCCTAATTCCATTGAAGTATTGTCTTTTGTATCAGGAGAAGTCATGATGACAGACACCAGCGGCAGTCACAAGGGTATCTTCGCCCTGCCAAACGAAGTAAGTCGTGCCTTGTCGCACAGCACTCTTCACCAACGCACGCACGGACTGACGAGGGGCACTAGATCCTCCTCAACATCTTCGACCTTTCGTCCACCCGTGAACTCCTTCCTCTTACTCCAACGTGCCGTCAATTCCACTCACTTATACTCCGCTTGATTCACCATCGCCTGCAGATCGCTGCTGGCCTCGATGGTCACGTCCTGTTCCTCGAATGTCATCATCCATCTGCACGCTTGACGGCTCCGCCTCTGTATTGTACTCCTTTGGGGACCGAAGGTCTGGACAGCTTGTTGTTGGAGATCAAAGATGAGGAGCAATATGTCGGCCAGGCCAAAAGATTCGGCAATCTTTTTACAAGATTCCGACCAGAAAGCAATGAACCGGAACTCAAAGTCAAACAGAGACACCCGGCGGGAGATGTTCCTGGTTCGAGAACATGGTCCGATACTACTATCCGACCTAAGGACCAAGATAAGGATAACGTAGTGCGAGATACTGTTAACGTGGACGCCCATGAGCTCTTCTCCCAGCTGACCACGGTCGCCTATCTGGGAAGGCGAGAAACTACACGCGGTCTCCTTTGCTCGCTCCAGGAAGTCGCCGAAGGTACTATACGCGTTTGGAGAGACTGGCTGTCTCGACACTGCGAATCGCGGTCGTTCACAGACAATAGCACTGTAGTAATCCACCATGACAGCGAGAGTGTCGACCAGCAGAAGGCACGGGCAGACAGTGTCATCAGTACGTGCCCAACGAAAGACTCGCAGGTGCTCTGGATCAACACCAGAGGCGAAGATGTTGGCATTAAGTTCAAAGTGAAGAGACAACAGCAACGGGCGACCAATTTACCACTGATGTACTCGAGCGATATCGAACTCGCTGTAAGCTATGTGATCGAATTCGAAGGTGAGAGATGGAATATCAACGTGTGTGCTTGCTTGCCCCGACTGACATTTCATAGAAATATACATCCGGACGACGCACCTGCTTCTCAAGCTGGAGGAGGCCGAGAAGCAGATCAGCAATGACACTGGCAAAGCTATCGTGTTTGGAACCTTTAGAAGCGCTGTGTAAATTTATGTATTCGTGATGAAGGGCCTTCGACTCGTACCTACATTTTGCTACACGTGCGTCGAGACTGTTAATTTTGAGCCCACCAACATACCGCTTCACATTGAGAGCGCCATATTCTTTTGGTTCACATGTATTTCGAAGCTGGACTTTGTAATGTAGTGTTCAACATCGTTATTCTTACCAATTTTTGTGGCAGGGAAAGAGCAGTTACTGCATTTGGCAGTACTCTTGACTCAGAGACTGACTTTCGCCTTCAATTTTGTTACAGTCGTACACCTATGTACATGGATCTCTTCAACGATCTTCGAGGGAAATACCGCGCTGATGCACGTGGCTATATGGAGGGTTAGGGTTTCGGCCAACCTCGAGTTGAGCGGACCTCCGAAGTTTGAACCAGTCTCCTGTTAGAGCCGACCAGCGATCGCAACAGCAACACGCGACCAGCATATTCGACACAATGCATTGCTCCAGCCGAAGCATAATTGGAGGTCTGCTGTCAGCGACCACACAGCGCTCCGCGACGCTGCCGCCTGGATTCCTCATCCCAGCATTCTCCAGCGCCTCGCAAACCGCCAGCTTTTCCTCCTCGACCACTCGCGCCGCACGCAAGGATGGCAACCCGGCTCGTGGCATCTCCGCCATCCGTCGCACTGGATTGAACAAGAAGACCAAGCTCTCCGTGGACCTGAAAGACCTCCCGAAGCCGGTTCTGGATCCCAAGCGCCGCTCAACCGTCCAGGTTGACGAGAACCACGGACTCTGGGAATTCTTCCACCAATCTCGCACACCCGTGCAGAACCCCGAACAGTTGCACGCGCACGGCAGAGGATGGACGGTTCAAGAGCTTAGGTCAAAGAGCTGGGACGATCTACACAGGCTGTGGTGGATGTGCGTCAAGGACATCAACAGATGCATGACCACCGAAGCAGAGAGAGTTCGCCTGGACGCTGGTTACGGACAGTACGAATTCGAGGCGAGGATGGAGGAGGTACGTTGTGGAATGTTGAAAGAGATACGGCTCGGATACTGACAATTGCACAGATTCGCCAAACACAAAAAGCGATCAAGATCTGCCTGACAGAGCGCTGGTACTCGTGGGAGGAGGCCCGTATTGCTGCTATGGAGGACGAGGAAGTTGACCTCTACGCCGACACAGAGAACGGCCAATCTGCCTACATCCCCAAGGAATACACCGAGGTAAGACGCAAAGAACGAGGATAGTCAGCGATGCATGGGCTAACATGTTCAGGACGCCTTTGGTTCCAGCAGTACCACACCGTCATCACTAGATGCGCCTGATGCGCACGCTCGCGAGAACATGGCCGCCGAGACTGCACGCCAAGAACTTCGCGCATGATCAAAATAGCTCGGCTCGCAATGATGTATAATATGTGTATATAGAAATATTTCATACCATAAAGTTTTGCATTTCTATGTACTCGGTTTGGCGGCACATCCCTGGAGATTTGGAGATTTGATCAACACACGATAATTAGCACGTGGGTTGCTACAAGACAGCGCACATCCCAGGTACCATCGAATCATGACTCTTGCGCTGCTTGGATCAACGGTGGAGTATGGATGTTCCTCACCATTCCTTGATCAATGCTCACTATTCTGTAAGGATTGGTGCGAGGGTAGGCGAAGCTGTTTGAAGAATGACACTTTGTGGCGGTTCGTTCGGCGTTTGAATCCTGCTGGCGAGGACGAGAAGAATGATGCAGCCATTGACGAGTTGCGCGACTACATCCTGGAGCCTCGCACAGTGCTTGACCAGGAACAAGCGAACGCGGGTGATGGTGAGCATATGGAAGACGATGAAGCAGCGATTCAAGCCAGGCTCGAGGACTATTATACGAAGCGCAGTTGGCTGAAGACAAAGCTCTTGCCGAAACTGAGAATGATGATCCGGAGGCCTTGCTCGCAGTAGATGCCAAAGTTTTAGGCACAACTACCAAAGCACTTCGCGACCTCGACATCACGAGATCGCATGTCCCCTTCCCACTCCGCGACACAGTATGTCTTCCGAATATTTCCGCGCTTTCATTCCCTCTCCGACATGGACAGGGCGAGGATGCTGCGCCTCGAACAAGCAAGCCCCCTTCTGAGCACAAAGCTCGGCCATCAGCATGCACTTCGTCCACTGCTGCGAACTGACCTTTGTGTGTACATAGCTGGACACCAATGGACGAAGGCACTGGCGGGGGCCAGGAGTCGTAGAGGGTGACCACACGATTACACCAACCGATGGACTGGACCCTCTAGCACAGGACTAGGAAGACCGTGACAAAGTACACGTCGAATTCTGGAGACCTGCTTTGACATCGTCAAATATTGTTCCAGAACTCGCTCCAACATTGAATGCGTCCTCTTGAGGAATTGATTTGGTGGGACCGAGTTGGTTGCCACTACGAACCTCCTCACCTCAAATTCTACCACTCAACATTCATCAGAAGTACTGCCGACCAAAAATTGCCTACTGTGAAGTCGTAATCTCTCTGTACGATTTTGCAGGTGTTATTTGTCGATATATCTCGTGAAGCTAATGTGAAACCAGGGACCTCACGGGAGTGAGCCGAAGCGAGCGAAGGTCTGCCCGCACTTAGTGGGGGTGGAGCCATCATTGCTCTGACCGCTCATAAACACTAGCTACACTTTCGCCTCTCCTGTTCCACCAGTTCATCTGAGCTCCAACCTGCTTTAACAAACCCATCGCAAACATGGATGAGATCGCTCCCGAATACGATGTTGTCGTCCTCGGCACTGGCCTGATCGAGTGCGTGCTCTCCGGCGTGCTCTCCGTAAAGGGCAAGAAGGTGTATGTGAACCAAGGATTTAACCCACTTTAATCTCTAAGACATCACGCTGACCTGAATACTATCAGATTACACGTAGACCGCAACGATCATTATGGCGGCGAGTCTGCCTCCATCAACCTCGAGGCTCTCTTCAAGAAGTATGGCAACTACCAAGAAGGTACCGAGCCGTGGAAGAAGTACGGCAGGGTCAACGACTGGAACATCGACCTTGTCCCCAAGCTCCTGATGAGCAACGGAGAGCTCACCAACATCCTCGTCTCCACCGACGTCACAAGATACTTGGAGTTCAAGCAGATCGCTGGCAGCTACGTGCAGCAAGGAAACGGAGCCAAGGCAACCGTCGCCAAGGTACCCTCAGATGCAGCTGAGGCGCTCAAGTCACCGCTCATGGGATTGTTTGAAAAGAGACGCGCGAAGAACTTCTTGCAGTGGGTGGGCAACTTTGACGAGAGCAATCCAAGCACACACAATGGTATGTGATGAAGCAAGAGATGCGATGATAGGGGAGAGGTATGAGGCTGATATGGATACCACAGGCATGAACCTTTCGCAGACAACCATGAAGCAGGTCTACGACAAGTACGGCCTCGAGCAGACCACCCGCGACTTCATCGGTCACAGCATGGCTCTTTACACGACCGACGACTACATTGAGACCAAGGGCATGGCCAAGGACTGCGTCGAGCGCATTCGCCTCTACGTGAACTCTATGGCTCGCTACGGCAAATCGCCTTACATCTACCCTCTGTACGGTCTGGGCGAGCTTCCTCAGGGCTTTGCCCGCCTCTCGGCTATCTATGGTGGAACATACATGCTCAACACCAACGTTGACGAGGTCAAATACGAGAACGGCAAGGTCTCTGGCATTCGCGCGACCATGAAGGAGCGCGGCGAGGAGGGCGAGGGCATGAAGTTCGAGACCAAATGCAGCAAGATTATTGCGGACCCGTCTTACTTCCCGGACAAGGCCAAGGTCGTTGGCCACCTTATCAAGGCTATCTGCATTCTCAACCACCCGATCGACAAGACCGACAACAGCGACTCTGTCCAGCTCATCCTCCCGCAGTCACAGGTTGGCCGCAAGCACGACATCTACATTGCCATGGTCTCTGGAGCACACAACGTCTGCCCCAAGGGCTACTACATCGCCATTGTCAGCACTATCGCTGAGACCGACGCGAACCACCACCTCGAAATCCAGCCCGGTCTCGACCGCCTCGGCAAGATTGAGGAGAAGTTCATGGGCCCTCCCATCCCCATTTACGAGCCCCTTGAGAGCGGCGCAAACGACAACATCTTCATTTCCAAGAGCTACGACGCATCCAGCCACTTCGAGACCACCACTGGTAAGTACATTCCGTTGTATCAATTCTATGTTTCACCTGCTTATGCATTTTGTAGACGACGTCAAGGACATTTACCAGAGAGCCGAGGGCCACGAGCTCAAGGTCGAAGGTCTCAAGGAGGGCCAGAACCTCGTCGCCGACGAGTAGAACTACGAACATATACCCTCTCATTGGCAGTAGACAGTAGCAACGTTTTAGCACATGTTACAATAGCACGCGTTGGTAGCATCGTTTCGAAGTTTGAAAGAGCGTGTGTTCCTAGTAAAACCAGGTTTAAGTCATGTAAACCAAAATTTGCTCCAATGCTACTGAGGCGAGGTTGGGATTTCTTATGTAAGATCTGTTGCGATGCTCGCTGGTGAGGATTTTAGACTGCACTTGCGGCTGGCCATCTCAGAAGCTAGTACGCTGCTATCATCTATCATAGGTTTCAGAGTAGCATTACCTGCCGTTGGGATGCTCTTCTAGCTACCTTATGCGCTAGTATACTAGTATTGTCAACCACCGTAGCTCTTATAGCCTTGACTGCCTTTGCGATTCTGTTCAAGTCATCACCCTAACTTCGCAGCTAGTATATTAACACCATCAACTACGAGGGAATGGAATGGCTGAACCTATCATCGAGATAGCGATTGTGCCCTCATAGTCATAGTATCTTAGCAGCTAGTGTGTGCTATTGATATCGACCTCTGGTGTAGAGATAGCCTACCATCGGGATACTATTTAAACTTTCTAGCCATCTTAGGCCCGTTATGCTAGTACCGTTAACCGTAAAAGTAAGGTTAGCCTTACCTACCATTGAGACGCTCCCCGTGTCTGAGGACTCGCACGCTATTGTTATCGACCGTAGAGAGATTCATAGCCTTGCTTGCCATTGAGATGCTTTTCGCATCTCAGAAGCTAGTATGCTAGAATCATCGACCATCTGAGTCGATACAAAGTCTTCTACCCACGAGTGACCTCAAATTTGCTTCACCCCCACGCCTATCAACAGCACAGAAGTGCTTGGTCTGCTGGCACAACTCTCTCTCAATCCATGTGAAAACATGACGGAGAACAAAACACAGCATGAAAACGACCTGCATTACACGCTCTATAAAATATGTTACACTTCCCCGCAACAGGCAAACATCGCTGCTCCCTATGCAACGTCCTCCGTACCGACACAACACTCCGTTTAACCGAGAGTAAGAGTCTGGCCGGCCTTGCCAACAACAGCAGCCTTGACGTTCTTGCTGCCGAGAAGAGTGTACTTGTAGGGAACGCTCTTGAGGGTACCGGCGGGAGCAGAGTTCTTGGCGGAGCCGAAGTCGTTGTCGTTCTCGACAGCGTAGCCCTCCTCCTTGGAGAACTGCGAGGTGAGAGGCTCCTTGATGTCGACGAAGACGTTGCTCTCGACGAGGGTCTGGGCGCCTGTTTGGGGGGATTGAGTTAGCAAAGTTTTTAATTTTTGATTTTTTCAATAAAATTGTTTCTCGTGCTGGGGAGGGTTCTTTTCGGAACGTACCCATCCTGGTGTTGATAGCGGTGTCACCGACAGAGCCTCCCTCGTAGTAGGAGTTGAAGATGTGGGAAGTGCCGAAACGGATCAGGGGCATGCGAGAGTTGATGTTCTTCCAGTGGTTGTTGGCGTAGGTGACGTGGAGCTTGCCGGTGTCCTCATCGCCGTTGCTGTCGCTGTGGCTGACGAGAGAGGCCTTGTAGTGGTCGTGGAAGATGGTGTTGCTGTGGAAAAGAAGGAAACGAGTCAACTAACATAGCTCACGATGCGAGGTTCCATAGAAATCCACGATATGTCACTTACCTGACAGTGATGTAGTCCGCGGCGTGCGAGAAGTCGGCGAGACCATCGTAGTAGTCCTTGCCGTGCTCAAGGTCCGAAGAAAGATCGCAGTGGTCGATCCAGACGTTCTCGGACTTCTGGACAGCGATAGCGTCACCACCATCCTGGTAGACTTTGCTGAAGCCCAGGTTCTGGATGATGACGTTCTTGGCCTCCTTGACCAAGAATCCGGCGCCAACGAGCTTGCTGGTAGAGTCCTTACCGAGGATGGACTTGTTGCTGCCGACGCGGATCTTCTTGCTGCCCTCGATGGTGCCATCGATGTAGATGATCGCGGCCGCGTCGTCCTTGACGGCCTTGACGAGCTCGTCGTAGCTCTTTACGGTGATCGAAGAGCCGCCGGCACCACCGGTGGTGCCACCGTTGAGAGAGGCATATCCAACGGGACCCTCAGCAGCAGCGGCTCTGGAGGCGAGGGGAGCTGCGAGAGCAGCGAGGGGAGAAAGGGCCGCCAGGGCGCCGAGAATAGAGACCTTCATATTGAAAGATAAGAGGAAACGAGGGAATGTGGGTGAGTGTATGAAAGAAGGAAGGACTAGAAAAAGGATGGAATGGTATGAGAGAACAAACAGTTTAACTTTTGGCGGACGTAGACGATCCTAAATACCTTAGTTGCCTCCGGACATCGCATCGACCAGGTCCATTAGGTCTTCTCGGAGCCCTACTGGGCTATCCGATTGTGTAACTGTCCATCTCGACAAAGTCTCGGCATGTTGCCTGTTCGAAGAGGGCTGGTGGGACCCCCATAGAGTTCTCGAGCACGCGACGTAGTTTATGCGCCGAGCAATGCGAACCGAATGCTTGAGCGGCATCGTGTCATTGCATTGGAATAAAGCAGACCAGAAAAATCCAGGGATACGAGTATACGACGTTGCCAGCTGCGCTGGACCGATTGGTCTGGTCTATAGCGATGGGATGTCGTCAATCTATCTCGAACCGGTAGCGCTTCGCACTGTTCAGCTCGTTAACGTTGAAGTCTTGGCTCTAACAAGGGCACGACAGGCGTACCTCCTAGAGAAGCTCGCTCCAAGTAGTGAGCTGCTGTATCAGCATTCCGCGATGAATACCCGAGTTATGTTACTATGTATGCTTGTGTATGTAATTGCGACTCCGCTGAAGTGCTCCAGGGGAAGCGAATTATCCTGGAGAAGATCACGGAGTATCCCAGCTTCCGAAGTCAACTTGTCATTAAGCGCTCATGATAATTCCCACTGAGAAACTGGTAAAGGGGCATTATTGCACAACAGATGAAAGCGATTGTGATCGAGTCAGGTCTGAGTAAGAAAGAGATGCTTCTGTAAACCGATCCCTGAGCTGATACTGTTCTCTTGACGTCAGTAGTGTTATTAATGTTGCGCAGCGTCAGAATTGGCAGATGGCCGTTCGTGTGACTCTTGCGTGCAATCAATAAATTAATAGAAGATGCTGAACAGACACAATGATACTACCCCAAAACCACATCGAAGTACCCGAGTGGAATAGAGTAGGAAACCCATTTCGAGCAACTCTTTAGCGCATCAAATGCTCGATTGAAGATGTTGAACAAACCCAATGATGCTGCGTCCAAAATCATGTCAAAGAATCAAACTGGAACAGAATGACTACCAAAAAAGTAACATGAACATATAGAAAATGGCATTAAAATCTAAACCGAATCTCGCAAAAGTATTCACACCCGGAGTAAAAATCTCCACCCATTCCCAATCACAAGACACCTTGCGAAGAACGAGCATCAACAACAATCATCATAATATAAGAAAGGGAAAGCGTCCCCAAACACCCCGTGACCCAGTACATCAATAGTACAAAAGCCCCAAAAAGAAAATGCGATGCATTTCCAAACTCCGTCAAATCAATATTTCTCTCCTTTCATCATCGTGTGTGTAAAGTCTTTTAAGCCTTGGACAGGCGAGCGAGAACCTCCTCCTTCTCGGCGACGGGAAGCATGCTGAGAACTTGCATGACACCGGCGAGACCGCCGTCCTTGTTGCTGCGCATTAGAGCGGCGACGTCGTAAGCGACAGCATCGCCCTTCATCTTCTCGATACGCTCGGAGATGCTCTTGCGGTTCTCCTCGTACCAGACAGCAACGTTCATATCGTCGGTGCCGAAGGCAGGGAGCTGAGACCAGGCCTCGAGGGTCTTGAGGCTGGTGGTGCGCGAGGCGGAAAGCTCCTTGGGTGAAGCGGCCGCCATGCGCTTGAGGACGTACTCCTCGTTCAATCTGCGGCGAAGACGCCAGTAGAAGAAGCGACGAGCGTTGGACCAGACGAGCTCGGAGCGAATGGTATCCTTGGCCTTCATGCGGCCAGCGCGGTCGTGGAGGTCGGCGTACTGCAGGCTGATCTGCTGGTAGACAGGGAGCAAGAGAGTCTCGCGCTCGGTCATCTTGTTCTTGATCTCAGTCTGTTGCTCGGCAGTGAGATCCTTCTGCAGCGAGCGGCGCTTGAGGTCGCCGTAGGTCTGGTCAAGACGAGCCATGGTCTCAAGCTGCTTGTCCTTACGGAACTTGATACCGACGATACCCTCGGGCTCAAGCACACCACCGCGAGCCTCCTCGTCGGCGTACATCTCCATGAACTGCGGGTTGATAGTGGGATCGACGACGACCCATGAACCACCACGGAGCTCACCGAAGGGAGGAATGTAGACGAAGACAGGCTGCTCGTACTTTACGAGAGCGTCAACAATGTACGAACCGTACTTGAGGACCTCGTTGTACATGTCACGCTGACCACCAGAGAAACCACGCCAGTTGGCAAGGATCATGAGCGGCAGCTGCTCACCGTTGTTGAAGTCACGGATGGCCTGAGCAGTCTTGAAGGCAGAGTTGGGGTACCAGACACCACCAGCCTCGTTGGAGACCTGCTCAATGGAGTCGGGGTTGGCAGGGTCAGCAGGAGAGACGTTCTCAACAGAGCGAGTCTCAACACCGATGACACCAACGGGGATACCACCGAGGCGGGCACGACCAGTGACGACGGTACGGGCCCAGCCGCCAAGAGACTCCTTGAAGGAGTCCTTGTCGAAGAGACCGGAAAGGAAGCCATCCTCGGTCTCCTGACCAGCGATCAAGTGGCGCACATCGTAAGGAGCCTTCTGGGGAGGGTAGAAGGTGATGTCACGGTCCCAAGAGTCGGCCGAAGGGGAGATGGGCACGGGGTTGCCCTTCTTGTCGGGAACGAAGGACATCCAGTTGACAATCTTGGAGACACCCTCGAAGTCGTCATTGGCAGTCATGTGCGAGACACCGTTCTTGTACATGATCTGAGTGCCACCAAGCTGCAAGTTGGAGGTGTAGACCTCACGACCCAAGAGCTTGTTGATGGCAGGGGCACCAGTAAGGATGATGGGCTGGCCCTCAACCTGGATGGCACGCTGTCCAAGACGAACAAGGTAGGCACCGATACCGACGGAGCGGCAAGTGACAAGGGTGATGGTGAAGATGTCCTCGTAGGCACGGGAAGTCTCACCAGCGATGAGACCGGAGCCCTTCAAACACTCCACACCGAGACCGTCTTCCTGACCGATGATGGTGACGACCTGGTGACGGACCTCGCCTTCAACGGTGATCTCCTTGGTGATGACCGACTTCAGCGCACCGTCCTCGAAACGAACCTTCTTCTCGGGAGTAAGGTAGAGGTACTCGAAGCCAGCCTCAGGGCGGCTCGGGTCTCTCCATGCAACGGAGAAGTGAGGGATCAGCTCCTCAGCCATACCGATGCGAGCACCGGAGTTGGCAGACAGGTAGATACGCGGGATACCAAGCTTGCGAGCGAGCTCAGAGCACTTGTGGAAGAACTTGTCTTCCGCGGGACCGAAGGAGCCGATCTTGAAGGTGATGTCGTTGGAGATGATGATGAAACGACGACCACGGGGGTACTCAGGAGTCTTCGCAGTGATGAGCCAACCGACCATGCCAATGGTGTTGGTGCCTGGTTCGCGATTGACCTCGGCGAGGTTGTCAGAGTCATCAAGGACAAGCTCGCTGTACTCGATGCACTCGCCAGAGACGGGCTTCTTGTCCTTGAGAGCAGGGTGCTGAGCAACAGTGACGTTCCAGCTGTTCTCGATAGCCTGGCGGAACAGCTCAGGGAAATCGTAAACGTACTGGGTGCCCATGATGTGAGCCTTGTAACGCTTAGGCTGGAGAGCGCCCTTGGTCTCATAGGCAGAACCAACAGGACGAAGGTGCATGGAGCCAATCTTGGTGGTGCCGCCAATGCTGTGGAAGAGCCAGTCGCCCTTGTCGGACTTGCGCTCCTCGTAAAGCTCGACCTGGACGATGTAGCCCGAGGTGTTGGTGATGATGACACGGAGCGGGTAAGGTGCACCAGTGCTGGGGTCAGTGCAGACAATGCGGATCTCAGCACCAGTAACACGAAGTCTCCAGGCGCGGCGACCGAAGCGGTCAAGGAAAGTAGCCAGCGCCTCCTCAACCTCCTTGGGGTCAAGAGGGAAGACAGCGGAGAAGTTGATGAAGATATGGTTCATGTCCGAGTTGTTGTTGCCAACAATTTCCATGGCGTCCAGGATGTCAGTCATGAGGCGGTCGGCCTCAGAGATCATGTACTCTGCGGTAGGGATATCCTCACGTAGGCGACCGGGTCTGACGACCGCACGGGTGAAGAAGCGCTTGTCGTTTTCGTTGGTCTTGCCAATAGCCTCGTACATGTGGATGTTACGGTTCTCAGTGAAGACGGGCTTGATGTTGAACTTGGACAGACGGCTGAGCTCAAGCTGGAAAGCAAGAGCGGGCTCGCTGTGACGAATGCTGGTGTCTTCCTCGTAGGCGGGTCCACGGAAAGTGAAGTAGCCAGGGTAGGTGCCATCCTGGTGACCGCAGATGAATGTCAGGCGGCGCACGCGACGGGCAAGAAGCTCCTGCTTGTAGTCCTGGACGATAGTCTGCAGGCGAGCGAGGATCTCCTTGTCGTCAAGGCTCTCGGCGTCGCGGATGGCGACGTTGCACACAGCGGAGAGCTCGTCGTCGTGCTCAGGGTGAGCGACGTTGGGTGCCCTGCGCTTGGAGAGGTCGGTGGAAAGAGTGTTGCTCTCCTTACGAGCAGTCTTCTGACCAGCGAGAGGGAAGACCTCGAGAGCCTTCATGAGAACCTCATCGATGTCATCGAGATACTCCACAGGGACAACGGCACCCTTCCTGGTGGGCTCACCACCCTGGGTCTGGCGGTTGAGGTAGCTCATGTCGCTGATGGAGTGGACCCTGGACATGCTGCCGGCGGCAGGAGTGCCAGGAGTAGACGGGTGAGAGGACTCGATCGGCAGGCCGAACTCAGACTCGCCAACCTTGCGGAGAGCAAAGTCCCAGGTAAGGACATAGGGAGCGTCACCATCGACAACGTAGTCAATGGACTTGAGCTGGTAGGCACGGTAGGCGCGGCGAGTGTACACCTCGAGCGCGGCGAGCGAGACCCAGGGATCGGAGTGGGTGAAGAAGTGAGGCAGCACATCGAAGACGGTGTACTTGGAATCGACAACCTCCTTGATCACATCGAAGTTCGGCTCACGGTGCTCCCATCCGCTCTCGCCGTAGCGAGACTCAAGGACGGCAGAGCGCAGGATGTGCTCCATCTGGGCGGTACGCTCCTCAAGCGTGGGCATGGCGCACTGGATCATGAGCTCACGAGCCTTGAGGGCGACCTTACCAGTGGCGCGGCCCTCGAGGTCGGCAAGCTTCTGCAGGTGAGGGCGGAAGTACTTGGCGACGTTGCCAACGTTAGGCTGGTTAGGTCTGTACGTCTGGAGGATCTCAACCAGCAGGTTGTTCTTTGCGCTGACCCTGGTGTGGGACAGGACGATCTGGACAACGTTGATAAGCTTCTCCTTGTTCGCGTCACGGAGAGCAAGGATGACCTCCTCGTCACGGCTCTGGCGGGCAGAGAAGATGCTCTCAACATCGTAGTACTGGTCGAACAACTTGGTCATGGTGACAAGTTCATGGGCCTTGAGGCCATCGTTGTAGCTCGTCATGATGTCAAGCAGAGGAGCGAGGGCAGTGCGCAGAAGGTCGGCATCGCCAGCAGAGACGGTCTCCTCGCAGAAACGCTGGAAGGCCTTCTGCAATGGCTTGGCAGGGAACTCAGAGCCGCGCGAGTGAGCACGCTTGACAATGTCTTCGAAAGTGGAGTCAAGTTTTGCGGGCATGCGCGAGTGCAGAGCAGAAGCCTGTGCGCTCCACTCTCCATAGGGCAGCTCGGGGTCACGGAGGACAGTGATGAGGTCCTTCAAGGTGCTCTTCATGACCATCTGGTTGTCGTAACCCTGGAGAATGTTCTGGAGCACTCCCATGGCGTATGCGAACTTTTGCGGGGGCTTCTCACCGAGGACGCTGGGAGCGCCAACATCGGGGATGGGGTCGAGGAAGGGCTGAGCAGACTTGACCTTGGTTGGGTCGTCAAGAGCCAAGATACCAAGGATGTCACCAGCCTCGAGGGAAGCGCCGGGCTGCTTGATGAGGTTGACAAGACCGTCCTCCTGAGCGATGAGGGGCATGTACATCTTCATGACCTCGACCTCAGCGAAGGGCTGTCCCTTGCTGACGTGCTGGCCGTTCTCGACGGTGTACTTGACGAGCTTACCGGGCGAGGGTGTGCGGAGCTGAGTAGGGTCGTTCTCCTGCTCGAGCAAGCAGGTCTTGCCATCGACGGACATACGGATGGCACCGACCTCCTCTCTCCAGTAGACGCTGTGCGAGCGGCCACCGAGAAGGACGAGTAGACCACCGTCAGAAAGGGCGCGAACACCGACCAGGGTCTTGCTGCCGTTGAGGAAGAGGGTGTAGCTGTCAGTGCTGGAGCGAGTGACAGTGAACTTGTACTTCATGCCATCGTAGATGAACTCGACAGGGAAGACAGTCTTGAGCACCTCCTTGCTCGGGACCTGACCCTTCTCGAGGCCGGCGCGGTATTCGGCGGTGCAAGCATCGCTAGCGACGTGAGACTTGGTCACGGCTCCGCAAATGATAGCAACAATCTGGTCGGGCCTCTCAGCAGTGAGCTTCTTGCTGATCAGCTCATCGAGCCAGCCAGTTGTGATGGTGTTCTCTGAGAAAGCGGGAGTCTCCAACAGCTTAATCAGGTATTCCACAGTGGTCTTGAAGTCACCACGAATGCTCAGCTCTTTCAATGCGACAACCATGTGCTTGCGCGATGCCTGTCTGTTCTCGCCGTATGCGAAAATGTGACCGAACTGGGAGTCGGAGAAGTTGTGGATGGAGGAGGCAGCACCGACGGAGAAGTAACCCCAGACGTTAGAGCTAGATCTGAAGTTCAACTCGTGCATGGTACCGGAGGAAGGCTTGAAGCCCTCACCAGGGTCCTCGGAAGTGATACGGCAAGCAGTGCAGTGACCCTTGGGCTGAGGCCTGCGCTGCTGGAGAGCGGAGCCCTCCTTCTCGAAACCGAAGTCGATCTCTGTGGTAGTGTGGGGATCGGCACCGTAGAGCAAGCGAATGTCACGGATGCGGTGAAGAGGAATACCCATGGCAATCTGGAGCTGGGCGGCGGGAACGTTAACGCCGGTGACCATCTCAGTGGTTGGGTGCTCGACCTGAAGACGAGGGTTAAGCTCCAAGAAGTAGAACTTGTCGTCGGAGTGAGAGTAGAGGTATTCGACGGTACCGGCTGAGACGTAACCGACAAGCTTGCCGAGAGAGACAGCAGCCTTCTCCATTGCTGAGAAAGTGGCCTGGCCTGCAATGGTGACAGGGGCCTCTTCGATAATCTTCTGATGTCTGCGCTGAACGGAGCAGTCACGACCGAAGAGCGAGATGTTGTTGCCGTACTGATCGGACAGAAGCTGGACCTCCAAGTGGCGAGCGTTGCCCGCGAGCTTCATGATGAAGATGGGAGAGCCGGGAATTTCGCTGGCAGCGGCATTGTATAGCGCCTCGAAGTTTGTCTCGTCGTGAACCATGCGAATACCCTTTCCTCCACCGCCCTCAGAGGCCTTCACCATGACGGGGAAGCCGATCTTCTTGGCGGCTGCGAGACCCTCTGCAACAGACTTGACGCAACCTTGTTGGTAGACGGAGTCCTCGACTGTGACGATGTTGTTCTCGTCAACAACGACCTGATCGACGCCAGTACCAGACCAGGGAATACAGGGCACGTTGGCGTGCTGAGCAACGATTGTGGAAGAAATCTTGTCACCAAGTGATCGCATAGCTGAGCCGGGCGGGCCAATGAAAATGATCTTCTTGGGCGAGGCAGCGAGCGATTCTGGGAGCCTGGGGTTCTCGGATGCGTGTCCCCTGTGCTGCTGTTAGCCAGCTATCCTCCGGGTTGTCCATGTTCTTGCTCTTTCTCGTCTCGTCAAAAAACTTACCATCCTGCCCAGACTGCGTGAACGTTCATGCGCTCAGCAACGTCAACGATGAGCTCGACGTTGGCGTAGTTGTTGTTGTTGGTGCCACCGGGGACCTCGACGTACTTGTCCGCCATGCGGATGTAGTCTGCGTTGGCCGCCAGGTCCTCGGGAGTGGCCATGACGGTGAACTGGATGGCGCGCTCATCGCCCAATGTCTCGTATGCCCACTTCCGCACGGAGCGGATCTCTTTGACGGCGGCGATACCGTTATTCGCAATCAGAACCTGCCGAGTGCGTCAGAGTCGGGTTCCCATCTCGAAAAGCTCCTCCGAGCTCGGGAGGCATCCAAACTTACGCTGGAGATGACTGTGTGACCATCGCTCGCGGCGACAAAGTCCTTGACCTTGCTGGGAGGGGCCTTGGACAGCTCGCTGCCGCCGATGAAATGCGAGGCGATGTTGAATTTGGCAGCGTAGCTGCTGGGAGCACCATTGGCGTGGCCATTGGGCTTGGATGAAGCTCCGCTCACTGCGTCGGCCATCTTTGCAATAACAGAGGTCATGAAAGAGGTGTGCGGGAAATGTGCCGAGTGCGCGGGGAGAAAAGAAAGGCGCGCGAAACAGCCGGAGCCGGAAGGAGTGTGAGTGTGACCGTCAGGTGGTGATGAAGGCGGTGACGCGGGAGATGGAAGAAGCGCTGGGAGGGGGGTATCTTAATAAGGGGTGTGCGGATGGGTGGTGAGAGAGAGCACTGAGGCAGGCAGAGCAAAGGTCGAGCGCTTCTTTTTCGGAGTTGCTCTAGCAAGGGCCGTGGGGCTCCAACAGTTTTGCGGAGGAGAGTGGTGTGTGTATTAGATCGGCGGGATTTAAATAAGCAGCACACGCAGGGCGAGCGAGAGATGCGTGTATGGCTGTTGTATGCAAGTGAAGGAGGAGGAGTGCAGTACACACGCAAGGATACAACACGGCAGCAGAGGAGAGGAGTAGCAAGCAAGAGCAGCAGGATCAATGGGACTCGGGAGTGGTGAGACGGCTGCTGGTATATTATTATGTTGACCGACCAGCTGCACCACCCAGGCAAGCTTCCACATCCCAGCCAGCAAGCCCGAAAACAGCAGTCGGGCGGTTGCTTGAGCACAGACGTCGGCCCCCCATCGCCCTTCGACGGACGGACTAGTCAATACAACTGGTCGCGTTGCTATCAGCGTTGGGTGAGACGTCTCTCAGCCATGCATGACACCCCGATCCTGCCCATCCCGAGCGCCTGCTGAGCCTCATCGCCTGCCCGCTGGGGAAGTGATAGCAAGGCCAGCTAGGTCAGCCTTTCGAGCACCAAGCGGTTGGGGGCCGTCGACTGTGGGGTGGTGATGCAGGGCGCTCTCCAGCTGCAGGCAGTATATGCACGATCCCCGGAGCCTTTGGCCATGATACTGCTCAACAAACTATCTCCTCATGCGTCGTCGTCAACTGTCCTGGGCAATGCTGATATCTCATCGCTCCCATGCCAGCCACCTGATCGTCGTCCCTAGCTAGCTGTCACAATTGTCCCCCCTTCAAACCCATCACGCCAGCTGGCATTTCCATTCTCTTCCGTCCGCACAAATCGGCCCTGAGCCGTCAGCACGGATGTCCGGGACTCAGCAGTGATGTGCCCGCGATCCGTCGCGCTACCTCGATTTAGTCGCACCACACACAGCGAGAGCAGCAAAGCGGTCTAACTTTAGCTATAGCGAGTGCTGTACGACTGGTCATCGACCGACCGCCTCACGTTATAACACTCACCATCATCGATGTCGCGCATCTGCTACAACATTTCCGGTGTCGTCTTCCATCAAGGTAATTAATCATTCAATTTTCATCAACACCATCAACCCAAGATACAACCCTGTCATGTCGTCACGCAACCCAAGTGTCAAGTCTTACCCAAAAAATTGGATCATCCGCAAATCGATTTTCCAAAGAGTTAGTTACATATTCTCCGAACCACGCGCTGGTGATTCCCATTCGGCTCTCCAAGAAATTCGCCGGGATCAAGCACGTCCGTCCCTGCCGCCACACACCACATCCCGCAAACCCGCTGCTGCTAGTCTTCCAAGAAATCGATGCGCTCACGACGGTACGGCTATGTAAATCCCCGAACTCTAGCAGCACTACCTGTTCCTGTCGTGGCAGAAAAGTAAAAAGCTGACGGCACGCTGACATGTTCGATGTTCCGGGGCATTTTCATGAGTATGTAATTTGGCCATACGGCCGGTAAGTCATGGTTGTCGCAAGGACCGGAGACGGCTGCATCTTGGCATCTTCTTTCATGTCTACGGTATTCCCTTTCTCAACAATACCATCGCCTTCCAGCGATCTTCGATCTTTCTTCAAAGACAGACTTTCAAGACACGGCATTTGGGTAAATTTTGACTCTGGCGTTGTCACGGGCTGGGTGAGACATCCAAACGGGCGTTGACGCAACACAACGGCATTTCAAGGTTGCATAAGGTTCAACACTTTTGAAACAAGACAGTAAACAGTTGATGTTTCTTCATTCGGGCTCTGTTTAGCAATTAGCGGCCATCGTATTATGATGAGGAGGGAGTGAAGTCCGACGGGAGCGGTTGCCTTGAAGCCTGAGACTGGTCGCTCCTTCCTGACCTCGTCTCGTACTTGAAGGCGCTGCTTGCCTCGATCGTCGGGTCTAGTAATTCGCTCTGTGATCGTTGAAGGTGTCGTACACGCCTGTTTTGTTTTGATTCTTTACTTGTGTTGATACCTGATCGCACCTTATCATATCCAATATCGTGTGACGCAGAGACACTCCATGGTACTCTCACTTAACTCGCGATGTCTTTACACTGTACGTGCTCAGAGATGCGCACATTTAACAGTGCTTGCTGTTGAGATGCTCTTGCATCCATACGATCATACTTATCCCACAAACGCAAATACTTGAGGATGCCTTCTCATAACAGACAACGGAGTCCAGCGAGATACTCCGAGCATTTCAAACCACGAATAGCAGCACGATAAGCTAATACCTATAGGCATGTCATTCAAAAAAATTATTAGCACCCACCGAGAGACCCTCTAGCCTTCCATGGTACATTCATAGCACGTGTGGTAATATTTAAGAGGATGCGCTCAATATCAGCATTGACGCCCCACTGAGACACTAGCAATCGCCTTCCACCAGGATGTTCTCCTTTGAGCTATTACCTAAAGAACTGTCTTCAGGTATACGGCCAAGCTTCCATTAAGAGACCTTGAATATCTCGTAGAGCGCTCGTAGTCCATATGGTAATACCACAGATTTTGTTTTCATTCTTGGTTCTGAGATCCCGCGGAGATGCCAACGATCACTTTGTGTCAAGACGTCTTCCTCTGAGCTAATATCCAGAGGCACCTCTTCAACAATATGATTGACATCCACCGAGACCACAGAATGTTCGTGGTACATGTGATAATATCTTCGAGGACGTTCTCAATGTTGGTGTTGGCCTTCCGTTGAGACACCAACGATCACTCCCTATCAAGACCATTTTCTCTGAGCTGATACCCAGAAGCATTTCTTTAAAATTATAATCGACTTCCATCGAGAGATGCTGGCAATCTCACAGAATGTTCGTAGCACATATGGTGATACCTAGAACCATGAACTCAACAACGTTGTTGGACTTCCATTGAGAGACCAGCGATGACATTGTAACGAGGGTCTTTCCTTTGAGCTCATATCATCAGCGACTTTGCTATCTGAGTGGCATCGTACCGGTGAGATGATTTGTATCCTTCACCAAAACCAGATTCCTTATGCGCTGGTACCGAAAGCGATGTTGCGATACGAGTAGCTTGGTTCCAGTGAGGCGCTGTTGTAACTTCAGCAATAAACGATTATCCTGTACGCTGATATCGGAGGACCTGTAACGATTCAAGTGCCGCAGTTCCATTGAGATGTATGGCATCTTTCGCAGTAATCCATATTTCTTGTACGCTCGTATCGGAAGACCTGCAACCATTCCAGCGGCGTGGTTCCATTGAGATGTATAGCACCCTTCGCAGTAATACATTTCTCTTGTACGCTGGTATCGAAAGACCTGTAAATATCCAAGCGGCGTGGTTCCATTGAGATACATGAAGCGCCTCGCAGCAGTGTCATTTTCTCGTAAGGTGATATCCAACAACCTGTAACAATTCCATGTGCCGCGATCTGTTAAGATAACGACAATGGTCAGCCAAGAAAAATTCACTCAAGTGCTGATATCATACGCTCCAAACTCATGTGAGACACAGTGATACCATCGAGATGCTCGTAACAGCCAGCTGCAAGCAGCACGGCCTTTCAGATTCATGAGAAAAACCCAAATGGTGCTATCTGACTCCCCCAGCTCATCACCTCCCCGCCCTCCCCACCGAAACACCATCCTCCTCTCCTCTCCCTC
>Ga0265797_10003169_pt1 | contig 26705 bp, 25 predicted proteins | sample P2T30metagenome_FD_192433 | JGI IMG/M metagenome (GOLD analysis project Ga0265797, IMG submission 192433) | Plant litter microbial communities from East Loma Ridge, Irvine, California - P2 T30 | ecosystem: Environmental > Terrestrial > Plant litter > Unclassified | place: USA: California... | reverse complement strand
GAGTGTGAAGTGTGATGGTTGGATGAAAGTCACTTCACTTCATGTGCCGGTCGGTGGTGCTTGCTCTAACTCGGTGACGTAGCAGGCTGCCGAACACAAATGCAACCTGATACCAGGTACATAGATGTAACTACTGTACTGACTGCCTCTCTTCACATACATACATCTACTTCACTCTCATACCACTCTCGAGAAACAAACACGACAATCCGCGTATCTTTTGCTCAGCGCTTCGCCAGTTCCTCTTGACCAGCCTCTCGCAATCGTTGCCCCTCCTCTCCTCCCCGGCCACTCCGCCCTGCCCTAGCACGCACCAGCGAACAACACCCTCCACCCACCCACCCCCGACCCTGTCTTACCTACAACCACGACTCTGATACATTGATCCTGAACACTGGCCACGCGAATCTCGTCACCGACCTCTGCCAAAAAAGAATCACCTCCACCATGTCTGTCGAACTCTCACCCACCGAGCTGGGTTTCAAGCGTACGTCCTACCAATTCCCTCCATAACAGCCAGCTTGCCATTCCCCGGCTGACATATCACCCTGCGAAAACAGGCCCGTTCACCCACGAGGTCTCCCAGATCTTGCGCCTGTCCAACCCCACCAATGAAGCAATTGCCTTCAAGGTCAAGACTACTGCGCCAAAGCAGTATGTCTCCACAAAGTCCGTCCCCCAGGCCGACCACGTCTAATCCAGTCCTCCCAGGTACTGCGTGCGCCCAAACTCTGGCCGCATCGAGCCTGGCCGCAATGTCGAGATCCAGGTCCTCCTGCAGACCATGAAGGAAGACCCTCCCCTCGACGCCCGCTGCAAAGACAAGTTCCTCGTCCAGTCCGTCGCAATCCCCTCCGACACCGCCGAAGGCCTCAACGTCACCCAGATCTGGTCCGGCATCGAGCAGACCAACAAGTCGTCTATCCAAGAAAAGAAGATCCGCGTCGTCTTCCTTCCCGCAGAGGGCCAGCAGCACCACAGCAATGGCCTCGCCTCTTCCGCCGCTTCCACCGGCGGCATGGACAACTCTGTCTACCATGAAGACCAGCCGCCCTCATACTCGAGCCCCAGCAGCCCTCAAGCCGTGACACCCCAACGATCCGCCGCTGGTCCCACGAGCACCTTTGACGAGAAGCCCGAGGGCGCAAAGAGCCGCGGCGACGCCGTCAACAGCGCATACAACCCCGCCCAGTCCTCCGGCATCGCCGCAGCCGTGTCTTCCGCCATCCCTACCTCCCAAGACGACGTCCGCCGCCAGCTCGAAGACGCCAAGGCTACCATTTCAAGACTACAGGAACAGGCGACTTCGGGCCTGCGACAGAGGAATGTGGCGGGAAGCGGAGAGAAGGGCGCTGCACAAAATGGACTCGCGACAAAAGCTGCCAGTACCGGAGGCGTTTCGGTGCCGATTGTTGCCATGCTCTGCCTGCTGTGTTTCCTCATTGCCTACTTCTTCTTCTAGATGGTCATCCTGGTCTACAAAGACATGCGTGGTTCGTCCATGAGTGTGGAATTCGAGGTTGGGTAGAGACTGGTTAACCACAAACGCCACGACTCAAGAGGGCAAGAGAAAAAGAAAGCCTAGAAGCCGGAGCCGCAAGCCGAGAGAGCTCAGGATGATCAGATGTGCCTTTCCCAAACGACAAAACAATCATGACAGGGTAGAGCTCTTTGAGCCTGCAGTGATTTTGCAGCAAAAGAAGGCTACCCGCGTGACTATGGTACTTTGGACCTGCAATTCCTTCTTCCCGTACAGCGCGCGTATTGCTTAGCGGGGGGTCTGCTTCAAAGCATTGCGCTTGCTCTGATTTTGTTCTCGTTTCCTTTGTTTCTGCAAGTTTTTTTTCACCTCTTGTATTTTCCTTAGATACCGCCCGTAACAGATTCTCTTCATACCACCCTTCGGAGTTGCGGCATGGACATATGAGAGTGCTCGCAGTGAATGCAGAAATCTGTCCCGGTGGCTTGCAAGACAATACGGCCCACGTCTAGTCAATCCTGGATCAATTGCCAGTTGTGTTGTACTTGATGCAGCTATGATCTGCCCATTGTATTCTCTCGCTCGCTAAATATGTGCAAAAACATATGTCTGTGTCTTCTACATGACAACTCCCAAGAATCCCAACAGCAAAACAGGCATGGCCGTCGCAAAGATCGAAACGAAAGAAAAAAAAGGCCTCATCAGGAAGGGGAAACCCAACTCTCCAGCAAAGGCAGAGCGCGCTCGCACGCGACACCTCACCATCAAAACTCACCACAACCACTTCAGTCCTCTCGACTCCTCTACACGCCAATCCACATGACACTAACCACGATATCCATCCCCTTGCTCTCCCCTCCCTCATACTTATAACTCCACATCCCATCCCGCTCATTGTTCCAATACGCGCCGCTCGCACTATGCATACCCCTCCGCCCAACCTTACCCTTCACTTCTGCTCCCTCCTCAACCTTCTCCTCCCCCTCTGCAGCAGTGCCGTCGTGGTGGCGGGGATCCGACAAGTGCTGGATAATCGTACTGTTGACCGCGAACTTGTACCTGCCCTCACCCGCGCCCTCTTCCTGCAGCGACTCGAGCGAGTTGGGCGCGGGCGAGGTTTCGGCTATGAGGGCTTGCAGGATGGTGTTGATGATGGCGTTGTTCCAGGCGGCGGTGGCTTCGTGCTGGTAGCTTGTGGCGGTCGCGAGGGCGGTGGCGCAGGCGGAGGAGGTGATTTGCGTGAGGCGGGGGGTGGGGATGGGTTGGGTCTTTTGAGGGGAGGGTTAGTTTGGGGGGTTTGTTGAATGGGGTTGTGGTTGTGGGATTGGAGGTGAGGGGAGGGACTTACCAATGTGTCTGACATCGTTGCGCGGGTGTGTTTTGTGTGTGCTGAGGTAGCTTGAGAGTCTAAGGCGAGGTGCGGTGAACCGTTGATTTGGTATGTTTTATGGAAGAAGTATAAGCTGTAAGCTAGCTGTTGTCGTGTGTCTTTGGTTGTTTATCGGCGTCGTCAAAGGTGGGACCTGCAGCCGCAAGCCTGACAACCGGTGGTCATTGCTCAAGAGGGAATTGTGGAGACCCCGACAACGTCTTGAGTCTTGATGCTGGTGTGAAACGCCTGTCTTTCTTGCGACGACAACTGACAACGACGATGGAATAGAAGGATTACTCTGCACGTGATCTACTCGAATCAATACCATATGCCAACACGACGTGACACTACCCGTCCTCGATCTGTTCGCCCACACTTGGAGCAGCGGTGAGGTCAATCTCGAGAGCTACAGCACCCAACAAAGACGGACCGCGTTCTTCAAGAGACACGAAAACATTGGCTTGAGACGGTGAAGACATGCCTACTCTGAAATGACCACCACGCCGCGCCACAGGTGCAGCTCTCGTCGCTGGCTGACGGACCGATTAGCCAATCCACGAAACCAATTCCAGTGGCGATAGGCTGTCTGAGAAGTCTCTGGCCATGATTGAAATCTGTGGATCCACAGTAGTGATAGAGTCAAGACAACAAAATGCGCCATTGGAACTGCTGGTGTCCTCGTGTGTCACTTTTGGCAACCCAGCGGCTGTTTCTCTACAAGCACAAGGCTAAGCTTTCGCAGATCGTCTCATATTCCAGGTAACGCAACAGTAAGAGTCGAACACTGTTCTGTCACAGTTTCCCTTCTGTGGATTTAGTCGCCATCAATGTAACAGACCACCAATGGCGCAACAGTGTATTAAATGCAAAATCTGGCTCAGCTAATGCAGCAACCACGTTCATGCATTGTCTGCATCCAGCAACCATGTCCACTCCACCACGGCTCCGAACAAATCCGACCGATCAAGTATGAGCACGATATGTTCACAGCAAAACGTGAACAATCCCCAGGAGGTCCATATAGGTCTCACGCCATGCCCTGGCTGTTTCTTTCCTTCGTTCACTCCACATCTACCACTCTCCCCCGTATCACTACATACTGCCAAAGACCAGCCATCATGAAGCGTCTGCTGTTGATGCTTCTTACTCTGTGCGCATCTGTCGCATTCGCGAGAGACGTGTCGCAGAGATGCGACCAGCCGACCACCTGCGTTACATACTACACAACAGGCGCTCCATCATGCGACGACGGATTCAAGCGAACTAGTCTCAAGCCGAAAGGCGGTACGCCTGGTTCGTACTGCGAAAGAAAGTGCAATGCTGGCGAGCGCAGGAAGTGTACTAGCAAAACATGCGCTCTGAAAAAAGAGGACTGTCGCAAATTCCCCGGCGACATAGGATGCGCCGACGCCCTCGCCTGGTGCAACGAACCGATCCAGATCACCAAGGCCAACTGCGTGCGAATCAGAAGGGGCCGTGCTGTGATATACAACGACGAGACTGGCTTCTGCGCGTACGATCCGAATCCGCCCAAGGACGACCACTACCTGTCGATTTACGTCCGGAAGTTGAGATCGAGTGATATCTTGTATATGTCTTGCGATCCGGTCACCGCTGCGGGTGCTGTTTCGGTCGTGGCGGCAATGGGCAAGGCATTTGGCGGGTGTGACGGTCCACCATCCACGGTGCTTTACGAAATCAAGTCCGAATGCAATGCTGGACCCGAAAAGTTCGATGTTCTCAAAGCTGCCGCTGCCGAGGGATGTGCTGCTGCTGCAGTACACCCTGGTACCCGCAAGCCTACCTTTAAGTCGAGGAAGGGGTGAAGCCCTTGTGGGCGCCGATCGGATGTGAGAGGGCAATGTCTGACAGCCAGGGTACTGGGGTGCGTTTGTTCGAAACTCAATGAGAGCGGAGGATCTGACAGGGAGTGAGAGGTCTGAGAACGGACACGATTTACGGCAGATTTACGGCAGACAAGAGAAGGACTAAACCTCATTTGCAGTCATTCTTTTGTGAGATTCGTCAAGCAGCGTCAGCAATGAGAGTCAAAAGTCAGAAACAAGAAAAACACGACATTCGTTGTTCATCTACGTCGGTCACAGTGCTCTGCTTGCTGCTCAACCTGGGTTTCCGTAGGATTGAAGGCGTTCAATCGTGATCAAGCCAGCAGTACCAAAGTGAATCTAAAATCGAACGATGAATCAGCCAAGAATACAAGGAGAACATCGCGTATACATCAAAGTGACATTGAAGGAGACGAGCTAACTTTATCTGACCCTATATCTTCCGGACCGCAAACCCGACTGACCAGATCCTCGCAGCACATGCACAAAGCCCAGCAAACATGATCATCGACCCCGAAAACGACTGTACATCAGTAAAATCATTGCTCCTTTTCAAAGCGGCGCCAGCAATGGGTGCTCCGATGAGGATCCCTGGGCTCGAAAGGAGGAGACACATCCCAAGCGTTGTGCCAAAACGTGCCATCTGTCCCTTGATCAAACTCAGGACACACATTGCAGCCATCGCCATGGCCAGTCCGAAGGCAGTGCCGTACAGCGCTGCAAATACCACCATACCAGCCGTGTTCTCAATGGCGATCCAGCAAAAGACCAGGATCCCAGCGGAGAAACATGCGGCGATGAACATGTTCAGAGGGCCCGTTCGATCCGCGAAATAACCAGGTCCGATCCGTCCGAGAAGGGAGCCCGCTTGCATGATCGCAACCAGATAAAACGCCATATCTTCGCTACCACCAAGTGACAGCTCATGGATCCCGATGTAGTACGCCGGGATGTACAAGCCGGCAAAGGCAGCGAAACAAGCCACTGCGAAGAAGAGCACGGGGACGTCGCGAAACACGGCAGGATCTAGCAGTTCTCGCATCGGTCGTGCTGGGGCTCTGGTACGGGCTGTCAGAACAGACGCAAGTCCCAGGACCAGGGCGACAAAAGCCACAATTCTTACGGCCCATCCAAATCCCATGCTTCGCTGTACTTCACGGAAGATGATGGGGTAGATCAATCCACCTGGAAGTCTCGTCAGCTTTAAGAACTCCGATCCACAGAGTCGAATTCGATCCTCACCAAAGCCACTGCCGGCAGCAGCGATTGTAGCTGCCAGGTTCCGTCTTTTGGCAAAGTATTGAGGAAGTAATGCCGTTGCAGGAACGAACAAAAGACCAGTCCCAACCCCAGTAACGGCTCCTTGAGCGAGCATGACTTGCCAGTACTCTGTGCACAAGCTTGTCATCATCAACCCGAAGACCACCAACAGATTACCAAGTCTGTTCAGAGTGTTGAGATAGCCTGCGTCGTAAAGCGGGCCTGACAATACACTAACAAAGACGAGCAAAAACGCTTGCAGACCTCCGATCCACGAGATCTGGCTTGCGGTCTTGCCGGATAACTCTTGCAATCCGTAGTACGTTTGAAAGACACCTTCGAGAGAGGAGAGTCAGGTTGTGTCAAGGTCAGTATTTCGGATTGAGAGTGGAAGACACACCGAAAGAGTTGATCACGCCCCAGCTGTTGGCCCACATGCAGAAGGAGCCGACGACTTGCATCCAGCATACGACGCCGCCGTCCATCCTTGGTTGGGGAGCGCTTGTTTTCTTCTCCACGTCTGCAGAAATTCTCGTGGATTCATCACCAAAGCTTTGTAGCCTTTGCGAGGAGTCTTGAGGGCTCTTCTCCATCTTGAGACTTGTCGGTGTCGTTGTAGGCAGCGGTTCACTCAAAGGGACAGTTTGGTCTTGGGAAAGGAAGTTGTAATCGAAGTGGGGTTCTGGAGGCTTACCGACAAGGGCTCGCGACCTGCCTTTAGTACTAACGGAGAAGTCATTCTGGCACCATCCTTGTGGTCGCCTGAATTCTCAGTCCCCATAGGTAGCATCGTAACCAAACGGCCTCCTAACGACTACCTCACATACCTCTTGTGCACTGACTCGACGGGAGTGCGGGAAGATTATCCAGTCTAACCTGAATAGTGTAACATCAAACAGCATGCGATCTACAGGCGTCTGTGCATGAGACTAAAAAACGGGTTTGAAGGACCCTGCCGATCAATTTGCACGATTTGGTCGCTTTCGAAGCTGCACCACGATCCATTCGGCGATCAACAACACCAACGGCAGTCAATCATTGACCAACTACTTGTCGCCTTCAGCTAGTGACAGGAAAGGAATCCCGACAAGGATACTCTGTAGCTAAACGGAAGGTGACGATCATCCTGTGAGCAAACAATTTCCGAAGTCTCGTGCAGCCCCTAATGCGATCAAACACTGGTCATGGACAATGCCCACTAGGTAACCCGAATCCACGCTCGCGCAGACCAAAGGATGCGAGCAATGAACAAGGTGACTCGGGAAGAATTTGCGCTACTTCAGACGCAATCTAACTTAGGCAACGCCCCACCAACGCAAAGACCCTTAATCATCCATCCTGGGTGGAAGCTTGAGTGGATCGATGTGATGCTATCATATCTTCGAGCCGGATGTGAGTTGCTAGTGTGTCCTTGGACCTATGAAAAGATGCAAATCAGCTCGTGGGATCGTCATATACGAAGGCAAGAATCGATTTTACCACTTCCATGAGAGATATATGTAGCGCGGCTGGCTGCTAATACACTCCGATGGACTTAGCAATCTCTCTTTCTGCCAGTCACTCCATCGAAGTCAAGCACAACCAGGAAACAAATTTCAGACATGGAGCACAGCAGGACGACAAGCTATGCAGCGACCGACATCGCGGTAGTTGGTCTGGCTTGTCGATTTCCCGGTAAAGCCAACGACGAGAAAGGTTTCTTGGACTTGCTTTTGAAAGGAGAATGTTTGTGATCAAATTGTCAAAGGCGTGTGAAATCATTGCTGACAACCCGAGGTGACAGCTGCCTACTCCAAAGTCCCGAGAGAACGATTCAATGTCGAAGCATTCCACAGAGAAGCGTCCACCCACGTTGGCGACCTGATCCCGGAAGGCGGACACTATTTGACTCAGGATGTCTCGGCATTCGATGCACCTTTCTTCGCCATCACCGCTGAAGAGGCAAGAGCCATGGATCCCGCAGCCAGAATGTTGCTTGAGAGCACGTACGAGGCCTTTGAAAACGCAGGCATACCCATCAAGGCGTTGGAGGGGAGTAACACTGGTTGCTACGTCGGTTGCTTTACCAAGGACTACCACGAGCTGCTCATGGCCGATCCAGAAGCTGCACCCATGTATTCAGGCACTGGGACAGGATTTTCTCTATTGGCCAACCGGATCTCCTGGTACTACGATCTGAAAGGACCGAGCATCTCACTGGACACCGCCTGTTCATCTTCTCTTGTTGGTCTACATCTTGCTTGTCAGAGCTTGAGCTCAGGAGAGACGAATATGGCACTGGTCTCTGGTGCGAACCTCATACTTGCGCCCAACCTGTCTCTCTGGCTTTCGAACCTCCAGATGGTCTCGCCTGAAGGCCTGTCGCGTGCCTTTGCCCACGACGTCAAGGGTTATGGTCGAGGAGAAGGGATTGCAACAGTCGTCTTGAAGCCTCTGGAGACTGCTCTTCGCGACGGAGATCATGTACGCGCAGTCATCAAGGGGACAGGAGTGAATCAAGATGGTCAGTACCCGAAAGTGCTTGTCGGAAAAGTCGTGACCACTGACCTCGATGTAATTGCAGGAAGAAGTAGCAGCATCACGGTACCGAACCCTCGGGCTCAAGCAGATCTTATTCGATCAACGTATCGTTCGGCAGCCCTAGACTTTGCGGAAGTGGGTTACTTCGAAGCACACGTAAGTTTTTGCGGATGATGGAGTGACTGCTCAACACGTTGACACATGCGCAAGGGAACGGGTACTGCCAAGGGCGACACAATTGAGCTTCTCGCGATTTCCAACGTCATTGACGACTGCAAACGAACGAAGCCACTCTTAGTCGGATCTGTGAAATCGAACGTCAGTATATCTTTCCCCCAGCATCTTCCACTTACTAACCAAGCGTTGGATAGATTGGACACCTCGAAGGCGCTGCAGGCATCGCAGGCATCATCAAGTCGATAATCATGCTCGAGAATGGTATCATCTTTCCCAACATCCATCTCGACAAACTCAACGGCGAGATTCCTTTCGCAAACTACAACATCGAGATACCTACCGAGATCAGACCATGGCCGAAAGATCTTGCCCGACGTGCGAGCGTCAATTCATTTGGATATGGAGGTACAAACGCCCACGTAATTTTGGAAGCCTCTCCGTCAACACCACAAGACGATACCAAGCCAAGCGTGAACGGCACGACTCAGGCTATCCGCCTCTCAGCCCCGAGGCTTTTTGTATTCTCAGGACGTACGGCGGCGTCTGTTGCTAGAGTGCAGGAGCAGTACTTGGCCCATGTCTCTCGATCCAAACACTTGCCAGACTCCAACCGGACTCTCGATGGTCTGGCATATACACTCGCGAGCCGCCGATCTCACTTGAACTATAAGTTGTTCCATATCGCTTCATCGCTCACTGAGCTGGAAGGTAGTCTGTTAAACAATCCAAGGATCCCGGTGAAAGCTCTCCGAGGCGCTCGCGTGGGCCTCATCTTCACTGGCCAAGGTGCACAGTGGCCTGGTATGGGTTTGGAACTGATGCAATATCCAATTTTCCGTGCAAGCATCCAGCGAGCCGAAAGTTATCTGCTTGCCAAGTGCAGTTGCTCCTGGAGCCTAATCGCCGAGTTGAGCAAGCCAAAAGAGGTCTCGAAAATCGGCAGACCCGAGATCGCACAGCCACTTTGCACTGTCGTTCAAGTTGCGATGGTAGACTTGGTCCGCAGTTGGGGAGTTTCCCCCGTCGCTGTTGCTGGACATTCGAGCGGCGAAATCGCGGCGGCATATTGTGTGGGAGCGATTGACGATGAGGAGGCCTGGCAGATCGCTTTCCATAGAGGCCGAGTCTGTCAGCAGTTAGTCACCCGAGAGCCACGAACCAAGGGCGCAATGATCGCTGTAGGACTAGGAACGGCAGCTTTGACGCCGTATCTCGACTCCCTGATCACGCCGGGGCACGCGGGCGCCGCTTGTCTGAACTCACCTTCGTCAGTGACCGTCTCTGGTGACTCAGAGAGGATCAGTGAGCTTCTAGTCAGGTTGCAGGCAGATGGTGTCTTCGCCCGCAAACTGCCTGTGGAAGTCGCATATCACTCGCCACATATGCTCACCGTCGCTGGTCTATATCTAGACTCCATCTCCCACATCAGAACTCGGACGGGACGCTCAATTGGGGCCACGCAGATGATATCCAGCGTTACCGGAAAAGCAACAGATCTGGCGGAATTGACACCCGAGTACTGGGTTCGAAATCTGGTGTCGCCTGTCTTATTCTCCGCTGCGGTTCAAAACATGCTTCGAACAATCGACGGGAGCTTAGGCAGTAGTGATGCAGCTGTCGACGTCTTGCTTGAGATCGGCCCACACTCGACCTTAGAAGGTCCAATTCGGCAGATACTTGTCGAGGAATCGCTTACAACGATCGGTTACACTTCCATGCTCCAGCGCAGCCAAGATGCAGCGTTGAGCGCGATGAACATGGCAGCCCAATTGCACCTTTTGGGCGTCCCTATTGATATAACGGCAGTCAATCAGCTCACGACCGGCTCGGACGTTTTGACCGACTTGCCAGGTTATCCCTGGGACCGATCTCAGAAGTATTGGGCCGTGTCGCGCCTGACTAATGCTGTCTTGAACCGAAAGTTCCCTCGACACGACCTGCTCGGGACCGAGATGCCGGGCTCTGACAGGCTCCACACATCTTGGAGGCTCCTCCCCAACAGGCAGTCAAACTCTTGGATTCGTGACCATGTCATTCATGGCTCAGACGTGTACCCTGCGGCTGCCTTTCTCGCTATGGTTATCGAGGCCGCGCTACAGCTTCGTCAGACTGACCGGGAAGTTACTGGTGTGCATTTGAGACATGTTCGTATACTCAAGGCATTGGTCATCCCCGAGAGTGAACATGACACAGAGGCGATCACACGCTTGTGGCGAATGACTGGTCTCCCGTCCGATGAAGAGCAAGATTCCTGGCGCTTTTCCGTCTATTGCACAAGGGAGACTGGAGAAGTTGAAGAGCACGCTGTGGGGTCCATCTACGCCGAATACAAGAAAGTGACTACCTTTGGGGCCTCCGGGAGTGATCGCGTCCTTTCTTCCAAGCTTAGCGAGTACTCAGGTCACCTTGACTCGAAACTGTGGGAGTCTGATCCTGCCACATTCTACAAGGCAGTTGGAGCAACGGGGATTTCTTATGGTCCACGCTTCCAGCTCATCAGCAAGATCTCTGGAAGCCCGGGAGCCTGCTGTTGGAAGATCTCAACGCCGCAAAGGGAGAGCTTCGAAAGCAAGTACGTGGTCCATCCAACGACTCTAGACTCGGTCATTCACTCCGTCTTTGCAGCATTGCACAGGGTAGGAGACTTGAAGACCGCTGCAATGCCCGTCTCTTTTGGTCACGTCTTCGTATCCACCGACTCGGCTTTGACGGAATCGAAAGAGATCAGTGGATTCACGACTGCCGTTCGATCTGATCAACGCCAAGTTGTAGCAAACGCATACGGGTTCTCTGCTAACAAAGACAAGATTGTCATTCAAGTTGAGGACCTGCAGTGCACTGAAGTACCTGCGCAGAGAAACTATGTGGAGCACGAGCAACCTGCACCACTCGGGAGTGTCGTGCTGAAGCCGGATATCGCTTTTCTTAGCGACCAGGATCTTCTGACATATGCTCTAGCTGTGGGCGGTGACGATTCCTCCGAGGCGAGTTGTTCTCGAGTCGAACATAAAGCAATCGAGCGCGTGAGTTGAGAAATTTACCACCCTTCAATTCCAGGGCACCCACAGCATGCTGACATCCCGATTAGATTACTGAACTGGCCGCTTTCAAGAACCCAAGCCTGTCGATTCTCCAGTGCGGCGGACGTGAAAATTTACTGATAGATATCCTGGATGCTGCGAACAAGACCAACAAGAAATGCCCGTCTACCACTCGGTTGACCATACTGAGTCAAGACTCAGCCACGCTGCCGACAGCTCCCAACGAAAGTCCCTCGGAGAGTCTGAGTGTGACTCGCCTGCCTTTCGACTCTGAGAAACCGTTTTCCGTTAATGTGGGAGAAGGCGAGGACTTTGACCTCATCGTGGTCTCGCACTCGACTGCAGCGACGATCGAAACACGAAGAGTCGAAATGGAATCACTTGACCTTCTCAAAACAGGCGGAAGACTTGTGGCGATACAGTCAAAGGACGCAGCTACAAGGTAAGATCATCTGTGCACTACATTTGAACAATCACTGATGGAATATCAGAACACATGACAAGCTCTGTGTGACCGACAACGACTCTTCCAAGACTGTGTCGATCAGATCTCTAGACAAATCAGGGGGAGACTCGGTCAGACTGAGAATTGGTACTAGGTATCCCCATCCAACGGCGAGTGGCAGGAGAATGCATATCGTGCACGCACTTGGCGATCAAGACATCGCTACGAAAGTCCGCGATCAACTCCCAGGTACAATGATCGAAACGGTAGCATGGCCACCTAATGTCGAAGACCTACAAGGAAGCTTCGTGATCTCGCTTATGGAACTCAGCGGACCGCTCCTGTCGACGATCGACTCTGGAGACTTTGAGACCCTCCAAGGAATCGCATTACAATGTTCGGGCTTGTTGTGGGTATGCTCCGGCAGAAGCGATCCACACATGGGAGTTGCTCCAGGGTGGCTTCGCGTCCTCCAGAACGAGAATCCGGAGAAGACTTACCAATACCTCCTTCTCGATGACTTGTCGGAATCTGACGTCAATGCTCGAGCGACAACGATAGCTTCCGTGGCGATGACTGAGAGCCACGAGAAAGAATTCTCTGTAATCGATGGGAGGGTGATGATCCCGAGATGGAGACATGAGCCTGAACTTTCGCAAGCCGCTTTTGGGACAGTCGCATCTTCTCCATCCTCTTTCGCGAATGCGACTCCATCGGAAGAGACCAAATCGACATCGGACACTGCGACGGCTCCCATCTCTGGTTCAGAGCACGCAACAATTATCTCTCGTCAGACGACGAAGTCGCCTTTGTCCGATGACGAGGTCTCTGTCGACCTTGTCACCATCGTACTGAACGACTCGGATCTCGATCTACCTGGTGGTCTTTCATTACGAGAAGGCGTGGGAACTATCAGTACGGTCGGCAATGGCATTACTCGATTGGGCCGAGGAGACCTCGTCAGTTTCTTCTTCGAAGGTCAGCTATCGAGAAACATGATTGTGAAACATCAACAGTGCCAGAAAGTATCAACGACAGCATCGAAGGTCGACGCGGCACCGCTGGCGGTCACCTTCGCTACTGCTCTTCGGGTCATTGAGCGCATGGTTCATCTTCAATCCGATGATCTTGTGCTCATACAGGGCGGTGGTAGTGACATGGGACGATCGTTGATCATACTGGCGAAGTCCACGCGAGCACGCATGATATGTACAGCAAAGACGTCAGAAGAAGCGGCTGTCATTGCAGACCTGGGTGTTCCATCGGACGATATTTTCAAAGAATCTGATCCAGATCTCTGGTCTGCGATGAGGGCAATGACCAAAGGACATGGGCTGAGTGCTCTTATATGTATCTCGGCATCGGAATGGCTTTTTGCTTCGCTGGTTGAGTGTCTCGCTCCTACTGGAATTCTCGTCGACACATCGAGGGAAGTGCCAGGTATCAGAGATCGAGATCTCGGGGACTTCCCATTTGCCAGTCAAGAATCACAGCCTGTCTCGGACCCTGCTCAACAGTATCTGGCCGAACTTGCGCAACTCTCTACGCACTACAGAATATTCTCTGCAAATGACATCGCAGAAGCTTTGAAACACCATCGAGATGAGAGCTCACATGAAGGAACGATCTTGACCTTCAATGGCGACGACATCCTCACTTCACCAGCGATGGACGGGAACCACTCATCGCTCGACAGTCGCGCAACCTACGTCCTAGCTGGTGGTCTAGGGGGTCTGGGAAGAAGCCTCGCCAAGTTCCTCGCAAGTCAAGGCGCCCGCAACATCGTGTTTCTTTCACGATCAGGACCTTCGTCTGCAGCCGCAAAGTCCACGACTGCTGAACTCACCGCGCTCGGTGTCAACCTCGAGACCTGGGCATGTGACATCGGGGATGCCGAGTCCCTAGCAGCGGCCCTGGTGAAGTGCGCGCAAACGATGCCTCCTATCAAAGGCGTCATCCAACTCGCCGCCGTCATCCGAGACGCCATCTTCGATAACTATTCTCACGACGACTGGCGAGCAAACCTCTACCCAAAAGTCCAGGGATCGTGGAACCTACACCGCCAACTTCCCTCAACCCTCGACTTTTTCATTATGCTCGGATCTATCTCAGGTATCATCGGCAATCGTGGTCAAGCAGGCTACGCTTCCGGGAACACATTCCAGGACTTTTTGTCGCATCATCGCCGCAGGCAAGGTCTCCCCTCAATCACCATCGACCTCGGAGCAATGGCGGATGTCGGGATGATCACGGACGGCACTGCCACGGCTAGCCTATCGACTTCCGATGTTGTCTGGATGAAAGAGGCAGAGCTTGAACGGATCATAGCGCTTTGTATACAAGACGCAACTTCAGCATTTCCCATCCCCGCTCAGGTATGCACAGGTCTACCGAGCGGTGGAAGGCTACAAAAGATGCGACAAACACAGCCCATCTACTTCGAGCGGCCCTTCTTCGCCGCTCTGAAAGCCCTGGGCATCTCCAACAGAGCAGAAGACTCGGAAGCTGCGTCAACGCCAGGGAAGGAAACTGCTGTGGAGCGTTTGGTATTCGCCAGATCGGTAGATGAGGTGCATGCCTGCGTAGTGGATTTGCTGATTGCCCGCCTTGCAACCAACCTAGGAATCAAGTGCGAGGACATCGACTTGGAGGAGACTCTGGCGACGTACGGGATCGATTCGTTGAAGGTTCTGGACTTGCGCAACTGGATGAAGCAGACGATGAAGGCGCAGCTGAGCTTCTTCCAGATCCTCGATACGAGCAAGTCGATCCGTGATCTGGTAAGAACGATTGTGCAAATCTCGGAGATCACGGTGGGCCTGCAGAAAGGTGACTAGCTGGTCTTTGGAATCAGATGCGGCTGAAGGCGTAGATGTGGAGCGAATCGAGACTTGGAGACTATACGGCAATCCGCATGCGTGGACCTGTCAATAAGAAGCCTCGAGCAAAGGAGTGTGTGAGACCAGGGCCAGCTCCAATCTAAAGCAGACAAAACCCAAGGGAAATGTTTTGGGCTATCTTAGCAGAGCAAGGCCCTGACCCGCTTTGTCCCGTCCAACAGAGATGCGATGTAAACACCATACCCATTCTTTCTCCCTATGCTTCGACTTATCGCTTCTAATCGGGTGACATCTATCAAACCGTGTTCGAACGCAATTGCTTCCAAGCACCCAACGTAAATCTTACTATGACGCTGCAGCTCTGCGACCAGATTACTTGCCGTCAGCAATCTCTCTGGGGTGCCCATATCAATCCACTGACACTCGCTTCCTAAGCACTCGACAACAAGCTCGCCGCGGTTGAGGTACGCTTGATTGATTTGCGTGATCTCAAGCTCCCCACGTTCAGAAGGCTCCAATGTAGCCGCGATATCAACGACCCGAGCATCGTATAGGTACAAGCCTGTCACCGCTAACGAGCTCTTCGGGGCCAACGGCTTCTCTTCGATTGATAGCGCTCGTATACCATCCAGCTCAACCACTCCAAAGCTGCTAGGATCCGAAACCGGATAAGCGAAGATTGTTGCGTACTGCAGTCGTGCAACTGCCCGATTTATCTGTGCCAGCACGCCAGGGCTGATGAAGAGGTTGTCTCCAAGAATCAGGCAAGACGTGTCGGAGCCAACGAAGTCGGCAGCAATGATGTATGCGTCGGCCACTCCCTTTGGTAGTGATTGTACAGCATACGATAAGGATATGCCCAGTTTTGACCCGTCGCCAAGCAGTTGGCTGAAACGATGCTCGTCTTGCGAAGTTGTGATGAGGAGTATGTCTCTGATTCCAATCTGCATGAGAATTGCCAGTGGATAGTAAATCATGGGCTTGTCGTACACCGGCAGCAGATGCTTCGACGAGACCTCCGTGACAGGACTCAAGCGTGTACCCTTGCCGCCTGCCAAAACGATGCCCTTCATTCTGGTTGGGGGTGGTTTCGGTGACCGTGAGACTTCCGGGTGTAAGTGAACATTGAGGGAATTATCTGTTGGATGATTCAGAAACTGACCTGAGCGAATATACCGAATCATACACCATCGTTCGCTTCAGTCCAACCTTGGCATTATTAGACATGCATGTACGCCCAAATCTGAGCCAGCGCTACGAGCCACATGCAATGTCATGCATAGATGACTACATAGACTAAGCGACGCGGTCACGCGGCCAACCCATACTTATATCGGCTATAACAATGAGCAGATGGCGTAGTGCTCGTGTGCGATCTTAAGACACACGTCGTCGAATCCGCTTCGAGCAGCTCCAGCAACTCAGGATGAATACATCAGTCGTAATCCGTTCTCACTGGACCATACTCGTCTGAACCGAATTTCCCATTTCAGACAGTTGGCGGCGAACTTGCTCAAATTCGTTATGTGATATGTCGCCTGATGTCGCGTGGCGACAGCCACAAGAAATATCGGAAGGCTGGAACTCGCTTCCAGCGCCTTGGTTGGTATATCGATGTCCGGTCGAATGGTTTCGATCAAATCGTTTCGCCGGCCGGGAAGGGCAAACTCGAAGTTCAGCTCTCTCAGTGCCGTTATGCATTCATTCCATGGTGATATATTCAGCGGCGTCGCGGAACGCAGAGTTCGACTGGTAAGTACGTATTAACCGAATTGATCAACAGTCTGATGCCAGTTGTTTTTTGGGATCTAGCATCTTCGGTGCAGATGCAGCGTGATCAGTTGACAATCCTCGGCTGTAACCTCACCCCAACTATGACCCCTGCTAGTAAGTCGGGCTGCATATATTGGCAGCTTCTGATGATAGTTGAGGGGTGATTCTTCGGACTCACCGCCGACGACATGTGACAAGAGAATTGGATTCCCTTCCATCACAGGCAGAAGCCGAAGAGACCACTGTGCGTACCTTTCGAAACATTGGCTGACCGCCCAATTCGCCGTTTGCTGGACGACGAACCGTACGCCAATAGTGTCAACACACATAAATTTAGTTCATAAGAGAGAAACTCAATCCATCCCGCGTCATGACAACAGAGGAGCCCTTGCCTCGAGTGTTGGTGACAGGAGGCGCAGGATTCATCGGTTCAGCGGTTGTGCAATCCCTGTTACGAAGAGGGAATAAAGTCTTGACAGTGGACAAGCTCACGTACGCTGGTAGCCTCACATCGCTTTCGATCAATGACCAAAGTCCACTGCACACATTTGTTCAAGCGGATGTCTGCGACGGAGACAAAATCGAGGCAACACTTGACTCTTTCAAACCAGACTGGATCATTCATCTCGCCGCAGAAACCCATGTCGACCGATCCATCGGCTCGCCCCGTGCATTCATTGAGACGAACATCCTTGGTACATTCACTCTCCTGGAAGCCGCTCGACGACACTGGGGAAACCTACCGCAAGAAACAAAGCAGAAATTTCGTTTCCTCCACGTGTCCACTGACGAGGTCTACGGGTCGGCAAGAGACAACGAGTACTTCACAGAGTCGACACCGTACGACCCGTCCTCGCCATACGCAGCGTCCAAAGCGGCAGCCGACCACTTGGTTCGCTCCTGGCACAGGACCTACGGGCTACCTGTCATCGTCTCCAATTGTTCGAACAACTACGGCCCATTCCAATTTCCGGAGAAACTCATACCGCTCACGATCGTGAACCTCATTCAGGGTAAGGAGGTGCCCGTTTATGGCGCCGGCGATCAAATGCGCGACTGGCTTTTCGTCGAAGACCATGCCCATGCGTTACACGCTATGCTTACGGAAGGCCGAGTGGGCGAAACATACGTTGTTGGAGGACAAGGTGTTCGGCGCAATATTGATGTTGTGAACGCGATCTGTTCGTTGATGGAGCGGCTCCGCCCTTCGAGTGGGCCCTACAAACGATTGATCAGTTTCGTCGCGGATCGTCCGGGACATGATAAGCGGTATGCGATAGACGCGAGAAAGTTGATGACGGAGTTGGAGTGGGAGCCGCGATTTGGCATGATGGAGAATCTAGAGACCACTGTTCAGTGGTATCTGGATCATCCAGAATGGTGGAGACCGCTCTTGGAGAAGACTGTAGACATTACGTACAGGGAGGATCAGACAGCTGGCCCTTGTGCTAGACTTTAGCAGCTGCAGTTCATGCACACTGCAGCGGAGAGAATGTTACACCACTTTGACATTTCCCGGTCACTTTGGGATTTTGACCGGATGAGTTTGCAATGATTCCCTCTCGGTGCCTCACAAGTCCGTGGTATCTGTTCGATCATAACATTAGATTTTTTCCATGGAATGTGAGCAGAAGGCTTGCCCTGGAGATCTTCGACAAGCTTTGAAGATAACACCTACAGAGATTCTCACATAGTTCAAAAATGATCAGATTCCATCCTGAAAGCTCAGAAACGGAGATGTCGAGGGGAATCTGCGTCTCTTCGGCAGTAATGCCGGAGTGTGTACATTCTGCTCTGCCAAAGCCCTAGATGTGTGATCCACCTCCAATGGCCTGATCACCTTCCAGAACCGTGGAAGAGCATCAACACGCCACCAATTTGCTGCTGGAAAGTCGTCCAGAGAGCGACGAATGTCATCGATGGTGACCAAGTCCATCTCGTCGCACACCAGTTCTATCGCTTCGACCCAATGCTGTAGATCGTCCGGACAATTGCGGCAACACTCTGAAGTGATTGCGAACAAGACCCAGAGTAGAGATTGGGTATCAGCTTGTTGTTTCCAGAGCGATATCAGTTCTCGAGGCGGTTTGGGAACAATGGCTAGTGCTCTCTTCACCAGAAACTCGTGTATGCCGCGATTTGATGACACGAATGGCGCGGCCCATTCCCATGCGCACAGCTTGATCGCTATGGCGCCGAGATCACCGAGCGGACCAATGCAATTAATGCTGTCAATTACCAAAGCATGGTGAACGCAAGCCCGGTGTACAAGAGTGTACAGTGTGGCAAACGGCGGATACTGATCCAGCCTATCGCCGCTCCAGATGTATCTCAGCTCATGCAATGTCGTGAACATGGCGAAAAGGTTTTCGGATTGCTGTTCAAATATCTTGCCGAAGGACCGCGTGTCGTGTAGCGCGAGTCTCGAAGCTACTTCAAGTTCGATGGGCAACAATCGAATCACTCGTTCTTCCCATTGCGGATGTACGCCGTGTGGAATGTACGGGCGTTGTCCGGTGCACGAGACGATTCCGAGATCTATGAACACTGTGAAAAGCCACTCGTGCACGTCCGACCGGACAGAGGGCCAAAGTCTTTGCACCGCTTTCATGTGAAGATCCATTGAATCGCGATCCCCGTTCAGCGCGCCGACCATCGCAAGGCCCGCTATAGAGACCAGAGTGCTTCCGTTGATCGGTTTTGTTGAGATGTGCTGGCGCAGGTGCATCAGCGACATAAGTTCCGACGCTTGAGCGTGCCGGCGAGCATCCTGATCCCCTGTAAGTTCCGCTCTCTTGCGTACCACCAGCGACAGCAGCGCCGCAAAGTGAGCTCCGTCCCTGCGCGAAACGTCCCAGAGAGCCTCGCCCCAAAAGTATGCCGCGTTCTCGAAATGCGCCGAGCGTTGTGTAACCGTCACATCAGTCAGCGAGTACCAGTGACAAAAGGCATCGTAAGTGGGAATGCCTGGACATGCCACCTGTTCCAGGATGCCGAAAGGGTCGGCGATTATGTTCCCGAGCCTGTCCAGGAGCGGGTGTCTCGCTTGGTACTCGATCAGGGCCTCGAGCCCAAGCTCGATGTCAGTCGTTGGGCACACGATGATCAAGGGGCCGCTATTCTTGGTGCTGCAGCCATGACTGCGTTCAGTGCCGACAGCGTGCTTTCGAAGAGAAGCTAGGTTGCCGTCGCCCGGGGGCTGTGGGACTTTGGTGACCTTCTTGCGGCGATTCAGGGTCAGGAGTCGCCGACGGACTGTCTTCCGATCTTTCGCATCTAGACTACCGGTAGTAGTATGTGCGATGAAGAGCAATTGCGGGTTCGAGGTGGTCTGGTCATGCGGGGGCTGCTTCATTGCGGCTGATCGACCGTGATCGTATGGCATCGTGGACATTATTGTCTCGGTGACAGCTTGATCGCCGTTCACACCCAATGATTTGGTAAAACTCCCGAAGGATGAAGGAGAGCATGGCGGGCAGGGGACCCAGACATACTGTATTCGGGAAGGTCGAATGCGAGTTGGCGTCGTTCTGTATCTAAGGTTTCCCGGGATGCCGATTGAGAAAGGGAGGAGGGAGATCTGTAGACCCTGACAATGTGGTAGAGATTAAAAAATGCTTAACCATACTTGGTAAGTACGGGCTTTGTTGCCGACGCTACACTGTTTACAGTATGCCTGTGGTTAGCGGCCGTTGATCGACAGGTGACGCCAGGGTTTGCAAGATGTGGAACATGCTTTCGACTTCATACCATTCCACCTTGACCTCACTTCAGCTGCGGCTGAGCAGAGATTCGCGCGCTTCCGTATCCACCTGTCAATTTAGCTACATATCACACCGCTACTCGAGAGTTGCTCAATCGTGTTGGCTCGGCCGGCCAGAAAAGAAGTCGGTGCGACTGCGGACGCTTCACACCAACGAGGCTTTCCAATGGTACGAGAGTCGAAACGCAGCTAACAAGAGGTGGATACATACTATACACGATAGTACAGACTATTAAGTTTCTCTAGTGAAGGACTGGTATCCTTCGACTGACTGGCCAGCAACTTTGCTAATAGAAAAAGATCGACAATCCTCTCCAGACTCCTGCATCACCACGATTTACACAAACCCTTTCCCCTTGCCTAAAGCAGCGCCATAACGCCACCCGCTGCGATCACCGCACCCATGAATGGGATACCGGTTACCAGGGCGGCCCCCCCAGTCGATCCTCCTTCGGTTTGCGTGCTGATCTGGCTGCCCTTCGTAGCCTTGGTCTGTATAATGGTCTGACCGCCGTTAATGACAGTTCGGCCACTTGGTCCGTCGATGATGGTTTGATCGCCGTTGATGACCGTCTTCACTCCGTCAGGACCTTGCTGGATTTGCTGTCCTCCTTGGCTGATGTTGACACTTCCAGGAGGCGAAGTTGTCGTCGACTGATCCAAGGAACTCGACAGGGTACTGGCGGTCGAAGTTGGCGTGGCATCAGGCGTGAAGACGTCCGTCATGTCAAACGTGGATGTGGTGTCGCCTCCGATGTTGAAGACTTGGCTGTTGTCGATTTGTGCCGCTGCTACTGCTGCCAGGTACACAACGGCCATGAACGGCGCAGAGATGGGTGCGATGTACATCTTGTCTGATCGATGAGGCGGGGACTTGGCTGTGGTCGGGTTATGGAGAAAGTGTCTTGAAATCGCGAATACGTTCTTAGAGCAGACGGATCATCTCTTTTGTAGGCAACGCCCTATCACACCCTGTGCCCGACTGGCATGTCAATGAAACCAAACACGGGCGATGGACAGCAATGTCCGGTGGATGAGGATGAATTGTACAGACTTACCGCATGCGTGTTGGCTTCATTGTTCAAATGAACGGTGGTGTTATTTCGAGATGACTCAATTCGGAATCGCGAAGGACTGAAGAAAGAGGTCTGACTCGCGGCTGTAGCTCAGGGCACGAGGTAGTCTCAGTGTTAAGTTCACCGCTAGGAGGATCATCAAATTAGAAGGATTCGTCGATTAACATAGCCCCAGACCCTTGCGGTGAACCAAACTTGATGGTATGCTGGCACATATATACCAGCTCCCACATCCATCTCCATTCAGAAGGCACCTCTCCTACACTCCATCATCCTTGGTCCTCTCAATCAATCATCTCTAGCCCCATTCAACCTCAACCTCAGACCTTAACTACACGACCATAATGGCCTTCCGTATCGCATCCCTCCTGCTCGCCATCTCACCAGCCTTCATCGTCGCTCAGGACTTCGTCGTTGGCTCAAGCTCATCAGGCGCTTGCATCGGCTCCTACTGCTGCGATGGCTCCCTGATCGGAGGTACCGGCAACAGCAACGACGCCAGCGACTTCACCTGCTGTCTCGGAGACCCCAACCACGGCATCATCAACGGCGTTCCAGACATGACTTGCTCGGCAGGAACTGCCGTTCCTCTTACTGCCGCGACTGGCAGCGGTACTGCAGCGACAGCATCGGCGACCACAACATCGAGCAACGCGTCGCCAACTTCTGACGATTCCTCCTCTGATGACGACGACTCTGACAACTCCTCCACTGCGACCGAAAGCGAGGCTGCAGCTGCCACGGCCAGTGCTACTGCGTCTGGCTCCATGGGCTCTGTAAGCACCTCTCAGCGCAGCAGTGCTTCCAGCTCAAGCACTCCGACTTCATCTTCTTCCGAGTCCGCGTCCGCCTCCTCCAAGTCCGCCTCGGCCAGCGCGACTGACAATGCCGCGGTTGGCGGATATCAATTCTCTGCAGGTCAAGTTGCCATTGGCCTTCTTGCGCTGGGTTACAACGTCGCTCTCTAGATACATGCTATGCTTAAAACACTTTGCTCATCAATAATCATCAATGTATTTCGTATCCAGACTCCCTCCACAGGATTCTCCTAGCGAATGCAATTTTGTTTTGTCGGACTGACCGACTTTTTTCGTTTTCTGATGTTGGTCATCTCCTGTTGATTAGCTCGACTGAACATCGAGCTCATTTTCCCCGTCTACTTTGAGACCTGTCCAGCATCCTGATTGAGTCATGGCAGTCCAGACTTCGTCGGTCGGCAACCTGACTACTGGGCTTTTTCAGCTGACGAGGGTTTCCAGGGAGATGAAGTGGTCAAAGAAAAAGGTGGCGTAAATGTGAAGCGATCGAGTGATTTACTCGGCTGATTTGCTCATAAAGAAAGGCCGATGCCAAGATACCAGAGATCACGGGCCGAGGTGGCAGCGGCGCGCGCCGGTGTGGGATTCTCGGATCGGCGTATCACTGTTGCTGTCGAACAAACACGAACACAAGACAACCTCACAACCGACAATCCATGTGACAAATTTCCCACATCAGCATGGCATACAAACTGCCGCGGTATCTTCTATCAAGGATCGCAGTGAGGTCTGCACCGCGATTCGCACTGCGCCGTCAGATTCTGACCATCACTGTTGTACCGCACGGGCCACTGCCTAAGGCCCAGACGACAAGTTACAATTCCATCAGAATGGCGCATTCTTCCATGCGTGTCGTCATTGATCCTTCTTAGATGATCGAGGAAGAAACAGTACGCGACTCCAAGTTGAATTACTACTACCCAGTGCAGATCGGCGAAGTCTTCCAAGATCGATACCGAGTAATCGGTAAGCTCGGATATGGGTCTGCTTCGACCGTCTGGCTCTGCCATGACCTGGAAAATGATAAAGGTTACGTCGCGCTCAAGGTCTACATCAACCGCTCAAAGGTGCACCGCGAACTACCGATCTACACCCACATCAAAAGCATGAACTCAGAGCACGCTGGACTAGACTGCCTGCGAAAGCTTTTGGATTCCTTCGAGATCACTGGACCCAACGGGAACAATATCTGTCTTGTTCACGAGGCGCTAGGTCCAAGCCTAGAGGACCTCCGCGATCGAGTCCCTGATCGAGAATTTGCTCCAGACCTTTTCCGTCAAACTCTTCGTGATGTATTGCGCGTATTGCCCTTTTCCCGTGAAGAAGCCCATGTCGTCCACACAGGTTTGCAATCTCTTTTCGCTCCATACCTGGTATTCTAAAATTTCTGACATCGAGACGACAGACATACAACCATTGAATATCTTGAGGGGTGTCTTAGACGACTCTGCATTTACCAGGTTTGAGCAAGCGGAGCTCCAAAATCCACTGCCGCGGAAAGAGTCACCATCTCATACGGTGTACCTGTCACGACCAATGCCATTCACGAAAGGGGAGCCATTGCTATGCGACCTCAGCGAGGCGCGGTTTGATGACCCCAGGAACGACGATCTCATCATGCCTGATGTTTACCGAGCGCCCGAGGTCTTGCTCGGGATGCCATGGAGCTATCCAATAGATGTCTGGGGATTCGCCATGACTGTAAGTACATTTTGTGAAGCATTGACTTTTGATCCATGGACTGACCTTGAACTCGGAGTAGCTATAGGACCTTTTCCAGCCCAAACGACTATTCTCTCCTCACAATGGAGGCGGAAAGTACTCTGAACAACATCACCTTGCGCAGATAATAGCTGTCATGAGTCCTCCGCCACTTGACTTTTTGCGGCGCTCAGAGAAGAGCCGGCAATCTTGGGATGAAGATGGTAACTCGAGTTCCGATTTCAAGCGGAAAGCCACTAACAGATCGGCCAGGAAGATGGAAAGGAAGCGTACCCATTCCACAGAAGAGTCTCGAGAGTTCGGAAGCAAGGCCCCAAGGCCAAGAGAAGGCTTTGTTCCTCACTTTCATCAGGAAGATGCTGCAATGGAAGCCCGAAGATCGCAGTGGGATTCGGGATCTATATACGGACGAGTGGTCCTGCGAGGATCTGATCAGGTCAGAGCAGGTGGTACGTGAAGAGTAGTGAGCTCCCAGACACGAGACCCCAGCCAAGAATCTTCAAGAGGCACTTAGCGGCCAAGATCGAGCGCCCTCGGCGGCGGCTTGGACATCGACGATCAATTACTAATATTGAGATTCGAACCGATTGCCATCTCGGCACGCTACGATTAGGAAGCTGTTCGGGGGAACTCATGTGTTGCTCCAACATTGCATAGCTCAGCTCGACTTCCAACCAAGCAAGGTCCATAGCACCATCACCACTCCTCACGACCCGAAGCTCAACTCGCCTCAACCCACACAACACAGCCAAATATGAACACCACCAAAGGGAGACGGGGCCCCACCTCTCTAGAACTCCCGGAGGCCGCACAAGAAGAAACTCTCCCGTTGTACCAAGAATTCCAATTACACTAATCACAAGATGCTAGCACCCAGACCGACAACATTCCACCATCAAGCGCAACACCCGATGAAGTCCGCGATTACTTAGCCTCGTTGCTCAGGAGAAAACACAATCTGTCCGACGACCAAGTGCGACGTGTCGTAGCCCACTGGACAATCGGCACCGGCCGCGAACTGCGAGTGTACACAGCCCAAATGTACCTTGACATCTTCGGAAGCGAATATGGCTGGACACTGTACCGCGACGTCAGATTGGAGTTTTACCGCATCGCACCGAAGAATTGGCTGCAGGACGGCCGGCTTTGTGGGTCCACTCGGAAGCCCGTAAATGATCCCAAGAACCAACGAAAACTGACGTTGCAATCCAGACAAATGCACTGCATCTGCATGGGTGGTTGCGGTTTTCGCCATTCTGCTGCTTATATTCGTCCACTACAAGAAGAGCAAAGCAATGTTTTCCCTGGTGGTCTTTTTCTCTACGCTGGTATATTTAGTGACCTTTACGGGTACCGTCTGGTCCGCCATGGAGTACTTCTGCACCAAAACTCCTCCCCAGACGTGGATCGAACAGGAGTTGCAGAGGTGCACAAGGAACAATACGATGTCAAGGACACCGTGAGACGAGAAGGCTGTTTGCGGAGATTGGCACTGGCTCGACAGGGGTTGAGCTCACCCAAGCTTTAGCATCGATTGCTGGAGAGTCCGTGTTGTTCCAACGCACACCCAATACCGCTCTTCGGATGGAGCAGATCTTGTACGACGCGCACCATATCCACGTTGCTACTCGTGGAGGATACGTCAAGTTCCCTAAAGGCTGCGGGAAAACCTTTGGCGGGCTTGACTTCAATCTCATGAACAACAATTTCCATGATTCGGAGGCTGACCTTGGTAGGCGGTGCTGACAAGAAATCGGCAGCTTCCAAAAGTCGATGGAACATACAGATCTCAATACTGGACACCTTGCTTTGGACTTTACACACTCCCAGTAGATGAAGTAATGCCACCGTCGACCACAATTTCCTGACCCGTGATGTAGCGCGCCTCTTCCGAAACGAGAAAAACCACCGCATTCGCAACATCCCACGCATCCCCCATATGTCCCATGGGCACCTGACCCTCTCTTTGTTTCCTGAACTTCTCATAGTCGCCGGCTGCGTACCTCGACGCCATCTGTAACGTATAAGGCGTGTCCATCAAACCAGGGACGACGCAATTCAGCCTCACGCCTTTTCTGGCGTAAATCACCGCAGTCGCTTTCGAGAACTGGAGTATCGCGGCCTTGGAAGTGTTATACGCTACCTGTGCCTTGCCGATGTACCGCAGGCCAGCGATACTGCCGATGCTCACAATGGCCCCAGAGCCTTGTGCTTCCATAATAGGCAAGACGAAGCGGCAGGCCAGATACACGCTTTTGAGGTTGATGTCCATCTGAGCATCCCAAACAGCTTCGTCCATCGTCGCCGGACAACCTGGCTCCGATCTTCCGACGTTGTTGATGAGGATGTCGATCCGGCCGTGCTGGGCCATGCACTTCTCGACCAGCTCCCGCACCGAGGCCGCAGACGTGACATCTGTCTGTACGATGTCGCATGTGCCTCCTGCCGCTCGGATTCTCTGTGCCGTAACTTCTGCTGGCTGTCGGGATCGGTTGCCGCCGAAAATCTTTGCGCCTTGCTTTGCGAGCTGGAATGCACACGCTGCTCCTATCCCCCAGCCTTCGCCGTCGG
>Ga0265797_10003168_pt1 | contig 26708 bp, 21 predicted proteins | sample P2T30metagenome_FD_192433 | JGI IMG/M metagenome (GOLD analysis project Ga0265797, IMG submission 192433) | Plant litter microbial communities from East Loma Ridge, Irvine, California - P2 T30 | ecosystem: Environmental > Terrestrial > Plant litter > Unclassified | place: USA: California... | reverse complement strand
ATGTCAAAAGACAAGCATCCATCTTTCTCAGTAGCTTCCTCTCCTCCTCGGGATAGTGCTTAGGATACCATTCCCAGAGGTACATCCACGCTTTCCATGGCGACCTCTTTGGAGCTTCAGCGGGCGCGATAACGTTAGTGTCGAACTCGCCAGTCCTGTTGGCGACGCCAGCAGTCTCGTCGTTGGGCTGCGTGCTGGCCATGTTGACTTGCGCTCGTCAGATCGAATTGTTGACGGCACGACCTCGGATGCGTATAGCAAAGTTGGGATCCTCGTGCTTATAACACTAACGGTCGTCGAGACCCGAAGAACAGGTGAATATGTAGCTCCCGCATGGCTCAATATCAAGGCTGGTAAGCGACTGGACGGATCCTTCACGGGCATCGGGTTATTGCTGGATACGGATGGTCGAGTGCGGGGGCGGGCATTTCTGGGGCAAACTGCACGAACGAGTGCTGAAGGGGGAAATGTTCCGTTGGCCGAGATGCATCTGGCGATAGAGAGATAGCCAAGAGCATGGGGAGACTGTGGGGTGATGGAATAAAGCTCAACTTGGTCCTGGGAGTACGCATGGCGGTCCATGAGTCGTGCCAAGGCGTGTCTCTTGCAGCCACAGACACGCAGTTTCGGCCCATTGTTCGCCTAAAAACGAATAGTAATCGTCGGAAAAACTTCCAATATGTATCGGCTTTGTACATATCGTATCTCCAAGTTCCTCCAAGCGACATGTGCAGATGCATGCGTGCTGAAAGACAGAAGTATGACGTCATGAACGAGCGCACTGACCTCAAGGGATGGCGCGCCTTCACGCGGCACATACGCGGACACCTTCTCACACAACTTCTGGCACGCGTCATTTCATGATCACACTGCCCTCTCATCACTTTGAGTCGACGGAAGTATGTTGCACAAGTGTAAAGTGCCGATTCATCTTACAACAACCCGTTGGTACCGCAAAACGTTATGCATAACGACTGCGCAAACGTCAGATCGCACCGATCGTTACGCGAAGAACGTCATTCAATACAACATACACGCAAGAGACTGTAGGAGCTTTGATATCGTCCTATTACTTTTACAGGTCGTTCCCTACATACTACATGCTATGCCCGTCCATCATTTCAACGCCTCAATCATCTTGTACAAGCTGTTCTCCAAGGTAATGGGCGATCGAATGGCAGTCCAATCATAGTTCAACAGACCCCAAGCCTCATCAGCCCCAATGAGCGTGTTCGGCGTTCTGTTCGGACGCGTCTGGAGATAGAAGCTACCCGACAGTTCCCAATGCTGCCAACTAACCTGGTATTCCTTCACCATCTCCACCAAGCATTTCGCGTAGGTGGTCTGGTTCCAGTAAGTTCCATTATGGATGAAACCCCATTCTGATATGACCATCGGGAAGGTGTATTTGGTCACTGGGTCGTCGGGGTTGACTGCTTGGAAACCCTTTTGATACCACTTCCTCTTGAAGGTTGCGCAATCGTCTTGGGTGGCTTCAAAATCGTATTTGTGGATCTCCAGAACGATTTTGTCCTTCCAGGCAAAGCTGTCCGGGACGAACTTGGCGGTCTTGTTGGCAGTCGACGTGCCGGCGGTACCGTTGAGTGTCTTACCTAGAGGGATCGGGTCAATGTACGTATCGTACGAGAGACCAGAGAAGAAGATCAGAGCATCGGGATCCGCTTCATGGACGGCATCGGCAGCAGCAGTCATGTGGATGTACCACGTATACCAGTCGACAGGCTCAGCCACCTTGGCAGCACGCAGTTCGTTGCGTAATCCTATCGATGCAAAAGTCGACCAGTTTTCCTTTCCCTAGGTTCGTCAGCATCTCCTCCTTGATCGAGTTGTTCTCTATTACTCACAAACTTAGTCATGAAGGCTAAGCCTCGCTTCCACTTCTCCACGTCAAAATCCTTCTCGCCGAACCAACCGTTACCGTCGTCGTCGCCGCAACACCAGAATGCCTTCGATACGTGGTTGTCCAAGTGGATGATCACGCCTTGGCGCGATAATTCCTTACCAACGGCATTCCACACTTGCAGGCGGGTTGTGTTCTTGGTGAACTGCGGATTCTTCTCCAAAATCGAGTTCAATACATCCGTTCCATTGGTTCCCGGAATTGCGTTCAGGACACTCTTCTCGAGAGTTTGATCTGGGCTGTTCTCGAGATAATCATCCACCATCTCGATGGCGAACGGCATACGGACTGAGTTGAGGCCAAGCTTGGGGAACCAGGATACGATATCTTCTACTGAAGAGTGTTGGAGACCTTCAGGGATCATGATTTCTTGGTGGCCGGGCCAATTTGTCGACATGAAATGGAAGACATCGCCGTTCGCATCAATGATGTCTCGTCCTTTCGTCGACAATGGGAGGGTTGAAGCTACACGCTTCAACGCCGACGATGGCGCAGCAGCAGCAAGGGATACCAGCAGGAGTCCTGCAGTTGCATCTGCGAACCGCATCTTGAAGGTGTGTAGAGTGAAGTATTGCTGAATCTGTTTTGTGCTATGGATGCCAGTGTCTTTATGCCGACTGGGTTGAGACTGATCGTCTACATTCTAGCGCGCTTCGATATTGACGGCCATAGTAGTTCCGCATCTATCTCTTAGCAATTCTACCCCAGACTTCGAAGATACTACGGCGCGGGGAAATGAGTAGGAAGCCCAGCCCACACTAGACCTTACGACGCTGCCAAGGCTTGACAAACACGACGGTGGCAGGAAAGGATACCTCGTTTGGAAGGCCGTCCACACGTCCAAGAGTGTGCAATCACGAGCGCAAGCAAGGCACAAGAGTCAAGAAAAGAATGACGTGCTTGTAGCGGGCGTCGCCCTGAGCTTGTGCAAACGGCCGGGTAGCGGGCATCGGTACAATGCAGATCCCACATTTAGCCTACACCCCGACATTTGAACCTTCGTCGCGAGATAACCCGGTATCGATAATGGCCCCACACGAATACGCGCGACAGCTCACGCGTCGTTCGATGTAGGCTTTTTCGCAAGAAGCACCATCTTGGCTGTTCTTCGCTTTGCTTCCAAGCACCTTCCTCTGCTCAACCGCAATCGAACATTTTGTAGAGCCGCTGCCTCTTCACTGACCGCCGCGCGTCATCGTACACAAACACAATCTTGTATACAGCATACGTCATTAAGACTTCTGATCGCGAACATAAAATGGTAGGCGCTGTACAGGATATTAAGATGCCTTCAAAGGTCGCAACGTAAGCGATGGCTCATGTCAACGCTATAGGTTGATACTAAGTGTATCTAGAGTCAAAGATGTTAACCTTAGTCAAATATACTCAGAGAGTGTATTGGCGAAGGTCGTGCAAGTTGCACAACGAGGCTTGAAACAAGAGGTACGATACAATCCCTCCAACTCAACAGGTGCACCTATATCAAGTGCTTCATCTTACGAACTAAGGCACCTTTACAATCATATCCCCACACCGTACCTCAAGTAGGCCCGGACGCAGGACGGTACGAAGAGCGAGAAGCGGACTTCTGGACATGCGGATTCTTTCCAGGTTGCATATACGCGCTTCTCGAACGCTCGATACAATATCCACAAGCCATTGAAGTCCCGGAGCATGTCCGATCACAAATACAAGACCAGCTGTTGAAGCTAGGACGGCATTATGGCGTCGCTATCAATCAGATGTCGAGTCGGACAGATACCCACGATATGGGCTTTATTGTCCAACCCGCCTTGCAGAAAGACTGGGAATTGACTGGCAACAAGGAGAGTTTACAGTCTGTTGTCAACGCCGCGTATGCGCTCGCAACGCGATATGAAGATCGCGTGAAGGCAATCAGAAGTTGGGATGTTGCCATCAACGATCGTTATTCAATCACAGACATGTCAACAAACTTCCTCGTCATTATAGACAGCATGTGCAGTAAGTCATCAACTCCACCTATGTCTATATTGCATCTTGCTCACTCACACATCACAGATCTCGACCTCCTGTACTTCGTCGGCCACATCAAGAATGACCAATCGCTAATCGATATCGCAACTCAACACGCCGACTCCATCATCCACGAGATTCTACGCCCAGACTTTTCTTCCTACCACCTTGTAAACTTCGATCCACGTACCGGTCGACCACAAGCCAAGATGACGAATCAAGGCTGGAAAGACGATTCGACATGGAGTCGAGGCCAGGCCTGGGCTATCATGGGATTCGCGCAGACGTACTCATGGACGAAAGGCGTGAAATATCTCGAAACAGCGATCAAATGCGCAGAGTACTTTCTAAGGAGGCTAAAAGAAGGCGAAGGCAAGTGGCACCATCCCATGGTACCATGCTGGGATTTCGACGCGCCACAAAATGACCCTACGGAGCCGCTACGCGACGCATCCGCAGGTGTCATAACAGCCAACGGCCTTCTCATCATTCATCAATCACTCCAATCCCTCTCATCCACCGCTGCGTCTCGACTGTCCGCCAACAGTGACACAAACTTCCTCGATATCGCACTCCAGATTGTTTCTCAGACTCTAGACATGTCGTACGACTCCGATCTAGCGTACTTTGAAGCACCCATCAAGGCTATGGTGAATGGGAATGGCGTTAATGGTGGCGCGACAGCATCAGAGCTGAAAATCAAAGAAACAGGTTTCGAGTGTATTCTGAGGAACAGTACGACGAACTGGAATGAGCATGCGCACAAGAAATACGCGGATCATGGGTTGGTGTATGCAGATTACTACCTTTTGGAGTTCGGAAACAAGCTGCTGAGGGCAGGGTTGCTTTGAGAATTCAAGATACTGATTTAGCTCGATCTTGAAAGACTTGCATAGAGATTAGACAACGAACGCTTCGTCTGATCGTAGTGGTCCTACACGTTTGCGCAACTTTAGTGCAACAGCAAGCGCGACCTCTTTCCCGCAGCGAGGTGATGGTGCAGTCATCGCCTTCGCTTTTTCCTTTCGCAAGGTCATTGAACGTCATGAATTGATCTCTTCTTGCGATTCGTCCAAGGTCGCGGTATTGTATTTGTTTAACCAATTATCGATAGTCGTTTCCTTAGTTTCCCTTCTCAGGTGCATAGCTAGCAGCCCCGCACTGCATGCAGCCCTTCCTGAGCTTGGTCACTCGCTGACCGGTCAGCCTTCTGCCACGCCTACATGCAGCCACTTGCGACGATAATGGTCACATCTCACCTTCTTGGACACGAGCGCACGCGTATTGTTTTACGTGCTTTATTTGCAACCAACCAATATACCAAGTCACGTAAATTTCTAGGCTGGAGCGCAAGTTGGAAGACTCTCATTGGTCGGTCACGAATCATTGGGGGCCGGAAACATGCGAGAGGAACGCCACGATCATCGCAAAGCCATAGAACACGCGTCACCACAAGCTAACAGCTAGAAGGTGAGACCATCAGGCCGCCGCTTTATCACTAATAACTTCTCGCGTCATCTTACGTCGTTACATTGGTCACCTCCATTTCTTCTTGCAACTTGAGCATCGCACACGCCATTGGCTCCACGAACTATGGCACCCCAGATGCCAGGCAATAGTCGCAATCCACGTTGGGACAATGAAGAAACAATATCAGCACTCTTCTCACAAGTTGGGGGCATGAAAAAAGAGAATCATCTGAAGTTACCCCAACGTCAGTCACGCTTGCCGATCATAAGACCACCGGAAGGCTGCGAGAGAATGGAGCCGAGGGACTGTAAGAATGTCGATTACCGAGATCTTCCAACTATTACGTCTATTCGGCTTCTTAAGATACACCCAGGGTTAGAGGACAACTCTGAAGAGAGCTACTCTGATTTCGAACTATTCCGTCCACCGGTGAGATGTTCACTTGTTGTCGTAGATCTCAACGATGACGTGGTATACGACGCTCTCTCGTACACATGGGGTGATCCTTGCACCCTCTATCTCAGCACTCAAGATATCTCATCGCAAAAGGCTTGGGCAGCACGTGCCTTCGATATCGAAGTGGATGGGAAGGCAGTCTCAGTCAGCTCAAATTTGTACGCGGCTCTATTAGGGCTTCGTAGTCACTTGACGCACCAAAAAGATCCCAGGTTCCCAGATGCACCTCAAAGCTCAGGGCTCTTCTGGATCGATGCCTTGTGTATCAATCAAAACGACCTAGAAGAGAAAAGCATTCAAGTCATGATGATGAGTCGTATCTACCATCAAGCCCGCCTCGTATTTGCATGGCTTGGTGGTGGTGACCAATTATCTGCTCAGGCATTCCATGATCTAGCCACCATTGCACAGCTTTGTCAAGGAAAGAAACGAGATCCAAAAGAGTTGAGGAGTTTTGACATCTCATCTGATGAAACATATCAGAAGCTAGGGATATCAAAACTGGATTATACGTCCTGGATCGGCGTATTTCTCTTCCTCAATCGTGCTTGGTTCAAGAGGGCTTGGATAGTTCAGGAGATCGCACTTGCTCGGGAGCCGTGGTTCATGTGTGGCAGACAGCTTGGGAGTGTTGAAGTTATCCTTGGGTCGTTTGAGATCTTGCAACAATCGAGGTGGCTTCATCAGCTGAGGAAGATGGCAGAGCCACTTATACAAAATTTCCGGACGGAGGCTGACTTCAGCTCGGGTTTAACTTCAGCTAAGAGTTCCGTCAAGTTTTATCGACCGAAGAAGACACACGTGCTGGACAGCACCCTCGGGTCCATTATCCGAGAGGTCAGAATTTCCATAGGGACATTCGATGGCTGGACCAAAGACGGATCAACTCTGAAGCGGCCAAGTCTGTTGCAGCTTTTGGAGTGGTATCGATACACTGAGTCTGGTGACGCTCGTGATAAAGTCTACGCTTTTGTGGGTCTTTCGTGGGAACAAGAGACACGTCCTCTGATGGTGAATTACCACTTAGGTGTTCGAGAAGTCTTCGTAGACGTGACGCGATATCTTCTCGGGCATTTGCAGAGTTTGAAGATATTCTCGGTGAAGAAATACCCTATCGACGCGGAACCGACACTCGATCTACCGTCTTGGGTGCCAGATTTTACTGTTCAAAATTCAGTAAGGTTGATCAACGAACACAAAACCTTTGCTGCCTCCAAGGGGCTTAGGTGGCTTAATCCAGTATATCTGCCTGGTAGTAAGCTTCAGTTGAGAGGTTTCAAGCTCGAGAAAATCTCAAGTATTGGTGTTGCGTTCAAGTGGGCAGCGATACCAGAGTTGTCTCTGCTTCTGCAGAAGGTAAACCCGCCGAAAGGGCAGACACGATTCGAGACCCTCTGGAGGACAATACTCTTGGACATATTCGAAGAAACCACACCTGCGTCCATGGCATGTGGCAGCTCGTTCTTGGAGCTGCTTGAGAGAACTGTGCTCTACCGGCAGGTGTTCGCTGCATTTAGCTTACGATACGCTGACTATATGACTGGGTTTCGGGACAAAGCTCAGGCTTCATTAGACGCTGCACCAGAAGACTTCCGTGGCCTCATGGACTTTGAGCAAGCCAAGCTGCTGTTGGGAGCCACGTATACCGCCTTTCAACGCATCACTGGGCGGTGCAAAGAGACGGATGGCATTGTCTTCCCTCCCGAATTCGTCGACTTCGAGTATCGGAGAGCTGAGAGCGGAGACAAGACGGAGGATCGCTTGGTCATCGAGGAGTTCCATGACGAGCTGACGAAGAGGATGAATCAAGCCAAAATTAAAACCAAGGATGATGTTGATTTTCAGATTTCAGCGACAGCTACGGGAAGGCTACTATTTGTAACAGGAAGTGGTGATTTGGGAATGGGTCCTCCAGTCTTAGAAGTAGGAGATGAGGTGTGGATTCTGACTGGTGCTGACGTTCCTTTGATCTTGCGTCCGTCCGCATCGTCGGGTGAGTACAGATTGGTTGGCGAGGCGTATGTTCACGGTATCATGCAGGGCGAGGCACTTGCAGATGTGCAGGAAAATGATTTAAGAGAAGTCATTCTAGTATGAATCTCGTAGTGATTGGCATTACGTTTGTCTCTTGAGTAGAATCGTTGTAGCAGCGGTATATTCGTGTCTTTCCGACTTTGGTGAAACGCTGATGAAAGCAAGGTCGCTTTGAGAACCTAGTGGGGGAAAACTAATGCGATCGAAGTATACGAAGGATGCCGGACAGAAAGTTGGACTGAATACAGAACTTTTAAGCCGAAGCCATCTTGCCAAGACATACTTTCAGTTTCCCAATTATGCAGCACCAGGGAATTAACGTGTTAGCAGAGCAAACGGCGGTAACTCTACAGTCGAAGGCGTGGTCGGGCAAATCTGTATACTTCCAACCCCGCAAGGAAGACATCCTCATGGCGAAACGAGACGACGTGGAGACGACTGCTGATACTAGAGTCTTTTTTGAAGTGTTTTTAGTCGAATAAAGCTCATCTCTTTGTCGATTCGAGTATTGCTGTGAGTCAAGAGAGAAGAAGGGCTTCCTTTTAGGGATTATTTGGCTGAAAGCGCCAAGGATCTGTGAACCTTGTGCGACTCTTTTCGGAACCATCTTTTCGGCACTGCCTTTAAGGCTTGGAAGCAGTCTCATTCGGGCAGCGTACTCGAACTCTCGTCTTGATGCCACTCGTTTTATGGAACCAATAATTATGTGTCTGCCAGTCCTGCGCGCTATCGAAAAGAGAAAGGCTGAAGGTACGGAGAATTTGTGGTACGACCTTGTACATCTCGCAAAGCGAAATCTTGCGGAAGAATGTTAGTTGTAACAGCTACAAGTGGACTGGATATGCCACAAAGAAACAGCGAGAGAAGACGTACATTTTTTCCTATGCATGTACGGGAACCGCCACCAAACTGAAACATGTGCCTGTCCATGTTCGTGGTGTCGCCAAGTAGCCAACGTTCGGGTACAAAGTCATCGGCGTCTTGTCCAAAGATTCTCGGATCGCGGTGTATCACTGCGGCGTTGACGCCTACCCTTGTTCCGGTGGGGAAAAACTGCCCGTTGATCTCGTAGCCACCAGCTGGCACATTGCGTGGTATCGTCAGGGCAACGCTCGGATGAAGGCGCATCGCTTCTTTGCAGCAGGCGTCTAGATATGGGAGCTTAGAAGCTTCATTGTATCTGACGAGCGGCTGAGAAAGCTGGCCCGATGCTGAAGCGTCATCTATCTCTTTCGTGAGCTTTTCGTACGCATGAGGCGTTCGCATTAGGTGATATAAGATTGACGAAATAGCTGCCGCAGTGGTGTCGGAGCCTGCAATACTGAAGAGGGGAGAAGTCAGTACAACAGCTCTACTTTTGATGCGATGCTCAAGTACTATGAGACCTACAGCGCTGAGTATATTTCAACCGTGATCTCTGTGAGGCCAAAATCAACCTTCTCGCCCTTGGTCTTCATAACTCCAAACAAGCCACTCAAGATATCCTCCTGACCGTCAGTCATTCCCTTCTTCATTAGCGCGGAGCGCTCATCAACAGCGTCCTTCGCTGCGGTCTCGATGCTCTTGACACTTATAAGGGCTTTGAAAATGGGCGGAAAGATCGCGCCACCTATGAGGAAGAGCGGTCGAAGATATGAGGGCATGACGCATGCTATTGTCAGCATGGGTAGAAGGCGATCGAGGGCTGCTATGTAGCCGCGATAGTCAGTGGCTTGCGCCATGAAACCGAACATGCGGCTGAAGAAGAGCTCGCCTATGACGTCGAATGCGTACCTGATATATTTGAGCGTGATGAGACCGCAGTCCAGTTATGAAACATACCACTGTAACCATGTGGACATATCGATAACATCGTGTTTCTGAGAAATCTCGTGGAACTTCTCCATGAGAGTTCTCGTACAGTTGTCGATGCTCTCTTCCGAGCGGACAATGTTGGACATGGAGTATAGATTGTTGACAATCTTACGTCGTCTAGCGTGAGACTTCTCATCCAGGTCGGTGAAAAGATCGGGGTGCCTGGCAAAGGAAGGCCGGAACGTTGGATAAAAGTCAGTCTTTGTGAAACCAGAAGAGACAGAGTAGATGGTTTTGATAGCGGTCGGATCAGCAATAGCGACCTCATTTGGTGCAATGCGGACGATCGGACCTTGGACAGTCAGTAAAAGCACATTATGCTATTCCATGTTGTGCTCGTCACCGTATCTGGCATGCAAATCTCTCTGTGTCTCTTCCGCTTGAGCTCCGATGACTTGGAACACGATCCATGCTCGCGATACGGAGGCAAGATAGGGACCAGGGTACTGAGACAAAGGGTGGAAGGATCGCGAGTAAACAATCCATATGATCCAATACGCTACAAGGGCGACTGGAAGAACAATATATAGGGGTGGGGTAGCCACAGAAACAAGCATGGCTTGAGTTGGGTGGATACTGTTGTACTGTCTTTATGCGACTGCGTTTTTATAGGAATGAAGATCGCGTCGACGTATCTAGGCCGAGCATTACTCGTGTCTTATAGAGGAGAGTCACGAAGCGTGGTCACTACCTCAGAGGTTGTCTTCTATTTGACCCCGCTGTATCAACCTGTTCGCGGGATTGATTGCATATTGGCTGTGGGAAATGCCCGTCCTATCGGGTGTCGGACTCCCGGTGATGATCAACGCTGAACTTCATACCGGAGTTGACTCCGTCCCGAAGGATTGAAAAGCATCTTCAATTCGCAAATGACACGCGCCATTATCCCGAGTAGAGTAAGGACCCTTATCCAGATAAGGTCCAGGCGATGCCCTATTCTGATGAGCTGGAGAGTACCTAGGTACGACTACGCCTGATGCTCAGGCTCACGAAGTCGACATACATCGTTTCTCAAGTCGTAGTGACACTTCAGCGGCAAAATGCCATCATTGTACACGATCTATTCGCTCGCGAGTTACGTACGAATGAGATATAAACAGAGCCTGAATACAGTCACGCGAATGCGGTTACCCCGCATACGGCTAGGAATTAGCGTCGGGAAATTCCCACAGCCAGGGACAACAACGGCTTTCTCCCACAGTGGGGAGACTATCACGACAATACCGTCTCCCATCTCCAGACATATTCCAGTCGCGATCCAACTGGCGCACGGCTATTTCTTGATGGCGTCATACTGTTGCAAATTCCCCGCACGCAACTGGGACGTTGGCCGCCTTCCTGTCGGATGTGCCACTAACCCTCGCGACAATAGATACCACGAGGGATCATAAGAGAGTCTGACGCTACCTGTAGCGAGTGTCTCACTGAAGAATACATTGCTTCTCGTCCGTATCGTTCAAAGTAGTACGACTAAACTATTCTACATTATCATTATGGTCGCAATCGCAAAGCCACTTGTACTGCCACCCAACGTCAGCAACGATGCCTTCAACAAGTTCTTAACAGCTTGTCAAGATGTTGGCAGCGACAACATTGAGGTCATCTCCTCCGCATCTCAGATCAAGGACGGCAACTACATGAAACCAAACTACACGCACGACCCTCATCACATCTTGAAGCAAGATTTCTTCCTCGCTTCAGCTGTCGTCGCCCCCCGCAATGTTGCTGATGTTCAGACTATCGTCAAGGCTGCAAACGAGTACCATGTACCACTATGGCCCATCAGTATCGGAAGAAACTCGGGCTACGGAGGCGCCGCTCCACGTGTATCTGGTAGCGTAGTCGTTAATATGGGTAAAAATATGAACAAGATACTAGAAGTCAATGTCGAGGGCGCGTACGCTCTGGTCGAGCCAGGTGATTTGTCACATCTGATCTTAGTTCTGTTCACAACGTTGACATTCGTTTAGGGGTCACATTCCACGATCTTCATACCTACCTCGTCGAGAACAACCTTCGTGACAAGCTTTGGCTTGACGTGCCTGATCTTGGTGGTGGTTCGGTGCTGGGGAATACTATGGAGAGGGGTGTTGGCTACACGCCTTATGGTGGTAAGTATCACCATGAATGCTTGTCAGCTCCCATCTGATCTCATACTTAGATCACTTCATGATGCATTGCGGTATAGAGCTAGTCTTACCGAGTGGCGAGGTCATGCGTACTGGTATGGGTGCGCTACCTCATCCTCACGAGAAGGACGGCGTTCCTCCTCAAGACCAACCTTGGAACGACTCGGCGCAGTTGTTTAACTACGGCTTCGGTCCTTATGTTGACGGAATATTCACCCAATCCAATCTAGGTATCGCTACGAAGATGGGCATGTGGCTCATGCCGAACCCAGGTGGTTATCAGTCATATCTCATCACGATTCCTCGTGAGGACGACTTGAAGCAAGCTGTTGACATCATACGACCGTTGCGATTGAATATGATTCTCCAGAATGTACCTACGATCCGACATATTCTTCTGGACGCCGCTGTTTTGGGTCACAAATCCGATTACACTTCAGACATCAACAAGCCTCTTACGGACGCGGAACTAGACGCTATAGCTAAGAAGCTTGACCTTGGTCGATGGAACTTCTACGGTGCGCTTTACGGACCTCAGCCAATCCGTGACGCCATGTGGGCTGTTGTCAAAGAGTCTTTCTCGGCCATACCAGGAGCAAAATTCTACTTCCCGGAAGACCGAAAGGAGGCAAACTCAATCTTGCATATGCGCCACAAAACTATGCAAGGCATTCCCACTTACGATGAGCTGAAATGGCTGGATTGGTTACCAAATGGCTCGCATCTCTTCTTCTCGCCAATTTCTAGAGTGAATGGCGATGAAGCGACTAGGCAATTCGCTCTCACCAAAGCGCGGTGCCACGAAGCTGGCCTCGACTTCATCGGCACGTTCACGGTTGGTATGCGCGAAATGCATCACATAGTATGTATCGTCTTCAATCGCGAAGACGATGAACAAAAGAAGAAGGTTGTATGGCTGATCAAGACGCTGATTGATGATTGTGCTAAGCAAGGGTGGGGAGAGTACCGAACACATCTTGCAGCTATGGATCAGATCATGGACACATACTCGTTCAACAACAACGTCTTCAGACGATTTAATGAGACGATCAAGAACACAGTTGATCCTAATGGGATTCTCGCGCCAGGCAAATCGGGGATCTGGCCGAAGCAGTATGATCGCAGGCAGTGGAAGCTATAGGGTTTGAGCTGTGGACAAGGGTGGCGTATTTTGTATAGCTGGCAGTGATCGAGATTTCTCTACTCCAGTCAAACCTCCATTGTTGCAGTCGCCTTAGTGAAAAGAACATGCTTACACAATGTGACTGCTCATGACTTCAGCGTAGAGTCTGTGCCTCAACAATCAGATCCTGGCTCAGCGTGCACGTTGTCAAGAAAGAGCCATCTCATGTTGTTGTTGTTGGTACCTTCCATACGCACTAGCGCGATGCCTACATAGTTAGAATTCTCACCTTTTCTTCTTTAGAACTTTCACCCCCGCACCTACACACATATACATTCTTTTGCTAACATGTCAGACATGTCGAAGACGGCTCCGGGGTTGCGGAAGGCGAGTGACGAGTCCCTTAGCCGATTCGACTAGATCAGCTAGAGGGTCACCACCTTCTTCTGGGCTTCGGGCTGGTCACCGCATTGCTGATCCCGGTCAGATCATCAATGCATCATCTCTATACTTCACCACGTTATACCACTTCATCACAGTGTGCGACCATCGATACCATCCACAGACACCATTTTTACTTCCAGATATCCTCGCAAAATGTCTAAGCACTGGCGAACACCAAGCCCGGCTGATGAACTCCCTAATGTTTCCGTTGGCCGAGAACTCAAGCGGTCACGAAGGATAAATCCGATGCCAGCATCTCACACACGACAGCACCCTGTTTTTCAGGACTATTCTATTCTACCAGCATTTAGCAGCGTCGACTACATAGCAGCGTATCGTCTGCAGCATCAGCCTGATAACACTGCGCGTAGCTGAATTAACGCTGTTGCCGGAATGCTGCAATTGCACCAAGCCCGTCCCCAACCTCGATTGGAGATTTGAGACAGCTCCTGACAATTTGGGATCTTACCCTGAAGCCAAGTCAACAGCAACAGGTTGCAGTAGACCAGGCTGCCACCATCATCTTCTCGGGTACTTTGGTCCTCGATGAGGGACAGAAGCGGAATACTATGTGGGACCAAGCACACATACTGCCTTCACCTGGACAGTTTCCTGTGCCGCGCGGCCAATCAAAGACTTGCCACGTATCTGAGTTTCTTCCCTTGGAGTGGCGCTCCAGTAGATGGGTTTGCGAGATATCCTGCTATCGATAGAGCTGCTCTTACCTCAAGCCCAGGTGAGAGAGGCGTATGCGCGCTCTCGACCAGGTTTTACCCTTCGAAACCCATATTATCTGCAAGTTTCCTACAACCTCTTGAACATCTCAAACTTCTTCAACTTCTCAAACCAAGATGGCAGCAGCTCGGGCCCGAGCCGGTGGAGGTAGTCCGAGAGCCATTGGCGATGTGGTGGAGGCTGTTCCTGTTGCCGCCATGAGCGTCGATGTCCGCCAGAACTGGTTGCGAAAGATCTTCGAAGACAAAGATCGGATCTTTTCCGTTTACGCAGCGTTTGAGCTGTGCAGCCACTTTGCGTAAGCTTCCCAACTTCTTGATGCCACGACGAGGATCATGATTACAACCTGGATTGATAGCTAACTCATGAACAGTGCGTGCCTGGAGAAGGGAAAGGCTAGGACGGTCATCGTGACTCGTCTCATCGTACTGTGCGAGAAAGTCTGAAGGCACATCATCTCGCCCATGCTACGTTCTAGGTTCATTGCAACACTAGATAACCCTGTCGTCCGAGTCTCCATGGTGATCCCAGTCGAGACAAAACGGGTGTTCTCGGCGATTGGTGCGCTGGAAAAGACTGCAGGCTTTCCCAAGAAGGGATTTGGAGGAGTTGAGATTATGAAAGTACCACTTGACGCTCAGTACGGTGATCAACGTCTTCGCGACGTAGGAGAGGAGGACGAAGTCTACCAACACGAAGACATCAACTTTCCTAGCGATCTCTCAGACGAAGAGGACCGCTAGAGAGTTAGGACGAACAGCCGTCTGGCTGATCGGGGCTGGTACCCGTCAATTGCTTCCTATCCGCCCAAGGCCCTGCTAGCAATAGTGACAACAGCATTTACCTTATACAAAGAAAACATTAGACAGACACAGAAATGATAAGCTCTACCTTACAGCCTACATTAACTTCTAATAAGAGATTCTACAAAGATTATTAGCATTGTAGTCGTCTAGACTCTCGATCTCTGTCGAGAAAGCTCTAACACGCTTTATTGTAGTAGGAAGAAGTACTCTGCTCTGAAGAGATATTGGGTTCCTCTTCTTAAGGTAGTGAGAGCGTCAGATGAGGTTGCGGGGCTATTCGCGTCAACTTCGGCTCTCATTTCCTATCGCCGGGGCTGGCTGTTTCTCGTTGTAGGCTTTCGGTATCATTTGCGCTTGCATTACTATTCCTGTCGTATGGTTTGGCGCCGGTGCGTTGAACGGTCATTGCTTTGTCAAGTCACCATGAGAATCTATACGCAATCGACGACCTAAATGAATTCTGAATTCTCTTCTACGACAGAGCCGGGACGAAAGTGCGCAAGGTGACTGTTCACGAAGTCTAGAAACGGCGATGCGGAAGGTGAGCGTGCGGGTTATTTCAGCAATGACGATCCTACTGTTGACTGAAGTACAAGATCAATGAACGTTGCCAAGCGAATATCAGGTTTTCAGCAGTGCTAAATGCGACGTTTTGATTCCCGTGAAGCGTTTTACGGTGATGGTTCTTGCGTGAAGAGTGTCAAGCCGCCCGGCCGCGATAGTTGTGACCGACGCCCCACTCCCGCGCGCTACCCGCAGCGCGTGGGGTTGGTCGCGCGTATACAACTACCTACAACGCGAAACTACCACACACAATGACGTCGGATCATCGTCGAATCGCGCGCAATCGATGGCGCTTGTCTCGCTTACTCTATTGAGAATATTATCTCCACACCGCCCGCCTCTCCCGACTCCCTAAGTGCCTCAAAAACCGTCGAATCCACCGGTCCTGCCGCCCGATGACCTCTTTCCTCCCGCCCCGAGCGAGAACATACCGTGGTCAGCTCGTAGGCCAAATAAAGTACGGCAAAGTGAAGCTATATTTAACTTAAGCGATGAGTACGGTGATCATAGTGGATGGAAGACGAGGCCCGCCTGATCAAAATGTAGTGCGGTAGTTTGTTCTGGCACAGGTACGGATCTGCTCTAGCAACCTGGAATTCGACAAAGCTTATGCTTTGGCTACCGTCTTCCTGATCTGGCTGTTCTTAGTCACTAGCTGTGCGATAGCCAGAATCGACTTCCCGCTCATCAACTCGAACACCGGCACATCCGCCATGAACTCCTTTGTGATCCAGTTACGAATTTCCACCGCAACGAGCGAATCCACTCCGTACAAATGTAGAGCCTTGTCGGTATCTACGTCTTCCAAAGACATGGACAGCGCACGTGCTATCTTCCTTACCAAGGATTCGACGACGATGCGATCCATCTCCTCCACACTTTCGGCTTGTCGAAACAGGGCTGCCGAGTTCACACCGTTTGCTTGCATGGAGCTGCTCGCCATGGCTTCTGTCTGAACAAAGTAGGCGAAGAGGGATTGGTGCATATGCTCCATGGGCATGGTGCCGTTGTCGAGGGCCAGATCTGCCGGCGTGGTGATACCCATGGTCACTTGACCATTGATGGTTGAAATATTTGGCGGGTGCTCAAGGTCGCAAAGGATATCCATGAGTGCGAGAAACTCTGCTTCGTCGATTGCTCTCAAACCTTCATACCTCTCCAGGGTTTTCTTGACGCCTTCATTTTCCGCCACGAAGCCAACCGTACTCATCAGACCGAGGTCAATCGACACTGTCTTTCGTCCCTGGGACTTCCGAAACGAAGACAGTGCATCTTGGAATGTGCAGCCTGCTGCGTAGTTGGATTGACCAGCGTTGCCAAGAACGCCAGCAGCAGATGAGAGCAGGATGAAGAAGTCTAGGTCATTCGGGAGTACAGCATGAAGATTCCACGACGACTTGACTTTCGAGTCGATGGTCTTTTTCCATTGAGCGTGCGTCATGTTGTCGAAAATCGAATCTTGCAGAACCATGGCCGCATTTATGCACCCACGAATTGGACCTACGACTGGTGCACACTCATCAAGCATCAGTTTGAGCGAAGCCATGTCTGAAACGTCACAGCTTGGCGTTAGAATAGTGACTCCCGATTTGATTGCGTCGATCACAATCTTGAAGGCAGCTTCGCCGCGAGGTCCGGATCTGGAGGGCACTATCAACTGTTTTGCGCCTCTCGATATCATCCAGCGGAGGATAGAACGTCCCACGCCCCCCAAACCTCCGACGACCAGATACGCGGCTTCGGAATCGAATGTCCAGGCAGGTCGATGTATGAGATTTTTCTATTATGCGTCAGCCAGAACTCAAATGCTAGGAAAGTATCCATGACTTGCCGGTACCACATCGCCATGGTCTAGCGTGACAATAACACGTCCCGTGCTTCTACCGGTTTGCATGTACCGGAAGGCGTCTTCGATTGCCGATACTGGAAACTTGTTCAATGGTGTTGGGCAGAAAATTGCCTTTTCCTGGACTAAGTTCATTGTCCTATGGAAGAGCGCTCTTGACGCTTCTGGCCGGTGGAAAGCAAGGTCGCGAAGGTCGACTGCGGAGAAAGTCCTGTTGTGTGCGAAACTCGCCATGGGCAGCGGTGAGTTTGCGTAGATGTCGGCCTTGCCTATCTCAACGAATCTTCCATACGGAGCGACACATTCCCATGATGATTTCTGACCTTCGCCAACTAGTGAGTTTAGCACCACATCTACCCCATATCCTTTGGTGACTCGCATGATGCCTTGAGCAAAGCTCAGATCTCTGGAATAGAAGATGTTGGTAGCTGGAATACCATATTTCTTGATAAGCAACTCTTTCTTATGATCATAACCCACAGTAGCGTAGACTTCAGCACCGAGCATTTGGGCGACTTGGATCGCGACCTGTCCTGTACCGCCGGACGCCGCATGGATGAGGATCTTCTCACCCTTCTGAAGGCGCGCTACATCCACGAGAGAGTGCCACGCCGTCATTACTGGGTTAATGACTCCACAAGCCTCGTCCAAGGAGAGCGTGTCCGGAACCTTGATGGCATCTCCCTCATCACAGTACACATACGTGCGCATACAGCCAAACATTGACGTACTCACGCGATCTCCAGGACGTAGTTGGGTACATTTAGAACCAACCCTTGTGACTTTACCGGCGCAATCCGTGCCGAATTCGTTTTCATCCAGCCGGCCAAGTGCACCGAATACATCGCGGAAGCCGACGGCCCAAGCTTGGGTCTCAACCTCAATCTCTGTTGGACCAAGCTCGGTGAGGTACTGGTCTTCGATGAAACACAACGATTCGAGAGAGCCTCGCGACGCAACGTGTAGTTTTAGAGGTGGCCCTGGGAGCCATGCTTCGTGTCTCGTGATTGGCAACATGCAAGAAACCACATCCCTATTAAGACCAGCTTCGAAGACGAGACGACCAGTCATAATCTTTCCGTCTCGAACCGTGTACTCTAGCTCGGGGGACGCGTCCTCGAATGCTGAGCGGAAAACTTGTACGATGCACTGCTGACAGACTTGGAGGTCGGAAGCGTCGTGCTCCAGAGTGAGAGAGATGATCCTCTTGCTATTATTCTCGGCTCGTATCACTCTTAGTAAACCGTCCTTGATACTGGTACATGGCGAAAATTGCTGAGATGTGAGCGCTGCAGTCACCCAGAGCAGGTGTTTCGACTGTTGCAACCAGGTCTGAATCAGTCGGAACTCATCTTTCGATGGCTCAGCCAAGATTGATCCTTGCATATCTGCGAGGAATAGGATACAATCTGATGGACCAACTTTCGCTTCAGCAATGTCAGGAAGCGTAAAAACGATTACCTGACAAGTGAACGAAGCGGATATCGCAGTCGACACCGCTCGCGCCAGGTTTTCCTGCTGCTCATCATGATTATTGATGATGAGTAACACTCTCGAGACCTCAATTAGTGCTTTCGGTGTCTTCTCGGCTGTGGAAGTGATGATAGTCACGTAGTTCGCTCTTGGGTCCTCATGATCCTTTACAAGCAACTCATTGCCCGTAAAACCAGTCTCTTTCAGCAAAACATCCCACTGCACCTCGGTGAGCGTTGGGCACCATTCGCGAGACGTTTCCTCGGCACACCACCACCCTGGAAGCACACCAAAACCAAAGCTCATAGGGAAGCATTCTGGAGCTTGTGTAATCTCCAGGAAGACAAGCTGGCCGCCGGGTTTCAGTGCACGCCGAAGATTGCGCATAGTTTTAGCCAGGTTCTTGGTGGCATGCAACACACTGCCCGCAAAAATCATGTCGCACGATCCAGGCTCGATGTTCGCACTGATGTCGCTTTCGAGGTCGATGGTCTTGAAGGTCATGCGACTCCCGTAGTTCGCGAAGCGTTCACGAGCCCCTTCGAAGTAGGCGGGTGAGATGTCGGTGTAAACGTACTCGCGGAAGGAAGTGCCACCAGTACGTTGTTCAATTTGGTGTAGCATCGTCAAGATCTGATTCGTCATGCCGCCGGTTCCCGCTCCAACTTCAAGAATCTTCTGATTAGGGTTTTGGTGGACGGTCAGTTCAAGATACCTGGATAGCTTCTCATTGCATGTGCGGCGGAAGAAAGCATCATACAGGTCGTGAGCTACAGGTGTCGTGAAGAGTAGACCAAGTGCATCAGTCTCGCCGCGGATGATTGAAGGCAAGTTGTCGAGCACTTCAAGACACAATCTCCAGGATGGTCTATTCTCTCGAAGGCGTTCAAGCCTCAAGCCGAGCTCTGCATCACTAACTTCATCCGCAGCTTTGCCTGGCGTTTGCCGGAGCTGTCGCTCGATCCACATCACGAATCGCTTGAGATGAGTAGGTGTCCCTGGTTCCACCAAACCTTGGAGTTGGGGAAGAATGCGTTGGAGTCGTGCGCGGATAGCATCTTCCAACGAGATGCAGTATTCTATCTCCGAGGTTTCGTCATCCTTGTTGTTCGACCTGCAGTGTTCAGAAAGTTGTTGCTTGGTGAGCAGAGATAGCTGCGGCTTCCAATCGATGCTATGCACCAATCGTTTTTGATCACCATCTGCGGATGCCTTGCCGGCGACGGCTGACATGCCAAGGTGTTTAGCATCGCAGAGTAGTTGTCCAGGTTCACTGAAAGCCATCATAGAGCAGTTTAGCCCGGTCATTTGTATGTTCGGCCTCGCCTGGGTCATGATCCGAATCGAATTGGTTTGTGGATGCTGCCACCCCGTTGCGGAAACCCAGAGGTCGCGCATACTACTTGGAATGAATGTCGATAGCTTCTTGGTCATTCCTCCCGAAGGCGCTGTGCAGCACAGCTGCAGGCAGTTGTCGAGCACAGTTGGATGCATCACGCCCTCATAGAGCTCTCCAGAGTTGTCGACGCGCGATACACAGAGCTCACTCCCGTCCCAGAAGATGTCTTTCGAAAGAGCGAAAGCTTCGCCATATGAGAGACCCTGTCTGTCTAGCCATTCATAGAAGTCTTGCGAATTGATACGCTTAGTGCACGAAAGCTTTGCTTCCTTGTAGCGGCTGACGCAGGTTTCCGCGGTTTCACGTGCTTCAAGTCCTCCGTCAACTTCGGATGTGGCACCCGTCTTAGGCTGAGCATGAACGGTAGCCTTGAAACACTCCGTCCATCTTCCACTGTCGTCGATCGAAAAGATTACGACATCGAATCGCAGGGCTTCTCGCTCGTAAGCCGCCTTGATTGGACGCAGTTGTGTCACAACCTCGGTCTTCCGTTCCGTGTCGACAAATATTGGAGTCGCAAATGTGGCTTCCTTGACCAGAAACGCGGATAGTGTCTGGTGCGACTGCACTGTTTGTTTTACGGCTTCGAGCGCCATGACGATCATACCAGCCGCAGGAAACACTATGACGCCAGATACGACATGTTCCGCAATCCAAGGCATCTCTTGGGTAGAGAGCATCTTGCGCCATCGCGGTTCAAGTGGATTCCAGTCGGTCACACGTATGCCAAGTACACTTCTTGGAGCAGCGCCGCGCAGACGCCAGTCACGGCTTAGTCGGCTTTCAAACCAATGCTGTTGAGTACGATCGAACGGATACTTTGGTATATCCGAGAGTAGCATGGGCAAGTTTGAGCTAGCTGTGTATCGATTGACTGCAGCGATGGAGACAGGGTAGCCACGGGTGAAGAGATGACCGGCTACTTTCATTGTTGTCTTTATAGATGACACAAGCTTCGATAAGATGGATACATATGCGAAGGTCCTGTAATTCGGCACCTGGCTTAATGTCTCCTTGATGGGTCGCCGTAGTGCTCCGTGGGGGCCGACTTCAATGTAGTCGGATATCGCTTTGATACCATCTAGCTTCGGTGCAGCTATTGCGAGATACTGGAGCGCATCGAGGAAGCGCACTGGCGAAGTAAGGTTGTCGGCCCAGTATTGTGCCGTACACAAGTCTGTTGCGGTTACTCTTTGTCCTGTGACTGAAGACACCATCAAGGTAGCACAAGATCCAGGTGTCGACTCAACGAGATTGCTCAGGCACGAAACGTATTCCTGGGCCATCTCATTCATAACCGCAGTGTGGTATGCGATTCCAGTATTCAGCTTCTGTGCGAATATGCGGTCGTCATCCAGATGACATTTCAGTGCATCGACGTCTGCTTCAGGCCCCGCCAAAGTCACATTCGAAGGACTGTTGACGCAGGCTACTCGGATATTCGCGTCCAAACGATACTTGTCGATATATGCACGAACTTGGCCTTCTTGAAGATTGGCAGACATCATGGCTCCAGTCTTAATGGAAGATGCCAACTGCGCAGCCAACTGGCCACTCAGTCTACCCCTGTGATATGAAATTCTGCAGGCAGACTCGAGAGACAACGCACCAATAGCGTATGCAGCCGCAATCTCACCGGATGAGTGGCCAACGACAGCCACCGGAGCAATGTGGAAGCTTTTCAACAACTCAACAAGGGCTATCTGGAGAGCGGTGCATAGGGGTTGACTGAACTGCGGGAGATTGATCCTCTCTCCGCTTTTCATCTCATCTGGTATCATTGGTCAGCTATGCGCGTATTGTGTGTGGAGGGCCGACGCAAGGCAACATACCGAATAAGGACCATTCAGCCCCAGTGCTCTGGAAAACGCGATCGGCCTGAGTCAGAACGTCCTTGAACACTGGATAATCAATAAGTTCGAGCCCCATATTCACATACTGGGCACCTTGGCCCGTGAATACGAAGCAAAGCTGTGGCTCCCCCAACGATCGTACGCAGTTCAAATTCGGCAGGCCTAAACTCGAAGACGATGAGTCCGAATCGGCGACTATGAATGATCGCATGGCCATTGTGTTTCGACGCGTCGCGAGTGTATAAGCGAGATCATCCAGCATTCTGGGCGCTCCAACTATGCTGCGATCGTAGTATTCTGCGTATTGCTGATGGATTCGCTTCAAGGCCGCTTCGTCGCGGGCAGTGAAGACTAGAATCTGGCGGTAGTTTGGAGATGTGCCGTTTGATACAGTATTGCCGTCGGTCTTCTTCTCTGAGCCCTTGGTCGATTGGGTTTCTGTTTCACCAAGGATTGCTGACAGCCCATTGGTACGCGTCAAGGTCACGACGTCAGCAGATGATGAAGTCACGTCATTAGCTCTCCCAGCATCGTCGATACCAGAAGTTGGTCCGTCGACTTTCTCTTCCGATACTGATCCCATCACTTTCACATCGTTCTGACGGTGTCCGTTCGAAGTTCCTGGCAGCGCAACTCTCGGTGTTACGATGCTACGGAGACTGTCTCGGAAACTAAGCGTTTCAAGTGTATGATACGCATCGTCGAGAATAGCGTGAGCATTCGAGCCACCGAACCCAAACGAGTTGACGGAGATTCGACGCAAGCCTTCACCTGGCCAACGAATACAGGACTCTGGGACCTTGCAGCTGTCAGTACCAAGTAGACTCAAATTGTAGGACTGCCATTACCTGGATGTTATTTCGTTTAGCATTGACTTTCGTGTTCAGTCTCTCAAACAGCGCGTTCGGTGGTATGAAACCTTTCTCAAGAATGAGGATGGATTTGGCAATCCCGGCCAGTCCACTTCCACCCTCAAGGTGTCCAATATTGGTCTTGACAGACCCACTTCATAATTGTAAGTAGATGCGCTCTTAGATCTGGGAGGTTGACTGACACAAAAAGAGGCGCTCTGGGCGAGCGAGCTGTTCTGAAGACAGTACCAAGAGCTCTCATCTCCATGGCATCTCCGATTTGTGTTCCGGTTCCTAAAGTCTGAGTCAGAAGATCATACCAAAGTCTGCGGACATCGCAGGGACTGACCGTGAGCTTCTATGTAGCGTGTTGATTCGAATCCAAGATTGCAAGTCCGGTACGTATGTCGAATAAGGTTCTCTTGCGACACCGAACTTGGTTGGGTGATCCCCGGTGTTCGACCGTCTTGATTTGATCCTGTGCCTCGAATGACAGCACGTATGTTGTCCCCATCTGAGATTGCCGTGGACAACTTTTTGAGAATCATGACTATGACACCCTCGCCTCTGCTGTAGCCGTTCGCGCGGTCGTCAAAGCTGTGGCAGATACCGTCAGGCGACAGCATGTTCATATTACTCAGATATAATGAGTATTCGGGGTCCAACATCAGGCTTGATCCTGCGACAAGCACCTAATGGGGTATCAGTATGTCATCACAGTGCAGAATGGGTTGAGAAGTCTTTACCGTAGAACTTTGACCCGATCGGATCGACTGGCAGCCAAGGTCTACTGCGATCATGCTTGAGGAACAAGCCGTATTCAGTTGCATGGAGGGACCCTTCAGATCGAAGTACCAACTTAATCTGTTGGCCATGATGGAGACTGATATACCAGTCGCCGTAGTCATCGGTGCGTCATCTGGATCTTTTGAGATCGTCCTGTGATAATCGCTTTCCATCGTGCCAACAAACACGCCTGTTTCAGTCCCAGCGATGCGACTGAGTGGGATCCCGGCTGAGCCTGTCAGAACACACTCGAGAAAGTGTGTAGCAAGATTAGATAAACAGTAACGTACCGTTTTCTAGTGCATGATAAGATGTTTCCAACAGCATGCGTTGCTGTGGATCCATCGCCGATGCCTCTTTCGAGGATATGGAGAAGAACGGAGCATCGAAACTGGCGAGATTTTGTTTTAAGAAATGTCCTCGGGTCGAGGTCAACTGTGTATCATTGTGTTAGAATCGCTCGTCTTACATTCCTTGGTCTGAACCTACGGTGTTGAGTGAAGCCTCGGGTGATCTTGCAAACGCATTGACATCGACTCTCGACTTAGGCCATTCTGTCATCATACTTTGACCTTGCTCGAGTATGTGCCAGAAGCTTGCTTCATCATCTATATCTTGGGGGAGCTTGAATGCAAGTCCAACGATAGCGATGGGTTCCATGGCGGATGAGTGACTTGAACTTTATTGAGCTTGGGGATCTGATATGGGAAATATGAAGTATGAGTGAGTGCTAGACTGATTATGTTTTGCAGTTTGGCGATATGATTGATTATGTTGCTGTTAAATTGACATGTATTCGACAACGAGAAGATATTGGATACGTCTACAAAAGAAGCTCGTACTCGTGAGCTGAACTATTGCTTCAAAGTCTCTACTTTGACTGACGTATCAATCGTCTTTGCCGCCCGTCAAATTCACCAAACTAGGCAACATCAGCGGTAAGACATGATATCACATATTCTGTTGCTGTTAGAACTTCGAACCGACACAATGGTGTGCATGTTTATCTTTCAGCCCCCGTTGCCCAGCGTTTGCCCAAAATATCAATGTCGGCTTGAGCATACCCTGTAGTGTCAGTAGCGTCGGCATTCGAACGTATATTGCCTCCACGGCGATCATTTTATTCGGGAGATAGTCGTCCGGTGAGGCGTATTTCTGAAGCGGGTCTGCAGCGAGATGGGTGTAGTACTTTAGGCTCAAGTATCAACAGCCCCGGAGGTCTCCACAATATCATAAGACGAGACTAATGCGGCTTATTTTTTTCATTGAACGAATAACATGTTTGCAAGGTTTCCGATGAGTCTGCTAGCCGGGTTCGAGATAAAGTAACCACAGGCCGTGGGCGGTTGGCGCATTGTCCGCTGACGCGCAAGTGAGGGCCAAGTTCAAGCTCCGACAGGCCTAGAGTGCGGAGGTCTTAGTCTTGAATCATCGGGTAGTGTTCTACACTGGGCATGTGCACTGCTCAAGGATACCCACATCGGCGCTAGGGTCTCCGCTAGGACGAACAGCCGGCTCCATACCCCGGTATGCATCGATCTAGTAAGCGCTGCCAGGGTACCACCAACCATGCACATTGCATGCCACTAATGGCTGTGAGTTTACAAAAGGAGAAAGTCGTGCCACCTGATAGTAACATTTGCCAAACTCGGAACGAGCGAAACTAAGCCACAACTAGCTGGTGATTGTAGAGAAGAGTGATCCGTTCCGACATGAAGATATTGCTCTCGATACACCAAATTGCCAGTCAGATTTCCAAATATAGGTCAACTTCGATATGGCGGAATGATACCATAGCAGATTCAAACCATCCCGAAGCCACTCAATCCCTCTACCTTCATCCATGCATACACTTGTTTGGCTGCTCCAGTGACCTTCTCTCCCGAACTTCCATCTTCAATAGCCATGACTTCCCCCACCCATACATAGATTTGTTCCACCAGGCTTATCACCTGCTTAGTGGTATTCTCAGCGTGAAATGTGACTCTAAGTCGACTTTGACCACTGGGCACAACCGGATGCTTCACAGGAAGCACGAAAAATGAAGCTGAAAGGAGATGCATGTAAATCCAGTAGACATATTCCTGACGAGTCCAAATAGTCACGATGTGGGTAAGAAATAGGCGCTCCTCCCAGCCACTGGCTAACGGCACGTCGAGCAGACCTTTTTTTCGCGCGACTGGCCAAAGTCGATGCGACGTCAGTGTCTCGAAGAAAGTGCGAGCGATGGATTGAACGTTCTCTTGCCCCTATGTTCTGTCATTAATGCTTCCGTAACGAGAACATGTCATGCTGTACTTGCCTTGACCGCCTCTGGGGTACCAAGTAGCCTATGTCCAGCTCGAATCGCTGCGACGAACGGGAATGGTGGTGCTGCAGAGTAGACTGTGGGGCGCGCAAAATTGATCAAGGCGGACTTCACGATGTCGTTGCTGAGTATAATTCCTACGACGGTTGCGTTAGCCGTGATCGAAGTCATGAAAACTTTCCCTACCTCCACAGGAACCCATTGCTTTTGAGTACGTATGCAGCCGCACCGCAACGTCGGCTTCCAGACCCAGTTCGCACACTAGACCTGTACCATTTGGTCCTATGAGCCCGGCGCTGTGCGTCTCATCTACTACGAATTGGATATTTCCAAGACCTTCTGAGATTTCATCGGCTATCTCAACAAGCTCTAGTAAGGGGCAGACGTCGCCCTCCATACTATACACTGATTCAACTGCTACGAGTATAGAGCGCCGACCTTGTTTGATCAGCGGTTGAGTATCCAGGATAGAGGTCAAGATGTTCCGGAATGCGGCGATGTTGTTGTGTCGGAATTCGGTTCTCTGAATGGCAAGGCTTCGCTCCATCCCATCGTGGGTAGATGCATGAACCAAACTATCGTATACGATCACATCGCCAGGTCTTGGAAGTGCAGACCAAACCATAACATTCGCATCGAAAGCTGAGTTCACAATCAAACC
>Ga0265797_10003167_pt1 | contig 26708 bp, 23 predicted proteins | sample P2T30metagenome_FD_192433 | JGI IMG/M metagenome (GOLD analysis project Ga0265797, IMG submission 192433) | Plant litter microbial communities from East Loma Ridge, Irvine, California - P2 T30 | ecosystem: Environmental > Terrestrial > Plant litter > Unclassified | place: USA: California... | reverse complement strand
AAACATACTTGTTCTCGCCTATATTCTTTTCCACTCTGACCAGTTTCTCCAACGCCTCGCTGAAGTCCAGATTGTGATACACCGCTGTAACAAACATAAAAAGAGCCGCTCGTCCGATGCTGAGCTTGAGAAACACAGTGATGGATGTCGTCGTCGCGTGAAACCTACTACTGCATGAGAGGACTAGCCGTCTGTCAGTATCCAATGCGAACCGCTCGTGGCGTGTGGCTTCTTCGTACCCAAGATAATCCTCTCGGATGCTGCCGATGGCGTACATCTGGTTCAATTCGGAACGGATACCCTTGATGCGCAGCCGCACTTGCGAGCCGGCCTCGACGGTCTGTCCTTCGTTGTCGGCGAAAGAAGGCGTGGCGCCCTCCATGGAGAACTTCAGCGAGCTGGGAATCATCTGTGCCATGACAATCAGTCCTCGTGTCCAGACTCCCATCTCTCCAAGATCTTTCCAAGCGCAAACTTACCGCCTTGCTAACGAAGACACTCAGCGCACCAACATCCACGAAGAACCCATTGTTGACCACCTGCGACACCTCACCATCTACCACCTCGCCGCGGAACGGCTGCCACACCACTGCGCGGTACGAGATTGTGTACATCGCCATGCCCGTGCCCGGCATCACCTTGGGCTCACTAATCTCTAGGATACCGATGATGCGCACGATCATCATTGTGCCGGTGTTTGTTCCCTCCTTCTTCTTGTAGAGCAGTTCGCGGATCGAGTCTGGCGCTTCGGAGCTGAAGTATGAGGGGTGCAGAGGAATGCGCTCCTCCATCTCGTGGACGAAGAACATGATGTGTGGGCGAGAGGCGCGAGAGCGCCTGCGGGATCGGGGTGTCGAGGTTCAAGGGAATGGAGGTTCCAATTATGCGCGCGAGAGATTATTGATGCTAGTCGGTGGTCTGTTTTGGTTGTGACTGGCGCAAGACGGGTTTGGCGAAAATCGGGCAGGTGGAGGGTTTGCGATAAGTATTTGGCTGGTGGAGATGAGTGTTGCAGTAATGGAAGCCTTTCAGCACTTGAAAAGGTCAACAATGTTTTTGAAGCCAGTCGCGTGCTGCAGCAACACATTCTTGAGTGAAGTCGCGAAAGCGGCTACTCCCGTGCGACTTTCACGTGCCATATATTTGTCACTTCACTTTGACTTGGTTAAACATGTGCGATTTGTACATACATACATTCATGTATTTCAGCGTATTCTACAGCGACACTAGCAGACTTGGAGTGCAACGGGAGAATATTAATCAAATCATCAAAGTAAGATGTACGTTAAGTCATGCGTGGGCTGTCTAATTTTATGTAGGTAGAGAGGAGTGAGTACGCCAGATTTTTGCGCTGGCAGCCGCAATAACCCAAAACGCATATCTCTAGCAAAAGCGTAAAATCGTGTTCAGTTCCTGCTCGTTCTTCGTGTCTCCATCGGGTGCTCGCTCGTCGTCCCAAATGACGTACCCAATGCGTTTCCATAACTGTCGTTTCTCGTGTTCTGTTGCTGATCTAGTGTGTCGTAAAAAGGACTGTAAGGCGCGGCAACAGAGTGTTCACGACCTCTATTGTCTTGTCCTGGCAGGCTTCCAGGCCATCGTCGCTGCTGTTCGTGCAAAGCGTCCAAGGATTCGCCAACAACGTGGTACTTGTCCCAGTTGATAGGCGGCATACGCACGATGTCTTGCGGGCCCGGTATTCGTGAGAAAGGAGCGTCTGTGCCAGCGGTCTGCCGTGCTGGGGAGCTCTGCCCTCTTGCCTGTTCACTGGACCGATTCCTCGTTCCAGACATAGGCGACTCGCCCTCTTCTCTGGCACAAAGCACGACCTCATCCTCCTCGTCACCTTCTTCCTCGGGAGCATCGAGAACATCGCGTATAGAACCAAAGTCAGGCCTTTGCTCTTTCAGCCTCCCAGCTATGAGTTCTTGCCTGTATCGCTGAGGTTCTGCCAGGGCCTGTTTCTTCAGCGCATCCAGTGTCTGCAGGTCGCTCTTCGCCTTCTGCTTCTGAAATTGCAAGCTTGAGATCGCTGCGCGCAACGCTACCGCGTCTGCCGAGTCTTCGCTGGAGAATGGCTGCGGTGGTGGTTCTGGAATGTACTCTGTCTCGGGAATCGCTGAAGGCGCCGGCGGTGGTATTGGAGCCTTTCCTCCAGTGAAGTGATGTGGAACATGCTCGTATGGGTTCTCCGGTAGCATGTCATCGTGCATGTTCATATCGGAACCCACGTTGGCGGGTGGCATGGGAGGGACCTCGAAGTCATGGTGGGTGTGGCCGACGGCTGGTAGCACAGGCTGTACTTTCGGGGTGATTGGGCTGTATGCCGGTGCGACAGGCGATGAAGAGCCGTCGTTGGACGATGAATGATGCGATGCGGCGGCCGTAGGCTGCTCTGATGGCGGCCTCGGAGGCTTGATCGTCAGTGGCATGGACTGCGTGGACTGTGCGCTGTGGTCGGATCCTCCCGTGTTGTACGCCAGATTGTCGATTTAGCCTGCGGCGAACAAAGAGTATTTTATTGCGCCCGTGGTATGTGTAGATTCCTTGCGTGGGTTTGGGTATGTGAGAATACGTAGGGAGGTTGTGACTGTGAATCACTGGTGGTGGTGAATTAGTTCTTGCCAAACGCGGAGTGATGCATCACTCGCCACTGGTTGGCAGTCGTTCCCCACTCAGATCTGCACACGTTTGCCACGATCGCGGAGAGCACGAGGGCTTCGCTTACATAAAACATACCTTCCATATATGCAACGCAAGAACACGCATTCGTAATGCTTTCGCAGAGAGGATCCCTGAGTACAAACAGACGCCTTGCTCGGATTACACATGAGAACAGACTTGTGGCCAGTTCATGCCATTGTTATATACAGTCTTCAATGCATTTCCCAGTAGAATGTCTGTTCACAGAGTGCAATGGTGAGCCATGCAAATCATTAAACGACGATATAGTAGGTCTTCAGACAAGGTACACACATTTGTCGAAAGTCTAAGATTCTACATCTCAGTTCTCGGGAAAAAGGCTGCTATGAAATGCTAGCTTGCATATAGAACGCATACATTATTCAGACTCACATACATTCCAACGAGAGCTCAGGCAGTAAAGTGATGAACGTATGATTGTCCGTCTATGGAGGGTCTCGTTCATAAACAATGACGTCAAGTTGACTCCAGAGAGCCAACAAGATGCTCCCAGAAGTGAAAGTCTACAGGATCTGGAAAGTTGCGCATTGGCCCGAACCAGTTGTCCAACCAACTTTCGTGATCTCCTAGCCTTCCAGCGTCGAGTTCCGAGTTGGCCGGCAAATTGTTGTTCAGCGGCCCAGCAGGATGACCGGACCCAAGGTGGTTCAAAGGATCGACCATAGAGGTACTGGCACTGATATCTCTTGTTGTTTCTACAACTTCTCTGCGCTTATCCAGCTGATCTTTTCCGTCACAAATCAACCGCTTGGAGCTGGCGATGCAGAGTTCGACGACTTTGATCTCCGCGAGCGTGAATTCGTTCACCCATATGTCGTTACGCTGTTTCTCGCAAAAAGCCGTGAGGTCTTCCAGTATCGCCCTAGTCTGAGCTGCGAAAGGTTCTTTGACTGCGATGATCCCCAAGATGAGCGCGCTGTTAAAAAGGCTGTGCATACCAATACCAGCCTTGAGTCGCTCAGCCATAGTGATAGGTCGGAAATTTAGCTTCATGCGCAGATCTGCGCGAGCTGAAGAGATACATGCGTGTCGGGAGGTTTCGAAGCGATCCGTGAGAGACTCTAGCAGAACGTATGTTCGGTGCAGTGTGATCTTAGCGAAATGATATGACGAATGTAGATACATCCGCTGCCAGGGTAGGAAGGAATGATCAGAGTCCATAGATGTGTCCGGATTGAGCAGCCGGAAGTAAGAGGGCAATGCATCAGCCCAGGCCATGAGTGTTTTGTCGAAGTGGAGTACTTTCTCGTAGGTGGCGTATGATGTAGTCGTAGGTATGAAACCGAAGCAATCATCTTGAATGTCGCCCAGAATAACAGACATCTGTTGTTGGTAGCGATGGTATATGGTCGGGGTCGGATCACTAATTTGCTGTTCTACCGTATGGACAGCATCATCATCTGACTTGTCGTCAAGCCAGATATTGCTAATCTTCATCAGCATGCAATGCTTGTTGTTGACTGTATATGGTCGGCCGGTGGCTAACGAAAGCGAGCGATCCAGTGAGGCGAGCGTACACCACAAACGACGTCTGGTCTGTAAGACTTTGGGTGGTAGACCCCAACTCTCACCGTCGAGATGCATGCCTTGCGCCTGGGCCATTCGGATGGCGAAACTTGATGTAAGCCAACTCTCTGTCTTGCGGCCGAAGTAGAGAAGGTAGCGACTGACTAAGATACCAGCCCTCACCAGGTCAGGGCTTTCGCCAGATATGGTCGGTGCGAGCACGATCGCTTTACGAGACGCCCAGAAGAATTGCACCGAAGTCTCTTCACTGCGGCGCTGTATCTCGGTCGAAGCGTCCATCGGGCAATCCAGTAACTCGGCGAATGCAAGCACCATGAACAGCAATGCGAGCCAGCGCAGGTCTACAGCTGTCAGGTCATCATCGCCCCACCTCCGGTTCCAATACGTGTCGTAGCTTGCTTGGAACGTATTTCTGTGGATGCTGTCATAGATGGGGTTCAATTCGTCGAGAAATCTTTTCACGAGGTGATCCACCAGTACTTTGCGACGTGGTAAGCAGCCAATTAGTTCCCAGATGTGAGCGTAAGGCTCTTTTCCACCGCGGTGGAAGAGTTGATCTGAATGATGCGAAGAGTTACTGGCATGTATACCGCCCATACCAACGGGCAGCTGCGGGCTTTCAATTTCCATTAGAGATGCTGCTGACTGATGTCCGAAGTAACTGCTACCGTGATAAGATGCAGCACCTCGAGAGTTCCAGATCCGCCCCATCTGGGGAGAGCTGGACACTGGCCCAGGACAGTCATTAGTACCGACAAGGTCTGGAGAAGTGTATGTTGGCTCCTCTGCGTTCAAATTGGGTATGAGACATGACGCGCTTGTTCGTGCATCATGCGAACCAGCTGGTGTTGTGGTAATACGATCCCGAACCCGAGCGTCCTCAGGCTGTTGGGAACCATTACCGACACTAAAACACAAGTGACCAATGCGCCTGCGCGTACACGTAGAACAAGGTGACTGCCGATCGCACTAACGTAATGAATAGATGTTAAGACAGTGACCACTAGTTGGGACGGGTGGCGGTTGAGCTGACCTTCCGTCGTAACCGGCGACACGGATTGCAGACACCTTTAGTATCTCGTGGCATATCAAGCAAATAGTGAAGTCGAAAGGATAACAGAGCTGGGTACAGTCGCCGACACCCGCCATCGCTCGAGTTCGGCCCCACTTTTCGCCAAGTCATCGTCGCCGACGGCCTGATAAGACACCGAAGGATTCTTTAGATAAGCTCTTGGCCAGCATTGTGTAATGTGCCAACTGCGATCGCTAATAATCGTGAGTATGATAGTCATTAACAGATAGGTCTGCGATCTTTGGGAGGTCTCGTTTCGTGTCATGTGTAGCTTGTTGTTAGAAGTTGAGAAACTGTACATATAACCATCATGGAAAACAATCATTTCGAATACAGTAAGCACCAAGTATGCTCAGAGCGCGTATCGATAATCGGGATGGAAATCGCCCATCTTACCGGCGCCGATTTCGCGGGCCCTCTCATCTTCGGTCAAAGATTCTCGCCTCTTGTTCTCTCTGCGCAGATAGAAGTATAGCACGATCTGACCCGCACATGCTAATACAACAGCAGCCATTGAAGCGCTCAGTCCCATGACGTACTTTCCGTTTTGAGTGGTTCTGAATATCTGACCGACCTGTAATTCGAAAATTAGGGCTTTAGTCCAATGGAATGGCAGAGACGACTCACAACTACACCCGCAGAATTGCCAATACTTTGGTTCATACCAATCGCCATCGCTCGCTTGTAGTAGGGCGCATGACTGTTCAGAAGCCATGAGACGTTGAGACCGACAATGATGTAAACTCCAGGCGCGATAAGAAACGTAGAGAAGTACAAAACGCCTCGGAGGTGCGAAGCGATGCCCAGATAGATAGCGTAGCCAGTAGCTGTAGCTAAACAAGCCGGGATCATGAAGAAAGCCCGTCTGTGCCATCTGTCGGAGCAATAAGAGACCACGATGTAGGTACAGGACGCGAAGAAGAATACGGGTATTGTGAGCAGCTGAGTGGTGACGACATCGAAGCCAAAGGACTTGATGATGAGCGGCAGGAACGATGACAGTCCGAATGAGCAGATGTCCGCCATGAACTGGTTCCAAGAGCTGAGGTAGAGCTTTGGGTCAAGAATAGCCCTCTTCACGTCAGCCCAGTTGAATTCGGGGGTCCCGTTGTATCGAGCATTGATCTCTGCACGGATTCGCATCAAGCATTTGTCTTCTTCATTAAGGAACCGAGCATGTTCAAAGTCGTCCGCGAGTGTAAAGTAAGCGATGATGGCGACCAGGATGCTAAGGCACCCTTCGATGATGAAAAGCCAACGCCAGCCTTCTTGCCCTCCTACGCCATCCATCTTCAATAGTGCGTATGCAAAGAGTCCGCCGAAAGATCCGGAGAGCGCAGCAGAGACAAAGAGATATGAGATCCGAAGGGCCTGCTCACGAGGCTGATACCAGGACGAGAGATAGAGCGCTAGACATGGAAAGAGGCCCGACTCGAAAAGTCCAAGGAGAAGGCGAGAGGCGTAAAGCTGGCCAACTGTCTTCATAAATCCAGTTCCGATAAGAACCAAGGACCAACAGAATATGAGCAGAGGTATCATTCGTCCTGTTCAATTTCAGCCAGACTGGTAACAAGAGTTTGTGGTAGGGAGCGTGGCCTCCACTTACTGGGGTGGAACTTCTTGAGGACTAACGAGCATGGGACCTCGAAAGCTACATACGTGACATAGAACAAAGTCACAGCGTCTGACTATTATTAGAATAGCTCCAGCAGGGTTGTGTCAACAAAACCAAGGACACTTACTCCCGAGCGCAGAGCTGGACATGCCGATGTCCTCGGTCATACCAGCAGAAGCAGCATTTCCGATATTCGCGCGGTCGAGGTAGGCCGCTAGAAAAATCACCAATAGTATTGGCGCGATGTTGAGGTCCAGTTTGCGCACAAGCTTGGCTTCGCGCTTCGGATCGATGGTGAGGGTTTGCAAGACAGAGGCATCACTCGCAGCTATATCGATGCTGCCGCTTTTGGTCTCGCTTTTCTCCGCGTTGGCGATCGACATGAGGAGCCTTTACCGTGGATGAGACTTGATAGAGTTAGGAGTAGAGTAATGGGTAGCCCTTCGATTCGGGGTCGGGATGTGATGGCAGTGACAACTAGGAGGGTCGGCTTGGTTTATGGGTTGTTTAAGTAGAGCACCACAAAAAAGCCAAGTCAGTTGGCAACTGGAAATCTCCTCTGTCAAGATATCGAGTGGCGTTATGAATTGTCGGCGGCCACCATGCTCGCCGACTCGAACGATTAAACACTAGGTCATTGCCACGCGAGATAGTTGGAGGTTGTCGGGGAGCATAGATAGTGTCGTAGCCGACAAGTCGCCCCGCTATCTCGTCGTCGCCGCCTTGTTATCTTGTACGGGTCCACTGACCAAAGTTCCCACATAAGAGTGACTCCATCCAGTAAGAACACTGCCTTACACCCTATAGGAGTTCGGTAGTGGTTCACCTCCAATAAGAAGATCCGACGACCAAGTGCGGGGCTGTGCGGCGACCAGGCGGCGACCTGTATAGGAGGGCGGACTCCGTCAAATGTGTCGGCGACGTATCGCGGCGCAGCTAAAGTAGGTTATTCTCAAACATATGTGTTATAAAGGCTACTGGCCGGCCATTAGACCTGCCTGAGTTAAAAACTTGTTAATCAGACTCCCTACACAACACCATGACTTTCAAACCTGTGAGTTGTGCATTACATCCAGGGTTTCGTCCACCAGCTAAAGATTGAAAGACCTGGGACCGCTTTGTTCGTTTCGTCGACACACAAGACCGTGAGCTCTGCGGGCAGCCCGAGGACCCTAATGTTGATGGTATGGGATTTGCAAGGTGCTATATGCGGTGAGAACGGCTGCCGCTAACAAATCCGTGTAGTCGGTCTCGCAGTCTCATCGGGCAGTGACGTCCGCGTCAGGGTGCTGAGCTGCTCGTCTCCTTTAGAAGATGGAGAATGGACTGGAGAGACGGCTGTGATCAAACGAGTAAGTCGGTGTTCAATGCCTTTGGTGGCCAGAAACTGGCTGGGAGGCGTGATGACTAAGCGCTTGGCAGGTTCTCTCGCCACTTTCCAAAAAGGACACTGGCGTCATCCGATGTATTGGCCTCAATTTCAAAGATCATGCTGTAAGCCCCTATTCAAACCACAACTTTCGTAACGTCTAGGTGCTGACACGATGATGAGGCTGAACTTGGTTGCGCCTTGCCCAAGGTGCCAGAAGTGTTTTTTAAGCCATCAGAATGTGTAAATGATCCTTGTGGCGCAATTACTGTTCCAGCCACAGCTCCATCCGCGCTTGATGCCGAAGTCGAGCTGGCGTTAGTAATTGGGAAAGATTGCAAGAACGCCGATGAGACTACAGCTTTGGACTATGTTCTTGGATATACTGTCGCTAACGACGTGACAGCTCGCGACATCCAAGCTCGGGTCTCACAATGGGGCTTCTCTAAAGGTTATGATGGATTTTGCCCACTCGGGCCAGTCATTGTCCGGGCGGACACGCCTGGATTCGACGTCAAGAATTTGAGAATGTCAACTATACTGAACGGCGAGACCTTGCAAGATGGTAATTCCTCAGAGATGATATTCTCTGTAGAGAGCATCGTCTCATATTTGTCTCAGGATACGACACTCGCCGCTGGTACGGTTATAATAACAGGCACGCCATCTGGGATAGGTCACAGCTACAAGCCACCAAAGTACATCGCAGCCGGAGACGACCTCAAAGTGAGCATTGGATGTGGCCTTGGGACTCTTGTAAATCCCATAGTGGCGGCGTAAAGACAGCATCTGACATCCAGCTCACCTTCACAAGTCTGCGTACCAACAATATAGCGAACAAATTGAATGTTAGCACGCTACATGCCTGTCTGAATGCTATCTCAAGAGTTGTTGCGATGGTAATCCTGATGATGGATCATGAAGTCACCGCTTGATCTGCCACAAAGTTGTACAATTATTGTATTTCCAAGCCTTTGATCACGCAATAGTAGCGACATAACAAACATCAGCGCGCTGATTTAAGCAACTTGCAGCTGATTCGCTGCTTCTTGAAAGCCGCCACCAGCCTTGTTCCCGAACCTCGGATGACGTTTTCAGATGCTTCTAATCCAACAACACTTACAAATACATACGCCCTGTGATCGTCGTGCGACAATGTGTTGTTTGCCGTATATATACTCGTATTGATTTCGTAGGTCCAGCATCCTGACATCCACTATCTTACCGTTTCCACAAACCCTTAACACAAGCCTGATCACCAATCGCCACATACCGACCAACACTCCTGTCACCATGTCGACAACGACTACTCAAACACAGCAACCCACCAGCTTCGGCGTGAAGGGCGATGCGCCTATAGAGATCCCTCGTGGTACAGTCGAAACCCAATTGATATTCTACGGCCCTCCCGCCGACGGCTCAGCACCCTTCAACTACGTGGAGAAGCCACCAGAGGGCCAGCCTCAACGCAACTACACTGAAGACACACACAACGTCACTATCCACGACATCCGTGGACACGAATCAGAGTATGACTTTAATCTCAGCGGCTTTGGCGTGATTCAGAACGTCCCAGACAGCGCTGAAAAGGAGTTCACCTCTGACGACAGCATCAAAGAAAAGTACTACCCGGAAGTCGAAAAGCTCCTTCTGGAAAATGTCCCTGGCGCAAAGAGAGTTTTCTTCTTCGACCACACTGTCCGTCGTTCAAACCCTGGTGCGCCACGAGCTCCAGTGACTCGCGCGCACATTGATCAAACACGCGCGTCTGCCGAGCAGCGTGTGCACTACCACATGGGAGACGAAGCAGAGACACTCCTACAGGACCGCGTTAGATTGATCAATGTCTGGCGTCCACTCAACGGTCCCGTGGTAGCATCACCACTTGCCTACGCCGATTCCCGCACGGTCCCAGATGACCAACTCGCTGGCGTGCAACATCGCTATCCCCACCGTACCGGCGAGACTGCGGGTGTCAAGTACTCGCGAGAAGGCAAATGGCACTACTTGAGCGGAATGAAGAACGATGAGAGGATTCTGCTCCAGTGCTACGACAGCAAGGATGGTGCGAGAACGCCTCATTCTGCCTTTGTCGACCCCAGGACTCAGCAGGGCTGGCCTGGTCGGGAGAGCATTGAGGTCAGAGCTTTGGTCTTTGGCTGAGTTCGTCAAGGGACACGATTCAAGATTTCACATCGGTACCGGAGTTCATGAGTTTGAGACTTCGAAAAGATTGACGGATAATGACAACGATTTTGCGGTTGATAGTTACTGAAAAAAAAATGCAATGAAGTATAATTATTATTTACAATCTACTTTGCTTGAAAACCGCGCTCGCCAGAAGATTCTCACGTAACGTGTGTCTCGCGTGTCCTCTTGATGCCCTCAGGAGATAAAATCAATTCCTGGCTGTCGCCGTCCTGCATGCCGTGCAATTCCGCTTCAATCTTGGTCTCCGGTCCCTTCCTTGACGACATTGCAAGTGTCTCGCCAAATTGCGATGACCCGAGCCCATAGTTACGACCTGAGCGGTGAGGAATACCACCAGATCGCGAGCGGAGGCCAGAGCCAAAGAAGACCGATCCGAAAAGCGGCCGGAGAGAAGCTGCGGAAGCGCACACGATGGCTACGTTGTGCTCGATTTGTCCCCAGAGTAAGACCTGGAACTGTTTAGCATCACTGAGTAACAAGGCAGAATAAAGTGCGACTCACTCCTATAGCATCATAACCCATATCTTTCGAGTTGAAGTATGCCCACAGTGCGTGGATTCGAATCATGGAAGCTATCACGGCAATGCTGCCAATCATGAAAATCCCGACTACGGCGTCTGCGACCGGTCAGCGTTCAGGACTAATGCAGAAACTTGTGGATCTTTGTACTTACACTTTCGCCGGCGATTAACCTGAAGTCCCAATGCTGGCTTTATAGGAAGGATCAAGACCAAGAGGTCTGTTGCTATATTGATGCCTGCCATGGAGTAGTACGATCCCTTGAGGTCGTTGCACTTTGGACTTGGGAAACTTGGCAGCCATGCGTCGGATGGATTGGGACACTCGAAAGCCTGGTAAAGTAAGTCGACGTGCCACATTGTCAAAAGGGAGTCATGCGTACGTTTACAAACATAATGATGACGGTATAAACCACAATGACTCCCGTGGTGCCCCAAAAGAACACTCCGTTCTGCGCGGCAATGTCAGTCATCTGTCTGGCGCAGAAAACACCTAAGCTTCCAATGCCCCTCGCAGCTGCTTACCATGGTTGGAGGTGGAAATACCCTGTAATAGAGCGCCAGGAGAGATAGTTTTGTGGTCGCGAGCGACAGTGGATATATGATCTGATAGGCATACCAGTATTTGAGGGTGTTGATATATGCAGCCAGCGTATAGTCTCGCGATGCGTGGATGCTGGATGGGACTCAGATTAGCATCATCAACTGTCGGATCAGGTATTATCGTACTTACCCTACACCCCAGCTGATCTGAAAGCCATTGAATATGGCAAGTATAGTTACAAACAGAAGCGCAAGCGCGATGAAGTAGTCATCAAGTCCTACCTTCTTCGTAAAAACGATACGGCAGTAGAATCTGTGAATATCATCAGACTATATTCTGACAGGACGCAGAAGACCCGTACCTCGCGCTGACCACACAAAATGATAGCAAATATAGAGTCGCGGTCACCCCAATGAACATAGGCTGTTGAGACCCATTCTCAGACCTGCGATTCCCGAGAGGTCAGTAAAACATTCATGACGTTCGTATCGAATACACCGTACGTGATATGGGGGAAAGTCGACTTCGACGTCCTATCAAGATAGGACTCCATAGTCGAGGAAAGCGATTAACCCTCACACTTGACAAGAACAGGCTCAGTAATCAGTCTCTATTAGTCTCCCGATTGCTCTCCCCCTAAGTGGCAAAGGAGGTTTTCCGAAAGGGCTGCCGCGATCTGTGTCAGACGGTGGTCGATTCGCTACACCTAAAAGTGATATGTACTATAGTGTCTCGCCTAAGTCTGAGGCGACTCGGAGGTTCCTCTCTAACGAATAGGGCTCGTCCGCCGATCGTATCGTTCTGTAGCTTCCACATAGCAGTAGGGCATTTTTAGGCAAGCAGTTGCTGCGTTCCACTATAGGTTGCGAGCCTCTCTGGCCAAAAAAATCGGGTATGCATAATGCCCTTCCTCAAGTCTTCTAACATGTAGTGGGTCAAAGAGGCGACGGTGCACATTTCTTCTGCTGAGTCGGACTTTCGCAAACTCAGTAGCACAGTATGCGGTATAATTGGCGGATAAAGGCGCTCACGCTCTGGCCCTGCAAATAGGCGGTGACTTTGTGTTGAGGACCCGTTGGTATGGTAAGAGGAGGCTTTTTAGTAAAAATCCGAGGGCAACGCGAGTTGAGCAGCATTACATGCAGTTCTGCAAGGATTGTTCTGGTGTTTACGCCTAACCTGTATAGGACATGATCCGGACCCGCCGGTGTTCGACTTTTGTTGTATAAGTTAATCTGCACGCGCCAGGGCAGGAACAATGTTGGATGCCCTGACAAGGCTGGGGTGTTTTTTCTGGGGTCAAAGTTGAGGCGACGTCCGCCTAAACACAGACTTCGTGGCAACGTGGATCTGTGAAAATGAGCCGGCAAGCAGTAGTCTAGGCACAACTAATACATTTTTTCGTGAATTTATGAGACCATCCAGACTACTGACACGCACAGCATCCTGACAATAGAGATTTTACCCTCCCTTCGTGGCGCCACCAATGGCAATCACAGGTATGGAAGTTCTATTTAGCCACACAGCCACTGCTTCTCTTCTACATGACACGCTCATATAATATCGGTAACAACGGCTCTTACGCCACCCTAGCGGCTCGCGCAAGATCTCCGTTGTTTGCGGAACTCGCTGCCGTGTGAACGCCTGGTGCAGGTCTCAGGGCTGACTGGATCTCCTTATATTGCTGATTTGCACTGCGCCTCTGCCTCCGCCAATAGGAGATAATGTCGCACGGCTTAACATTGGATTCCCATCCTTCGCTCCGTCTTCCATTCTCGGCACCCATGTATCGCTCTATCCAATGCCTGGAAGTCTTGCCGCAAGCGATGTTGATACCGGAGCCAGACCTTCGAGGACAGGACCACTTTCAGTCCGTCTCAAGATTTGCATAGCCGAGATGGACGGACGCATATGGTGCATGCGCCGTTTGCAGAAGACTGTCGAAAAATGGAAAGGCAATAAAAATAGGAAGTGCTCTCCCACGTTTTTTTCCATATTGGATCATCAATCTCGATATGCGTTTCACTTCAGCCACCGTTTGTGCCTTGGCCTCGGCCTCCTGCGTTGTAGCAGCTCCCTCTAAGCCCTTCACACTGAGAGCAGTCTCAAACAGCACAGAATGTTGCGAGAACCCTCGCGTCAGGAAGGAATGGTGAGTTAGAGCAGAATGCTCAATGATCTTGTGGCAATGTCTGACTGACATGACTATAGGCGTAAATTGACCACCGTCGAGCGTAAGGATTACATCGCTGCCGTCCTTTGCCTTCAAGACCACCCGGCCATCACCAAGGAGCAGTTCGCCAACAACAGCGCCTTGAACCCGATCAACCGTTACGATGACTTCCATGCGGTGCATAACCACCAGACGGACAACATCCACTTCGTCGGTCACTTTGCGTCGTGGCACAGGTACTTTGTGCACGAGTACGAGCGTACACTGAGGGATGTTTGCGGATACAAGGGCAGCCAACCGTAAGAATCGCCCATGACCGTTCGCCGATCCACCACTAACTCTACGAAGGTACTGGGACTGGTCCCTGGATTCGCAGCCCAACAACAACTTGTCCACGGCCGTCTACGACACAGTCCTGTTCTCTAACACGGAAGGTTTCGGTGGCAACGGAAACTACCTTGACCTCCCTTCGTACTTCCCCGAAGCAATGGCAAACATGTTCAACGGCTGGGGTCGTTCGGGCGGTGGCTGCGTCCAAGAAGGCCCCTTCACTGTCCCCAACTTCCACGTCAACATTGGCGAGGCAAACGGATCGTCATGCCTGCGCCGCGACTTCATGCCCGGTAAGACTGCAATATTCACACGCATCGAGACAAGAGGACTTTCCACTGACGATACATTCAGCGATCTTGCACAACGACGCCAACCCGGTAGAGGTCCAGAAGGTCATCGACCAACCCGACTTCGCTAGCTTCGACAGACAAATGGAAGGCGAGCCAGACTGGTTCCCTCCCGCCATCCACGCCGGCGGCCACTTCGGTATCGGAGGCATGCTCGGCCAAGCCGGCAACGCCGCCAACAGCCCCGGAGGTAAATCGATCCTACATCTCCGGATTCATCTGGCCATTCTTGCTGACTCTTGTATCCCAGAGCCTCTCTTCTACATGCACCACGCCATGATCGACTACGTCTTCTGGAAGTGGCAGCAAATCGACCCCGAGGTCAGACACCACCAGGTCGGCGGCCCCGTGAAGCCTTACGACTACACCGGCACCAACGTGACGCTCGACTTTGAGATCAACCTTGGTGCGATCGCGCCTTCGATTCCTCTGCGCGATACTCTCGACACACAGGGTGGTTTGTTTTGCTACACTTACGAATAGAGAGTGCAGTGGTGTGGTTACGAGGATTTGAAAATACGGCGCGAACGGGCTGGCGGAGCACCTCAAGTCTTGTACGAAATAGATGCGAAGACACTCTGGTGTCAAGTTATACAGAATCTATTCATTAAAAAAAAGTTCAACACGCTCGTGTCCATACTTCACCTCACAGAACTCCGAAGCCGCCGGTCTACAGACCGCCACATCGCAGCAACCCTCGTAAATCCAGAGGCACGAGCTAATGTCCCATCCTGAGTCGACCCGTCCCAGCCAACGAACTCATACAGACGCCCTCCCTCCGGCTCTACCATCTCCGTATCAGTCGAGAACGCTAACCTCCCCTCACAAGCATCCGGAATCTCCCCCTCAAGTCCTCTCACTACAATCCCAAGCTGCACAGGATACAAGTGAGCCTCTCTATCCTCGTTCGCCGAACAGCACAGCGCTTTGATAGTATTGTTATCTGTCGCCATACGAGGCAGCCGAGCAGGCACGACGCTCTTGTACCGGCGGCAGCTGTTGGCTACTAACGCGAGGATAAGGACGGCGCCTAGAATGGTGGTGAGCAGGATCCCGAGCGGCGAGTAGCCGAGTCTCGATGCATTGGTGGACGGGATGGGAGCGCCGTCTTGCCCTGGGCCGTAGGCGGTGGTCTGCACCGTGAAGACACTCTGCGACACGAGCCAGTGGAGCGTGATGAAAGCCAGCATCAGCGGCAACGCATATCTCCAAGGCAAAGACAGAAAGTATGACGAGCGCTGGAGGGAGTGCTGCGGGAAGGAGACGCGGAGGGTTTTCTTCTCGCGGAGGAAGCTGAGCAGCTCGGCGGCGATGAGCTGGTGGGTGAGGATGTTGTTGTAGAAGAGGTAGAGGGAGCTGACGAGGACTTGGAAGCTGTTGGCCGTCATGACGTGGAGGACTCGGGCTTTGTTGCTCATGGCGTTGTTGAAGGCGAGGAAACCGTTCATTAGCAGGTATGCGTGCGTTTTACCGAGGCCTTGGGCCCAGAGGGAGGGCAGGCTCGTGGACACGGACAATCTGTTTAGTCGAGCGATGGCCGCGGACAGTAGGGCAAGTCCGATGCCGACTGCTATGAGGAATCTGGCCCAATAATTATGTCAGTAGCTTGAACATGGGAGATCTTTAGTTGCCAATCGGACTCACAAGCAGATAGAAATCGCCCAAGTCTTGCGGCTTACGGCAGAGAACCAACGAGGGCGATTGTGCATAGGCCAATATCCCTTCATGAGCCTAGCACCAGACTTCCACTTCTCCTGCGTTGCCTTGTCGCCGACTCGATCACTAGCTTCTTCATAGTCCCGCTCCGGTCGATCCAACTCCAGCGCAATAGCATCGCCCAATATGCGCAGCGTCGGATCCGCATGGCGCACGACAATATACCCAATAATAGCAGTATCCACAACCGTAAAAACAATAACCAAAATCACAAGAACAGCATTATAGTGAAACCCACACCTGGATTTAATATCCGCCGAGTCTCCCACGAGACAATGATCGACAAACACCGGCTCTCTGGAATCCAGATCCCGGTACGTGATATTGAGCGCCCAGTGATCCTGAAAAGTGCGAGCAAAGTCCAAAAGACACCAGTGGATCGTCGACGGGGAGTAATGCGCGTCACAAATCCAAGTACTTGCAGAATCCCAGACGGTGGGTCGGTTCCCCATGATCCACCCATCGACGAATGGAGACCCGGCGTTCTGGGCAGAGGTGCCGTTGGCGACAAGTATGAGTTCGGCGGTCGCGTTGAGCGGATCGATATAGGCTGTCATGCATTCGATGTTGGTCATATATTCGAAATTGGTGGCTTTGCTGCGCAAGGCCAGGATTGATGCTTTTTGGTACTCTTGCAGACCGTCATTGGAGAAATGACCGGACTGACCGGCATCCCAATCATTCTGGAACTGGAGAAAGTCGCTGGTAACAACAGCGATAGGTAGCTGTATGAACGGTATGGATGTGAAGAGTGTAGAGTTCCATCTAGCAAGACCCATCAGCACAGAACTTTGACATCTCATCACCAAGGCACATCGTCAACTTACGTAAAATGCAGCAGCGTCGAGCACAAACACAAACCAGACCAAAGCACCTTCTTGCTCAAACGGACCTGCATCAAGTTACGCAGACTGTGCACTCCAACATCATACGACCTGCCACCAAAACCATTCGACTCTCTCACTTGACTCTGTGACGGCGCCACCAGGACTTGCATACAGTAGTTTCCCGCTCCTAGGAACAAGCTCGAGAACACGTTCAACACCACGTGTGCTCCCGTGTTCAGTGCTCCGGCCGTATCGCACGAACCCTCGAAGAGCGTTCCGATTCCGTTCAGTGGTGCATCGACGCCGTACGCCCATATTAAGAATGCGATGTTGCAGCAACATGTGAACACGGCGAGCAGCAATTGCATGGCTAGCATGGACTTGCTCCTGCCCATGCGCAGATACCAAGGTTGCGGCCTCTTGCGGTCTCGATCGGCGTCGGGGATGTAGCGAGAGAGGAGTGCTGTGGTGGCATAGCGTAGTGATTCCGGGTCGATTGGTGATGAGGGGTTTGCAGGTTCGCTGGTGAGATCATGATCGAGTCTAGCACCAATGACCTCAGCTGTTTCATTCGAAGGCGTTTCGGAATCGCGGAGCCTAGGCCATGTACTATGGCGTCCGTATGCATGGTGGTCGTTGCCCAGTGTCTGCATCTCGAGGCTGTGGTCAGCGACTTTGGGCAGCAAAGCGCGATGCTCGACCTCATCTGGTTCCATACTCGAAGACATGATGTCTACCCCAATCTAGAGAACGAAAAGGGCGTTTGGCTGGTCCAGTTCATAGTAACGACGAGACAAGAGGCTGCCCTCGAAACAAGAATTACAAGCCCTCCAAAAAATCAAAAGACCCACCAACATGAGCCCGACACCACATCGCCAGGCAACAAAGCACGCTTACCAAGAGAGATAAGCAACGTACGTTATATATTAGAGCTTGGTTTTTCCGTCAAAAATGCAGCAGTTCGCCTGCATGCCTGTCGTCGCCAGTCGAACAACAAAGCTGAGAAATCCACTGTGCACGTTTCGCTCGCGTTAGTGGCCAACACTCACGATGCCATACACGATAACTCGCTTCCAGCGGACTTGACTCCATGGGGGAATGCTATCTGGATATTGGTCGGTTGTTAGCGTTGACGTGCATCGCTTTGTGAGGCTAAAAGTCTTAGCTGCGTTCGTTAGAGGTCAAGCCCTAAGCGACGACGTTGGTGTTGGACGCGGCGGGTGGGTATCGCAATACAAGCGCCGGGGAGGATCCGGTAACAGCGTCCAGGATGCGTACTCCACTACAAAAGAGCAGGTGCATCCAATGAGCTCAGGTGGTGAATGCGTGCTGTGGCTGTTTCCGATAGCGTTCAAGCTGGGTGGGGTTTGGTAGTGCTTTCGAGGCGGATTCTCTCATTATTGTTGTTCATACTGCATCGAAGCGATATACATCTACCTTAGCTTGTGGCACATGGTCCATCTTCTCAACGACCTGTACAGCTGCTAATTCCGCCTCGGGCCTCGCTGTATGTTCAAGCCCTCGCCGCATTACCCAACCATCCTTCCTCAATCATAAACTCGAAAATCCTGCCACCCTTCGTCGTGTCGACATTGCTCAGCTCGCGCACGTTCTTCTTCTTGAGTTTGCCTTCCTGCTTCATCGCTTCACGGAGAATCTCGGCTTTGATGGCCATGTAAGGCTTGGGCTGTATCCGGAGTTTGATGCACAGGTCTCGTTCGGTCGCGGTCAACAGCTGCCAGTCGGGTGCATTGTCGCCGGTCATGTTCATGGGAGCGATGGTCGGGACGGGTTGGAGAGAGGCGCGGGATTTGGGTGAAGGCTCGGGAGGAGTGGCGAGGCCGCCGTTTGTGCCGTTCGCTGAAGGCGCCGTGGGGTTTGCGGGCGAGAGGCGTACGGGGATGTCTTTGGTGGTGTAGTCTGTGACTGCTTGTGCTGTTTCGTGAGGGGCTTGGGCTGCTCTGTTGCCGCGGACGCTGCTTGCCATGCGGTCGAATTGACCCAGTGCTTGATTGGTGCGGGCCTGGCGAGCGGCTTTTTCGGTTTCGTACTTTTCGCCAGAGGCAAGAGTGCTGATGCGCATACGGCGCCAGTCTTGCAGTTGTGTGATGGCTTGGCGGAGATTTTGTTCCTTTTCCAGATCCTCCGATATTGACACGAAGTCGGGGTGGGACATCATCCGCGCAAAAGGTTTGAGCTTGTGGTGTAGGTCGCGCTGATCCTTGGTTCGTTTCTTGTCTATTGCGGTGTTCTTGCGGTAATCGAGAAGTCTGTGGTTGAAGATGACGCGCTTGCGATCTGTTCTGGCTGTCAGGCGGTCGTTGTACACTCCCATGACCACCATCTTCAAATCCAGCTCGGGCTCCAGAGTGCCTGTTTGGGGATTGTAGCCTTCATCTGGAGAGAATTGCATGTGCTGAACAGCCTCCTCGGCCTCGTTGAGGTGCTCAGTCTCAAACTCCAGACGTCCTGGCATGTAGCCTGCGACCTCATGACAACTAGGTACCGAGCTGGTGGGCTTTTGCTGGAGAGGACCGGTGATTTGTGTGGCAGCAATAATTTCCTTGCGTTCTTCTATGCGCCTCTTTTTCCGCACCTGGAACTCTTCTCGTGGTATACTGTCGCTCAGGGTGGTATCGTTGGGGCTTGCTCGTTCCGGTAAAGGAAACTTTGAAGAATTGACGTATGTATTGATGTAATGATCCCGCACCTCGTCCTTCTCCCTGAAGTTACCGATGTGATCTGCCACGTCCGCCCAGCTGCCCAGTCCATATTGCTCCGCGCCTTCCAACAGCAGCAGCTCCTCGTCAGCACCCCAACCCTCATCGAATATGGGTATGCTGTGCGGCTCGATGACATTGTAGGGATGTGTACAGGGGTCGTGGTTCTCGCTCTTCTCGCCCTCGCTGAAGCAGGTCACGCAGAGGTCGTAGTCCTTGCATTTTGTGTGGTGGCAGCGGATGCGCACAGTATTTGTGATGTCGTTACTGCATTTGTTGCAAATGAATTTGACGCCGCCGCCCGCGCCACCAGAGCCGGGCGCGCCCTTGGGCTTCATAATGAGACCCATGGCCGCTGGTGTAGGTGCAGCAGGAGGATGGATGCGATGACGGTATCACGTGCTGGCGCGTCGAGTGATGGCGCCGACGTCGGGTGAGTATGCGACCAGGGTGGCGTTTCGTAGGCTTCAGTGGCGCGCATAACAGACCGGGCGCAATATTCTAGGAGAGTGGTATGTGTGTTTGGGTGTCGCCGAGGTGGTATTCTGGTATTTTGGTGGTGCTGTGAGTGCCCGTGGTGAGAGTCAGTTACTGTTGCAGCGGTTGGTCTTAGCATGTCGCTGGCCAATGGCCATCCCCGCAAGCGCCCTGGAGCACAGCCTCATGGCGAAAGTCTAAGCGTAGGGCTGGGCTGGCTGCACGCTACCTCGAGCCTACCCAACACCGCCCACCACCCCTCGCCCCAAACAAACATCAAGGCGAACAACGGGGGTAACAAGAGCAGCATCTTCCGCACCCTCACTCTCTCCTCCACGCCGCTCCGCCCTCGTCCTCCTCTACAGCCTATCAAGCGTGTGTGTGTGTCAGCAGATCGACCTGCTTGCTCGCTGCTCCACCGACCTCCCGCCCTTGTTCCCTTCCCCTGCGCCTCCACACTCATCAAGCGGCATTTCATATCAAACTTGACCTGCGACCCTCACACCCCTCCTTCCGTCGCCCACACACTCCCTACCCACCCCATACATCCACGCCTGCCACCGCCGCCATGTCGTGGAAGCTCACCAAGAGTACGTCGTCGCCAATGCCGCCCTGATCTGCCCACACCCAGAGGGCTGTCTCCCACTTCGACGCCATGACGCTGACACATCAACAGAGTTGAAGGAGACGCACCTTGCACCGCTCGCCAACACCTTCTCCCGCTCCTCCTCCCAGTCTACCATCACTACCGATGCACCCGCAAAGTCGCCCTCTGGCTCCTCTACACCCTCCATCCCCACACCCACTTCCAATCTCCAACACAGCACCAGCAGCAATGGCAATGACACACAGAACATCGCCGCATCTGAGGCCCTGATATCGCCTCCTGCGCCTGAAGTGAGGCCGGGTATCTTGATTTTGACACTGCACGAGGGACAAGGATTCAGCTTGCCACCTGGAGCCGAGCAGTCCTTCCAGAGACCAGGCCATGGCTCAAGCATGTCCACCGGCAGCTTTGCGACCGGCTCTTACATGGGAAACAGTGCCCGACCAGGATCCAGCCAGATGCAGCAAAGTTACCGTCCTGCCTCGTCCGCTGGTGGAATCAACGCGGTCCCATCTACACACGGTCGCTACCACAGCAAGTACCTGCCCTACGCCCTGCTCGACTTCGACAAGCAGCAAGTCTTTGTGAACGCCGTATCTGGTACACCCGAGAACCCACTATGGCCTGGCGAGAGCACACAGTACAAGTTCGATGTTAGCAGGACGACCGAGGTCAGCCTCTCCCTGTACATGCGCAACCCCTCAGCACCCCCGAACGCCGGCAGACAGCAGGATATCTTCATTGGTACTTGCAGAATCACACCCAGATTCAGTGAAGATACCGAGTCCGGCGCTCCACAACAAGCCGCTGCGGACAAGAGCAAGAAAGACAAGAATGGTTCGATGCCGCCACCTCCTATTGATGGCAAGGCAAGCGGTGTCCAGTGGCACAATATCCAGTACGGCACCGGTGCGCTACGGATAGGAGTGAAATACGTCGAGAACAAGCAACGCAGCCTCAAGATCGAGGACTTCGAGCTGTTGAAGGTTGTCGGTAAGGGTAGTTTCGGAAAAGTCATGCAGGTCATGAAGAAGGACACCCAGCGAATTTACGCCTTGAAGACCATCAGGAAACAGCACATTATCTCCCGATCGGAAGTAACACACACTCTGGCTGAAAGATCCGTGCTGGCACAGATCAACAACCCCTTCATCGTACCGCTCAAGTTCTCTTTCCAGTCACCAGAGAAGCTTTACCTTGTGCTGGCTTTCGTCAACGGTGGCGAGCTTTTCCACCACCTTCAAAAAGAGCAACGCTTCGACATCAACCGTTCAAGATTCTACGCTGCAGAGCTTCTGTGCGCTCTGGAGTGCTTGCACGGTTTCGGTGTCATCTACCGTGATCTCAAGCCTGAGAACATTCTTGTCGATTATGTTGGCCACATCGCACTTTGTGACTTCGGTCTCTGCAAGCTAGATATGAAGGACGAGGACAAGACTAACACTTTCTGCGGTACACCCGAATACCTCGCACCGGAACTTCTGCACGGCCAGGGTTACACCAAGGCAGTGGATTGGTGGACGCTCGGTGTGTTGCTCTACGAGATGTTGACTGGTCTGCCACCATTCTACGACGAGAACACGAACGAGATGTACCGCAAGATTCTTGCCGAGCCGCTCCACTTCCCTGGACCTGATGTCGTGCCTCCAGCAGCTAGAGACCTTTTGACCAGACTGCTTGACCGTGATGCTACCAGGCGTCTGGGTACCAACGGTGCATCAGAGATCAAGGTAAGCGATTCTAGAAAGAGCAGCAAAACCATTGACCCGAACGATACTGACATCATCACAGGCACACCCCTTCTTCCACAGCATCGACTGGCGCAAGCTTCTTGACCGCAAGTACGAGCCGTCTTTCAAGCCTTCCGTGCTCGACGAGCGCGACACGGCCAACTTCGACAAGGAGTTCACCAGCGAGGCGCCCACAGACAGCTACGTCGAAGGACCCATGCTCAGCCAGACCATGCAGCAGCAATTCGCCGGCTGGTCATACAACAGACCCGTGGAGGGACTTGGAGATGCTGGTGGCAGTATCTCGCAAAGCAACGCTTTCGATCAGCGATAGATTTTTGGAGTTGTTGAGAAGACAAGGAAAGTCAGGCGCTGGATGTCGGAAAAGCTGGTTGTGGTTGGTGGTGATGACAATGATGAGACCAGATGGACGCAAAGTGGAAAAAAGCGGGTAGAAAATCATCAATTGTCGTTCTGGGGACTCTCTCTTCCATCTTTGTCTGTCATTCTTCCGAGTCTGTGATTTCTCGAGGGTGTCATGTGCTGTCATTTGATAGATCGTAGACTGGATGCCCGTGACGGCACCAACCTTTATGGTGGGAACCCGCAACTTTTCCGCTCACAAACGGACACCTACCATCGGCTTCTACTGGGCCTAGCATATAGCCGCTTTGATGGAAAATGTCATCTGAGCAACTTCGATCATCCCACCCACATGCCGGTCTCTCGGTCTGTGCGCCACGCGTGGATGTTTGTAAGGCTGACTTGACTGTGCTGAATTTATCCGGACGCTTCTCGGCGGGTTGGCGTGGCGGTTGGTGAGCTTGGTGGAGGGTGTGGGAGCACGTTGTGTTGACGTACGTGGGAGATACGTCACGTGGGATGTGTTTTGTTTGAATGCAGGCGTTTCTTGTGGATAGCCTTACAGTGCAATCAATTGACGGGGAGATCAAATAATGTAATCATTACTTGTTGATGTAAGCAGTTCACTCAAGATATGTCAGCGCTGACTGGGCTCTGTTCGCATCGTGTTCCCTGCCAGCATGATGATGGCATGCCATCGGCTTCTGCGCGGCCGGCCAAATTATTATTATTCGCAAGCAGGCCAGAGCTGCCCCGCGCCTGTCAGTTATGGTGGGGCACCGCTGCCATCATTCCGTCGAATCCGTTCAATCACCGCCGGAGCACGCTCTCTCGTCCCAACTCTGCATGCACTGTCTGTCTGTCTGTCTATCTGTAAGTCCCGTCTCTTCCTACTCTCCTCTCCCTCACTCCTCACTCCCAAGATACCCATTCCCCTTGCGCCATACCCCACTGCGTTGCTTCGACTCTCGCTTGCACGAGGTATGCCGCCGCTCTCGTCCCGCCTACAGCTCGCGTAGCTTGGCTTTGCTTTCGTTGGGGAGGACAGCTTCATTCTGACTCGACCGTCATTGCAGATACCGACAACACCTCGAACACACTCGACATAACTCACACCTCAATCGAATCCCATCACAATGCCTGGATTCTCGCAGGCTACCGATCTCGCGGCCTGGAAGGCCCTCACCGAGCACCATGACAAGTGAGTGCTCTTTTAATCGCGCAAACTTGCGCATTGAGCTCGAACTAACCTCGTCTGCAGGCTCGGTCGCGCCATTGTGCTGAAGGAGGAGTTCGCCAAGGGTGAGTTGTGATATAATGCATACACGGTCTCTCGAGGCCTCCTCAAGTCCATCATCCTAACATCATGCCTTCGCAGACCCCGAGCGCTTCACCAAGTTCAGCCACACCTTCAAGAACGAGGCTGATGGCAATGACATCCTCTTCGATTTCTCCAAGAACTTCATCACCGAGGAGACCCTCTCCCTTCTTGTCAAGCTTGCCAAGGAGGCAAAGGTTGAGGAGCTTCGCGATGACATGTTCAAGGGCGAGAAGATCAACTTCACAGAGGGACGCGCCGTCTACCACATGGCCCTGCGCAACACCTCCAACAAGACCATGCAGGTCGACGGCAAGAGCGTGGTCGAGGAGGTCAACAGCGTGCTGGATCACATGAAGACCTTCACCGAGGAGGTTCGCTCTGGTGAGTGGAAGGGTTACACTGGCAAGGCCATCGACACCATCGTCAACATCGGCATTGGTGGCTCCGACCTTGGCCCTGTCATGGTCACCGAGACGCTCAAGCCTTACGGCAAGGAGGGCATGAAGCTCCACTTCGTTTCCAACATCGACGGCACCCACATGGCTGAGGCTCTCAAGGCTAGTGACCCCGAGACCACCCTCTTCCTTGTTGCCAGCAAGACCTTCACCACCGCCGAGACCGTCACCAACGCCAACACCGCCAAGAGGTGGTTCCTTGATGCCGCAAAGGACGAGTCCGCCATTGCCAAGCACTTCGTTGCTCTTTCCACCAACACCGAGGAGGTCGAGAAGTTCGGCATCGACTCCAAGAACATGTTCGGCTTCAGCGACTGGGTCGGTGGCCGCTACAGTGTCTGGTCTGCCATCGGCCTGAGCGTCGCTCTTTACATTGGCTACGAGAACTTCCACGAGTTCCTTGCCGGTGCTCACGCCATGGATGACCACTTCACCAACACTCCTCTTGAGAAGAACATCCCCGCCATTGGTGGTCTCCTCAGCGTCTGGTACTCCGACTTCTTCGGTGCCCAGACTCACCTTGTTGCTCCGTGAGTTTATTGATTTTTCTCTCAAGTCAGAACGATTGCTAACAACCCCTCCAGCTACGACCAGTACATGCACCGCTTCCCTGCCTACCTCCAGCAGCTCTCCATGGAGTCCAACGGCAAGGCCATCACCCGCAGCGGCGACTACGTCAAGTACACCACCGGCCCCATCCTCTTCGGTGAGCCCGGTACCAACTCCCAGCACTCCTTCTTCCAGCTTCTCCACCAGGGTACCAAGCTCATCCCCACCGACTTCATCCTCGCTGTCGAGTCCCACAACCCCATCGACGGCAACAAGCACCAGCGCATGCTCGCCTCCAACTTCTTCGCACAGTCCGAGGCCCTCATGGTCGGCAAGACCCCCGAAGCCGTCAAAGCCGAGGGCGCTCCCGATGAGCTCATTCCCCACAAGACTTTCCTCGGCAACAGGCCCACCACCTCCATCCTGGCCCAGAAGATCACCCCCGGTGCTCTCGGTGCCCTGATCGCCTACTACGAGCACCTCACTTTCGTCGAGGGCGCCATCTGGAACATCAACTCCTTCGACCAGTGGGGCGTCGAGCTCGGCAAGCAGCTCGCCAAGAGCATCCTCAGCGAGCTCGACGGCGAGGGCGAGGTCAGCAAGCACGACAGCAGCACCAACTCCCTCATCAACATCTTCAAGCAGAAGAGCAAGGCGTGAACCCTTACGGACACTTCCGATGTTGAGTATAGGGGGGCCAGTACAAGTGCTAGGCTCTAGTGGTCTGGGAATGACATGGATCTGGTGCAGGCAGGCTGAGAGGCTTTCCACGTGTTAGTGGAGACCCAGCGGGGCTGCGTGGAAAAAAGTAAATATATCGTGGACTGCATTTTTCCTTTTATAGCTACGAAATGAATGACGTTTGTAACGAAAAATCTTGTTGTTGTCTCTTATCCTCTAACCGTTGACAGTGACGTGGGGTGTTCGTCCTGTGTTTTGAAAGCACATGCTCTCAAGAAAGCTGCCTCACATCAAAACTTGTCAACAGCCTTGACAGCAAAGCTTTATATTGTTATTCAATCGACGAATGAGCACATACGACCATAGGTCAGTGAAAACTGGGCATCCCGTCCGCTCTGCCATACATAAGCACTGAACCGGGCGACTAGTACTAGAGTGGGTGACCATCTGGGAATCCCGCCTGTTGTATGTTTCTTGTCGTTTTTTTCTTTTGCTCTTTCTGAGCTTAAGAAGACGACGAGAGCGGCTCGATTTTGCACTATCTGTGCTTGGTTGTGAGGCGATGGATGGAGGATTCATTGAGATGGAGTCGAGTGGATCGAAGCTTGCGTGATGCTCAAGAAGATAAGATCAGACCACTTGTATCTTCTAAGTCATGTCTACAGTTCGACGAGTTGTGTGTGCCGTTGCTCTTGGCGTCGAAACGATCGAGACGGAAATGTCAAAGGACTAGTACCCTGCTACTGATAGCCGGATCAACCTAAGCAGCATGTTTGTGGATCTCGCCTTGTACAGCACCTGCACCGTCACCTCCAAAGCATTAGACTAGACTAGTCTCAGCCCAACGTAG
>Ga0265797_10003166_pt1 | contig 26713 bp, 25 predicted proteins | sample P2T30metagenome_FD_192433 | JGI IMG/M metagenome (GOLD analysis project Ga0265797, IMG submission 192433) | Plant litter microbial communities from East Loma Ridge, Irvine, California - P2 T30 | ecosystem: Environmental > Terrestrial > Plant litter > Unclassified | place: USA: California... | reverse complement strand
CAATTTCCTCCTCGAGACGCCAGTCTTGGATCGCCTTGATAATGTCGACGGCAAGCTGTCCGTTCTTGCGGAGTGCCTTGTCCCAGTGCGCTGGAATACCCTTTTCAACGACCATCATGCGGGCGACAGCGTGCACAAGCATGTGTCGCATTGGGCTTCCGTCTTCGGTGTTTGCGTAAATGTATTGCACGCGACGCAGACCGGGGTAGCTGTCGCTGTACTTGTACCATTCCCTAACCACTTGCAGGACGTCGGAGACGAGGCCGGGGATCTCAAACTTCTCGGCCATCAGGTACAGGTCGAAGCAGACGCCTAGGTCGGCCTCCTCGCGTGGGACGGGGAGAGAGGACGAGTAGAGCCAGCCGACGAAGGTCTTGAAGGGCGCATCTTCTTCTTCGGGGAGGCCGAAGGATTGTGTGCGTGATGACGAGTTTGATTTGGAGTAGAAAATCTTGCGGAAAAAGGGCGAGTGGTGGCAGAGAAGCTTTTCGTGGAGAATCCAGTGCGTGTTTTCGGGGCCGACGTAGATGTCGACCATTGAGCGGGAGAGGAGCCTGTGGTTGGTGTGTTAGTTGATGCGCGATGTGATGTAATCCAACCCCTTCCATGGCGAATGCGACAATGCGATGCGCCGTGTCATCTCATCACCATGGACGATGATGCGCGGCGCATTGGAAGTCATCACGTACTCATTGAGCGGCTTTTCCTGTGCACCAGACATGATTTCGGTGGTTCTTCTCGGTGATCAGCGACCGTTGCGATCGACTATCCGTTCCCGTCGGGTGGTATTGCGTGATGCGATAAACTTTCAACGTCCGACGTCGACAGTGCGCGCAACAAAGTATTAGTATGGTAGAATGAATGCAGATGCAAGTAAGTAGAAAGACCGATGCAGGACAAGGACAGACATGTGGCAGTGCCAACTTTTAAGACCACCATTCCCAAACCTGCACGGTGGTGCCATGCTCCCAGCCTCCTTGGCTCGACATATGACGTAGGTACTTTTTCCCTCCACCATGCGAAAAGAGAGACCTATGATGCAGCGTCTGCGGCACGCTTTTCCTTGAACTGCACCCCTGTTCCTCTTTCCCGCCCCGTCCCCCGCTTAGTTTTACCCGCTAGGCAGGCATTGGGGGGATCGAGAACACCTGAAATGCCACACAATGCAATTTCCAGCTAGCGATGCAGGTTTTAGGATCGGATTGGCGTTGCATGTCATTTCGCTTTTGGATTACGCGTGTGTGGAAGGCGCTGTGTTGGGAAAGGGGGGGCTGGAGGCGCGTGTTGGATTCGGACGGGATGCACAAGGGGAGGTGGATTAAGTAAGTGTGACGTTGACTTGTGGGGATGGTGCTGCCAGGCTTGTCAGTGGCCTGCGGTAGGCAATAGATTGACGAACCGTAGTTCTGTGAGTCTTTGGTACGAGCTAACTCTTGCATTCCATATCTTCTTGTGTCCGTCACCGTGGAATGGTTCTGCGCAATCTGACGCTGACCATAACTCCCAGATTCCCCATACACAGCTAAGCGACGACAGAATGCGCCCGTGTCACGAAGTATTGTCTCAAAACGCAGGGCAACTGTAGTATTGCTTTTTGCCAGACACACGATACTCCAGCCTCACCGCTGCGACAGCCTCGGTGCTTTGTTCTCGTGCTTTTCCTGCACCCCGACAGGCACTCCCCTATCAACTTCAACATCGTGATCACGAAAACACAAAACTGCTCGTCTAGTTGCGATTTCACAACACACCGCAACTGCCAACGCACAGTCTAACTCCCCAGCCTCGCAATGTTCGCATAGTTCAACATGCTCGTCCACTCAAGCCGCCTGTCGCAGCCTCGTCGCCCTCCCTACTGTAAGTACCAGGGCGACTTCAGTGCCAAGCGCTTCAACAGAGCTGGGTGCATTGGTAATGCGACTTGACATCTCGCGTCTTGACATCCATTCTGATGCACAGTGTTGAGGGAGGCTGTCTAGACGCGTATTCGCGATGTTAAGAAGGGATCCTCTCCCAACCACCTTTACTGACTTACCTCTTTGCTTGACTTGTGGAGCCTCGTGCTTGAGTTACTCAACTCCGTGTCTCTCAAGTTGTTGCAAAGCCTTGGTCAGCGTCTTCGGCCTCTACAGTTGGCACATCTTGCTCGGTGATGCAGAGTCGCAGCACCACAGTCACTGCTGCGGTCCCGCCACTTTCTTCTTCATCACATGAATCTCAAGATTAAGAGCACAGAAAGCACCACGGCGTTTGCACAAGGCAAGACTTCCGTTGTCGTTGATGATGTGACATGTAAAATACATCGTCATTGGGCCGACAGTGCATCCGATCTCGACGATCTGCTGGTTGAACAACGACTTCCTTTCACATAGCCAATGTGCCAGATGCTTGCTACCACCGGAAGCTATGCTTCAGCTCCAGCTCGCCTGGCTCAGCCACCATCATTGTTAAAGGGACGTTGGGATATGAAATGAAAAGTCGACTGATTTGTCAGCATGTCGATTATTGTCCATCGATATAAACTGTGCATCTACTGCCTGTCATGACCTAGCCGCCGTGGAGCAAACTGCTAGGTCAGATGCACTGTGGGATATGTAATTGAAAAGCTCACGTATCAGAATTGGGTGTTGACTACCTCATACGTATCGTCTCACACAGTCCACTTCGAATGCTCATGTACGACGGTACACATAGCCATAAGGAGACTTATGAAGACTTTGGCTGTCACACTCTACGTCGCTCCTCGAGAAGAGAGCTATGGAGAACTGGAAAGGGCGAGAGCTGGAAACAGGCGTGGTGACACGTATACCAAGAATTCTTCTTTGTCGGATTCAAGTCGTAACTTCGTGGTACTAATCATCAATCTAGATCATTTGAGGTTCTTCTGATCTCTCTATTCTGTTCGTTGTTGGTGATACCACTAATTGCAATGCTCATACAACCCTCAAATCTCGAGGTATTCCGTAGGGAATGCGAAGATACATGACGATCTTGTGTGGTCAAAGAGGTATTCACGCTTCATATTCCGACGCTATCTTGCATCGTCGTTTGGGGTTTAGCAGATGCTGTTCTGATTCTCTTCGAGATACATCGACTGCTTCTTCAGGCTTGAGGGACCTCACACTACTAGATTGTCACATTGTACGTGCATTGGTGATTTTTGATACACAGCAGACCAGCATTCTAGTTTGCCGATTTCTCACGAGTCGCTGTAAGACTAAGAATCATACTCACCGCACTGTACATACCCCAAGGTCCACGTACGATCCCAACACATCATAAAAACATCGATGCCACGTCCACAGGTGGACCATACGCGCTTATCCTGATATCTCACAGTAGTCCATTCGTTATATACTCTCTCCATTACGTATCGTCGACGAACGCTGAAGTTCTATATGACGGGCATTAGTGCATGCAGTTTTTATAAACGTATATGTTACAACAGAGAAGGACCAGCTAACATGCGAAGATAGTGTCTTTTGCGAAGCGAATCGTAGCGCATAGTCATGGTTGTCATTGGGTAGGGAAGAGATGCCAATGCTACACAGTCTTGGACAAGGGATGTGGTGATATGGAGCGGAGTGGTGTAGCGTGAATTAGAGAAGTACTACCCAAAGACAATGGCGACCATTACGGTGTAATTGCACATGTTGAGCCGCTCAGATCACCGAACGCTTGCGCGCTGATCTCCCGGTTGCCGCAAGCTGCTGAACGCTCCGCCGAACGGCAACAACGTATTCGAGTCGGCTTCTCGGACGACGAAACTGGGGTGTTCCCGTTTATTCACTTTCCGGCTCTCTCCTCGCCAGCGATGCTCGTTCCACAATGGTGTCTATCTATGTTGTGAGCGAAATTCTCATGCAGGACACGACGCCGTGACGGCGGGCGATCCTGCAAGCGATCTGTCGTGTACTATAGATTACAGACTTGATCGATTCGGACGAACTGTAGCGCTGGGTGTTGGTGGTACCACGGCTACGTTACCGTCGCACTGAAACCGTTCAGAGCAAAATCTCCGAAGTTGCGTCGTGTCGTGCGTACATGCATGGCATCAATTGGAGGACGATGATGATGATAGTTCCTTCGGGATCGGCTACGCATGAAACATTTAGCTTCATAACAAAGAGTCAGACAAACGCCATCAGACCCTGAGAATCCTTCCCCAAGTCATTGGCAAGCCTCGCCCGTATTGCTTTTGTATGGAGGCACATGACAGAACATGATCTACGCCGCAGATCAAACACGCATCTTATCCAGCCACTAAGCCACACCGTACGCACCATGTGCTTCTGCGGTTCGATCCGAAACCGTCGAGCTGCATAGCGCTGCGCATCTTTCGGTACAACTGCGGAAGCGCGAAGGAAAGTATTGGTACAACAGTCAGATGCTCGCCGCAACGAGCGCATTCGGCTGGATGCGGGTGCTTGAACGTGAATTGGTAAACGTGGGACGGCAGATCTGCATTGACGCAATCGTCCCAGTGGAGTAGGTTGTACAGCTGTAGCTGTTGTACAGCGCTGCATCTGGGGAACGGATGTAGTCGGGAGGCGTAAGCCTAGCGATGTATAGGAAGGGGCGAGTAGATGTGCTGCGGTTGGTTTCTATGCCGCATGCTACAGGCTGTACACGTTGTGTGCGGGCCGCGAAGGAAGACGCTCAACAGTATCCTTGCGCATGTCATTCGCCGAAGGTATTGCTACTGACTGCCACCTCATCTCCTCACCAGTTTCTCACTCTGCGCGAGAATTTAGAATGTCGGACTCATTCCCGATCTTGATTCAACGACACTCAATAGCGTGCCAAGAGAGCATCTACTTGAGACTTATCCCAACAGATGGCAGTAATTGCTCATTCCCAACAGCAGGGTAATGGCACGCGTGCTAGAGTGCTACCACGGCTAGAGGTGATGGGATCACTTCCCGAAATAGACTCACGGGCGATCCTTTTCTTGATTGGATGGTGGTTGGGAGACAGCCCTATCCCGGTCGCTCGGTTGGATGCAACAGCGTGTTAAGCCCCACCAGTTCCATATTGGAGAAGCGATGGTGTGATTACCGCTTTTGGATGGGCTGCCTGAGATTATCCTGGAGAGCGTGTCGAGTCGGTACCTGATCGACCCTATAACGACTGGGGATGTGGAAGAATTGCAAAAGGCCGGCGGCTGAGCGGAGGCGGCAGACACGGGCAGTAGCGAGAGAATGGGAAGGAGTCGTCGAGTGTCAAGGGTGAAATGAGTGCACAATACCCTGCAGGCAGCTTCAGGGTTTTCCATGTGGTTAAGATGACTCTACAGTCGACCAAAACATGGTGGTAGATGGCATTGATGTGGCTCAGAACAAAGAGATGATGGACATTGCAGGAGACATTGCGGTGGTCGCCGAGGAGAAGCGACGGAGGGGTGCTAGCCGAAGCATATGGTTCATAGTATGAGGCAGTCGCGGTGGTATTGGTGCAACGGCGGAACCATGGCTGCAGAATCTACCATGGTATCAGGGTCTAGAGAATACACGGCATTGAGTCGTTTCTGCGTAACGGTCGGAGAATACTTTGCAGGATGTGACTCCGAGATGTGACTCGGAGGTGTCGGCTATGGTGTGTTTCAAGAGATGCTAAGCCGCGGCTCTTTGTTAGAGGTGAGTGACTGAGTGAGTGACTGAGTGAGTCAAGCAGGAAGGGGCAGCCTCCACTACACGATTGATGAGGCAGGCGTGATGTGGCAAGGAAGGAGCCATGTGACAGGCAAGGAGGTCGCAGAGGAGCAGTATCCCAGGACCGGGCGAACGTTGCCGGCCACGTGTGAAAGATGCCGACAAAGGACCCTGGCTCAGTGCGAATGACTAAGGGCAGGCGAATGACTGAGGGTGGTTGGCCCGACACGACTAGGGAGGACTGTGAGAAACAAACATCGACTAGCGCTATTGGAGAGCTGGCCTTGCTGAAACACGAGGCCATGAACGATGTTCCTGGCCAATTAATCCTCTTCCGCTCCGTGTCGATGGCATCTGCTTTGAGCGTGGTCAAACCGCTGATGCGCCGGCGTGAAACAAGTCGAAGGCTCGTCTAGGGCCGGCCGGCAGGCATGAGCTGGCTCGAGTATGATTGGATGCAGAGCGAGTATTGGCAATGGGCCTGTAACGCCTTGCCATGCACACGACGGCCAGTCATGGTGAGGCTGGCATGCGCGGCGTGGTGCACCAGGTCGTGAGGTCAGCTTTGCAAGTGGTGCGCGAGCTGAACAGGTGGTGAGCGGGTGGTGAAAGCGCGAGTCCTGCAACGACGGTGGGCATTAGACCATCACAGAGATTTTATCCATCTCGCACCATGGATGCCCGCCCGCGGATGCGAAACAGTGGGTTGCCCAGTGGCGTCTGTCTGGTGCAGCGAGCTCCCGCAGAGGGCGCGACCATCTGCTCGCCCTAGCCATCCCCAACTCACACTACGCATGGAGGGCCTGGCTCAGACGCTCGCTATAGGGCCGCCCATGTCAACCGCCCCCCGGCCTGGCGTCTGGAGGCACGTCGTCTACTGCATGCCAGCCGCTGTATCGCTCGACCATTCCCTGCCCGCCCTGTGCAAACACAAGTCTGTGCGAGCCATTTTTATCCCCTCCACACCCGCGCCCCAAAAGACACGACGTGTGCTGTCTCTCTCCGACGCCAGCCAGCGCTGCTTCTTGTCGCATTTAATTTTTTCTACCACTCCGCCCGCGTGCATATCCTCACGCATAACTCGCAGCCCGCACTCGGCCCCGGCTTAGTGTTGCACCAGCCTCTAACCCCCCCAGGCCTGCCCACATCCCTCGACACTTGGTGTAGCGGACTTCCTACAAGACCCTGCCACACTTCACTCCTACAATCTATCTGCCCCTCCCACCGAGCACAACACGGACGCCCACACGCGACCATGACCACCGTTGTCGCCAATCCCCCGGCCCCTGCCCAGCATGCGGCACCGGCGTCGGCAGACGGAGTAGGCTCCTCGAGGACATATGCTCCCATTGCGCCCTCTACTCTCTCTCCCCACCAAGTGACGCCCAACTCTCGCTCTAAGCTGCCACCAAGAGAAGATGCTTCACCTACCTCCTCCAGCCCAGGTGCACAGCACAGAGCCGAGACAAAGCCCTCACCTCTTTCGTACGTCGTTTAGTCTTTCTTCTCGATCTTCTTCCTCATCATGCCGTCCTCCTTCGGCCTCCTCTCCCACCTGCACCTCCATGTCTCCTCCCCACAGAGATATCATGTCACTCATGTCTAACCGTCCCTCCTCTCGCAGGTCTCGTGGCCCTGTCCCCAAAGTCGTAGTCAAGAAGGAGCCCACATCGCCAGACATGCCCACCACCACCAGGCATCGGCCCCAGCGCCTCAACCTCGCCAACCACAACATTGTCCACTCGTCGGGTGCCCTCACGGCACGACCCTCGGGCCAAGGCAGTGCCCACCTAGGCCTCCACGATGTTGGCATGGCCTGCCTCTCACCTGGCTTCCACACCCAGGACCCCGGTATGCGCGAGCAGCTGCAAAGAAGCTTGGATGTAAGAGAACGCCAAAGGCAGATCATCGAGGCGCGCCAGAAGGGCGGCAAGAGCGGACCATCCGAGACAGAAGACACACGGGGCACAGAGATTGGTGCTTTTGGACGGACAATCAAGACACCTCAAACCTCTCGCCGGAAGGGCCCACCGCCCGGTCTTTCCATTGCGCCTCCTTCACATTCGTCCTTCTCCAACGACCGTGTAATCCAGTCAGCGCCCATCAACCAAACCTTTACTGGTCTGCGCGGCAATGCACCACCCTCACGACAGCTGGCCAACGGCCCGTCAAACCTGTCGCAATCATCACACATCCACCATGTACCGGCACAGCAAACCAACAACCGGTTACCCCCCATCTCAGACGTCTTCCCAGAGCCTCTTGGAACAGCGCGGAACCCCTACCATCAGAACAGCCCAGGACACTCATCGCATTCTAATGTCCAGCCCCCAATGCCATCACCGAGCTTCCCGCCCCCACAATTTACACAGCCGCCCCCAACATCAAGACCCCGAGAATACAAGTCCGCCGAGGAGGCTGTTCAACAACTATCCGGGGGTCGCGAGGATCTTCTGCCCCGTCTGGTCCATTACGGTGGTCACCAACCCCCAACACCCCCCTCGCCAATGCCCAAGAATGGATCGTCAGCATATGCATCCAGGCCTGATCTGCACCGAAGTGGCAGCTCTCGGAGACGCGGCCGCGACGAATACGAACAAGACAACGGTACCCCGCCGCTCGGTCGCCAACAACCACGCCTCGGTCCCTTTGGCGCCGGCCGTGACTCACCAGAAACTCAACTGAAAAAGAAGGAAGAATTCATTGGACTGTGTGCAAGAGCTTGGGATCTGTTTCACTCATGATGATACCCGGCTTCGGCTTTGACTCGATAATTACTATTCAGCGACAACTTGATCTTATTTCTATCCTACGGCGCATCATCACTCTCGCTTCAATCATTTCGCTTCGATTTCTCAGCAGGTCGTTTTGAACACTGCAACTTATTACCCCTTCGTATTCGCGCATTATTGATCTTCGATACGTTTTTGTAAAAGCGCCAGCAGAAGCAGCCTCGCAAGGGGTATGCAGGGTTATACCCAGACACACGCACCCACCACATTTCCATATGTTATTCCTTTTTATTACTATTCTCAAACTTTTAAGTTTCGAGTTTATTTTGGGAGAGAATCATTCATCATGTCCATATGAGTTTAAGGGATGAGGGCATTTATTCGACAGGCAATGTTTTGCTATACGTGGCTGAGGCCGTCTTGAAACACACAATGTCTCATGATCATTCTCACTTTTACCATTATTTTTTTTCTCGTTCTTCTATTCCACTGAAACCCCGACCTGTTTAGGCGGTGGATCTTTTTCTGTTTGCGACATGCGATGTGGAGGAGATACCTTTTTCGACTTTTGTTGGGGTGTTAATCTTGGTTCGAGCAAACGCAATGTCTAGTGGATCTGCAGAAAGGCAGGACAAGTTGAAAAAGTAGCGCTCACGCACAGTGACGCACTTTACCCTAAGTGCCGTAACAATAAGAATGTTCATCTTTCATACTATGATGGCTTTTGAGTCTGGACCCTGACAACGTGTTCGCGTGCATGCATGAACAACACTTCACTTGGTAGCGTTGCGTCACCAGACAGACTACTAAAATTCATTGGACGATAGCAGCTTATGTTTCCGATTGTGTAGTCGGTCTGCTTCGGAGTCTAATTGACAACGCGCAACAAAAACAATGCATGGAGGATAGCTTACAGCACATCACAGCCTGCCGAGAGAGTACGCAGTACACAAACTCCAACGAGATCAGCCTCGCAGTGCGTATCAATCATGTCTACTCCATGCAATATCACCAATAACAGCAATGACGCAGGCATGAGTAAGCAAGCCCAAAACACCGACCGCGTCATTATCGACTACCGTGATTGCGATAATCATCGTTCGCATCCTCCTGTCCATCTCCATCTACACTTTCCCATACCCACCCCTTCAAGTAATCATCTACAACAATCCTATACCTGCCCCGCATAGTGACTCCCAAGGCGGCCAAGCCGGTCGACCCAACCGTTGATCTGTTTACCATCCTCCTGATTATCTCTGGTTGTCTACCAGTAACGACGGGAAAGAGTATCCGAAGCTGCCGATCAGCGTTCCGTAACTTTCGTCAATCGCCAATCTTTGAAGATCGCAAACATGCAGCCTTATGTGACAGATTGATTGGTTTCGATCAGCAGAAAAGACTGAACAGGCGGTATGATGAACAGCATTGAAAAGCCATATCCAGCCCTATGTAACAGATTGAGTATTGGGTCTCTGGTAGAGAGCGGGATCGCGGTCACACGACCAACGGTACAATCAAGAGTACGGTATGATGAGACAAGACGGGAGGACTTCGGGGGAGACAGCACCCGCTGGCCGACGACTGACGATCCGGTCTTGGTTGTTCGGAATGTTGACGATCACAAGCAAGTCGGCTATATGCAAGACCACCGAGAACTTCATCTCGTGCGCGCGCACCTTTTCTCCGTCTCGTACGCGTTGTTTGTCCGTCTAGCAAAACATCTTTCATCTCGCCAGCATCCTAAATCAATAGTCTAGTATCCATCAACCTTCTTATTCCAGACACCCCAAGAGACCGGTCCAAATTGCAGCGACATCAAAGGATCGCGTGCGCAGGATCGCGGAATTGAAGCCATTTGCAATTTTCCACATGATCTTCACCAGGATACTGGCTGGGGTGGTGGGCTTTGTCTTCAATTTATCCTAGCACACCTAGCCACGCACGGTGTCCTTTTCGCATCATCAACTTTCTCGCTAGACCCGGTTCTCACCCTAGTTGGTTTCGAAACAAACGTCGTTACCTAGCACGCTTAGTGACGCAGGGACCAAAATTGTGCGCTGGCAAGGATATGCAAAAACATGAAACAGCCGCTTCTTAGCTTCGGAGGTGGGAGAGCATAAGATGAATTGAGGCGTTGAGGGATGAAGGAGGAGGATCAAGGGAAGACGCGAGATGAGGGAGGATCGCGTGGGTATGGCAACGCCACGAACATGCCGCGTGTGTGTGTGCCGCGGAGTGCTGAAGGCGGAAGGTAGAGGAGTTGATGAAGAGATGCCGCGTGTGTGCCGTCGTGGCTAGGAAGGGAAATGTACGCGGCAGATGTGACGATGATGATGGCGTGGCGACGCGGTCGTTGAGCAACCATCTTGTTCCATAGCGGGAAAAGCGCGTGATGCGCGTGCTGCGCGATGGAAAAACGTTCGTCCAGGCATGGTATTGTCACTGGACAGGGTATGGTGCAAAGCAATCGAAGCTTTTTTAGGGAAGGGATACGTCGCGTTGTCACCGCTGTATCGGGCCTCGTGACCGCTACATATTGTTTTGAAATCTAACTGGGACGATGCGATTCACTGGGTTTGAACAAGGGTGTCCCCACTTGATTCTACATTATTGCTGTTCTGCTGACTGGTTGACAGGTGGTGCATTCCATCGGTTCCTTACTCGGAGCGCTGTCGGTGCTACACATGTCAGATCTGACGATGCAGATGCGCGCGTGTGCGTGGAGACTCACAACACGGACCGCCCAGTGCTGTGGATTTTCAATAGTCTGCTAAGATGGAAGTTTGCGTGCTGAAAATTGTTGTGATGCGCTATGCAAGGACTTCATTGCGCAACGCGTTCGATGGAGTTATTGAATCGCGCGTTGTTCGCTGGGGGGTTCGGTGGCCGATGTAGGTCCTTTATGTGTCGGAATTTCCCTGCGTACAGCATACGTAGAACGTGCGTTTCGCTTGTCCGGTTGACAGCCGACGAGCTCGAGCGCGCTTGAGACGGGGTCAAGGCGCAGGTCCAGCTTCCGACCGATGATTAGCACGTGCTTCAAGGCGACTTCAGGTGGCATTGTTGTGTGCTTTCAGCAAGGCAATGACTTCCGATACACTTTCTTCTCCGATCCTTTCCACCCGAGGGTATATCCGAGCGCATCTTCCCCCACATAGAGAGCCATATGGATACCGGGACTTGCGAATGCGTCGTTGATCAAGGAGAACCCGAGGGTCGACAGGACGAGGACGTCGCAAGACTTTTGCCCTTTGGATATTGTGTTCTGTAACGATGGCCCCTAGTTCGAGCAGAAGCTGGACCATCGATACCAGCGATTCATCGATAGCCACATTCAAGGCACTGTCACTGACACAGGCTCCGTGTTCAGCAAGATATCGACACAATCCCTCGTTTTCTGTCCGTACGGCATGCATCATCAGCGTACACCTCCAGTGCCGCTCACGACACACTGTTGAGAGCCTCGGTGCAACGCGCGCGTTGTACTCGACTAACATGCGCATTATGTCCAGACGCCCTTGCTTTGCGGCCTCTTCATAGCAGCAAGTCGTCTGAAAAGTGTCAAGAGCCGGCCCACGATCCAAGAGTAGACGAACGATTTTCTCGTTACCGCCTTTGACGGCTCGTTCAAGCGGAGTCCAAAATCCACTTTGAATGCCTGTCACTAGGCTTCTCCCATGTTGGGTGCTTGTCACTAGCCTTCTCTCCCCCTGTACCGTCAGCGAGACAGAAGCTCCGCGATCCAGAAGCCATTCTGCGACGTCAGCTCTCTGTGGGCTACTCCATGCGACGATGCGCAGAATGTTGCTGTACTCAAAGCAAGTCTTTGTGAGACGACGATCGCCTTGTCTTCTCTTCCCGAGACCATTGTTGTTTTTCAATTGGGATGCCAACAGTTGGAAGAGCTGAGAGCAGAAATCGACCGATCGGCTTCTCAACACTCCTGAGCATATTGCAACCTCACCCAAGTCGTATCTAGGGCCAAAATCTGGTGAATGTTTACATAGATCCATGACAAACTTTACGACATCCAAAAGACCTTTTCCAACCGCAGTATCATAGACTAGTCGTTGAAGTACATTTTGCCTTGGCTGAACATTTCGCCTTGGCTGAACATTTGGACTTGGCTGAGCATTTGGATTCGAGAAGATCTTTGCGAGTAACACCAAGTTACCACACTCGGCGGCTGTCGCGGTGATATTGTGATTGCACAGATAAGCATGACGACACTCGGACTCGACAATATGCGAAAACATGTCGTCCACAGCTGGGTCATTGAGTGCAGACCTGATTCCTTCTTGACAGTCGTTCACCAGGGCCATCTCCAGGAAACATAGTGGACCACTGAACGCACAGGTGTTGTATCGCCTGCCGTTCATACGTGCCCCCTTCAATATGCGCCCCGGGTGCGAACAAAAAGCATAAATATACCGCTTCAAAACCTCGTGCGATATCTCTTTGCTCCTTTCTTCGGGGTGGCTCACTTGAAGAAGACGCTCGGCAGCGCGGTATATGCCTCCATATAGCTCAATTTCACATAAATTCTCGTTGCTCTTTCGCTCAGAAGGGCTCATCTGACCAAAGAAATGCCGGCGGGCGTCATAGGGCATATCTTGCACAAGGCGTTCGGTAGCACGACATATGCGTCCATCTAAAATGGTGTCGTCCCAGTTCTTCTGCATGATCTTATATGTGAGATATGGCTGCCAAAATGCATCGAATCGAGACTTCAATTCTGGCTTTGTAAACGACCAGGTCTTCCGGTAATCGTCCAGTATATGGGACTGATAGAGCGCATTCTTCACTTCTTGAGAGAACTCCTCTGTCGAAGTGTCAGCATACTGCAGTGCTGCAATCACAATGGCGGAATGAGAGGGCGTACTATTCACAAGCCTTAACCTCAGCCCGCGCCTGAGACCGCGGACACTAACGGCGTGTATGAGAATTTCGCGTCGTGTCTCCGCCGGTAGATCAGAAAAGTTCGTCATGCTAGAAATATCGAGGGTTGTTGTTGAAAATGAACGAGAAGAGGTGGCGGGCAGAACCTGGGGTTGCGCCTTCCGTATTGCTTAGCGCTAGGCTGGTTCTGTTCCAGGCAACAGGCAAGGCCACCCGCAACCACAACATCGAGGAAGAGGACACAGATTTCGCATTGATGATAGGATACTGGTATAAATTGTGGATGGCGCTTCATACCAGTGTCTCATCATCAGGAAATACATTTCAGCACACCAGTACATCATGGAGGCACTCAAGTCTTTTGCTTCGGCATGTTTAATTGTTACTATGCACATCAGACAAAATGTACATAGATGTTGTCGTACAACTCACGCTTGGACATTGTTGACTTTTCTCATGGACTCACAGCTCATTCGGTACTTTCGCTTCCACAATCTCTGTCTTCCAGTCCCTTCGTGGGACTCGCAGTCGAGACGCTCGTACCTCGAGCCCTCGAGATATGACTCTGCACTCCATTCTCGAGTGGCTGAAGGAAGACGTGCGTAAATACTTTAGCTCGGTGTCAGTGTTTGCTTTCTCGAACCCTGCTGATTTCGACGGTATGGTAGGACATGGGCTGAGAAAGATGCTTTCTAGAGAATCCGGATCAGTCTCGTATAAGTCTAGGCATGGTTGTTTCAACCTTGGACATCCAATAGCGATCTTCTATCGAGACATTCATCACCGTATCAGCATGCGCCGGTGGCCTAGACGCATGGCCATGTATGTGCACCAGCGACAGTAGGCGACTGATGATGAGTGCAGTGTAATGTTACCGTAAGAGCAGCGTTTTGGTTCTCACTGACTAAGTATAGGTGAGCCTCACGCATTACGCTGCAAAGAGGAGCAAAAAGTGATAATACAGCGTCTACCACTTTTACGCAAGCTCACTGAGCTGAGTCGTCCCGAAAAAAAAGAGCACCGTTGCATCTTGCTGCACCTTCTACGGACGAGTGCCGGGAGACAAAGGACAAAAAGGCAAAAAGAAATTGAATGTGAAAGCTCTCCAACTGGGAATTGAACCCAGGTCTCCCGCGCATTTGTCAAGAGCCCGAAAGCTGGTATGACAAGCGGAAATACTGACCACTATACTATTGAAGATTGCTGATTGGATGGAAAAAAGTCGACAATAGATCTATATATTGCCATTATTCGCAGCGTAAATGACACGGGGCAGCTCTCCAGCAGTTCTTTCGAATTCGGTCGTTGGCGGTGGGTTGTGAAGAGAATTTTTCGAATGTGGTGTGGAGACAGTGGCGGAATAGGGTCCTAGTGGGGCTATCCTACTCTTCCAATAAACGCCTACCCATCAAAGTAGATAAGCAGAAACGTCAAGTATATTCATCTCGATACGATCACGGAATTTGCTCCTATCGTTTCTACGCTCCTGATTTTAACGGCCATGACAACGATGCGCGCACGTTTGCAGAACTGATTGACAGGAGAAAGTTGCTGAGATTGTGGCCGTGGTATGTTTTGTGATAGAGTTTTAGTATATCTGAAACGTCTTCGCTACGTCTTACCTCATGAGATGACGAGGTCAGAAAAATCTCCAAGTAGCAACCGTCCGGAAGATGGGTGTTATAGACATGAGGTTATGCGGGGTCGATCTTTCGGGAGGGGTCCTTATGTAATCGAACTGATCTAGCATCCTCGGGTAGCTCACACCCCAACCTCGTCACGTCCAGTGATTCTCCTCGCGTGGCTGATACGATCTTCACGCGCTACATGAGATATGCCCCGTTTTCCCCCATGATGTGCACTCTTCGCTGGCGTTACAAGTAGCATCTCACGCGCAAGAGCTTCAGAAATCTCACCACGCTTCACCACATTGCCCTGAGGCTGGTCACAACGGATCGAGCATCCAAGCGTAGGGGCGCGATGATCACGTCACATATTGGATAATAAGGAAGAAGCCTGGCAGCGTCACAGCTTGAAGGTAAGTATGTGGAGGTCTATACTAATGAAAGGGCTGAAGTTGCCTCGCAGTAAATGTTAAAATCCTCGATTCTCCAACCGCCTGCGCGCGGTCTGGCGGCCCCTCACATACGAACACCCCCTTTCATCCCACGACTCGCGATACGTATATAAGCGAGCGAAGGTGTAAGTGCAAACCATCTTGGCTCATTATCCCTATACATACCTAGCGATCATGGACGCAGTCCGGGCACATGGCTTCCACGGTCGCCCGGTGCTTGACCGGCCCACGGAGTCCCTGTCAAATAGGTTTAGTATCGCACCATGAATTCACCAGATCATACCCGAGATTCAAGTCAAACTTCCGCTATACGAAGCTCAATCGCGGATGCAAGCAGCCAGATCGCTCTATGACTTTACTCCAGTGCCGCAATACGGTAATGGAGTGTAGAGAGCATCGTCTCCTAATCATGACTTCTTAGCACCGAGAATGTCTAGATTTATACTCCATCATCAAAACACAGCAAGGTTGTGAAACGAAGCTTAGCTGAATGTGTTCCTCTAGGTGCGGACAGCACGCTGTACAGCGGTGAAAGTCCTTCATATCTAGGTTTGAATGTATATATGTTCACTGTGCACACACACCCCGACTACCTGCTATATAACCAACTCCTCGTAGCGACCTTTGCTCATCTCATCAACCAAAACCAGCAGTATCGTACGCCACACAGAGTAAACTACCACCAATCATGGCTGCCACATCAAATTTCACGACTCTTCCCCCCGAGTTAAAGGCTGAAGTCTTCACCTGGATTCGTACAAAACCGGAACGTGCAGTCGTTTGTCTTGTAAGCCGTGGATGGAGAGATATCATGGCGCCTATTGTGTGGAAGGAACTCACACTGGATCCCAAAACAATCTCGACAACTAAGCTGACAACATTGATGCTTCCCAACAGTGGTATACTTCCTCACGTCCGCCAACTCATTGCCGATTGGGAACCGTGGTGGAACGAAGATCTGAGCCATGATTTCCACGCCGCAGTCCAAGTCGTAATCGCAACAATACCGAAAAACAGGCTACTCGGTTTTACAAGTAACATGCCTTTTGAGCCGGCCTATCTACTCTCTCTGCTTCGCAACCAGCAAAGGATGAGAAATCTCGATATAGCTTTGGACAAGCCAAAGATAAGTCGTTTTCCCATTGATTTCGGGATCACCATGCATCGATCGTTGGCCACTACTGCGCTACGTGGATTGACAAAGCTCTGGGTTCGCATCGGCTCCGGTGATCACACATACCGAAACAGCGCATACATGATTAGATGTGCTCCAAAGCTTCGCGACTTGTCTATTGACGGCGACGAAGATGAAGAAGGAAACAAGGCTTCTTTCGATACCTTACTCACTTGTGAGGCCCTCGGGGGATTACATGCAGATAACATAACCGTACAGCAACTTCAGCTCTCACGCTTCAACCTGCTATACCTCGACTTGGCGACATCCCATGTTGATAAAGCATTTGTCTACATAGATTTTGCTTGCCTCCAATCTCTTTCACTATACTGTTGTCGCAACGTCGAACCATTCCTGACAGCACTCGCAACACGGCAATCACTGGACCCTAGCCTAACTGAGATTGATATATTAATGAAAGGCGACGTGCTAGAGAGCGATATCCGAGCGATTGAGCATCTACTAAGGATCTCCTCTGGTGTTCGAACTATCTGGATAGATGTAGGGAAAGCAAGGCCTGTGGACATTTCGTGCATCGCTCGACATGGCAGTACATTACAGCATCTCGGACTGAACATCGACGCGGAAAATACAGCATCATATTACTCTGTCGCCGATCTATCCACCATCTTAAAATCAGCTCCAGGCTTGACTCAACTGGCTGTCTACATCTCTCCCATAGAGATGGGTTGGTCAGGGTTACTCGGCACAGATTTTACCCTTGATGTACTCGATAGTGGTGATACTAGTGTTCCCAATGCCTTGGAGGCATATCTAGTAAGTCATCGTATCTTCATTCTCTTAAACTTGGTTGACTAATCTGATCGTAGGATTGCATCGCACGCCATCGGTCTCTGCATACCCTGCAGATACTCTCGCTACCAAATATTGACTACGACATGTCACCAGATCCCAATCCCACTCTGCAGAACCGACAACCTATTTACAACATCACGGTGCCGACCGCGAGTTTGATGATGCAAAAGCTTGCTGCTGAAGTCATGTGCTTCCTTCACAAGCTCAACTCCCACATCACATTACTTGGGCTCTGCCCACTTTATAATGAATTTGAGCAACCGAAGGCTGATCACAATGGTCACAAATGGCCGAGATACTACTACATCCGTGGCCGTATCTCGGATCCGACGGGCAGAGAGCGTTTCACAGCCGTTCCTTTTGACACTGACAATCTGCCGGATAGCTCGCTGTTGCGCCGCTACTGCGGTGGTAGTACTAGTTGGTAATACAGTCTTCCTGATAACCTACACTGTTTCGGATTCATCTGTCTAAAGTTGGTTCTTAAAACTAGTGGGCACATAGAAATATGTGCCGGCGTAACACCGACTGCTGTCGTCATCTGGCTGAACCGCTCGATGTTCAGTCACTCTCACGTTACGAGGATGCGACAGACTTTGGTCAGAACATGACTGAGAGTGTTGTGTCGGCTACGAGGTGTGTGAGGAGCTGGACAGGTACTACGGGAGACGTATAGCGGGATGAACGCTAAAGATAAGGTGTCTTGTCGCATATGAAAAGCGATCGTGCAGAGGGTATGAATCGGGTAATAGTGACTTAATGCTTTCTCGGGTACTATTCTTCTTCAACATCTCAAGCTCTCGTTCATGATTCCACCTCCCTTCGCGAAATCTCCAATGTCTTCTTCAACATTACGCGCAGTTTAGACGCACATCTGCAAACTAGTTAGCACATATTACGCGACGGAGCATGAGCTTACAGTTAGCAAATAGCGTATACGAATCTGCATTGTTCAGCGCCTGCTCGGTCGAAAGCTTAACCGAAGCATCATATCCATATGCCAAATCCTGCGTGCTTGGGCTGTAAACGCTCGAAGCGTGCGTCGTTTCATGCAAAATCGTAGTTCCTCGATCAAATGTTTTACATCCCGTCGTAATCGGGATGGTGTTAGTGAAGAAGATTGGACAGTACGTGATGGAATTCAGCGTAGGCAAAGTGTACGCGACTATGCTTCCCCCCGAGCAGAAGCTGTACTGGTCTGTACAGTACGATGTCGTTCCTGGTGATGAGGTGCCACAGTCCTGTGCAACTGCGCTCATTCGAGCAGAGACCTGGTTCCTAACGCTTGTTGATGTTGATTTGAAGAAAGTCCCTAGCCTGCTGTCTCCGGCTGCGGCTGCCGTCGCGGCACCAGATGCCAGCTTTTGGCAATTCGATAGTGCTGTCCTAAGGTTGGTAAGACGATCACCAGTGCAGCCTGAGTCGACGATAGTACGTTTCGCTAGTGACTCGCGGGCGGCAGCCGCCTTAGTACCATCAACAGAGATGCTGAGTCTATTGGAGTCGTATCTCAAAGCGCCTACAAGCTCGGTGGAGGTCCCGTTGGCGTACGGTAACACGCCGTTGGCGAATACGTCGAAGCTTCCACCGCTGCTCAGGTCGCGGAATGCACCAGTCTCGACGGCAAACTCTCTCTTGCCCTTGGACTCCAGCATGAGGAAGTCATCGGCAGATAGGGCACTTGGATCAAGCTGAATCGTGACACCCTCAAACGGCACCCTCGTAGCTAAGTGTTTGTCAGCGACAACTCATTCGGCTAGTATGACAGTGTGAGGACAGCCCAGTCTTGAAGAGCCGTGGCTTCTATAGAGGCGCGGATGAACGAAGTATTCAATGTGGTCACTCTTGGTTAGGGTAGTGAGAAATGAACTTGCCGCTTACAACCACTGTTAGAGTACAATGTGACCCGCTCAACAGGTAACGTATCGTCCAGAAGGGTTCCGGTGCTGAGAAGGTTCAAAGTGGTGTCACCGGTGTTGGTAATGACTACCTTAACCACCGTGTTCTCCAAAGCGGTCAGCTGAACATTGAGAGGGTCTTCTGTTTGAAACAAATTGACGGAAGCGGCAATAGTGTATGAAGACAAGGCCAAGAAGGCGACCAGTGGGCTGGCAAAAAGCTTCATATCAGGAAATAAGCTGAGCAAAAGAACTAGACGAACCGATAGAAAGAGTGTGAACTACGATGTCGCATTGAAACACAAGAAGTCTTTATAGCGCAATTCTCACATGTTGTTGAAGAGGCCTATGCAGCAAAAGCCATTAATGTAGAGCTTGCATACGAAATCCTAGAACTTGATCCTACCGATTGGAATCTTACTAGGCAATAGAATGTGAGACAACAGTGAGCTGGCTCTAGTCTCGTAACCTCCACTACTGTGCCTCCTCATTGCATGAGGCGTAGCAGCTCATGAGGTAGAGTCTTACATATCCACGAGTGGTAGAAGAGGAAGCAAACGGCCATCCCACGCTTCACTCCACACCTAATATATTTTGACTGTTTCTGGCGAATTGGCCGATGCGCATCTAGCATGCGTTCGTGGAAGGTCATGTTCGTGATAAGTGCTAGACTCTTTGGCAGCAGTTTCCAGCAGGTAAGAACGATACTGGATAAGGAAGTTACAAATGCAGCCAGTCTTCGGCTGCATTCCTTTGCGTTGCCCGTTCATCCGGGCGTTTAGCGATTTGGGAGCGGGGACCGAAGCAGGCCCAATGACTGCATCCTTGACTCTCAGGCATAGGGAGGCGAACTCTCCCCTATCAGCTCCTATAGTGGTTGGTCCAGACCTTTGCACTCTTCGGTGGTAAACACAATAGGAGAAAACGGCAACGCTGCAAGAACTGTGGGGAACAATAGATGCGTTAGCGATGTTCATGCAGAACGTCGGGTGCCTACGGCAGCCTCGAACATTTTGTATCAGTTGAAATCTCGAAAAAGGCCATGTTATTACGTACTACAGCCGCTCGTATTAGAAAGATGTAAGGTTGCCCAAGAAGAAGCCAAACATATTGAGGGCTTCAACCACATGACGTCAGCGGGGCAGATTGCAGAAGGGCCAACTACTGCGAGGAAGCACTCTGTTTCAGAACCTGATCTGATAGATCCAGCGCATGTATAGTCTTCGACTTGGTGAAAAAGGGACCAGTGCATATGTAGGCTTGCCCACTGTCCCGTTACCCACGAACCTGTTCAACTCGAAATCGCGCTTTCCACTGATGCACTCTGAATCCAGGAAGTAGTTCAGCTTCAGTGGCACATTATACATACTTATATGTACTTCTCATGCACGCATATTGCGACTTTAGTGTTCTCAGAAGTGTATATCAGAACTAAGAGCATTCACGATGTTGTCCAGGCAAGGGAGATATATACCTTAGCACGCACCTTCTATACTCTCCTTTCAGGGTTCTGTTGCCTGCCTTCTACGAAGCACATCAAGGACCAATGTAGAATTAATGAAAGCCAGAGATTGTGATTGAAATGGTGAAATTCAGAAAGATTAAACAGTTAGACTACTTCAATAACGATCCACTCTTTACTCGACAATAGTCACCGCAGTAGGTGTGACATCAAACTCCTGCTCAGGCGCAACAAACTGGTTGTAGATCGCCTCGTGAGAGCCAGTGAAGTTGTATCCAGTTCTGCAAGTCCATTCATTAGTCACATGTTCACCTTTTCTTGAGAGCAGCAAGAAGGTACAAAGAAGACTTACGTGTTCAACGGTTCGTAGGGAGCCTTCTCAAAGCTCAACAAGATCTGGTCTGGAGAGCCACTGGTGTCGCTAGTCCTCTCGCTGAACTTTGCAGAGACGCCGTTGTTGACGCCCTCCAAGATGCGGCAGGGTGCGTACCAGTTGCCCTTGCGGTACCAGCCGTTCTCATAGCCGGAGCAGTATGCCTTGACACCGAGAATCTCGCCCTCGATGCTCGGTACCGAGATGTTGAAGTCATAGTAGCAGCCACTGCGTGCGCAGCCGGCTGACCACCCCTCGACGTGCCACGTCCAGTTGGAGGGAATCTTCGGTTGCTCGGTTTGGGTGGTGGGGGCTGCGATGGCGCCGGCAGTGAATGCGAGGAGAGTTGTGAAGGAGACCATGTTGATGGATTTGGTGTTGTGGGTCGGCAGGTTGTTATATATGGGAGGTTAATGTGTTGTGGTAAGCTTCTGTTGGGTCAGAGTCTGGTTATGTATCAAACAACTCTTCGAGGGTCATCTGCCTCTTATACTAGAGTTCAACGCATCGTGCGGAATTTGTTTCCATGAACGACATGTCCAAGACCCGAGCGTACCGACTCCTATTGTTCGTCGGATATTTGGCCGCGTAAGGTGTCACTGGTGTATCCAAGCGTGCCACCGAAACGGCCCGCAGGCTGCCGATCTCAGTTGAGGTGCACCCTTGGGTGATCAACCTGCGCCGTTGAACCCTACCAAACGTCATCCCATATACTAGTAGTGGCGCAAATACGAGGCTGGTGCTTGGCCGGTAGGGCTTAACGTCGGAGTAATGAGTTGGTGTCTTATTTTTGGAGCTGGTGCCCATTGTACGAAGGAGCTAGTTCCCCGGACAAGACTCGGACCCTCTGCGCTTACGTCATTAATCGTACATCTACATCATGGCGCCTGCTAGAAACATCTTCATATCTTTTCGCACCGCGTTGTTCTGTCCGTCACTTGAACCACGAGCTGCATGTTGAGGCGAAACACGATGCGCCTTTTTTCTTCTCTCTCCAAGTCGTTTTAGTGCGGCATTCTATGGTCGACTAACTGACTAGGCAGGGTAGTACCTCACTGCGTCTACAGCTGGCAGCGGCTCGGAAGAAGGATGTATCCGGCCGGGGAGACCTTCAGGTTTTGATATGCTGAAGAAGTACACATATTCAAGCCCGTGGGCAGTCAGTGATTTACGTTGAGGCAGCCTTGATCAGACATGCACTCGGCATACGACTATAGTCCTGAGCAGATATACAATCTTGGTTGAGATTCTTCGAACTCTACGAACTGGAAGTGGAATGTGTAGGTCAAGCGGTTCGCTCCATCATCATGTTGGCGTTCCCTCTCCTTCGAATGCCTTGTTTGAATGCAAGACGCTACGTGCGAAAGTAGTTATCGTTCCTAAGTTCTACCCTTCTAGGAAATACTCCAAAGTTACAGGCCATGTTTTACATTGTTGAGAGGCCTTTGAAAAAATTACAAGTACCTCTAGGGCAACGTAAGCGTCTTCACTGTGAAGGTGAAGGACGAGAGAAGGACGCTAACCTGCCTGCGCACGGCCCGCTTGATTAGAGAGAGCAAACGAACTCTCTCACAAGTGTCAACAAAACACCACACGCCGCTGTCAAGACTAACTTGCACTCCCTCGATTCCCAGTATCCAGCGCGGCGAACCAACCCTCCCTCATGATGGCCGACCCAGGCATCACCGCCACGTTCTCCGATCTCCCGACTGAGATGAAGGCGACTATCTTTGGCTATCTTCGACAAAACGATCACAAAAAGTCGGCTTGCCTTGTGAGTCGCGGTTGGAGAGATATAATGGCGCCGATTCTCTGGGAACATCTTACACTGGAAATCGCAACCACCTTACCAGGAGAACTGGCTTGTCTGCTGAACCCAAATGACGGAGTCCTTGCCCATGTGCGTTCTATCGACATCCGCCCAGGACTGGACGACCCGGAAGAGTTCGAGCTGAACTCTGAGTTCGGAATCGCTTTTCGATTGATCTTTGGCGCCCTACAAAAAAATTGTCTTTCGACGCTCAGATTCTACATCGACATCAGCATGACCACATTGCTAAGTGTCCTTCAATCCCAGCAAGCGCTCGAAACACTTAGGCTTCAAGGCTTGACTTCGAACGGAAGCCTTTCTAACGACTTGTGTCTCGCCACGCATAGTTCGTGGGTCACGCCTACGTTGCGCAACATCAGGTACCTTCGAGTTACCGTTGGTGATGGGGAGCAAAACACGTACGAGCACAGCGCCTTTCTTGTCAAGAACACCCCAAAACTCAAGTACCTGAATTTAGATGGCTTCGTCGATCCTTTACCTGACTGGTATGGGAACGATGCACTTGGAGAACCAGGAGCAGCCACTCAGAGTCTACAGCTGGACCACCTTCAATTGTCTTGGCTGGATCTCGAGACTTACCCTGCGTCGCTTTTCACAGTTATTGACTTCTCTGTTCTTCGCGATCTCTTGGTCATGGAATGCGACAATGTCGGGGCCTTTCTTACTGCTCTCGTTCCAGGGGCTTCACAGGTACCAGCTTTGAAAAGGCTAGAGATGGTATCTTCGTTATTGCCTCCCTCGGACGCGAGTTTGCAAGCGATCGAGACTCTGGTGACATCCACTCCTTCACTACAAACCCTTTGGTTGGATGTTGGTAAAGGGCGTTTGATCGATGTAGCATGCCTGGCTGGACATGGAAATACGTTGAAGCGTCTTGGTCTAGCAGCTTCATCGAGAACGCAAGGTCCATACTACTCTGCCCTTGATCTTGATAAGCTACTGACACAGGCGCCAAAGCTTGTGGACTTAGCAGTCAGTCTTTGCCCGATCAACCTTGGTCACGTTCGGCATCTTGGTGCTAAGTTCAAGCTGTTCAAGCAAACCGGTAACGACTACGTTCTCAGTGAAACAGAATTCCTCCTAGTACGTACGCAATCTCCATACATAAGTCAATTGCTAATAAATGGACCAGATTCGTATTGCGAAACATCAAAACCTCCAGTCACTGCGGATTCTCACACTACCCAGCATCGATTATGGAATGATTCCAAACCCGAATATCGTGAAGGGAATTGACCTTCCGGATGAGCATGTCTATACCTCAAAAGTAATGATGCAGGCATTTGCTACAGAAGTCTTTCGTCTGCTCGCTAGAAATGGGTCCAACATCAGAGCTCTAGCCATATCGCCGCAAGTCAGGAGTTCTACTAAACGACCTGTCTCCGATGACAACGGACACCGTTGGCCCCGCTACTATTACAGATACGACGTAACTGGTGCCATGAGCGGTCAAGAGCACGTTGTTGCTGTCCCGACACCTCCGGCTGAGTTTCCAATCCCCGTCCCGACTTGAGACAGGCAGCTATGGAAGACGTCTTAGCTCCGACGAAAGAGAGCTGGGAGAGGGAGTGAGAAATCGTTCAAGACACCTAGGCCGTATCATTGTCTGAGGCCAGGTTCCGGTACTGTATAGAGATGTCAAGGCGGAGAGTTCGGTTTGAGTGCTGATAGAAGAGCTCACCAAGGCTGCGAGATTGGAGGTCATACCAGTATTGCTCGAGAAACAAGACTTCCCTATATATCAGTAGAACTGTAGCAGCCATAGTGCTTCAATACATCACAGTTCACCAACAACATAACCAAGCAAACATGTAAACCGAGACTTCATAATCTTCATTCATCATCATAGCAGGTATATGCCTTCCTGGCTTCAAGCCTTCCCCTACCACACACACCTTCTGAATAAACCTCCCAGGTGTTGCCAAGTTTTTGCCTCCATTTTGACATCAACCCTTCATATCTACAAATACAAAGACGGTCGCTAGATACGCCGCCACAAAAAGAAATCCAAGTCGTACCCAAGCCCATAGAGCTGTGGGAAAAAGAGACACAAAAGACACGCTCGCAGTGCTGAGAGAAGGAACATAAGACAGAACAAAGATGGCTAGAAGAGCTGCGCGAAGCCATCAAGGCAACGCCGCTTTGAAGTTTGGATTCACCGGTCCTCCCGCCCACTAAGCGGCAGGTTGAGCCCCAAACTCCGCGCCGCCACGGCCCCTTGGTGCACCTCCACGACCACGGTATCCGCCGCCAAAGCCGCGACCACGTCCACGACCGCGTCCACGACCTCGACCACCACGGAAGCCATCGACGCTGCCCTGGCCAAAGGTCTCCATGTTCTTCTGGCGCTCTTGGCTCCTGAACTCTTGGCCACGCGTGGCAGCCTCTTCCCTATCCTTGAGTTCGCTCGAAATGTTATCGAAGAAAGAGCTCTTGTCGTACATGGATCCACCAGGGATGACGACCTCTTCTTTTTCTGTGGTTGCGGTCTCGACAGCTGGAACAGCTGGAGCATCACCCATTGGCGAGCCAGAGGCGATGGCTTCCTTAATCAAGTCCTGCTTGTTGAACTTTGCGTTTGCGGATTCAAAATCGAAATCGGTTGTGGGCACCTCCATCTTGGGGTGTTGCGGATGAGCGCCACCCCGTCCTCCTCTTCCGCCTCGACCGCGGAACTCGCCTGTTCCTCGCTGACGGGGCTGGTGCTGACGGCTCTGTTGATCGCGCATGCCCTGTACCTGTTGTGCCAGGTTGTTCATGGGATCTGAGACAGGAGGTTGACTTGGTGGTTGACCTTGCACTTGGCCCTTGTTCTGGAGGTTGAGCTTGGCCATAGCCTCGGCGACAGCGGCAGTTGCTAATTGAGTAGCATTCTGCTGCTGAGCAGCACTGGGCATTTGTACGGGAGCGGCAGCACCTTCTTGGGCATGAGGCGCCGTCTTTGCTGCTCTCGGGCTTGGAATCGGAACAGCGGGGATGATTCGTCCACCCTTGGGTCCGCTAGGCTTACCCTTGGACGGCGGTTGAGTGGTTTGAGGATGGGGTGGTGCCAACGCAGCCGAAACATCGGGCTTTGAGTCGACTGGTGGTGGAGGAGCCTGCTTACCAGCAGCAGCCGGCGTTGGCGTTGAGCCAGATGCCTTCGCGCCGTTCTTTTGTTGTGGTTTGGCTGATGCACCATCTGCCTCGGCGACCTTTGGTTGCTGTGGCTGACCTGGCTTCTCATCCTTGCCTGCTTGGGGACCTGATGGGCCCCGTTGACCTTGTGGGGGTTGGTTTTGGTTCAAGCCGGGAGGGCCAATGGGCATGTTAGGCGAGAACGGACCAGGAGGCTGGTGGAAGCCTTGGCCTGGAGGGAACCAGCCTGGAGGCGCACCAAATGGAGGCGGTGGCATGCCAAATGCGCCTGGTGGGCCTCCAGGACCTGGGAAAGGCCCTGGACCGCCAGGGAAACCACCTGGAGGACCGAATCGGTTGCCATATGCACCACCAGGGCCGCCAGGTCCACCGAAGGGAGGGTATCCACCAGGTGGGAATTGACCTGGTTGAGGAAAATTCGGCGGCGGTTGTTGGCGACCGGCAATGTCTTGCGGACTGCCTTCTTGCCGCGACTGGGGTTGTTGTACCTGTGGCGCATGCGTCGCGTCAGCTTTGCTTCCAACAAAATGTGATAGGAACAGATTGTAGGTAAAGATCTCAGAAGGAAGGCAACGGAAAATATCCACACGGTTTTGCGCTCTCGGTGGTTTAAATGATTTACATCCGAAAATTTTACATCATCGAAAAAGAAAAAGAAGGGT
>Ga0265797_10003165_pt1 | contig 26713 bp, 17 predicted proteins | sample P2T30metagenome_FD_192433 | JGI IMG/M metagenome (GOLD analysis project Ga0265797, IMG submission 192433) | Plant litter microbial communities from East Loma Ridge, Irvine, California - P2 T30 | ecosystem: Environmental > Terrestrial > Plant litter > Unclassified | place: USA: California... | reverse complement strand
TCGGCGGACTGCCTCTGTCGTTCGGGCGCTGCCGTGCAGAACCTGTCCCATAATGCGTCCTTCCAAGCTTGCGCCGATGATGCACCATCAAAGTCCGGGATCAAACACCTAGAGCCAGCACGATGGCGCGGATATAGTAGTTGCCGCTAACTGTCATCCATTCAATCGGCTCGAGCACGCAGTTCATGCGACAATAGCTATGCTCGACGGTCGCGACCATCAGGTCCTGCACATCCTTGGTAGTGATGTAACCAGTGGTTGCCACATGCTCCTTTGCTTTGCGATCACAGCAGTCGGGCGCGAAGGCGACGCGCACCTTCTTCTTGCCAGCTACTGCCGGTAGCCAGAGGGCCCTGATTCGTCAGCCAACGCCACGTGAAGACCTAACTGATGCTGTACTGGCGGGCGACGAGTGATACGCTCATCCCCTGGAAATGTGTCCCCTTGACGATCCGGACGTTCTCTTCCGGTGTCCACTGCCTCGGGCGATGAGCACCCAAAAGGCCCCCGCCGTCGTTGTAACGCCTAGCCCAAGCTGCCCTTTGACCCGCTGCTAATCCCGGTTTAATCTGCCAGCATAACGGCACATGGGTAAGCCGTTGCAGATGGACCTGCGGTCGCGAGCGCAGATCGTGATTAACGGGGAATGCGTTGCCGGGGTGCGGCGCGATGGTTTTGGGGCGGCGGTGGCGACAGGGAAGGCGCGAGCAACAGCGAGAGCTTCGCGACGATCATTTGCGGCGTGCGGCCTTTCGGTTCAGTCCGGTTAGCACGAGGGCCGCCCCCGCAGTCAGGTGGCCGCACCACGCCACCGCGCCATAGGCACTGCCGAGGCATGTCATGTCCAGCGCGAGAGCGGAGAGCAGGGCGATCGTGCCTGCGATGCGAAGCCGCCGCGCGGATCGGGCGGTCAGTATGTGGCCGAAGACGTCCTTCCGGTGTCGCGCCATGGCCGCGCAGAGACAGGCGAACCCCAGAATCGTGACGATGATTGCCAAAGCGTGGATCATGCCGCCGCCATTTCCCGCGTCTCGCGCGTGCGGCGGCGGGGTTTGGAGGTGACCGTTGCCGCCTTGCGCGCCGCCTGGCCGAAACCGAGTGCGAGCAGCAGCATCGCCATGTCGAAGGCGAGGAACAGCCAGTCGCCGGTCATCAGGCCGCTCAACAGGTCGCGTGGTACGGTGAGGGCGTTCACCACCGGCACGGCGGCGAACAGCGCGGAGGTCAGGGCGAGGCTTTCGACCCAGGCACGGCGATAGGGCCGTGCGATCGCCCAGAGCAGCACGGCGCCCCATGTCAGGAACAGGCTGTGGATCTCCCATTCGGCGCGTTCCGTCATGCCGGTCGGCAGCAGCCGGTTGGCGAGGAAATAGGTGGCGATGCCGGCCGGCAGACCCGCGATGGCGGCGATGTTCAGCCGTTCCACGAGGCGGAAGCCGAAATGCGGGCGCATCGGATCGGGCAGTTTCGCGCGGCGCTTCACCGTCCAGAGGACCAGACCGCTGCCGACCATGATCGTCCCGCCGATACCCGACAGGAAGTAGAGCCAGCGCAGGCCCCAACCGGCATAGCGCCCGGCGTGAAGCCCGACCATGACGCTCTGCGTGGCCATGGCGCCCCCCTGTGACGCGCTACTGCCGATCACACGGCCCGTCACGCCCGCGAAGACGAGGCTTTCGCCGCGTGCGCCGATGGCGCTATTCGCCGCTTGCCGGAGGGTGATGGTCGCGCTGCGGTCGCCGGGATTGGCGATCTGGACCGATCCGATCGCGGCACCGCCCCAGCGCTGCGCGGCGACCGCCATCAGCGGGCCGACCGGAGCGAGCGGCGCGGCGACGCCGGTGTGTGCGACCTCGGCATTGTCCGGAAAGACGTCCGCGAAGAAGGTCTCGGGCGAGGCGTAATTGGCCGTGATGCCCCAGGGCATATACAGGGTCGCAAGCGTGACCAGTCCGGTATAGGTAATCATCAGATAGAAGGGCAGCGCGAACACCGCGGTGACATTATGCGCGTCGAGCCAGCTGCGCTGCCCCTTGCCGAAGCGCAGCATGAAGAAATCGGCGAAGATCTTCTTGTGCGTGATGATGCCGGACAGGATCGCGACGAGCATGAACATCGCGGCGATCCCGACCAGATAGCGCGCCCACAGCACCGGCATGTAATGCAGGTCGAAATGGAAGCGGTAGAGGAAGAAGCCGCCGCGCGTCTCGCGCACCGCGACGACGCGCCCGTCGCCGTCGAGCGTGGCACTGGTGTCGCCGCGCCTGCGCCGTGCGTGCGGTTCGCCGTCCACGATGCGGGGTTGCCAGAAGACCTCCGTCGCCGGGTTGCGCGCGGAGGGCGGGGTGATGAACCAGCTTTCCGCGTCCGGCTGGGTCGATTGCAACCAGCGGATCGCGGCCTGCGTCGCGGGGGCCGGGGGGGCGGTGGCGACCAGCTCCGGCCGCATCCAGCGGCTGATCTCCTCCTGGAAATAGGCGGCGGTGCCGGTCACGAACATCGCGAACAGCAGCCAGCCGAACAACAACCCCGTCCAGGTATGGAGCGCCGCCATCGACTGGCGAAAACCGTCCTTCACAGCCGTCCTCCCGTCAGAATGGACCAGTAGAGACCACCGCCCAGCAGCAGCGCGACCGCCTCCAGCCACAGCCAGACGCGCAGCACCGACCGGGCGGAGAAGATCGCGACGATGATCCCGGCATAGATGGCGAACGACGCCAGCGTGGCGGCGATGCTGGCTTCCGCCGGGCGCAACGGCAGGATGCGCGCGAGACAGGCGACCGCGAGCGACGTGACGCCATAGCCGCCGACGATCGCGCCCAGCACGCGCAGGGGCAGGTTGATCCGGGCGGCGAAGCCCTGCGGTGAGGCGATCCGTTTGCGTGCCATGTCAGAAGTGCCGCTGGAGCGAGAGCCGGAAGGTTCGCGGTTCACCCGGGGTCGTGCGGGTCAACGAGGCCGTCGGGAAATAGCGCGTGTCGAAGATGTTGCGGACATTGGCCTGTGCCGACCAGTCGCCGAAGCGGTAGAAGAGCGCACCGTCGACCAGTGCATAGCCATCAAGGTAGAAAGGCTGCGTCGCCCCCGGGACCGCCGATGCCGTACTGGCGGCGCGATTGCCTTCATGATGCAGCCCCGCGCCTGCGCCGAGATTGGCGAGCGGCCCGTCCTGAATGGTGTAGCGCGCCCAGAGATCGACGATGTGGCGGGGGACGCTGCCCAGCCGTGATCCGACGCGCAGCCGGTTGTCGGCGGTCACCTTCGCGTCGAGATAGGTGTAGGCAGCGGTCAGTTCGATGCCGCCTGCCGGCCGCCATGCGCCCTCCGCCTCGATGCCGCGCGTGCGCTGTTCGCCGGTCAGGACATAGACATTGGGCAGCACCGCATCGGCGGTGGCGACATTGGCGCGGGTCAGCGAGAAGAGGGTGAGCATCCCGGTCAGCCGGCCATCGCCACGCGCAACCTTCAAACCGCCTTCGTAATTGACGCCCCGTTCCGGCGGCAGCACGCGTTGCTGGGCATCGCGGTAGCTGAATTGCGGGGTGAAGGACTTGGAATAGTTCACATAGAGCGACGACCAGGCGTTCAGCGCCAGCGTCGCCCCGGCGCGCGGGCTGAATGCCGTCGCGCTGGTCTTCGGGCTGCGCACGCCGCCGCTCAGATTGATCGCCGACGCATCGTCCCAGCGGCCGCCCACCGTCACCGCCAGCGCGTCGCCCAGCTTGATATGATCCTGGACGTAGAAACCCAGTTGCTTGGTCCGGCTGCCCGCGCTGGACGAGGGGACCGCCGGATTATGGCTGATGACTGTACCGTAGACGGGCGCGTACAGATCGAGATAATAAGGCCGGCTGGTGTCGTAGAGATTGACGTTGTCGGCCTTCCGCCGGCCATAATCGACGCCCGCCAGGACATAATGGTTCAACGGCCCGGTATCGAAACGCGCGCTGGCATTGGTATCGACCCGGAAATAGACCCCGTTTTCCTCATAGGGGCCGTAAAAGGCCCGGCTGATCCGGCGATAGGCGGGGATTTCCGGGGTCGTCGCGGTGGCGGGGATCGCCCGAGTGTTGATCCCGGTGACGAACAGCCAGTTATCCCAGCTATTGTGGAAATCCTGATAGCGTAGCGACTGATGGAGCGCGATCGCGTCCCCGATCCTGTGATCGAAGACATAACCGACATTCCAGTAATCATTCTTCTGCACGGCGGGATAGGCGGTGTCGTTGATCGACAGGTCGATCGGCAGCGGCCCGTTGGGGTTGGGCAAGGCGGTGCCATAGGCCGTGGTCGGCGACCAGGGCCGGATATCGTCCTTCTGATAGCGGCCCAGCAACGTTAGCGTCGTGCGTGGGGCGATCTTCCAGCTCAGCGAGGGCGCGAGGAAGATCCGCTTCTGGCCCGAGGACTGCACGAAGAAATCCTGATCGCGGTAGATTCCGGCCAGCCGTGCCGTGAGGGTGCCATCGCGTGTCAGCGCGCCGTTCGCGTCGGCGCGCAGTTCGATCAGATCAAAGGATCCGGTGCTGACCCCAAGATCGAGGAACGCTTCCTCCTGCGGGCGCTTGCTGACGAGGTTGACGATGCCCGACAATGGCCCCTGTCCGAACAGGCCGGAGGCTGGCCCCTTGACCACCTCGATCCGTTCCAGCCCGGTCATTTCCGACGTGCCATAGCCGGTATCGTCGAGCAGGCCGTCCAGATAGGTTGCGCCCGACGAGGCGTTGAACCCGCGAATGTTGAAGCCGTCGAAGAAGCCATAGGTGTTGTTGCGCGAGACGCCCGCCACACCGGCCAACGCATCGCCGAGCCGGATCACCCCGCGGTCGCGCAGCCGCTGTTCCGACACGATCGAGATGGCCTGCGAACTTTCGAGCGGCGGAATCTCCGCCTTCGACGCCATCGCCTGTGCGATCGTCTGCCGTCCGGTCACAACGATCTCGCTGCGCCGGTCTGTGTCGCTACGGTCTTCGTCTGTCACCAGCGTCGGCTGCGCAAGCGCGGTTGCCGACAGGCCAGTAGGCAACGCGCACAGCAACGCACTCATCATTCGCACCGAAAATTTCGTCAACGTCGTTCCCCCCACCAGCGATGCGGGGCGTATAAACAGAGATGAGATTGACTCGCAATAGCGTTTATCGTAGCCGGCGGCCTCCGTTTCCGGGGGGTATGAAATAATGCAGAAAATCGTTCGATCGCTCTTGTCCGCATCGATGCTGGCCGGTCTGTCCCCGTGTCCGACGGCCCATGCAGAGGTGACGGTGCCGGCGTCGTCCGACCATCCGGACGCGGCGTCGGGCGAGAAATCCGACATCATCGTCACCGGGCTGAAGTCCGATGCCGGCCAGAGCCGGATCATGGAGGGCGGCGCGCTCGGGCCGAAGATCCTGCTCGATACGCCCTATTCGATCGCGGTCGTCGACAAGGAGGACATTGCGCGGCGACAGGCGAACAGCATCGCGCAGATCTTCGTGAACGATCCCTCGGTCTCATCCTCCGCGCCGGCCGGCACCACCAACTGGTGGGGGACGCAGATCCGCGGGCTGGGCGTGCGGAATTATTATATCGATGATGTACCGCTGCTGCTGTACTGGGGCGGCGATTTCCCGCTGGAATCGATCGAGAGCGTGACGGCGCTGAAGGGCCTCACCGGGTTCATGTACGGCTTCGGCGCGCCGGGCGGGGTCATCAGTTACCGCACCAAGCGGCCGACCGCAGCGCCGCTGCTGACCACCGAGATCGGCTATCGCACCAACAGCGTCTTCTATGCGCGGGTCGATGCGGGCGGTCCGCTCAGCAAGGACGGAACGCTTGGCTATCGCGTCAATCTGGCTGGCGAAAAGGGCACGGCCTATAACCGGGCCGGGGTCAATCGGCTGGTCGGGTCGCTCGCGCTGGAATATGCCTTCAGCCCCACGCTGCACTGGTACGCGACCGCGACCTATGAGGATAGCGACCTGCGGCATGAGCCGTTCCAGATCTACTGGAGCGACTATGCCGGCACCGTCCTGCCGAAGGTCAGCTATGAATATGGCCGGCTGAACATCGACAACAGCTTCTACAAGGCACGGACGCTGTCGACCGCGACCGGGCTGGACTGGTCCTTTGCCGATGGCTGGTCCGCAAAGCTGACCTATGGATATACCAGCAAGCTGCACCGTTCGAACAAGATGTTCGTCTACATGCTGAACCGGGCAGGCGACTATAGGGGGAATGCCTATAATTTCGCGGAGCTGGACAGGAATCACTTCGCCCAGGCGATGATCCGGGGCGCGTTCACCACCGGTCCGCTCCGCCACGAGATCGTCGCCGGGACAGCCTATCAGAGCAGTCCCAGCGCATTCGGGCTGAACGATTATCATTGGGGCAATGATTTCAACGGCAATCTCTATCGCGACCAGCCGTTCCGCGTGACGCGCGCGATCCGGTTCGGCACGGACGGGTCACCGTCGCGGGATCAGCAAAAGGCCCTGTTCCTGAGCGATACGCTCTATCTGGGCGACCATGTGCAGGCGATGCTTGGCGCGCGCTACACACGGTACCGGCTGTTCGATCTGGACAGCGATGCGACGACGGATTCAGGCTATCGCACCTCGGCCGTGACGCCGACGGTCGCGCTGATCTACAAGCCCGCGCCGTTCGTCTCGATTTATGGCAGCTATGTCGAGGCGATGGAGCCGGGCAGCCGGGTCGGCGGCGAATATGCCAATGTCGGCGAGGTGCTGAAGGCGACGATCAGCCGGCAATATGAGGTCGGGGCGAAATATGAACATCATGCGCTGAGCCTGACCACCGCCGCCTTCCGCATCGAACGGGCGAACACCATCGACAGCATCGTCGGGGACGCACGCCGGCTGACACAGGACGGGCTGACGCTGTACAAGGGCGTCGAGGCGATCACCGGATACCGCGTGACGCCGGACCTGAAACTGGGGCTGGGCGCGGTCTATCTCGATCCGACGATCCGCGATGTCTCGGCCGACAACGAAATTCTGCGCGGCAATCGTCCCGAAGGCGCGTCGAAATGGCAGATCGTCGGCAATGGCGAATATCATGTCGCCGCGATTCCGGGGTTCAGCCTGCACGGCAATGTCCGCTACATCGGCAAGGCCCCGACCGACGACAGGAACCTGCTCTATATCCCGGCCCGGACGCTGGCCAATGCCGGTTTCCAGTATGAAACCGGGATCGGCGGCCGAAAGGTGACCTTCATCGGCAATGTGAACAATGTGCTGAACGCGAAATACTGGACGCAGACCAATGTCGGCGAGGGGATCAACGGGTCGTTGAGTGCTCGCGTCGCGTGGTGAGGATGGCAGGCGAATGCGATGTTCGCGTGCCAGCCGCGGACACGGGATTGAAGTCGCGAGCGATCCGGAAACCGTGGTCGCGCGCTACTGAAAGGGCATCGAGCAGAGGCATGAATGTTGCGGCGAAGCTCTTCCTCGCGCCTTATGACCATGATGGCGAGGTCGCCGCATAGGGGCTGACGACGGACCCAGCCGTCGGCTCGTCGATGTCAAGCCCGGTGGAGAGGAAAAGAAGCCCGCTTATCGCCGTATATTCGGTGGTGCCAATGGTGTCCCTATTCATGGCAAGGGCGAAGTGGCGAAGCTGCGGCTTTGGGGGATGTCGATCAGCCGGTGGTAAGGGTGACCGTGGCAGCGAGGCCGAATGGGGTCGCATCGCCGCCGGTATCGAACAGCAGTTGCAGGATGTGATCGCGTGTGCCCGCGGGCAAGGGGATGATGACGCGGATGGCGGCCGGGTCGGTCTTGTGATGGACGAGGTTTCCGTCGAGCCATACCTGCACGGCACCGGCGAGCACGGCGAAGATGATCTGGCCGCCGCTGGCCGCTACCGCGCGGCGTGGCGTGAAGGTGGTGCGGAACAGGATGTAGCGGGCATCGACTTTACCCGATTGGGTCGATCCGGGCTTGAGCCATGCCCAACTGTTCATATCGCCCTCGGCAACGGGCCGATCGAGATCCGGGCGCGTGGCGGAGGGTGGTGCCTGTCGCCATTCGGTCAGGCTCTGGCGTCCCTCGCGCAGGGCGACCGCCGGTTGGGTTCGCGGTATGACGGCGAGCGTGCGGCGTGCGGGGGCGAGGTCGCTGGTTTTTGCGGTGATGACGAGCGTCTGCCCCCCCCTGGACTGTACCAGCAACTGCGCCAGACCGTTGAACAGCCGGCGGGTGGCGGTGCGTCCGGCGTCAGCCGGCAGATCGCTTTCATGGGTGTTGGGATCGCCATTGCCGACGCCGAGAATCGTACCGCCCATGATCGCGAAGCGAACCGCCTGCTGTGCGATCGGCACCGCACGACCGCGATCGTCGATCGCCTCCACGGTGATCGGCACGGTGTCGCGTCCGTCGCCGGCCAGACTGTCGCGATCGGGGGTCAGCCGCAGGGCGACGGCGGCTCCGGCAGTCTCGACTTGGCGATGCGCCACGGGCCGATCGTCACGATAGGCGATCGCCTCCAGCCGGCCCGGTGCATAGGGCAGGGAGATCGACGCCATCGCAAAACGATCGACCGGTCGATCGGCGATGGTGCGGCCGTTCAGGCGCAGCACGACACGGTCGGCATTGGTGATGACGAGAATCTGGACCGGCTGGCCTTCGAGGCCCGGCCATGTCCAGTGTGGAGACAGTTCGAGGACGGGCACCGCGCTCCACTGCGCGCGGCGAATGTGGAAGGCGCTTTTCGCGAAACCGCATTGGTCCATCGCGCCGAACGAAGCGCCGACGCTCGGCCATTCGAACGGCGTCGGTTCGCCACGATAATCGAAGCCGGTCCAGAGGAAGCCGCCCGCCATGAAGGGCCGGGTCGCGATCGACTGCCATGCCGCGCGGTGGCTCAGCCCCCAGCCGGCATGTTCGCTGTCATCGTCGGCGAGGACATGCGCGGCCCGATCGGTCAGGCGGACCCCGCGGGTCATGTAGGCCGAAGTGTCTTCCGTGCTGAGCAGCGGGCGATCGGAATGGGCCTTGTGGTAGGGGTCGTAATAGGCGGTGCCGTAGTTGAAGCCGACGACGTCGAGTTCATCGGCGATGTTGGGATGCGCGAACATCGCGCCGTTGAGGGCGGCGGTGATCGGGCGGCTGTCGTCCAGCGCGCGCACCACCGCCTTCATCCGCCGGATCATGGCGACGCCGACGGCGCTGGATTGCAGCGACTCCTCGTTGCACAGCGACCACAGGATGACGGAAGGATGATTGCGGTCGCGACGGATCAGCCAGCCGAGCCGATCGAGCGTGTCTTCTGCCGCGCTCAGTTCGCGATGTTCGTCCATGACCATGATGCCGAGCCGGTCGGCAGCGTCCAGCAGTTCGGCGGCGGGGGGATTATGCGCGCAGCGGATCGCGTTGGCGCCCATCGCCTTCAGGCGGCGTAACCGGTAATCCCATAGGCTGTCGGGTACGGCGACGCCGACCCCGGCATGATCCTGATGCGCACAGACCCCCTTGATCTTCAGGCGCGCGCCATTGAGGAAGAAGCCCTGCGCGGCATCGAACCGCAAGGTGCGGAAGCCGATCATCGTATCCACCGAATCCACGACCTTGCCGCTGCGGATCAGGCGCGTTTCGACGCGGTAGCGCGCCGGCATATCAGGCGACCAGAGGCGCGGTGATGGGACCAATATCGACAGATGGGCGATCGACCTGTCGTTCGCGGCGATCCCGATCTCCGTCTGTGCGCGTGCGACCGGGCGATCGTCGGGATCGAACAGGGTGATGGCGATCATGGCGTCCGCATTTTCGGCGAGGCGGTTGGCGAGCGTCACGGCGACCGGTACGTGCCACTGATCCCCGATCTTTCGCGGATCGGCGTGAACGCCATCGGTGGCGATGTGGACGGCCGCGCGCTTCAGCAGCCATGCATGACGGTACAGGCCGGCCCCTTCATACCACCAGCCTTCGGTTGCATCCGCATCGACGCGGATCGCAATCGTGTTGAGATCCTCTCCGAACATGGCGAACGGTCCGAAGTCGATCGTGAAGCCCGTGAAGCCGCTGAAATTGCGATGGGCAAGCGTGCCGTTGATCCAGACCGTCGCATGGGTGGCGATGCCGTCGAACTGGAGTTGGAGATCGAGATCGCGATCGGATGGATCAAGCGCGAAGGTGCGGCGATACCAGCCGATGCCGCGGCGGCGAAATCCCTGGTCGATATTCTGCGTGCGATCAAAGGGCTGGCCCAGCGCCCAATCGTGCGGGATGGTGACGCGTGCCCAATCGCTATCGTCGAAGTCGCTGGCGGCGGCCCCGGTCGCGTTGCCCGCCTTGCCATTGGCATAGGCCGCTTCATGGTCGAGGATCGGAGGGAAAGGGATGTCGCCTTCATGGAAGCACCAGCCCTCATCCAGCGACAGGCGGAGGCGGGCGGGGTCGGCAAGCGGGGTGGCTGCTGCCGATGCCGATGGCACGATCCCCCCGACGCCGAGGCTGCCGAGCGCGGCGGAACCGGCGATGATGTCCCGACGCGACGGGCCGGTCATCGGCGGATCGGGACGGCGAGGATCGCCACCGGCAGGGTCCGGACGGAAAAACCGGAACGTCGCGGGCGGGATCCTCGTCACCGGGTCAGCAATGCTGGCAGGTCGGATCGAGCAGGTCCGCGAGCAGCGCGCCGGTCGGATCCCATTCGCCGATTGCGGGATGGATCAGCAGGGCCTTGCGCGCAGTGGCGCGTTCGCCGGTCAGCGCGGCATCGATCGCCGCGCGTTCATAGGCCTTGATGCCATGAACCAGACCGATGGCGGGATCGGGCAGCGGCGCGATCGGCAGCGGTACGATGCTGTCGCGTTCGATCCGCGAAGAGGTTTCCACGATGTCGCGTTCGGGCAAGCCGGGAATTCCGCCGATGTTGCGCGTGTTGACGACGATCGTCGCGGGGGCCGCGCCGGTCAGCGCACTCATGACGTCGATCGCGATCCGGTGATAGCCGCTGGCGACGCGGAACGGATCGATATCGAAGGTGGCGTCGGGATGGAAGGCGGACCCCCCTTCGGCTTCGAGTTTCATGTAGGAACCCGAGCGACGGTTGAGATAGGCGGCATAGGCACTGATCGCCCCCGGCCCGTCATCCGCGCCGAGGCGGTCGCGCAGCGTGGCGATCAACTGGACGTTGAGCGCCTCGACCTCCGTGCCGCGGCTCGATCCGTGCTTGCTCTGGTTGGCCAAGGCGCGGCGGCGTTCATAGTAGAAGAACAGATATTCGGTGGGGATCAGCCGCAGCGCGCGGATCATCGCCTTGTCGAAGACCGGCGCGGAATAAAGTTTGTCGAGGATCGCGTCGTCGCCGAGCACGCGGTCGAAGACATCCTCGCCATGCAGGCGGATGCCGCGGACCCAGCCGAGATGGTTCAGCCCGACATAGTCGCATTCGACATCGGCCAGCGTCGCGCCCAGCGCATGGGCGATATTGTGGAATAGTTCTGTCGGCGTGTCGCAGATGCCGACGATCTTCGCCTTGCTGTGGTCGGCGATCGCCTGCGTGATGAGGCCGGCGGGATTGGTGAAGTTGACGATCCAGGCGTCGGGGCTGAGCCGTTCGACCAGCCGCGCCTGTTCGATCGCGATCGGCACGGTGCGCATCGCCATCGCCGCGCCGGCGGGACCGGTCGTTTCCTGTCCCGGATAGCCATGGCCGATCGCGGTGCGCTCGTCCTTAGCGCGGCCGGCAATGCCGCCGACGCGGATGCTGTTCATGACGAACGACGCGCCGTCGACCGCGTCCTCGATCGAGGTTGCCTCGCGCACGATCAGGCTGCCGCCTTCCTGCCGGACGATCGCGCGACCGAGCGCGGCCATGATGGCGAGCCGGTCGCTGTCGGGATCCCACAGGACCAGTTCGCGCGCGCCGAGTGCTTCGGCAGCGTCGTTGACGCCGAAGGTGACGAGGGGGGTGCGGACGCCGCCGCCGCCGATCAACGTCAGCTTGCGGTCAGTAAGTCTTGTCATGAATGCTCCGAAGTTCGTGACGATCGGGAATGGCGGCGAGCGCGCCCGGCTTGCGCGTCGATAGCGCGCCCGTGATACAGCCGCGTTGCAGCCGGGCGGCAGCGTCGCCCCCGTCGAGCAGCGCATCGATGAAGCCGGCGTCGAACGCATCGCCCGCGCCGGTCGCGTCGACCGCGACGACGGCGGGGGGGGCGACGCGGACCAGCGCGCCGTCCTCGATCGCGGCGGCCCCGCGCGCGCCGAGCTTCAGCATCGGATGGCGGAGCGGGAGCGCGGCAGCATGAGCGAAGAAGACGGCCGGATCCGGACTACCGCAGAGCAGTTCGGCCTCCTTCTCGTTCGGCATCAGATGGTCGATCGCGACGAGCGTCGGCCGGTTGGCGGGATCGGCCAGCCAGACGGGTTGATAGCCCATGTCGAGCGACGTGGTGATCCCGGCCGCTGCTAGCACCGGCAGCACGGTGTCGGCGACGTCGCGCGGCAGCGGCATGGCGAAATGGACGTGGCGCGCCTGCGTCATGACCGCAAGCCCCGCGCCCGCCGCGAGCGCGCCGACCTGCCGGTTGACGCCGATATGGGTGAAGAAGGAGCGGTCCTCGGCGGTGGAGACGCTGATCGTGGTGCCGGTCGCGCCGTCGCCGACGATCAGCCCGTCGGCCGCGACGCCGTAGTGCGCCAGCCCGGTGGCGAACCAGTCGCGATCGTCGGCGCCGACCAGCCCGACCAGCGCCACCGCGCGGCCAAGTTTCGCCAGCCCGCAGGCGGTAGCTGCCGCGCCGCCGCCCATGGCGCGGACATAGGCGTCGGTGACGACTTCCTCACCTGGCTGCGGCCATGCCGGAAAGCCGCTGAAGACATGGTCGACATAGATTTCGCCGACGACGGCGACGTCGAACCGGGGGGGGGATGCGTGGGTCATGCGAAGGGCCAGCGCGCTTCGCGGCGGGCGAGCAGGAGGAAGACGCAGGCGCCCAGCAGCATCATGCCGAACGCGGCGGCGATGTGGATCGGCCGGCTGGTGGCGACGATGAACAGCCAGCCGACCAGCGTCACGACGATCGGCAACGGATAGAGCGGCATCCGGAAGACCTTGTCGGCATCGGCCCGCTTCTGCCGGCGCAGTGCCACGACAGCGAAGCATTGCGCCGTATATTGGAAGATGATCTGCACCACGATCAGCACGGCGATCAGGTTTTCGAGCGAGACGACCGAGGCGATGGCGGATGCGATGCCCATGAACAGGAGCGAGATTGCGGGGAAGCCGCCTTTCGGATGCAATCGGGCGAAGGGGGCGAAGAATTCCCCTTCCGCCGCGGCGGCATAGGGGACGCGCGAATAGCCGAGCAGCATGACCAGCGCGGATCCCCAACTGGCGATCAGGATGAGGACCGCGACGATGACGCCACCGACCGGGCCGTAGATCATCGTCATGAAATCCGCGACGACGGCCTGGCTCTTCATCGCCTGTCGCCACGGCAGGACGCCGAGGATGGCGAGGTTCAGCCCGACATAGAGCAGCGCGACCAGCGGGATCGAAATCAGGATGGCGCGCGGGATGATGCGGCGGGGTTCGTGGACTTCGCCGCCCAGCATGCAGACATTATTGTAGCCGCCATAGTCATAGACCCCAATCAACGTCGCCGCGCCCAGGCCCATCCAGAAACCGTGCGACAAAGTGAAGGCACTGGCGGGGAAATCGAAGGCGCGGGCGGCGCTGAATGTCGGCACGCCGCTCAGGATGATCCACAGGCAGGCGCCGATCACGATGACGCTGATCGCGACCGAAAGCCGCTGGACCGACCCGACATCGCGGTAGAGCAGCGCGGTGTTCAGCAGGCACAGTCCGACCGCGAGCGCGGCGAGGCTCCATCCGCTCAGGGACGGCCACAGGAAGGTCGCATAATGCGCGAAGCCGACCGTTCCCGATGCGATCGACATCGGGCCGATCAGCAGGGTCTGCCACAGATAGAGGAAGCCGAAGAGGCGACCGAGCTTTGCCGATCCGAACGCTTCGCGCAGATAGTGGAAGGGGCCGCCGGAGCGCGGCAGCGTGGCCCCGAGTTCGGCCCAGACGAAGCCATCGCACAGGCAGAGCAGCGCGCCGAGTAGCCAGCCGAGCAGCGCCTGCGGTCCGCCCATGGCGGCGAGCGCCAGCGGAATGGTGATGAAAGGGCCGATCCCGATCATGTTGAGGAGGTTGGCCGAAAGCGCGCCGGACAGGCCGATGCGACGGACCGGGCCGACCGCGGGCGCGATCAGGGGCGGCATGGCGGCGGTCATTGCGACACTGTCCGATCGTCCGCCATGCCGCTGCCCCCGTTCGCCCTTACTCGCCTTGATAAACGGAGATTGCCGTATGTTTGTCAATATGAAAATTTCATTCCATAAACGGATATTGTAATTGGATCACCCGCTCGTATGATCCCCGGCCACAGGAGAGCGGAATGACGGATATGCCGGGTTCGGCACCCGCGACAGCGGACGAACTGCGCGAGGCGATTCTCGCGCGCTATGATGGCTTCAGCAAGCGATTGCAGTTGGTTGCGCGCTATGTGCTCGACCATCCCGACGACATGGCGCTGCAGACATTGACGGTGATCGCGGAACGATCGGGCACGCAGCCGTCGGCGATCGTGCGCTTCGCCAAGTCGCTCGGATATACGGGCGCGGGGCCGATGCAGCGGCTGCTGCGCGCGACCCTGCTCGCGAACAATACGTCGCTGGGCTATGGCGAGCGCGTGCATCAGTTCGCCGCGACGGTGGACCATTCGGTATCGGCGCGCGGTGTCGGCGCGCTGATCGACGAGTTTACCGAAGGCGATATTCTGGCGCTCCAGAATACGCGTGCGACGATCGGGCAGGACGAGTTGGCGGACGCCGTGGCGCTGATCCGCAAGGCGCAGATCGTGCATATCGTCGGGATGCGCCGGGCCTTTCCGGTGGCGGTCTATCTTGCCTACGCGATCCCGCAGGCGGGCAAGCCGACAGTGCTGATCGACGGGATCGGGGGGCTGACCAAGCAGCAATTCCGCGCATTTTCCGCCAAGGATCTGGTCGTCGCGATCAGCTATCATTCCTATGCGGCCGAGACGATCGACGCGGTGGAGGCGGCGGCCGGGGCGGGGGCGAAGATCCTGGCGATCTCCGACAGCCTGGCCAGCCCGATCGCGAAGCTGGCGACGCAGACGCTGGTCGTTCGCGAATCGCAGGTCCGCGGTTTCCGCTCGCTGTCGGCGTCGCTGTGCGTGGCGCAGGCGCTGGTCGTCGGACTCGCTTATGAGCAGGAACGCGGCGCGTTGCGGCGGGGGCGCAAGCGACCATCGACCGATGTGGATGCGTCGTGACCGGTCGGGATGACGCCCGCGACCGGTTTTTGCGGCAGTCGTTTTTCCAGAAATAGAAAATCCTGTTCAGGAGTAGTAAAAAAAGAAAAATCGTATTGACATAAAAGTGACATTGGCATTCCTTGCGTACCAAGAAACCGGCGACGGGCCGGACGGACTTGGGGGCAATGATGAACAGGACGACGGCGCGCGCACGTTTGTTGATGGGGACCATGTCACTGGCCGGAGCGCTTGCCGCGCCGGCCATGGTGCAGGCGCAGGCGGTGGTTGCAGCAACGCCCGCCGCGACACAGGACGCGGCGGCCCGCAGGAACGATGCCTCCGCCCCGGCACAGGCCCCCGATGCCGTTCCGGCCGCGACAGACGATGCCGCCGGCACCGATATCGTCGTCGTCGGCAACCGCTATGACGCGACCGCGCTGCAAATGCGATCGGCCAACACGACCAACGTGCTGTCGGCCGACGATCTGGCGCATACTGCGGTCCACAATGTCGCCGAGGCGCTGGGCCTGTTGCCGGGCATCAACGTCATGAACACCGGTTCCGCCTTTGCCGGCGGTGTCGACGGCGCGTCGCGCGGCGAGGGCATGTTCGTGTCGGTCCGCGGGCTGAATGCGGAATATAATCTCAATCTCGTCAACGGCGTGAACGTGGCGCAGGGCAATCCCTACAGCCGCGGCGTGCAGCTCAGCCTGCTGCCGCCTTCGGGCTTGCAGACGATCGTGCTGAACAAGACGTCGCAGGCGGACATGCTGGGCGATGCGATCGGCGGCACGATCGATTTCCGGACGCCGTCGGCGTTCGATTACAGCGATGCGGTGCGGGCGAGCATCACGGCGGGTGGGCGGCTGGAAAGCCGGGCACGTGCTTATGGCAAGAGCGGATTGGGGTATAATATCGGCGGCGACTTTTCGTCCAAATTTGGGGCGAACCGCGAATTCGGCATCTATGTCAGCGGTTTCTACGATATCCGCCATTATGCCAACAGTCTGGTGGGTGGCATCCAGGCATCGGGATGCTGCGATTTTGGCTATGATTTCGCAGTGCAGACTGCCGATGGATCGAACCCGAGCAATCTTGACCCCGCCGCGAACCTGATCCTGACCGGGGCCAATTTCGGCATGTCGTCGGGTTCGACCGAGCGTTATGGCGGCAATGCCAGCTTCGACTGGCGTCCGGACGACGACACGGCGGTCTATGCACGTTTGACCTATGCGCAGGCCAATACCGAGCAGAACAGCCATCTGACCCAGATCATCGGCATGAACAAGCAGACCGGATCGAACGGTACGCCGCTCGGCAACGGGTTGTACGCGCCGATCATCGGCAATGTGTCGACCCGCTTCTGGTACGAAACGAACCCGGCGCTCGCCAAGCTCGGCACGGCGCAGATCGGTGGCGAGAAGCATCTTGGCGCGCTGACGATCACGCCGAACATCTTCTATAGCTGGGGCACCAATGCGCGACCCAACCATATCGAGGTGGCGGCGCGGAGATTGGGCGCGGCGGGCAACGGGCTGGGCTTTGGCGGCGGCACTCTGTTCGGCTACAAGAACGGTTATCCCGAACCCTTGCTGACGCCGCAGCTCTTCAACGCGTTGAACAACATTGGGGGGATGCCCGCCGCGGGCGGTGCGCCGGAATATACGCCGCAGACCAGCAGCCAGAAGAAGGGCGGCGGAAAATTCGACCTGCGCTATGATTTCGAGGATAGCGCGCTTCAGTTCATCAAAGGTGGCGCGCGCATCGAGAAGAGCCGCCGGAAGATCACCAACCGGGATTATACCGTGCCCAATTATGGCGGCGCGACGACGTTCGGCGATCTTGGACTGATTTCGAAAACCTATCCCAGCGTGTGGCCGGGTCGTTATGGCTGGGATGTGCCGGAAATCGATCAGGGCAAATTGTTCGACCTGTTCGACCGGCTGGGCGGGGCGACGGATGCCACGATCGACACTTGCGGCAGCAACCCGGTCAACAGCTTCAATTGCAATACCCAGCGCGCGACCGAGACGGTCTATGCCGGTTATGTGATGGCGCAGGTGAAGGTCGGCGATCTCGAACTGATCCCCGGCGTGCGGTACGAACATACCGACATCCACAATATCTTCTGGGTCACGCCCAATGTGAACGGCGTGGCCGGCACCGGTGCGTTCGACGACAATGTCGCGCGGTTCGATGCCGTGCTGCCAAGCATCGCCGCAAACTACCGGCCCAACCGCAGTTCCGTGTATCGCGGCTCGGTCTGGACCAGCTATGTGCGGCCGCCCTTCCTGCAACTGGGCGGTGGCGCGAACACCGTCGTCTCGGGCGGAGTTACGACCGTGACGCGGGGCAATCCCGACCTGAAGGCGATCCGCGCGCTAAACGTCGATGCATCGGGTGAATGGGATTTCGGGCAGGGCGGCCACGTCATGCTGGCCGGTTTCTACAAGCGGCTGCGCAACTATATCTATGACAATGGCAGCAGCGCCGGGATCGTAACCGGCACCAATGTCGGCGTCACGCAGGGAACCGTCACCTTCCAGCCGCAAAATGGCGGGTCGGGCGACATTTACGGCGTCGAACTGTCTGCACGGCAGAAACTGTCCGATCTGCCCGGTTTCCTGGGCGGCTTCGGTGTCGCGGGCAACATCACGCGGCAATGGACCAAGGTAGACGTGCTGGGCGACGGCACCCGGAAGGACCGCATCCAGAATGCGCCCGACCTGCTGGCGAACCTCCAGCTCTTCTACGAGAGCGGGCCGGTGACGTTCGACATCAACTACAACCATGCCGGCAGCTATGTTTCCGTCTATGATACGCTGGGCAAGGGTTCCAAATGGGACAATGTCTGGGTGCGGCCGATCAACCGCGTCGATCTTCATGCCGGGTTCGCGGTCAACGATGCGCTGAAGCTGGACGTGTCCGTGTCCAACGTCTTCAACACCTACAGCTATTGGGCGCATATCGGGAAGAACAGCCTGGCGGTGTCCGACATCGTCAATTCCGGCACGACATCGCTGCTGACCGCGACCTGGAAGATGTGACGGCGCGGGCACGCTGCCAGACTGCCCCGCCCGGATGGGCGCTTCCGACCGGCTGAAGGATCCATGCATGTCCGATGATCTCTCCTTCAGCCGGCGTGCGGTGATGGCCGGGGCAGGCGTCGCCGCGGTTTCAGCGGCATTGCCCGCATCCGCGGCGAGCGTCGCGGTTGAGGATCCGTGCGATCTGGTCGATCCGTTCATCGGCACCGGCGGGCATGGGCATACTTATCCCGGTGCCGCACGGCCGTTCGGCATGGTGCAATTGGGGCCGGATACCGACAATGCCCGCTGGGATGCCTGTTCGGGCTATCATCATGATGATGCGTCGATGCTCGGCTTCTCGCATACGCATCTGAGCGGCACGGGGGTCGGCGATCTGCTGGACGTGCTGGTGGTCCCGCGCGTGGGGCCGGTCGTGCTCGATCCCGGATCACTGGCGAAACCGGAGGGCAGCTATCGCCAGCGTTTCACCCATGCCGACGAACAGGCATCGCCCGGCTATTATGCCGTCACCTTCCCCGACAGCGGGATCGCGGCTGAACTGACCGTGAGCGATCGGGTCGGGATGCATCGCTATCGCTTTCCCGGCGATGCGTCCGGCGGCGGGCATCTGCTGATCGATTTCGCGCATGGCAGCCGCGACGAACCGGATGCGGCCAGCATCGGGTTCGATCCGCCCAAGCCGACACCGGTCACCGACGCATCGTTGCGGCTGGTGGGGCAAGACATGCTGGTCGGCAGCCGGCGCGTCCAGCAATGGGCCGGGGGGCGGGTGATCCATTTCGCACTGCGTGTTTCCCGGCCGTTCGCCGAGGCGCGCTTCTATAGCAACGATCGACCGGCCTCGGGACCGCAGCTTGCCGGCGCGGCGTTGAAGGTCGCGTTGATGTTCCCGGATGCGGGGCGTGCGCCTTTGCTGGTCAAGGTGGCGCTGTCGGGCGTCGATGTCGAAGGCGCGATCCGCAATCTCGATGCGGAGGTGCCGGACTGGGATTTCGATCGGGTCCGTCGCGACGCGCGGGCGGCATGGTCGACCGAACTCGCGAAGCTGACGGTCAGCGGCGCGCGCGCGGTCGATCGGCGGATCTTCTATACGGCCGCCTATCATGCGCTGCTTGCGCCGACGCTGTTTTCGGATGTGGACGGGCGCTATCGCGGCATGGACAGCGCCGTCCACCACGCTGCCACCGGCGAAAGGAATTACAGCACCTATTCGCTGTGGGACAGCTATCGGACGCTGCATCCGCTGCTGACGCTGGTCCAGCCGGAACGCAACGCGGAGCTTGTGCGCGGGCTGGTGCGGATGGCCGACGAAAGCCCGTCCGGGCCGCCGGTCTGGCCGCTTCAGGGGATCGAGACGCATTGCATGATCGGGTGGCATTCGGCGGTGGTGATCGCCGAGGCTGCGGCCAAGGGCGTGGGCGGAATCGACTATGCCACCGCCTGGCCGCGTTACCGCGCGCTGGCGTTCGATCGGGATGTGAAGGGGCTGGATCCCTATCGCCGGCTCGGGTTCATTCCGAGCGACAAGGTGGCGGAGGCGGCGAGCAAGACGCTGGAATATGCCTATGACGACTGGGCGATGGCGACGCTGGCCGATGTGGCGGGCGCCACCGAAGACGCAGCGCGGCTGCGTGCCCGGTCGCGCAACTATCGTAACCTGTTCGATGCCAAAACGGGGTTCATGCGCCCGCGTCTGGCCGATGGCCGATGGGCCGAGCCGTTCGATCCGCGGGCGTTGGGGCATGACGTAACGCACTGGCGCGACTTCACCGAATGCAATGCATGGCAGGCGACCTTCCTGAACCAGCATGATATTTATGGTCTGATCGCATTGTTCGGCGGCGATAAGGCGTTCGAGGCGAAGCTGGATGCGCTGTTCGCGGCGGACAGCGCGATCGTCGGGGAGTCCGTGCCCGATATCAGCGGGCTGGTCGGGCAATATGCGCATGGCAACGAGCCCAGCCACCATGTCGCTTATCTTTATGCCTATTGCGGGGCGGCGTGGAAGACGCAGGCGCGTGTCCGGATGCTGCTGTCCGGCCAGTATCGCGCCATGCCCGACGGCCTGTCGGGCAATGAGGATTGCGGGCAGATGAGCGCCTGGTATTTGATGAGCGCGATGGGGCTGTATCCGGTCGACCCGGTGAGCGCGGTCTATGTGTTCGGCGCGCCGATGTTCGCGCGCGCGACGATGACGGTGGAAGGCGGCGCGCAGGTGGTGATCGAGGCGCCGGGCGTCGCGCCGGACGCGGTCTATGTCCAGCGGGTGACGTGGAACGGGAAGCCATGGACCAGAAACTGGATCGCGCATGCCGATCTGGTCCGGGGTGGCCGGCTGGTTTTCGCAATGGGGCGGCGTCCCAATCCCGCCTTCGGTCGTGATCCGGCGGATCGACCGCCTTCTTTCGGTGCGGCCGGGCGGGCGACCTGAAAGGATGTTCAGGGCGTTTCCATGCGGCCCGATTGCGCCGACCGCGCTGCCGCTTCGGCCAGGGCCAGCGCGGAGATCCCGTCCCGGAGCGTGATCGCGGGGGCTGCGCCGTCGATCATGTCGGCGAAGTGCGCGATTTCGGCGGCATAGGCCTGCGCATAACGATCGAGGAAGAAATTCCGGAACGGATCGGTGCTGCCGCCGCCCGGACCCCAGCGCTCCAGCAATGTCTCCGTCATGTTGCCGACCCGGATCATGCCCTCTGCGCCATAAGCCTCGATCCGCTGATCATAGCCATAGCCGCTGCGACGGCTCGAACTGATCGTGCACAGCCGGCCATCGGCGGTCCGCAGGATCGTCCGCGCGGTATCGACGTCGCCGGCCTCCGCGATCGCCGGGTCGATCAGGCAAGAGGCACTGGCGAAGACGCCGACCGGCTCCGCGCCCAGCAGCCAGCGGGCGGTGTCGAAATCATGGATCACCATATCGCGGAACAGGCCGCCCGAATGCGCGAGATAATCGATCGGCGGCGGCGCGGGATCGTGGCTGACGATATGGATCGCCTCGACCCGGCCGATCACGCCCTGCGCCAGCCGCGTCGCGAGCGTGGCGAACTGCGGATCGAACCGGCGGTTGAAACCGATCAGCACGCGTGCGCCCAGCCGGTCGAGTTGCCCTGCCATCGCACGCGCGCGGTCGAGATCGAGGTCGATCGGTTTTTCGCACAGGATGGGGCGGTGGGGATTGGCCTCCGCTGCGGCCAGCATGTGCGCGCAGTGGAGAGTCGTCGGGCTGGCGATCACCACCGCGTCGATCGCCGGGTCGGCCAGCGCGGTCGCAACGTCGGTGGCGTAGGCCCCATGCTCGGTCGCGAGCCTATGCGCCCGATCCGCGACGATGTCCGCGACGCAGGCCAGCCGCAGCCGGGGGTGCGCGGCGATGTTCGCGGCATGGATTTGCCCGATGCGGCCGGCTCCTATCACGGCAATGGCGTGCATCGCATCCTCCTCCGTCCGGTTCCGACGCCACGCCCTTTCCACGTCCGTGCCTCCTCCGGCAAGCATCGCGTTGTCGGAAAGGAGGAAGCGCCCTATGCGTCGATGCCGTGGAAGCGATAGGCGGTGAACCGATGAAGCCGATCGAACTGATGACGGTCGGCCGCTCCTGCGTCGACCTGTATGGCGAACAGGTCGGCGGCCGGCTTGAGGATATGGCGAGCTTCAGCAAATATGTCGGTGGCAGTCCCACCAATACGGCGATCGGGGGCGCGCGGCTTGGCCTGCGCACGGGCCTGCTGACGCGGGTCGGCAATGACCATATGGGTCGCTTCGTGCGCGAACAACTGGTGCGCGAGGGGGTGTCGACCCGGGGCGTGTCGACCGATCCGGACCGGCTGACGGCGCTGGTGCTGCTCGGCATTCGCGATTCCGAAACCTTTCCGCTGATCTTCTATCGTGAAAATTGTGCGGACATGGCGCTGTGCGAGGCCGACGTCGATCCGGCGCTGATCGCATCGGCCGGCGCGGTCCTGATCAACGGCACGCATCTGTCGCAGCCGGGCGTGTTCGGGGCCAGTCTGGCGGCGGCGCGGCTGATGCGCGGGAACGGGGGGCGCGTCATTCTCGATATCGACTTTCGCCCCGTTTTGTGGGGGCTGACGCCGCGTGACATGGGGGAAAATCGCTTCGTGGCCGATCCCCGCGTCACCGCGACGATGCAGCGCGTGCTGCCGGTGGTCGATCTGGTCGTCGGGACGGAGCAGGAGATCCACATCCTCGGCGGATCGCGCGACACGGTGGCGGCGCTGGCGGCGATCCGGCGGCTGACGGCCGCGCCGATCATCGTCAAACGGTCTGCCGCGGGATGCGTCGTGATCGCGGGGGATATCCCGGCTGCGCTGGACGATGGCTGCGTGGTGCCGGGCTATCCGACCGAGATCTTCAATGCGTTGGGCGCTGGCGATGCGTTCATGGCGGGTTTCCTGCGCGGCTGGTTGCGCGGCGAGACGCTGGCGACATCGGCGACGTGGGGCAATGCGTGCGGTGCGTTGGTGGTGTCGCGCCATGGCTGTGCGCCGGCGATGCCGGGATGGGACGAGCTTCGCGCGTTTCTCGGTCGAACGGAATGGCCCCACCGGTTGCGCACTGACCGCGCGCTGGAGCAGCAGCACTGGGCTGCGCACCGTGCGCGTCGCTATGACGAATTGACGGTGCTGGCGGTCGACCATCGAACGCAGTTCGACGAGATGGTGCGGGCGTCAGGCCCGGAGGCGAGGGCGCGTGTCGCCGGCTTCAAGACGCTGGTCCTGCGCGCGACCGATCGGCTGGCGGACGGCGCGCAGACGTTTGGCGTGCTGCTGGACGGCGGCGAGGGTGCGCGTGCGCTGGAAGCGGCGGCGACCCTGCCTTACTGGACCGGCCGGCCGATCGAGGTGCCGGGATCGCGTCCGTTGCGGTTTGAAGACGGGCTGGATCCGGCGGTGACGCTTCGTGGCTGGCCGGTGACGCAGATCGTGAAATGCCTTGTTTATTATCGCATGGACGATGCTGCGGACTTGCGCGCGATGCAGGATCGTCAACTGGTACGGCTGTTCGAGGCGTGCCGGGCGACGCGGCATGAATTGCTGATCGAGGTGATCGTGTCGGCCCATGGCGATGTCACGCCAGAGACGACGGCGCAGGTGCTGGACCATTTCTACAGGCTTGGCATCTATCCCGACTGGTGGAAGCTGGAACCGGCGGAAGATGATGCAACATGGCGCGCGATCGCCGGCGTGATCGATACCCATGATCCCACATGCCAGGGCGTGCTTCTGCTGGGCCTGTCCGCGGCGCCTGCCGTGCTGCGCGAGCGGTTCACAGTCGCCGCCGCCTATCCCATCGTCAAGGGCTTTGCGGTCGGCCGGACGATCTGGCACGATGTCGCCCGCTTGTGGCTGGACGGTGCGATCGATGAGGATGCGGCGATCGCGCAGATTTCCGGGAATTTCCGCGTGCTGGTGGATGCGTGGCGGATGGCGCGGGCGGCGACCGCGACCGGCGTGATCGGCGGGTGAGCGGCACCGTCCGGCTGACGGCCGCGCAGGCGCTGGTCCGCTGGATGGCGGCGCAGAGGGTGGAGATTGACGGCATCCCGGTGCGCTATTTCGCGGGCATGTGGGCGATCTTCGGACATGGCAATGTCGCCGCGCTTGGCGAGGCGCTTGCTACGGCACGCGAAACGCTGCCGACCTATCGCGCGCATAGCGAGCAGGGCATGGCCCATGCCGCGATCGCCTTCGCCAAGGCGCATCGGCGGGAGCGGGCGATGGCGTGCACCAGCTCGATCGGTCCCGGCGCGACCAATATGGTGACGGCGGCGGCGCTGGCGCATGTCAATCGCCTGCCGGTGCTGTTCCTGCCGGCCGACATCTTCGCCAGCCGCCGGCCGGATCCGGTGCTGCAACAGGTGGAAGCCTTTGCCGATGCGACGGTCAGCGCGAATGACTGTTTCCGCCCGGTATCGCGGCTGTTCGACCGGATCGTGCGCCCCGAACAACTGATTGACGCGTTGCCGCGCGCTATGGCGGTGCTGACCGATCCGGCCGCCTGTGGTCCGGTGACCCTATGCCTGTGTCAGGATGTGCAGGCGGAGGCGTTCGATTATCCGCTCGCCTTTTTCCGCGAACGCTTGTGGCACCGGCGGCGGCCCGAGCCGGACCGTGATGAACTCGCTCAGTTCGTCGCCGCGGTGCGGGGCGCGCGCGCGCCGCTGATCGTGGCGGGCGGTGGCGTGCTGTATGCGCATGCCGAAGCGACTTTGGCGGCGCTGGCGTCGGCGACGGGCATTCCCGTTGCGGAAACGCAGGCGGGGAAGGGGGCGCTGGTCTGGGATCATCCGCAATTACTGGGCGGGATCGGCGTGACCGGGACGGACGCGGCGAATGCGGCGGCCGCGGCGGCGGATGTCATCATCGGGGTGGGCACGCGGTTGCAGGATTTCACGACCGCATCGCGGACATTGTTCGCGGCCGATGCGGCGTTGTTTCAGGTCAATATCGCGTTGCACGATGTCGCCCGGCACGATGCTTGGCCGGTCCTGGGCGATGCCGATGTGACGCTGCGTGCGCTTGCCGATGCTTTGGGGGAATGGCAGGTGCCGCCGGACTGGCGGGCGACCATCGGCGACGCGCGGACAATGTGGGACGATGCCTGGCTGGCGGCGGTGTCGCCCGATGCGGACATGCCGTCCGATGCCCAGATCGTGGGTGCGGTGTGGCGGCAGGCCACGGACGACACGATCGTCCTGTGCGCGGCGGGCGGGCTTCCGGGGGAACTGCATCGCTATTGGCGGGTGCGGCAACCCGGCAGCTACCACGCGGAATATGGATATTCCTGCATGGGATATGAGATTGCCGGCGGGTTGGGGGTCGCGTTGGCGATGCCCACGCGCGACGTGATCGTGATGGTGGGCGACGGCAGCTATCTCATGCTCAATTCCGAACTGGCGACGGCAGTAATGCTGGGTGTCAGGCTGACGGTGGTGTTGGTCGACAATCGGGGTTTCGGGTGTATCGACCGGTTGCAGCGGGCGTGCGGGGGCGCGGGAGGTGACAATCTTCTTCCGGAATCCGCACCGCGGATCGACTTCGTTGCCCATGCGCGCAGTCTGGGTGCAGCCGCCGAACGGGTGGACGACATCTCCGGACTGGAGGCGGCGCTTGTCCGTGCTCGGTCACGACGGGACGTGACGGTGATCGTGATCGAGGCAGATCCGGCGCGGGCGACCGCAAGCGGCGGTCCCTGGTGGGACGTCGCCATTCCCGCGGTTTCTACGCGCCCCGCCGTCGTCGCGGCGCGGATGCGCTATGAAGAGGCGCGAGGGGGGTTCGACGGGTGAAGATCCGCTGGGGTGTCAGTCCGATTGGCTGGGTGAATGACGATCTGCCCACGCTGGGGGCGGGGACGACGCTCGATACGATCTTGCGGGATGCGAGGGCGATCGGCTTTGCGGGGATCGAGCTTGGTCATCTCTTCCCGCGCGATCCTGCCCTTTTGGTCCCGATCATGGCGGCTTCTGGTCTTGCGATCATCGGTGGATGGCATGGTATGCGGTTACTGGCGCAGGATGCCGAGGCGGAGATTGCGGCGATGACGCCGCATCTGGACCTGCTGTGCAGCGTGGGGGCGGGGATCGTCATCGTCGCCGAGACGGCCAATGCCGTGCATGGAGATCGGTATCATCCCCTCAGCGCGCCACCCCGGCTGGCGCATGGGGACTGGCCCGAGTTCGGCCGTCGGCTCGATCGCGTTGCGGCGCATGTCGCCGGACGCGGCCTGCGGCTTGCCTATCATCCGCATCTCGGCACCGTGGTGGAAAGCGGGGCCGATCTTGACCGGCTACTGGCGGTGACTGGGCCGCACGTCGGCCTGACGATCGATACCGGCCACGCATTCTACGGCGGGATCGATCCGGTGGCGGTGGTGCGGGCATGGCCGGAGCGCATCGTGCATGTCCACGCTAAGGATGTGCGGGCGGACCGCCACGCGGCGGTCGTGCAAGCGGGCGGCAGTTTTCTCGACGGTGTGGTCGCAGGGACGTTCACCACGCCGGGCGACGGTGATTATGACCATGCATCGCTCGTCGCCGCGTTGCGTGCGATCGACTATGCGGGCTGGATCGTCATCGAGGCGGAGCAAGATCCGGCTGTCGCCGATCCACGCCGATATGCCGCGGCTGGTTTCGCCAAGCTGCGGCGGATGGTTGCACACTAGAGGCTGTTATGAAACTATCCGCCTGTGAACATTTTACCTTTTCTTGGCATCGCGGCTAACTGTTTGGTCCCGGTGTTTGCTGGTGCGGGCTTGATATGAAGCGTGCGGGCTCATTCTGCCATGCCTTGCAGATGGCTTCGTAGGGTGTGAGGCCTTTGAGTGTCTTGAGCCTGCGCCCGAAGTTGTA
>Ga0265797_10003164_pt1 | contig 26713 bp, 30 predicted proteins | sample P2T30metagenome_FD_192433 | JGI IMG/M metagenome (GOLD analysis project Ga0265797, IMG submission 192433) | Plant litter microbial communities from East Loma Ridge, Irvine, California - P2 T30 | ecosystem: Environmental > Terrestrial > Plant litter > Unclassified | place: USA: California... | reverse complement strand
GCGGTTTTCGTGCGCGAGGGCGCGCGCTTGCTCGAGGGCTTCTTGGATCATGGGCGTCGGGGAGGGTTCGCGCTCGGGGATGATGCCTTTGGCGCGCAGGATGTCGTTCCATTCGGTGTCGGCGTTGGGGTCGTCGACGGGGACGTTGATGGGCATGTCGGGCATGTTGTTCATTTTGGCGGTGGGTTGGGCGCCGTGACGCCGTGGGAGTGGTGGGTGAGGAGTGTCTTGTTTTTTTTTCGGTTGTATTGTATTGTTGTGGACAAATGGTAGGACGATTAATTGGAGAGACGATGTGTCCTAGGCAGCGAAGCTCATGAAATCGAGCCATCAAATGTCAAAAGTCCCCGCGTGGGAGAGGAGGTACGTCACCGAGCCAGAGGCTGGATTTTGAAGAATATTCAAGGGTTCAAGCACGAACATTACAATATAGTATGTAAGCAAGTAAAACCATCCAATCGAATAACAAGGGTTATCACGGTACGGTTCAACTCTCAAGAAAAGAAAGACAGACACAAAAATTTGTAAAGCAAGTTCTCGATAGTAGCTAGCTACGGTTGGGTCAACTACGAGAGGAGAAGCTCTCGCTCATCTAAGGTAATAATCAAGAAGCTCTCCAGCTCCAAGCAACAAAAAGCTACCATCGGCATGCTGCAAAAGTTATGTCTCGCGCCTTGCCGGAAACCCCAAAGTCGGCAAACGTACAGTCGCAACGACTGCGAGCTTTTGTGTTTGACCCTGATACGCCGCGTCGTCCTGGAAGACCGAACAAGTCTATTTAATTTCCGTGCTACCATATGCTGGTGAGCAAACAAAAAAAAAGATACAAAGACAGAAGCAAGAGACACCGAAATGTGTGGCGACTCGGTCGGCTGGTTGGTATGCGGGCCCTGCAGCTCACTCGTAAAACGATCGAGCAGGCAGCTTCATTAGATCATGGCTGCAGGTGTAGCAGTCTCCGGCCGAGACCCGTGTTGATGATTATATAGGTTGGTTAATGATGCTCGCTTTGAATACAGGCGATTTGGGTTAAGTCTGCACGCTCTAGGTACCTCTGAGGTGGATAAGTCTTTGGTCGTAAGCCGTCGTAAGCCGTCCGAGTTGATGGTCACGGATGGGTAGGTCGGAAAGAAGCGTGTAGGAAAGACGAAGCGCAAGTGTGACAAATGCAGTTTGCCAATCCTGTCGTGCCACGCCTGTGTCATGGCGGGTCGGGTTCCCTAAGAATTGGGGATAGATGGTGATTGTGGTGTGTCGGACGGTGCAATATTGATAGAAATTATTGGTGGGGATTTGGTCATCCCGACGATCTGTGGCTGCGCGACGATGTCTTGGTGTTGCTGGTCACGTATTCATCGTCGGGCGTCCATTGTTCCGGCTGGAATTCGGAGTTCTGGTAGTGTGCCGTGTTGTAGTGCGAGCTTGAGAAATGTTAGCCGGTGCTGATGAGATCCAAGGGCAATGTCAAGGCTTACTTTTTGAAGATCGAGGTCGTCAACGGCATGTGCGAGATGGTCTGCGCGAACCCGTCTACATGGCTGTTATACATGGACGGTCGGAAGATCTCACTCATTCGGCACTGCGAGTCGGCGACGTGTGATTCAACAGCATGATCGGCATGTGGTAAGGATGCACAAGGGCGGATGGGAAGCTCGGTGGGCATCTGCGTTGGTGGAAGCACATGGCTGACTTGTGCACTGGAGGTGCAAACAGGCTGTGCGGGCGCCTGCTGTAGCATCTGCGGCTGAAGTTCTGGTGCTACAGGGCTTGAAAGGGTCTGAACACAGCTCTGGACCGGGGCGAAAGGAGCAGCGAAGAAGTCGGAGCCGTAGTTCGGGCCAGACATCCATCCGCGCGAGGGTGCGATAGACATGCCAGGAATGAACATTAAATTGTCAGTGGCGTCGCTGTAGTCGCTGATAGGGGCGTATTCTGGCTGTGGCGCGTGCTGCTGAAGGTAGGCCGCGACAGGCTCAGGTGCTGAAGGAAGCGGCACGTCCTCGTATTTGTATAGCAAGTCATAATGACCACTGATGCTGTTAGCGAGGATTCGGAGATGGAATTGCTTGAAATACTCACGGTCTGTACAGCAATCTGACAGTTGCGGCCGTGTAGCCACTGATGGGATCAAAGCGGTGAAGGTTGACCTCTTCACCCACGCTACGGTCAAGGTACATGACCTCGAGTGCCATGGAAGCAGGGCTGAGAATGACATCCTTGAGAGCGCTGAGGCCAAGATGCTCAATCTCGCCTTTCATGGGCATGACGTGCGCATCGCAGTACTGGTCAACGGTCTGGCCGATCATGTAGCCAGCGTAGTTCTCTGGGTGCGTCTTCATCCATGCGGCGGTAAGAGTCTGATGTAACGAGTCAGTACAGGCTTGAAGTGATGAGTGTCATCGAATGCCTACCTTGAAGTGCGTAATAACACAACTCTGGAGGCTCTCATCATTGAAAGCTTCAATCAGGACTTCTTCACTCTTGCCTTCATTGATGGCATCTGCAACAGTCCTGATCAAGTCGAAAACTGCATCGGCAAAGTCCTCATACAGATAAGGCTGGAAGCCGGCCGAGTTGAGCACGTTCGAGAGAGAGCGTAGACGAGCTTCTTCCTGGTAGCATTTGGTGCTGTCGCCGATGAAGAGCAGGCGTTCAAAGTAGCCGAATGCGACCGCTGTGTCGATGTTAGTATGTGATTGGATACCGACGGTATGCGACATGACTTACCTCGCCATCCGCACATGCCGTCACCTCTCATCTTGCGGTAGTGGGAGTACTTTTGCGGGAGTGCCTGTCATGTGTTGTAAGTGGCTGGAGGATGTGGAATAGTATATTGGGACATTCACATACAGCAGTCTTTGCCTGATAGGTCGCATCGGCAGTAGCATACTCTTGGGTGATGGCGGAGCTGGGCTGGCGTTGGCCGACGAGAGGTCCCTGCAAGTGACGAACGTCAGTTTATTTCCATGCGAGCAGCACATCGTATCAACATCATGAAGTGAAGTCTTATTCGAACTGACAAGACAAGACAAGCAAAACGACATCAACGTACCGCGGCCTCACTCTCATAAGCAGCACTGAGGCGCTGCATCTCCGACATTTCCTCATCGGACGGCGGGTAAGCCATGGCGGACTGCTGCGAGCGGGTGCGAGTCTGAGGTTGAGAGTGACTTTGAGAATTGTAGATCTGGGCGGGGTGGTGGACTTGGGAGTGGTTTTGATTGATGAGTTGTTGGTGGTGGAGAAGTCCGGGGTCCGGGGCGCTGGCGTGTACGTGAGAATTGGCATTGGCGCTGGGTTGGGGAGAGAAGGCGGGCGACGACTGCGCTAGAGCAAGCTGCTGCTGCTGCTCTGGCGCCACTGCAACGGACGAATGCGCAGTCTGCAGCTGCACGGAGCGATACTCGGGTGCGAGCAGCAAGGGTGAGTGGTGGTAGGATGGTTGCGGCGCGTAAACATGGTGGTGGTGGTGTTGGAGCTGGGAGAGAGGCAGCAAGTGGTGTTGGTGTTGGTGTTGCTGCTGCTGCTGATATTGCTGCTGCTGGACGAGGTGATGGGGGTGGTGGAGACGCTGGTGAGGGTATGTCGGATAGGCGGCGACGGGGTGCAGCATCTTGCCCTTTACTCGCTCGCTCGCTTAGCAGCAGCCGACGATCGAGACGATGAGATGGAGCCCTGGAATTAAGCTCGAGTGAGGACGGAGCAGACGATAGGAATGCGCTGAGTTTGGGTCTTGCACGCTCGCGCACACTAACGCAGACTCTTGTTTGCTATAGGCAGGCTGGTGAACTGGCTGTGGACACACGCTGGAGGGGGAGTTGAGTAGTCGAGGGCACGCGATGCGATGGGCGACGGTCGCGGCGCCTGCACTGGCGAGTCCCGGCTACCTGGTCACCGCCAGCGTGCTGATGCTGATGCTGACGCTCACGCGGCGAGGTGCAGTTGCTGGACAAGCAAGGCGAAGCAAGGCAGACAGATGGGAGAGTGGCGGCGGTGAGGGTGTATAAGGTGAGGTATGGACAGTGTTGGCGATGGCGATGGCGATGGCGACAGCGATGTGCTGGACCGGACTTCGCTGCGAGACAGAACCCGGCAGAGCTGGAATGAAGGCGACCTTTGAGCAACCAAAGGTAGGCGAGAAGAGGCGTGCGGCGTTATTGGTGAAGGATCGAAGGGATCGATTCGATTAGCTGACCGAGTTGTTGGTCACTCGAACAGATGTCAGGCCAGGATGGTCGAGTCGGGATTGATCAAAAGGTAGGATGGGCAAGGTACCAGCAACACGGGAACGATATGAGGAAGAGACAGGTGTGAGTGAGGGAGTTTGAGGGAAGAGGCAGATCGTCGAAGAAGCAGATCTGGCACAGCACAACAACATCAACTACTATTTACATATGTACGATGCTCGCTCAAGACATGGATGGAATGGGCGATGCGATGCGATAGCGACAAGGACCCAAAACGCCTCCGATGGACCCAGGAGCCCTGCACGCGGGTCCCCTGGCGCCTCCACGACACGACACTTGATGCACGCAGCCATTGCTCGGAGGGCCGGATCGCCCACGCACCATTCTACACACCCCGGCACAAAGCCAGGTAGGCAGTATACCGCTGTAACGAAACCGGCGCGTGCCTGGAGACGGATAGTGGACTGGCGTCAACGCCCGCCCTTGCCTGGTGGGGGTCGCTGTAGGTAACCTTACAGTAGTAGGGTCCTTGGATCTTCTCTCAATCTGCGGGCATGGGTAGGAAGGGCAGAGCAAGCAACGAAACCGGATCGACACCAAACAAGGGCCTGGGATTGGCTAATGCAGGCCAGACGTGCCTCGATGCAAGCGGCTGCGTATGGCCCATCTCGACCGACGCAGGTATACAAGCCGGTAGCAGAGGCATGGAAACGCGATCTCCCTCCCCTGCCTCCCTTGGGTGGTGAGCTGCGAGATACAGTACAGTAGTAGCTAGTAGCCACAAGAGCACCTAGCCCAGCTCACAGTAGCTCCACCCACGATGATCCTTACATTTGCAGCACGCAGCACACGCGCACGCACTACTCGTCACTCGTCACTCTCGCCTCACAAGAGAAACCACCAGCTCCCGGCGGCGGAAGCTCAGGGCCGAGACGTGGGAACCGAAAAGCCCGCCTAGAACGAGACTTACGAGAGAGAGACCGCAGATGGTATGTCAGGTACCAAACATGGGGTTGAGAAGGGCCCGAAGAGGGGGAGACTGTTCCGGCGCGCCGCACGATCTTCCCACTCCCGTAGGAGCTGAACTACTGTAGATGTATATGAAAAGATCCCAGCAGTAGCAGGAAACCACGCCCTGACCACTCTTGCCCTGAACTTCCCAATCGATCTCGTCACGTCTCTTCCACATCCATTCCCACCAGATCTCACAAGCGAGCAGATCGCCTAGAGAATGGGAACCAAGAGCTAGGGCTCACCAGATTCGCAGCAAGCAAGCAAGCACTACGCACTCATCGAGAGCGACGAGCAGGGAGGGCTACACAGAAAGGCCCCGGTCTATTGGCGGCACCCGAAAATCGCAGAAAGACGTCTCAATTTCAATCTGTCCTCGCTCCGACTGGACCTCCTCCACCCCTCTACACGCGCGACGATGATTCGGCCGCCTCAGTTGATTGCGCACAGCTGGCAGGGGAAGCGTGCGCCGACGCTGTGTCACGACAGGGCTGGGCTTTTCTGTGGTGTGGGCGGGTCCCCGTCAGGCGGATCATCTTCCAATTTTCGACAGGGATGCTCGGGAGAGGGGGTCCTCGGTGCTGAACACCGTTTACCTGTTGATCGGAGCGCTCTGCTGATGTGCTGCGGAAGTAGGAAGGGAAGTACAATCAATAGTAGTGGTTGGTTGGCAGGTTCTAGACTAGCATGTGTGCAGTAGCAAGCTACCGAGCTCTGAAGTGTTATCTCATGTGTGTTATAGGCGATCGCAGGACGAGCCTCTTCTGTATGTCTCTCCGTTCCTGTGGGGTGTGCCACGAGGCTATGGAGAGATATTCACGTACATGTACCCAAGATGGTGACGATGCCGCTTGCGCCATGTACGATGTGACGAGGACTCGATTGGTGAGAGATCGAGAACGTGATTGAAAAGGCCAGTACCTACATACAGAATACAGTACCGGATCACCTTCCGGCAGTAGTCGCCCGATCTGAAGCAGGAGAAGAGAGATCAAGTATACGTGCGAGTAGTAGATAGATTAATAAAACAACCAAGAACAACTCCACCACCGCCGTCACCAGGCCAAGATACCGGAGAAAGCTGAAGCAAGCTTGTGTCCAGGCATTGTCATTGGCAGATAGGCGACGGGAGAGGAAAAGCTCTTTCCCCATCAAGCCATTGCATTGGGATTCTTATTAAAGGAACTCAGATCCCAGATCTAGCGGCGCATCGCTTACATGTAATGACTGGGTTGCGGGCTACTACTGTAATAAGAAGAGGGGAGGAGGATTCGGGGACCAGCCTCCCGCCTGCTGCGGATGCTAGGCCGGTGTGCGTACATGTATGTCTGCGTGCATGATATCGGACTCGTCTCATCTCATCGTATCGTTGCCTCATCCCGCGAAATGGATCGGTGGAGTCGAGAGAGTGGGGGTTTTTCTTGTCTTGATCGATGCCCTGGTAAGTGCCGCAGTGCCGGTGTCGGTCTTGGTCGGTCGGGTCGGTCCCGGCCTGTCATGTCATGTCATGTCATGTCATGTCATATCAGTCTGTCACGAGGCGACATGTCTGCTTGAATCAGGCGTTGCCGTGATTGAAGGGATCGGATTTGGAGGGCAAAGAAAATGGTTGTTGGGTCCTGGCAGCAAGCGAGGGAGGGTATACTGTACGATGCAAGCCGAGATATGCCGGCAGCAGAGGAGGACATGCACAGTGTGTCTGTAAGATGTATGCGAAATCACCCAACATCGAACGTGCGCGAACAGAACACCTGCGCTTCAGGTTTGAGGTTTGAGGGACTGAAAACACCCGTTCACGTCAAAGCGCATGTGTACGTGCGTGATGTTCGTGCTTGCTGTTCGTACTATTCGTAAAGAAACGGCGGAGAATTTCGGTAGGTGAAGAAAAGCACACGCACTGGAGAGTGAGAGCAGATCCACCATCATGTCGCCATCCTCGTGTCGTAGCGTGAAGTGCACGTCAAAACAAAACGTCCCGGCCACAAACTCTAAAGTGGATGAAGTTTGATGACACGGATGTCCGATGGTTGATTGATGGCAGGAACAATCTCTTACCATACCACCATGTCCAATGTCAACCATCAACTGCCGCGATCCTACCGCATTCAACCACCTCAACAATAACAACGTCCCCATCGCTACAGTCTCACCTACAGCATCCGTAAGATCCGCAAGATTATACACATCCATAACACACGCCGTAATAATGTTTCACGATCTCCTCCCATCATCACTATCGAAAAGCAAAGGCCACAACAACCACACGTCAAATCCCACGCTCTGCCGAGAACCTTAAAATCAAAAAAGAAAAAGCAAGTCCCTCTTTCTTCTTCTTCCAATAGGAGGCTTCCCCGATGCAAAGCACGTAATACTGTACGATGGGGTTTGAAGGGGGAGAACGGGAAGGATGGAAAGGAACCACTTCTTGTCCGCTCCCCTGCTAGTATTGTTACTGTAGTATCGGTAGATGGATTACTTCCTGATTAATAACAGCCCGATGATAGCAGACAAGAAGTATGCGAGGCGTCTCTGGACCCGATCGCATGGGCGCGGCGGCGCGGCTTTTTTTTCCCCAAGGGAGGAATGCATCGGAGGGTCCTCCACGCGATACCGCGATGCGATTGCTGAGCTGGCCTCCGCCCCTGGTTCAGAGATCGCAGAGTGTGTCAGTATGTCAGTCTAGTCGTCGAGCCGTTCCGTGGGATCGATGGGGAGGGACTAGGTACTGTCCACAGCCATGGGAGAGGATCGGATCTATCATCTATCATCACAGCATGATGTTTTTTTGAAACCGGAAGATCTGGAGGCTGGCTCCGGCCCGGTGACAGGTCGCGCGCGAGAGCCAAGAGATCGCCTGCGTTTCCTGGATCTTTAGCGATGTTCGATAGACTATCTATGGGATGAAGATGAAGATGATTGCGATTTGCCCGATAGCGAGACATTTTATCGACATGCATTGCGAAACAGAGATGATCGAATCAACTATCCACCTATATAGAGTTAAGAAACCGAATTCACTGATGACGGATTGTGTAACCGGTCACTACTGATAGACTGAGTCATGCGTATACCCAAGTAGAGAGTGGATTGAGATAGCACAGTATAGTAGTAAAGAGTGGGATGGATTCTTGATTATCATTGATGACATCCAACCACGCCAATCTAACCTCCCAAAGACAAGGAACCTAATTGTACAGTAGTACCCATCAAAAACCGATCGTTGGCGCACGCCCCAAGTGATTGGGAGCAGACGGGGAGACAGGGATTGTGCAGCCGGCGGGCGGCGTACAGTAAGCGTGGGAGCGAAGTGGAGGAAGAAGAATGATGAAGGATGAAGGATAGCAGAAGAAACAGACAGTCCAGATGACAGGACAGGATCTAGCGGGCCTACATACAGTAGTATGCCTCGTTAGCCAAGTAACTACATAGTAGTTGACATTTAGTATTTACATTATTGTCGGAAGCGACCTGTCAACCACCTAGCTCCCGGGGGAAATCGGACTCGCGCGCTGCCGTCCACCGGTGGCCGTGGGTTGATTTCGGCGTATGATCGATATGTATACTGTATATTCACTACCAACATATCGGCAGGGATTGAAAGGGTCTTTTACATTGTAAGCTAAGGGTAGTTGGCGCGTTTTGGTGTTCCAACTGTGGACTTTGACGATTTGCAACTATTGGAAAAACTCAGTTGAACCGGCGCGACCGACTATACGGTTTCGAGGTAATGGACGAAGGTAGACTACCTACTTACGTGTAACGACTGTGACGTGTGTTTTCGTGAATACTGTTGTACTTGATGTCATTATCTCATCTCGCGACCGGAGGGGGCGCCGAACCAAAGGACTGGAAGACACCGAGTCTCGCACGGCGGCGCCGTTGGAAACCTGGCGAAAGGATTCAACAGGACAACACGCAAAGAGAGAGGAGACAAGGTCTGCCTGACCTGCCAGCACCCGAATCCCAGCAAAAGACTACTGCTGCCGCTGCTGCTGCTTGCTTGCACCGCCCACTCGTATCCCAGTCCCACAACTTCGCTCTTGTGCTACATAACCGGGGGTCACGCAACGCAAAGCACGCACGCACGCCGAAGATGTCCGGCGCACGTCGCATGAACACCTTGCCGTCTCCCAGTGCTACGGAATTGACTCGTACGCCATGTGCCACGCCGCCTCGAGAAATGCCTGGACGAGAGAGCGAAACCTTGTGAAGCGCGCGCGTTAAGCCATCGTGCGACCACCCATCGCATCGCTGCTGTCGCCGTCCTTTCATGAGCTTTTGCCTCTACTGGAAGCAACGACGCTATTGACTGCAGCCCCCAAAAAGCCATCCCGTGTTTCACTGGAAGCATCTTGCGCCCCCTCCTGCATGCGTGTGAGGCAAGCAGCAAAGACTAGGTCATGCAAGTCATTTTCCTGGTGCTCGGTTCGGCTTGCGCCTGCCACCACCAGCGGCACGTTGTGAAGAGACGGCGAACCCTTCCGACCCAGTGGGCAGCCCTTGCATACCGCCGCCCAGCGTCCCAGAATCGTCCGTCTTGAACCCCTCACTCTCGTTTAACACAAACGAGGCCAGAGACTGGATCGCGCTCGTCCACTCGCCCACTGCGTGCATCCGATCTGTGTCCGCGCGGCTCTCGATCTCCACCGTCCCGGCATCCTGGTTGATTTTGCCACGCAGCTGTCCGTCCATGATCAAAAAGCCGACGATGTCCTGCACTTCGGGAGTCGAGATGTTTAGACGCCTGGCGATGAAGTCTAGCTTGAAGCGCGTGTAGGGCGCGACGAGTTTGACGACAGCCTTTGTGCGCATGTTACGTGTGACCTCGTCAATGTTCTCTGCAATGAATGGATCGGCTAGTAGGTCCTTGTTTTTCGTCAGGACAGCCTCGTACTGGTGCATGTGATCGTTCTGGTAGGCATCAACGAGTTCTGTCATCGCTGCGATGCGAGGATCGTTCTTGTACGGCTTCGTTTCTTGGGAGTCGAATGGGTTGATGTCTGAGCCCATGAGCATTGTCGTCAGTACCAAGTATTTGAGCACCTGGATACGCTGAAGCGAGCCAGCCTCGTCGTAGTTCCGGAACGACTCGAAGAAGTCGCTTTGAGCTTCATTCCAATTCTCTGTGTCATGGATTAGCCACGTGAAGTGCTGTGGATGTGCCAAAGTTCCTTGCTTACCCTCACTCATGTGCATCTTTCCACCGCACTCGCGGATGATTCCCATAATCTTGGGATGTGGCACAGCCGAACGCACCTTGAGTGCTCGCTGGTACAGGCCCTGCCGGAGAATTAGTCGACATGTCCGAACGCAACACGGCCACTTGTCATACCTTCAGACGTTTGTTGTTACGTGTCGCGGCATACATCTGAATCTCCAGAGCATATGCCTCCATAGAGTACGTGCCCTTGCTGGGATCATCTGTACCGTCTTCGCGCTGGCAAGCCTTGTGAAGCTCTCGGACTTTCTCGGTCAAACGGTCGTAGTCTTTCTGAGCGAGCCAAAGTCTAGCCAGTTTTGTGTTTGTGGACAACCATAATCTCTCGTTGTTGGTAGCTTGGAATGATTCCAATGTCTTGGAGTAGAACTGCTCCATACACTTGTTTGCCGCCTCGTCTGCCGCGTTCTTCTCGATGAAATCCAGCATGTTGTTGATGGACTTTTCTGAATAGTTGCGTGTGACTGCCGACTTGACATATGTCAAGAGCTCGGTGTAGTGTTCGACGGCCTGCAACCGACGTGAGTGTTTGTCCAGCTGCCTGTCCATGGTCCGCAAGTACTGACCTTTTCGTATCTTCCCAGTCTGAACTCGAGCTTGATCGCTTGCTTCAGTCCCTTGAATCCCCAGTCGCCCTTTTCCTCTTCCAGCGCCGGCACTCCCAGGAACTCAACTATGGCCTCTTCGGGCGCTTCGGTCTTCATCTGCTTCGCATTGTAGTATTTGTTTTCCACGTCGACATCTCCCCCCTCCTCGGCGTCATCGTCGTCCTCGTACTCGAAGTCATAGCTGTGAATTGTTAGCAGGCAGTCTGATTATGGAAGATTTCACTTCGTACTTCTCGTCGTCCGACGCTTGCATGAAGTCATCGTCGTCGGACATGATGGCTGTGTTTGCGTGGAGATAGTGAGCTCTTGCAGTCGGGTGGAATAACAATCAGGGGTTATGGGATGATATTTCGTAGCAGGTGTGAGAGTTTGGTGGAAAGCGATTAGTTTTTGGATGAAGAGGTCCAGTGGTGGTGTAGCTTTCAATGCGCTTCATCATCTACATGTAAACGTCTAGGCAATCAACAGATGCGCGAGCGGGGAGATATCGGGGCCGGCCCGAAAACGTGGGGCGCGACGCTTGTGAATGAGGATGGAAGTTACGATCGCAGTTGCCTCACACTTCCTTCGCAACATACAAACATCAATCTCAACCTAATCTCAACATCGCCAACATGGGTGGTGATCTCAACTTGAAAAAGTCATGGCACCCGGTGCTCATGTCCAACCAGAAGCGCGTCTGGGCCGAGGAGAACAAAGCATTGGAAGAGCGCAAAAAGACCGACCAAGTCCTGAAGGAACGCGCAGAGGAACGCGCACTTCTGGAGCTGGAGAAACTACAAGAGGCTGCTGGTGGCAAGAAGCGGACTGACCGCGTTGACTGGATGTACAATGGACCTGGCGCCGGCGGACCTGGTGCTGGAGGTGGAGTGAGCGAGGAAATGGAAGGTTATTTGCTTGGAAAGAGAAAGCTCGATGGCTTGGTGCAGAGGTCGGAGACAGAGGCTATGAAGAAGGATGCTGGAGAAGAAGGATTCATGGCTCTCAACTCGAATGCCAACACAAGCAGGGACATCGCATCGAAAGTTGCGAGCGACCCCATGTTGGCCATCAAGAAGCAGGAGCAGGCGGCGTACGAGGCTATGATGAACGATCCCGCGAGGAAAAGGATGCTTTTGCAGGCAGCTGGGCAAGATGTGCCAGATGACAAGAAGGACCGACGGCACAAGCACCGAAGCAGCCGGCACCACAGAGACGATGATGACAGCCACAGAAGTAAAAGGAGGCGACATGGCGATGAGGATGAGGAGAGGCGATCACACAGGTATCGTTCGCACCGTCATCGAGAGAGGTCCCGTTCTCGCTCTCGATCACCATACAAACGCTCGGACGACCGAGATCGCGACGACCGCCGCCACAGATCTCGCCGCCATAGAGATCGCAGTGCATCTCGCTCACGATCCCCTCGCAGACGTCGCGACCAAGACGATCATAAAGAGCGCCGGAAATCTTATCCCAGTCCCAAACGATCCGGATCCTCCAGGTCGAAATCTAGATCACCCTACCGCGCACGGAGAGACGAGCACAGCAGACACCCAAGACGACGATCACCTTCCTATGAACATTCTGGGAACCGACAAACGAAATCATATCGCTCGCCACCCGAGGAAGTGAAGCGTGATGAAGCCGCGGAGCAGGCCGAGCGCGAGAAGCGTTTGGCAGCGATGCAGTCGAACGCTTCTGAATTGGAAGTCGATCGCCGTACGCGACTTGCAGACCTCGATGCGCGAGATGCAAGGCAACGAGAGGAGGATGATCGCAAGCGATCCGACAAGGCCAATTTCATCGGTGGCATTCGGAAGGAGGCGGAGGGTGTTGACACTGGGAGAAGGCTGCAAGGTGGACGAGGTGGTCGTGATGAAGATTAGTTTTTTGGGGTTCGATTTCCTCTTCGGAAGAGCGTTCGATGGAAACGCATGCGTGTATATTTACATAACATGGGTCAGGACGCTGCATGTATGTACGTTCCTACGGCCCAGACTAACATATCTACGTATAATACCACGATTTCCAACGATACATATTTTCTTCTAGCCCCCCACGACCAATACAATGTATCGATCGAGTTCAAAATGATCGCGGAAGTATAACTGAACCCAACCCTAACCCTGCATCTTGCGACTGACATGTCGGTCAGTGAATAGTTTATGATATACGCGAACACCAGACGTGCGCAATCTGCAAGGCGCCCCCTGTGGAAGCATGTCTCGATAATCAAAACACATATCAGGCACATGTACAGATCCGTGCAAGGAACAGCCAAATTTGATGGGCATTCATCGACAAGTTACCACGCACTGACATCCGTACATCACAACCTACTCTGTCTTACCCAATATATTGCCGGCATTGATCAGGGTATTGATTGGTCACATGCTCCGATGTAAGCACACAATGCATACAAACCCACCACACCAACATTCTTCCAATTCCTCAAATCTATTCACGTTCTCAGCTCTGAGCTGGCAAGCTGGCAGGCAAAAGAAGCGAAGCCACGCCTAGAGCACGTCCCAACGATAGCATGCATGCTTATATTTCTCCGCACGGTGCTGTAGATCGCTGGGACGCTATAGTTAGTACCCGACCCGCTGTCTGCCGCGAGATGGGACGAGATGAGAGAACTGATGAATTAATGGCCCATCTGGCCTTTTGACAAGGTTTTACTTCACCCTGGATTGGGCCCTGGGAGACTTCCAATTAACCAATATTGTAGCTTGGTGATTACCTTTACATACATCAGGTAGAGATCACTGGCAAGAAAGTAGCAAAGTACCAGTTGCGACACTCGCAACTTAGACGGTCAATTTCAAGCTCCCGGTACGGTCGCTCCGCAGCCCGCGCGGCACGTCTAGCAGCTTGGTTACGTCTACTCCGTCGAGTCCGCCCGGTTCCAAACTCAAGACAACAAGACAACCACGTCCTACGACAACAACAATTACCATACCTAACAACAACACCACTCTAGCCATAATCGCCACTACCATACACCTCGCGCATCACTCCACCCTCGACCTCCACTGCCGATCCCCGCGAATCTCCTCAAACACACCCTTGCTGAAACCGCCATCATGCCGCTCTGCGGAGGTAGCAAGACTGTCCAGAGGAAGCTGGTGTTGCTGTATGTCTAACACGATGCGCATCTGCCTGCGCAAGTCTGATCTACTGCCTCGAATCCTCACTAACACTCCCATCACAGAGGCGACGGTGCTTGCGGCAAGACATCACTGCTGAACGTCTTCACCCGAGGCTACTTTCCCACGGTCTAGTAAGCGCATGACATCCCACCTCTTCAAGACGGCTCGGCTAACCCTCTCCTCCCTCCACAGTGAACCCACAGTCTTCGAGAACTACGTCCACGACATCTTCATCGACAACACCCACGTCGAGCTCTCGCTCTGGGACACCGCTGGCCAGGAAGAGTTCGACCGCCTACGATCTCTCTCATACGATGACACGCACGCCATCATGCTGTGCTTTAGCGTAGACTCGCCCGACTCGCTGGAGAACGTCGAAAGCAAATGGGTCGGCGAGATTGCGGAAAACTGTCCTGGCGTGAAGCTGGTGCTTGTCGCGCTCAAGTGCGACTTGAGGGAGCAAGAGAAGGACGACCGGGAAGAAGGTCGCGAACCCAAGAAGCCCACAATCGACTACAAGCAAGGTCTGGCGGTGGCGGAGAAGGTGAAGGCATTACGGTATCTGGGTGAGTTTCGCATTCGCGAGAAGCCGCTGGGTCGCATCGCGGACGACATCACCGCAAAATCAGCTACTAACGCACTACACAGAATGCTCCGCAATGAAGAACCGCGGCGTCAACGAGGCTTTCACCGAAGCAGCGCGCGTCGCCCTCACAGTCAAGAGCGCCAAAGGCGACAAGGACAGCACTTCATGCTCTGTCATGTGAGCTTCGCCAGCGCCACATGAGCACCTTCAGCTCTCGACCCGCGGATATCCTTCTTTTCTGTATCGACACTACACGAACATATACCCCCGACCTTTCCCGTCGTATATTAACTTACTACATGGAATGGGAGATTCAATTCTTCTCTTTCTTAATTTTCTCCGGAGCAAACGAGCTACAAGGACAACCAACCATGGACTTTACTCCGCTTCGGCCGCGGGCGTTTGGAGCGCTGCTTTCTTTCTTCGTTTCGTCCTTCTCTTTCGATTCGATTCTCCTGGACGAACATACCTGTCTCTGCACGGATGTGATGGTGCTTGGTCCGATATCGGAGTGCTCGGAACAATCACGGGCATCACGGCTTGCTGGCTTGGTTGGGTTTGCTTGTCTTTTTTTTTTATGTTTTGGAGAGATTCCATGCTTCTGCAATCCTGTTCAAAGATCCAGAGTCTGTGAGTGCTTGACCTAAGCATTCGCCAGACGGTGTTTCTCTTGTTGAAAAAAGCTTAGATGTTTCAAGACTTTATATCGAAGATTTACTACTACTCTTGTTCCGACCTCTCCAGGAGACCTGGATGTCCTATGCCATGCCTATCCTGCCTAGGCGCTTGCACCCTGGTCATGTATGTTTGTATGTGCCGATGACTTGGGGTAGGTAACTTTCCCAAAGACTCATGACACCAAAGTCTTTCAATCCCACCCCTCATGCTTCTCTTCCTGCCCGTCTTCATCTTCAATCTCCTTCCTTTCTAATCATCCTCCCTAAGTACTTGCCCAGACGCCTTGGCTGCCTCTGAATGGGGTTCGCCGCGTGTTGAGGCATCTCTTGAAACTCAGGCGGGTACGGTGACCAGTCATGGTCCAGAGTGTAGGACGGGGTGGACAGCGCAATCGAGGGATTTATTGGGTCATCGGCGTCAGACTTTGTGTTGTGTTGCGACGCGTGGCCGTTGGGCTGGGCTGCGCGGTTGCCTCGAGCGCTGGGTCGGTTGTGAGCTGGCGGGCTTTCGGCATAGGCGCGTTGGAGGTACTCTGGGAAAGGGACTGGAAGCGGCGGCTGAGGAGGCAGACCGTAGTGTGATGAGGCTGACCACAAATGGTCAGCGCCGTTGTTCCCTTCAGTTGACCAGGTGTCATCCTGTTCCGTGGGATCGTCGGCGCCGTAGGCGGACCTGTGGGCTTCGTCCTCTGCTGATATCTCTTGCAGTGACCTACGGACACCGAAAGGCTCGAAAGAGTTGGATCGTTGCCCGCCTACTGATGCATCTTCCGATGACCATCTCGCATTCGCATCCTCTGCTTTCTCCTTGACCCTGGCGTTCTCCAGCTCCTGCATTGCTTGTAAGTCCTCCGCGCCCCATTCATGTAAGGGACTCTCTATGCGGGCTTCTTGGAGCTGCTGGATGTCGCGCCTCTCACGCCTCTTACGCCTCTCACGCTTCTCATGCTCGAAAAAATCAGCCAGCCATTCTTCGGCTATCCGTAGAGTCGGTGGATCCCACGCGGCGGGTGGTTTCGAAATGGTGATGCGGCTAAATGACGACGGTGTGTCTCGTTGCCCAAACCTACGACGGACAGCACGCCGGACGATGGCAGGGTCTCCCGACACTGGTGTCTCTCCATCATCTTCCACCTCTTCCACCCTTGCGTCCTCGACCTCACTACGATAGACGAATCCGCACCGGATACAGATGGTTTCGTGATCGGCTGAACACCCTTGCTCCAACTCACAGCGCGGACACTGCTTATCGGAGACCTCATTCCACTCGAAGTGAATACTCATCTGCACGTGTCGACCTTGCTTGAACACCGCGGCAAAAGGAGGTGGACTTCGTGGATCGAACATGTATTTCCCACCACTCCGGTCACACAGGCGATAACTCATGTTGAGAACACGCCGAGAGCCAGGCCTCTGTTGGAAGTTGGACTCGAGTCTCTGTTGGAACGCCAGCCAGCTGTCCAGGAATCGGAGATCGATCCTTTCGAATCTTCCAAGCGCGTCTTCGAAGACTGCGAGTTGCTCGCCGATTTGCTTCGGCAGTCGATATCCTGACATGGTGACTTGGAGCAGCACCAAAAGGCCTGTGGCCGTCTTCAGCAATTCTTTCACAAGGGTGAAGGCGGCCAGGAGCGTCATGAGGAACTCCTCGGTGACTTCTATTCGGGCGACGGTGTGCTCTTCTTTCTCCGTGCTTGAGGTACAGTAATGATTGTTGACCGTGATCGAGTCGCCAAGGTGTACGCGGGCGTCGTTGGAAACCCGAACGCGACTGTACACGTTTTTGCTCTTCCAAGGGCGATCTAATCCGGCCGTATCGCTTGTCTGGAGCTCGAAACTGGCTTCCGGTAAGCATTCACCGATCTCTTCACTGGTGGCATGCTTTGAACGGGACACACGAAATATCGCGCTCGGCCGTGCTCGCGTGCTGGTGGTGCCATCATGATTCAACTCGCGACCTAAACCCTCGTCAAGAAAATTATCGCTGTCGCCATGTCCACCAACCGAGAGATCCTCGGGTCCGTTCCTCACATCTTTGGAATGAACTCCATCGTCTTCGTCGCTCGCCGATTTACCGCTCGAAGCTTCTTCATCCATGGCAGTAGCTCAAGTACCCATCATCGCCTCACGATCCGTGTGTATTTGCCAGGACCCGCAGGCACTTTGAATGTGGTCCAAGAAATGGAAGACACGCAGGTCTGGAGAGTCGCGACGCTGCAAACGAGGCTGAGTTGTGGCGTAGCCGTCTTGGACTGGATGCAGTACTGCGCAGCTCGCTTAGCAGGCCAATACCATGCTTGCCTTACGCGCCATTAGGGCTGCGCCGCGACAAGCTACACTTGTATTTAAAAGTTAAAGCATCCGCTGTTTGAGCAGATATAATTTTGCTCTCGATGTATATGAAAGCTCTCCTACCCGGCAAAGCACTTCACCTACAGCGTGGTCCCAGTTTCAAGACTCGTGCAAAGTCCCAACACAGGTAATGTTAGACGATTGGATTTCCGGGTGGTAGAAACGACTATTTCCAAGGAGCTGTGTTGGCTTGTGACGTAGAGAGCATATCGGCAACAACTGGAAGTGTCGGTTGAACCTCTACGACATGTTACCAAAGAGGCCAGCCACACCACTGTTACTGTCGGCAATAAAACTGTGAACCGTTGATACGATGAAGTCAATAGGTTGATCGCACTTTCCAGGATCAGTCACGAAGGCAAATTTCGGTCAGCAAGCTTTCTCGGAACTCATATCGCACACGGCTGAAATGGATTAGATAATACAACATGATCAGTGAAAGGGTATCTGCGCTCCGCTCGCCAGCATGACCCCGTGAGTACTCATGCTCGCTCTCACAAAAGCAAGTAAACACGCTCAGTCCTCATCGAAAATAGCAGTGGCGTTAATCAGAATCGTGTCAAGAACACGCGCTTGCAGTCCGGAGTCTGCGATTTGTGGTCCGTGTGCGCCCAGGAGACTGGGTCTGTGATATTTGTTAGCATGTAAATGTTTGTTGAGGTATCAATAAAGACTTACGCGAAGCAAATTGCAAGATTGGAGTTACTCATGCGATTCCTGCGCTCGTTTTGCATGACACGATGGAGATGGAGGACTAGAGCGCGCAGCGTAGCATAGTTGGGATCGGGCAAGTCGTTGATCTGCTGGTGCAAAGCGTCGCGTCTGGCGCCATCGTCTTCGACCCTAGCAGCATTGATGAAAGCATCGTAAGCTCGGCTGGTGAACAGAGGCTCGGGCAGGTCGCGGAAGAACTGCTTGAGCAGAGTGGCGACCGAGTTCACATCATGGTGGAAGTTGGCCGGGTTGCGGAAGTCGAGGTTGGGTGCATTGTTGTTAAAGGCATCACGTAGGGCATTGACGTGGGACGCTGTGCCGGAAAGCCTGTAGATACCTTCGACGTCCAGACCGAAGAGATCAACGGCTTGCATGCACTGGGAGACCACCATGGGGACAGCAGACTGGTCGCGTGCGAAGAGCTCTTCAAGGTCGACACCAAAGACCGGTCGGGATGGCATCTTGCTAGGCATTGGGGGAGGAGGAACAGGGAAGTTGGAAGTTCCCATCGGGCTCATCGTGGGGTTGCTAGCGGCAGCATTGATTGAGCCTGTTGTTTGATTCGGCGGGTAGCCAGATGAGGGAGTAACGGGCGAGCCTATCCGCTCGGACGGGTGAACAGGGTAAGGAGGGTTAGACGGTGCTGATGGTGGCGGTGAGTTGTAAGGGTTCTGCTTCTGGTCATACGGCAGTGCATCGCTGGGAAGGCCTGGAGATTGCGAGGAGCCGTATCCACCAGCGGATGGAGAGTGCTGAGATTGCCCGTAAGACGACGCTGGCGCGGGCTGCGCGGGCTGCGAGGCGTATCTGCTGCTCGTAGAAGTGGGTTGCGATGGCGCAGAATTGATCCCGAGGCCTCCAGATGGCGGTGCTGTAGGTGATGCTTGCGACGTGGCACCGAATGGATCAGACTTTGGTTGTTGCTGTTTGGGCGCGAGCGTCGGGTGCTTCTCGTATTTGATCTCGCTGGGCGTTGGAGGTACCTTGCCACTGTGGCTTGCGATAAAGTTGTTGAAATCCCTTTCGTTATCGATCTCAATGACAAGCTCTCTCAAACTCTTCTGAGCAGAAGGAACATCTTTGTCAGAGAGCGGGCTCACAGCCAGACCGTTTCCAAGTAGGAGCTTCTCGTTGAAGGTGGCGTATTTCTGTAGCTGCAACGTAAGTGCCTGATCGCACTCCTTGATCAGAGACTGCAGTGCTTTCACAGCTTGCGGCCGTCCACTTCTAATGAGATGGTCGCGCTGCGTCCTGGCCTGCCGTACTTTCTCCTCATACTCAGTGTCGGCAGCCTGCACCTTGTGTAGCATTTCTGTCTCGACCTGCTCGGCGCTCTTGGGTCCCTTCAATCCGAGCCTCCTGCTACCTTTTGTGTCCCCAGTCCTGGCACGGTCGTAGCTTTCGGCCAGTGTATCGTAGCGAGCCTTCGCCTTTTGCATAGCCTGCTCAGCGTCGAATGCCTTCTTCTCTGCGTCCAGACCTTCATGCTTCTGCTGCTTGCGCCCTCGCTCGATCTCGGCGGTCAAAGTGTTCAGGTCCTCGTGCATCTGGTGCAACGAGAGAGCAAACTGCATGCCGTTGTCACCCATGCGCTCGTGCACCCGCAGCACTTCTCCCAACTGCAATGCATAGCTCCCGCTTTTGGAGTCTGGTCTCCTGGAAGCATCCAGCTGAGTCCTAGCAAGATTCTTTAATCCCTTGGCCTGTTCCTCCTCCAGCCTGGAGCGTTTCCGAAGAAAGTCGGCGAAGTCACGCGCCGACGCGATACTCTGCTTAAGCCGGTTCAGGAGAGTGTTGATGCCGATGTCCGAGTACATGACATCCTCAACAGCCTTGGGAGGACCTGTCGGCGCATCGTTGGGTACTGCTGCAGGTGGCGAGCTCGCTGTCGCGGTGGTCGGGCTGGTCGGTCGCGATCCATTGGAGACGTGGAGCGTGTCGCCGTTCGGCTCGTCGATGCTATGTCTGTCCGACATGTGTGCTGGTCAAGTGTTTCAGTGTTAGAGTGGTGCGCGTGCCAGAGGCCAGTCGGTGGGTGTGTCAGATAGTGAGGAGAGAACGAGCTAGGTGGTTACTCGGGAGGAGCATAGGTATGTATTGTCGTTCGCTCGGCTCCCGAACCCTGGCCCAACCTCTTAGCTTGGGCGCTATCGTCTCTTCAGAGCCGAGCCTCACTTACGTCACCACGCTAGTAGAGCTCGGCCGATGTTTGACGGCTCGATTGGGAAGTTGTCGACGTTAGAAAGGAATCGACTCCCTCACTTACGATCTACAGATCACCTGACTTGATACATCACATCATGGCTCACGCACAACCGCCTCTCAGCTGGCAGCACTCTGCCGAAACAAACCCAACCATTTCAGAGCATCTGCCTGAAGAAGTCTCTACCTGCCTTCAAAATGCCCGTTTCGTATGCGCTCAAGATATCTCCAATCGATCCAATGCATCCCACTAACAGACTATACAGCTCCACCTCGCAACATGCAACGACAACGTCCCCCACGTCAGTCTCATGAACTACACTTACCTGCCCTCACATCCCTTCTCCTCCGAAACCCTCAGCCCTGGCCCTGTCATCATCATGACATCCAACCCCGAATCGAAAAAGACGCTCAACCTCGTTCAAAACCCGAACGTCAGCCTGCTGGCCCACGACTGGGTCTCATCGCGCCCTCCCAACATCAACGACCGCGAGCGCAGTCCTGTAGGCGCACGAGCTGGCCGCAGTAGTCTGGCCAACATGCTGATGAGCATGAACTCTGCTGCTGTCTCTTCGATCTCGGCTACGATAAATGGCTCGGCGAGCGTGCTGGCGAGTGGGACTGAGGAGGAGAAGTGGTGCAAACAGCAGCATTTGGCGAACAACACTTTCGAAGCGCAGGCTGCGGGCTCTGAGCAGCTACTGGGCACAAGCCCTACTAGCGCAGCGACTGGCGATGGAGGACGGGGAAGCTACATTGAGGATGAGGAGGTGAAAGTGGTAGTAGTGAGGATCAAGGACGGCAGAATCAGTGATTGGAAGGGCGGAGTCAAGGACTGGGTCATTGCTGAGCCTACTCAGACTGGCTCTGAGACAGCCGGGTTGGTGAACGGTGTTGTTGGAGGACAATAAGGTCAAGTAGTCTGGATTTTCAGCGAGGCGTTATGGCGCCATCAAACCACGATTCGAGTATGATTGTAAGTTCTTTTCATTTGATCGAGGTGTCACTTCTTCTGCCACTCACGTGTACCTTGCCCATGTGTATTTTGTGCTGCCACCTTCCAGGACCAACTTGCAGCCGACTCCTCGCCATCACTGCAGACTTGAATTATCAATAAAGTGGATAGCCGTCGTCGAATACCGACGGCTCGTCATCAAGGCCTCTGCTCGACCACTTGATGCGCGCACGGCACTTGGTACAGACTGGCTCGATCCTGCGTTTGCATGAAGGGCATGGCCACTTTTCCTCGTGACGGTGCTTCCACGAGAATGATTTCTCAAAAGGCTTTCCACAGGTGAATTGCGCGTAGTCGCAAAGTTCTACGACGCGAGGGCAGCTTGGTAGGCCTCTGCAATCACTCGAGAACTCGCACAACCAATCCCCCGGAAAAGCGCACTCGAGATCGGGATGTCTGATGATCTCAAGTCCCAGGTCTGGCAGATCCCGCAGCAAAGCCACAAAGTCTTTCCGGCTTCTCAATTCCTCTAGACATACGGTACATTCTCGGGCCATGGGAGCTCTCGCGATGCTGTCCGGCTTGGTCGCCGAAAAGATCGTTCGGACAGCTTGCAAGAAATCGAGCTTAGAGTAGCCCGCGCCGATGATGTTCTCTAACTTGTTGCAAATGTCCATCTGAAGCCCTGGAATCTGCTACTTTTCGGCCACGACGAATGTCAACGCATGCTGTTGCATATACTCGGTTTCCCCCAGCGTCCACTGATCGCAGGGGAGTCCGTAGATGTGGCGTAACATTGCCATCAAGGCTTTTGGATCATCTCCATGGAGCTCCACTTCCTTAGAGGCGCTCTCCTGCGACCCGTCAGCATGTATACCAGGGTAGCAGATCAGCACCGCTGGATGAAAATACCTGGAAGTGCCCTGTAAGGAGCGATGTGAAGTACTCCGACCCACGACAGAGGACGATGCGATGAACGTGCACAGTGCGGTCACTGAATTTGATCGTGAGATCTGAGAGCGTCGGATCATCGAAACAGGACCTGTAGAGGTCCGAGGCCTGGCTTGCCATCGCTGGGCGGGCGAGTCGGTCGTTTTCGCACTCCGTAGACTTTCGGTGTTTGGTGAGTGGTTTGAGAGATTTGCGTTGGCGATGTGAGTGAGCTGAATCTGCCTAGGTGACACAACAAAGCAAACGGCGCTAATGCACGTTGTAGGCGCTCCCGTTGTCGTTGCGAGTGAATGTCGCGAGACGACCGCCAGCAGTTCTTGCAAGCTGGAAGGCGACTGTGGATCTAGAATCTACCATCTCTAGGATCACTTGATTGTGTTTTTGGCTGACCACATAATCGGTGCTCAACCGACCGTGCTGACTCTGAAGTCTGCATATTAAGGTGAGAAAATGATCTAAAGTCTTCGCCCAAAATGAATTCTTGGGCGGGCATCTCTACTGATTCTTTTCTGTGGCTAGTCTACACAAACGCAATTTCCATGTCATATTCTCTGTCCCCAATGATAGACCACGACTTTCGCCTTCTCACTCAAAAAGGGCGTTACCTACAAACGCAGCAGCGGTGTTCTTGATCTTGTCGTCCTGCGAACTCAGTCCAGACTTCGAAGAACCGTCGGAGGAAGAGCCATCGAAAGGTGTAATCCAGAGTTAGCAGGGTCGAGTAGTCTGGATTGTAGCGTGGTGTTATGGCGCTACTCAGTCACGAATCGAGCATGCTGTGTGTCTATCCGGAGGCACCAATCCCAGCATTACTCAAGCGCGTGTTATGGCGAATATCCCGTTTTCTCTTTCAGAGTCTTCTTCTGGAAGGAGGAAAGCTCCTCGTTGGGGAATTGTCGAGCTTCGAAACAGTTTCGCCACCAGAAAATGGAGCTTTCACATTCCGAACACCGTGGCTTAGATGTGTCCTTGCACGTTGGGCATGGCCATTCAGTTTTCCTGCGGTGCTCCCTTAAAAAGGACTCCTCGAACTTGCCAGAGACCCGACCCCTGTTCGAGCAGACGACGCAGCATGGCTCATCCCCGTCACAATTGTCGCATATCCATTGTCCAAGGGGTTTGATTGCGATGCCTGGGTTTTTGATCATCTCGACGCTAACTTCCGGCACTTCTAGCAACAGGGACATGAAGTCCTCGTTGTCCTTCAAGTCCCGTAGACCGAAGATACAAGCATTGACCATGATTGCCCTGGCGATGCTACCTTGAACTGTGCCAGTGAATATCGTTCGGAGGGATACATGGAACTCGTCGAAGGCGTAACCAACATAGTCAATCACCCTTTCCATGTTCCTGCACGCCTCCGTTCGGAGCTGCGAGATTTGATACTTTTCGGCCACAACACAGACCTGCGCGTGGTATTGCAGGGAGGTGCTTTCGAATTGGTCATCTCCAAGTGGAACGTATGGCAGGCCGTAAAGGTAGCGCAGCAAGACAATCATTGCTTCTGGGTCGTCTTCATGGAGTTCGATTTACTTTGCGTTACTTTCCTGTTTCCATGATCAGCTTCGGTCACTGCTTGTGCTAATCATAACTCCAAATTCCACCTCAAGACTTACTTGGAACCGGCCTGCGAGGAGAGACGTGAAGTACTCCGAGCCTTGGCAGAGCATAACGCGGTGGACATGCACAGCTCGATCGCTGAGTCTGATCTTGAGATCAGAGAAAGTTGGGTCGTCGAAGTGCGATTTGAACAGATCGCGCCTGTCGGTCTCGGCTGGATCTGGAAGCGCCCTCGATAGGCGGACATGTCCAATACTGTTCGTCGCGATTCTCTTGTGCTGAAGAGTGCTCGTACGGCCGACACTCTCCATAAAAGTTGATCATCCTACAAATCGGACATGTCGGTAAACCATCACAATCCTCCCTGCTAAAAATTGTGGTATCACTGTCCTCGCATTCCCAGTCGCCATCGACGTCAAGGTGTCTGTCGATCTCAAGAGCTAGATCCGGTTGATCCTCCAGGAGAGATTTGAAATCTGCTGCTTCTTCCAGTTTGTCTTCTCCAGCAATGCAGGCGCGCATCATGAGTTTTCTGATTTTGCAATCCGGCCTTGTGCCATTGAAGATCGCATCCAGGGCGACCGGAAAGTCGACAAAGTTATGCTCCTCCACAGGTGCTTGCGCAGGCCTTATCTGCGCAGGCGGCTTTGGCCCGTGCATTCGAATAGGTTCATGCTTGAGCGGTCTTGGCCTGAGGATGCTTAGGAAATTCTGGTAGACTTCTTTCTCGAGGTCCGGGACCTGGTACTTCTGTGCCACAATGCATATTTGCGCGTGCCACGGCAGGCTCGGGTTCTCGACGCGGTCTTTCGGGATGTTGATGTATTCGATTCGGTAGAGGTACTTTAGCATGATCATCAAGGCTTCCGGGTCGTCTTCTTTAAGCTCGATTTGCTTTGCTGAACTCTCCTAGTGCCCAACATTAGTTCTGACGTTAAATCTTCAGTAGTGGCTGAGCTTACACGAAAAGGACCTTGAAGGAGGACCTTGAAGTAATCTGACCGTTGACAAAGTACAACACGGCGGACGTGCACAATTCGGTCGCTGAGCTTGATGGTGAGGTCGGAAAGCTTTGGATCGTCGAACGAGGTTGGATAGATGTCAGGGTTGCTGGCGATCTTAGGCTTGCGATACGGTGATGCCATGGATAGGGGTGGTGGGTGGTTATGGTTGCAATGGGCAGTCTTGGGTGGCTTGAGTCCATCTGTGTACTGCGAGGTCACAGGAGGTCGAATGGTCGATATACGCTTGCTGGCGTTTGCTCTACACTTTAGGGCGCCTTTGTCCTTTGGGAACCACGGTCAAGACATGAGGATACTTTGGCAGTCTCACAATCAAACGATTGAAAGACACACGTCTGGGAGGTGGGTCCCGCTGTTGCCGCTGCAAGTGAGTGAAGTGCTAGGTTTCAGCGTGATGTCACGGCGCGACAGCACCACAAAGCAACACAAGACTGACAGTTCTCACTCTGCTTTTCGAGACTCCATTGTATTTACTGCTTCTCCAGCTAGCTTGCGGTCGTACCCGTAATGTCAGACAGAAGTACTTACAGGGTGTACCTTTCCTGCCTCTGCCATGCATAGGAGGATGTCCATGTACTCGACTCATACATCTTTCCCAACCACTGATGCGATCGCAGAAGCCCAAAACACTGATTCCTGCCACTTACTGACGTATGGGTGCTGTGCGTCAACCACCGGAAAAGTCCTTTCCGCAGACCGCTATTCTCATTCCCACTCCCTACCTTAGCTTCTTGAAGTCCATTGTCCAGATCTGGGTGATCAAGAATTTCGAGACCCATATCTGGGAATTCCTGCCATAAAGACCGGAACTCTGCGCTCCGTTTCAACGCCCGCAGTTCGGCGACGCAAGCCGTCACCATGCAAGCTCGAGCCTCACTGGTTTCCATCAACGGGTCGAAGACGATCCGAAGGGCGGCGAAGAAGTCTTGAAGCCGGCGGGCAGGGGAGTTGAAAATAGCCATCATAGCTCCGCAAGCTTCCTCCTGAAGTCCGTAGACTTGATACTTGATAGCCGCCACACATACCAGCGCGTGGTGCTGCAGAAGGTGGAGGGTTTCGTTCATGACCTGATTGTACGGAAGCCCGTAGATGTAACGCAGTAGCGCCATCATGGCTTCTGGGTCGTCTTCGTGGAGCTCGATTTGTAGACCCTAGATTTTGTATTAGTTTCGATAAATGGCTGCTGCTGGGTTCGACATACCTGGGCTCTATCCTCGAGCAACTCCGCAAAGTGTGCCGATGCACGGCAGAGCATGATGCGACTGACATACACAGGTCGGTCTTTGAGTGCAATGGTAAGGTCGGCATACTTTGGAACGTTGAAGTATGTGTCGTGTAGTTGACGCTCAGCCACTGCTATAGGACCCGAGGGAGCTGATGCTGGGATTGATGGTTGGGCGTTGGGTGGGTGGGCGTTGTCGCTTCGAGTGCGTCTCCGATTCGTAGCAGACAATCCGGCGGAGGCTGCTTCCACAGCGTTTGCCTGCGCCTGCCCAGGGGATGAGGTTGCGTGGCGCCTTGTCATGATTCCGTCCG
>Ga0265797_10003163_pt1 | contig 26731 bp, 25 predicted proteins | sample P2T30metagenome_FD_192433 | JGI IMG/M metagenome (GOLD analysis project Ga0265797, IMG submission 192433) | Plant litter microbial communities from East Loma Ridge, Irvine, California - P2 T30 | ecosystem: Environmental > Terrestrial > Plant litter > Unclassified | place: USA: California... | reverse complement strand
AACACCCACCTCCCCCCCCCCCAACCCTGACCCTTGACGTAAAAGAAGAGCACTGGCATGCATGGATGCGAACTTGAACTTGAACGTCGAAGATCCAAATCAAATGTTGTGATTGAAGTCGGGTAGAATAGAACGTACAGCAAGCGAAATGACAAGAACTATTATGTGTACTTGTAATGTTCAGTGCTAGACTTATTTTTCACTCGAGTCGAGTTACGTTCGATGGTATACATAGACAATAATGTAAGGCGACTTCCATTCTCAGCGAGACCTCGAGCCCATAGGAGGTATTACCCACAACGCGCTGCCTGGCTAAATAATGAACCTGTAATATTATGGTTGTTGAGAAAGGAAGGAAGTCCGGTGCTGAACTATTTTACTAGTATTGAGCGAGTGGACATCGCTTCGTAGCGTTTTGTCAAGTTTGCTTGGACGGTCGGGGAGATGTGCCGGTAGTGCTTTTAAGCGCGATTTGGGGTTGCGACCGGTGTAGAAGCGCTCTCGCCGATACAAAGATAGGTTTGAGTAGTGAGCTCGCTTCGTAGGATGCAAGCCTTTGTCATTTGAATCTCATGATCAGAACGGGGAGGTTATGCCGGCTCTCTTTAAGCGCCATCTCGGTCAAGACCCTGGTGTAAATCTCTCGGCGTAACTGGATCAATAATGAGTCCGTCTCTTGAGGCTGAGTCTCGTTGTTGGTATGCTTGTTCATGTACCATGATTATCGTTAGTCATGTGAATCATCAGTGTTGCGAAGATCATGCGCGATCGACAATTTCCAAAGTGTCGCCGATGAAGGATCAGGCTGTGCAACGTAGTATGCTGGGTAGGATCTGATCTGCCGAAGTTACCTCTCAGCTCCATCGTGATACTGTAATAGCAGCTGAGTTATGGAAGAGTGGTCCTGTTTAGCTGGTGCCTGGCGGCCCCACTGAACGCTCGTTGAGCTCTTCTGACCTTCCTGAAGAATTCTGTTGCCTGCGAGCTGTCGCTGTCAAGTCTGGCGCTGGCGTCGTCAAGCGAGGGTCCACTGATATAGCCAAGCGACGTAAAACGCTCCTTTTCCGGCTAGGCAGAGTTCGAGACAAGAGTTCTTTAGCGTTGATCGGGGAAAAGGCTTCGCGGCTGAGTTTATTGCTGAGACGGGCGCTGGTTGGACGAGGACACGAGGCGCGGCTGACTGCTGGTGCCTGCCATGCTGTCCGAAGCATGTTCTACCGACATCCGAAAGACTGCATGTGTGGTGCGTTTCAACGACTAACGGCCTCAGCATGCAAGCCTGTCACGTTTGTTGGCTGTTTGTGGGGAGGCAGTGTCAAGGGTGACCGGGTGCGTGTGTCCACTTGCTTGCTTGGCCTGATCGTGATGGCGAGCTTTGCCGAGTGTCACGAAACAGGGGTGTTCGAATGAGGTACAGCACGCAGTGTCTGTGTGTGTATATACCGCACCGCGTATATGTAACCTATGGCAGCGCAAGGTTTGGTGTGGGTTTGCGTATGCCGCTGCAGTGTATGTCACGGCGGAGGCGTACGTATTGGATTCGCAGTACCACAACGAGCGAGTCAACCGAGACTCGACGCCTTTAAACGCCTCTAAACCCTTCCCCCTAAAGGCAGCCGCGCGTTGCACGGACAGAACAAACAGACACAGACGCAGACACAGACAGCAGAGGCCACGGAGAAGCTCCAGTCATCAAGCAAGTATACGAGGTAGTCGATCAGTCAGTCTCTCACAGGCAACAGGATGTAGGAGGTACAGCCGTAGCATGCCCTAACCTGGACGACGGCATAAGGCTGTGTAGGAGTCGCATCAGCCCCAGAAGCCCACCAAAGCGTGTCAGCCAAGGCCCAGCAATTGCGCGCAGCAATTGCCTGCAGGCAGCGTAATAAAAGACATTGCAGGGTGGGACTCCCTTGGACGGCTGCTGCGTTATGCAGAATTGACTTCGGCCGCGTGAAGCTGAGCGGCCATTGCGTGGCCTATGCGGCAAAGCATGGAGCCTTACTCCTTCCTTCGCGCTGTATAGCCTGCCTCGCCCACGCAACTCCCAATTACCTTTGCGAGCGCCCTGTAGGCTCCCACATTCTTTACATCGCCCTTCTTTTTTCTTAATACGCTCTTTCGTCCCGCCTTGACCATTTGCCAAGCTCCATGTCCTATTTTCTCCCATCCTAAACCGCCCTCGATTGATTAATCTGTCGAGTAGCGTCTTCAACTGTCGCGGACCTTTCAAACTTCACACTTTCACTCACTCATTCGCCTCACTCCACTGCCGGCCACTGGAATGAGAACAGAAGCCTCCTATACAACCTGAGCGATTGTACGGAGCAGAAATGGCCTGGAAGAGCTCAGCCGTCCACCTCGGACAGGATATCAGGCTTCGCTATGCCAACTGGTCTCCGTCAATTTGGCTCCTCGCTGCCCCGGTTACAATCGTCACTACGAATTACCTAATTCACGATCGACACCAACACTTTCCATACCACCTCCTAATCCCACAACTTCTTGTGGCAATCGCAATACGACTACACAAACGAGCGTCTGACCACGGCTGGACGGATCTCTGGCGAACCATCAGGGGTGCCTGCTCGCAAATCACATCACCAACATGGATTCACATATGCAGCCTTGCAGCCACCGTCACTGGTGTCACATGTCTGTTCGCATCGTACCAGGCTTTCTTCCACTTGCCAAGCGTGCTGTGTCTCACAATGGTATTGGGTCTAGCACCTGCTTGTGCCACAATCGTCTGTGATTTCTTCCTTTCTCCAGGTCGACTTACAGCAACACGTGTCGTTCTGCTCGCCCTCTGCGTGTTTGCAATTTTCCTCAACGACTACCGTCTAACGCCTCCTGGACTTGGGATAGCTCTGCTCGCGCTTGGTACCCACATTGCTACTCACTGCTTCAATGTCTACTCTCGACAGATCGATTCACCGGAAGCGGAAGACGAGCCGGAAAGTGATGATTTTTTCCTATTAATGCTCCTAGCAGCAGTTCTGCCTCTTTTCGCTGCTGCTTGGATCTCGGAAACACCTACTGCCATGGGTTTCAGCTTCGGCGTGGCACCGTTGGCGATCGCAATCAACACGGTCGTTGGTGGTGTTGCACTTTCAAGCAGCGACTCACTTTTCATGAGGACACAAAAGATCACCGACGATTACAGCTCGGCCACCATGTCAATTGAAGCACCGGCCCTGGCAGGACTCGTCTTTCTATTCCATGCCTTCACTGGACGTGCGACTATCATATCAGGTTGGCAAGTTGCCGCCTTTGCGGGAGCATTCCTCGTTGCATCAACCGCGAGCGCTTATGTTGCCGATGCCAATACTGCAGAAGGTTATCTGCGCATGTACCACATGCCCACCTGGCGGAAAGTCTTGGGCCTGCAGAACCAAGATTCCATCGTTGGGCTTCGCGATGCCGAACAAAGTGATAGCGCCTCAAGAGCTCGCAGTCTTGCTAGATGCTCCGGGAAACTCTCCGCTTGGCAGGTGTTTAGGATCACACTGCTGGGCATCGCGCTCATCGGTTGGGTTTGCATTTTCTATAAAGCTCTGCAGCGTTCAATATCGTTCGCCGAACGTGAGATCAATCCTTTCCCTAAGGCACCTGCGACAAGTGACAGGTTTTTCGATATTGTGGTCTCCTACCATGACGAACCTCTTCCGGAGCTGATCTCAACGCTCACCTCCTTTCTGGTTCTACCAAATGTCGCCTCCCTTGCACAAAGGGTTGTTCTATACGCCAAAGGCTCCGAGTCAGCCACCTCCGAATTGCAACTCAACCTGACAATGGGCCTGCCTCCAAACACAGCAGTCCTCGTCCGAGAGCTCCCAAACAAAGGACGTGAAGGCGAAACCTACCTCCACCACATACTCGACAACTACGACAACGCCACAGGCCTTGCAGACCACACACTCTTCATGCAAGCGGAGATGCACGACCCTTTGTACATGCGCCCTCGCATCACGCAATACTTCGTGCCTCAGACCGGCTTCCTCTCGCTCTGGCACATGGAAACCGTATGCTCGTCTTCCACCACCTGCCGCGACCACTCGACCTGGCATCCCAACCCAGAAGTCCTCGAATCCGTCTTCGGCGCCGCGAACAACGACTCCAAACTCGCCGACATGGTCACCACCTACCGCGGCCAATTCATCGCCTCCGCTCCTCGGATCCGCGCAAATAGCAAATCTATGTACGAAGACCTGGACCGCCGCTTCATCGATTCAGAAGAAGAGAACCCACTGTGGGGCTACGATTTGGAGCGCCTATGGGGTGCTGTGATGCAGTGTCCCGGCGGCAGGAGAGTGGCTGACAGGTGCCCGTCGCTGCTGAGCGGCATGCTCGGGACTGTGGGCGAGGTGGAGGATTGTCAGTGTGTTGATCCTTGAAGGACCTGGTTTGATTTGATCGCTTTTGGTGGCGCACTTTTCCTAATGATGCTGCTTTACATGCATAGATAGCGTTAGATACCCCCTTTTGCGTTTTTATACATAGATTATAGAATACTATCGATTTGGCTGCAATGTTTGTTTCGACCTTTTTAATCTTCTATCTTTTTGGTTTGGCACGACACTTTTTCACTGGCGTGTAGGTAGGCTTTCCCCCTCCGTCTCGACTGTGTTTCTGTTTAACCTTTTCTCCACTACATGTACATATGTACTCTTGTATCGAAAGCCTACATGTAAGTCAGCGAGTGACTTTGTGCTTATGCAGCTTGGGTTTCCAGAGTCTTCACCACATGTTTCGAGAGGCGAATGAGTTTACAACATCGACGATCCAAATGAACATGCATACCAAAAGATGAGAAGCAAGCAAGCCCAATATTCGAAGAAAAAAAAGGCAACGAATGCCGATATCAATTAAATCAATAGTAAGACAAGAAATATATACCCATTTCCCATTTCTGCCGCAGCGAGAAATAAAACATTTCCCGCTTCACATGATTCCGCCCCGTCGCAGCGAAGGTTTCCTTTTCCCTGTCCGTTCCCTTCGTGTTTCGCTGCGACGTTGACCGGTCGTTAAAATTCGTCCTTTCATTCGTTAGTTGGTTTGGTTTCCGCTTCTATGCACAATGGGAATCGAAAGCTCGTTGGAAAGAGCTTGCGTCCGCTTCAAAAAAAATTCTCCGTGGCCGTGTTCCTGTTCCCTGAGGGTGCTGCGCGGGCGCAGTCTCCGGGGACGAGGAGCGGGCGTAAGAGATAAATACGAAAGAAACTTTTTTTGTGGTGTTTGGTTTTTAGGCTGCAAGGCGTACCAAGCAGCCTTACCGCACACTCGTTCACATGGCAATGCCGTAGTGTTGCGCAAGAAGATCTCTTGCTGCCCAACGCCATCGGCCGTCGTCGACTCGTGGTCTGCCCGGTTCGGGGAACCAACTGTCGCAGCGTCGGCGCCAGGTGACCTCCTCGTCTCGTTGTGTGTGGATGAAGCGAGGTCCAAGGTCAAACTCCTCGTGAACTTCGCCCAGGCCGGCGTTGGCCATTGAGACGGGACTTTGCATGCCAGTGACACTGCTGCCGACGCCGAATGTCGGCACAGAGTCCTTGAGATCTTCCAGGCCGGCGAAGACATCTTCTTCCTCCTCGTCGGTAACGGAGGGGGACATCTGCCCGCTCACGTCGCGGCCATTGCGGATCTTTAGCCATTTCATCTGGTGAGGGTCGAAGACCATGCCGCCGTTGACTTGCATGTTTGTTGCAGCAGACATGGGTGCGATGAGGGCTGGCCTGGGCGGACTGGCGGATGGAGGGGGAAGGGTGTCCATGCGGTCGTCCATGTAAGATGTGTGAGGGCGGTTGCCTGTAGGCGTTGGTGTTTCAAGAGGTGGAGGGATATCGAAATGCGTCAAGGTGTTCTCATTTCCTTCCCATCGAAGTGTTTGCGGGTTGTAGGTCATGCCTTTCTCGGCTGTTGTCATAAGGTTAGTTAAATAATCATAGATGATAGGTAGGCTTGTGCTTACTTTTCGCAATGTGAATTCCCATGCCCTTGATGAGCTGTGGTTGCATCTTTTTCGGTCTCTGTTTCTGTGCTGATGGTGAAGTATGTGGGCTGCGAGCCGCAATTTGTGCTTTCCAGTTTGTGCTCACTGGAAGCATCGGACCTTCACTCCGTGGCCGTGGATTATTATTCACCACTCTCGACTCACGAGCTATCCTAGAAGCCGCGGTGTCGCGTAGATAACTGGGTGTGTAATCCCGATCAGGGAATCCTCTTGTCGGGCTTGCTGGAGTTTTGGGCGGAGCAGGCGTTGTCATACGATCAGGGTACGTGAAGGGACGCTTTGTAGGATCTTTGATGTCTGAACGGCTGTGTGCGTGCCTGATGCCCAATCTGGGAGGGCCTCTTGCCACTGGCTGTTTTGTAAACTTCGTTTCCTTCTCAGTATTAGTTCGTAAGTCGTCGAAATGTTCTAGCTCAGTGCCGTCGCCAAAGTTGCGTCTGCGTGATGGCTTTGTCAGATTTTTCTTGGCTTGCGCCTCGCGAGCCAAAGCAGCTGGCGCCAGACCTGCACGTGGCCTGGCGACTCGAGACGGCGTGTCCGGTACGAACGCATTCGACAATCGAGAATGCGAACGCATAGGAGGGGACTGAGCACCGCGGCGATTGTTGGGGTCAGACTCTCGCCTTATGTGATACGGCATGGCCCTCTGAGCGCTCGCGTGTGTAGCCTGCATCAGACCAGAGGGCAAGGTCGGTACTGGCGGTCTAGCAATGGCTGATTGTTGAGACTGGCTTCTAAGTGCCGGTGCTGATCGCTTGTTACGAAGAAGCGAAGAATTACCTGAAGCGACCTGGTTGCGGCGCTCTCGTGTAATGGTTGATGTACCATTCTCGAGCACCGGCTCCAGTCGAGAGTGTGGTTTTGACCCTGACACAGGCCGTGGGAGGTGTGAGCGCATGTGAGTGGGTCTATCGATGGGTTTATCGTGGAAGTTGAGAGTGGTTGAGGGTCGCTGAGCAGGCGAAGCAGGTTGCTGCTTGACGTCCTTGATCTTGACATTTTTATTGAAGGTGCGTTTCTGCACATTCAAGGAAGGCAGGCCACTGAAGTCCAGGCCATCCAAGAAGTCTTCGTTCGTGTCTGCAAGTAGTTTGGATTTTTTGTGTGTGTTCAATGTTGCCGGCTGCTCGATGGCAGGACTAGGGACGCTGGCCTCGGAGAGTGCGGCCTCTGTGGCACGTCTCTTCTTCAGAATGGCGTCGAAATCGAGTGGCCCATCTGGAATGTCGAGGCCGCCAGCGTCGTCTTGGTCACTTTCCTCTGCCATTGGCGAGCCAATACTCGGGCTCATGACGGACACGGAGGATTCGCGAGCATCATGCTTGGTTCCAGCGAAGCGTGTGCCTAGACTACCTTCGAAGTCACCATCGAAGTCGTCGAAGCCCTCGTCATCGTCGCCAAAACCTGCAAGTGGTTCTGCTACGCGAGGCTTCAAGGTCAATGGCGCCTCGCCCAGGTCCATGTCATTGTCCCAGTCATCCTCGACCTTCTGACGCGTCGTCTTTTTCCCTAGTCGCTTGATCGTGCCACCCAGCAACGCGCTCGATGTTATTCCGGACGGCAGCGGGATGCCAGCGTGCTTTGCTGACTGGAGGGCATTGTTGGTCGACTGCTCGTCGTCCGGCTGCAGCACCAGGTTCCAGTCGTCGTCCCCAGCTACAGACTCGGAGCGGATGCTCAATCGTGAAGAGATGCTCTGCGCGGTGCCGACGCTCATGCCAAAAGTTTGGAAATCACCCTGAAGGTCGTCGTCATCGTCCCAGCTCTCCATGGCGGTCGCCATGCTCGGCCGTGCAGCGTGGAGGAGTGAGTGCAGAAGAGTGTGTCGGTGGTGTCGAGGTCGCCAGCGGGCGCGACATGCAGGCCCGTAAGGCTCTTGATCACTGCGGTAGGGCCTCCTGAGCGGTTCGTGTGCGGTGTCGTCGTGGTCGAGGTTTCGTTCCCGCAGACACTACTGCAGAGCGGGTGGTTGGTAGAGGTGGCCCGCGTGTCCGCCTGCACGCTACTTTCCTCAGGGACCGAGAGGACTTTGAGCACCGCCAGCCTCCAGCCCCAGCTCGAGCCGAATCGCGTGTCAAAGGCGCCACCAGGTCCTCCTTACAACTGCCCTACTCCTGACACCAATAGTCTCTGCAATCTCAGGGTTTGCTGCCTCCGAGGAATCCGCCCGGCGACTTGTCGTTGTGCACGATTCATCCATTTTTTTCTTCTTTCGTTTGGGAACCGTTTGACATTTCGGTTGTCGCCAGGGAACCTGACGATTGCGCTACCTTCAGGCACCGGTAACACGGCCGTCTTTCGCGGCCATCGAGGGAATCTGGAAGCAACTGCCACCTGCCAGCCCTCGCTCAAGCCCCTTTCAACCAGACGTAACACTTCCGCTTCGTCATAGACACTTTTCCCTGCTCAGGTACCAGTACACGCTCCGACTCTGGTTCCGCCCGATTTGGCTGTAACGGCGATCGCAGAACCAAAACTCGGCAAGCCTCAAAACCCTTCTCCCGGGTCGATGGCACCCAAGCATGTCTTGCGTGTCCGCCGCACAGACGGTTCGCCCGACCACTTGCTAGTAAACGTAACCCAAACCAGCAAGACACGTCCGCTCGATCTGAAGCTGGTGGCCACGGATCACGAGCACCTATATCACGCTGCGATTAAATCCAACAATCTGGTAGTCCTGCAAGCCAACAAGTATAATGGAGACGAAGACGAATGGAAACAGGTCCTCACATGCACGCTACTTCAGCAACGGCCGGAAGCAAACCTAGATGCCTTGCAAAGTCTGGAGGTTGTGGCGGCGGTCAATGGTGAGACATGCACGCTCACAGTGCGGAACAACATCGGAGGTATCACTTCACGCCTCGGCGCCATCAACCTCACTCAAGACGACGAGAGGGAAGAGGTCTCTGCGTTCGAGTGGGTCGACACTGCTGCGGCAGCCTCGGATGACCTGCGTAGCGAGCTCGGTACACTTCATTCGTCGTTAGAATCTCAACAAGCACAGGTGGCGGAGCTGACCGCACAGCTCGACGAACTTGTCAAGGCTAAGAAGGAACATGAAGAGCAACTACTCCGCAAGTGCGCAGTGCTACTCGATAGCAAGAGGGCAAAGATACGCGAGCAGCAGCGTGAGCTGAATGCAATGTCTAAGGTGACTGGGCACAAGGCCGGCGCTTCATCTCGTGGCAAACGCAAAGCTCATGAACCTAGCTCTGACCTAGATGAGGACGACAAAGCCATACTGGGGTTACACGGAGCCGACGATGACGCCGACGAAGACGAGGATCTTGACGCAGAGGAGGATGAGGGCCAGCAGACGCCCGAGCAGGAGACTGAAGACGAGGATAGCGATGATGGATTTGCTGCCTCTCAAAGGGGCCCTGCGTCCCGACCTCAAGGCCTTCAGCAGGATGGCAAGGGCGCGGGTAAGGATGGAAGTGTTATGAACGTCGACGTGGAAAGCCTGCCACCGCGCAGAGAGCTCCCTTTCGCTCGAAGAAAGCCACAGGGCAGCGGAGAGCAGAGTCAGGAGAGCAAGAAGCCCGCACCAGCTCCGGTGCCGGAAGATGACGATTCTGATGATGATGAGCTATGATGTTATTTGAGCGACAAGTGTAGGTAGACTTGCAATTGCCAATGACCACACCCTTCTTCTAACAAAGTCCCCAATGGCCACACCACGAGTGATGTGCTCAAGACCTGCACTTCACAGACCGCACTACGACTACTAAGGGGTGAAGATCAGGCGCTACTGGACTTATTTCTTGTAAACGCACAGCCTTTGTAAAGCCATTGGGTGCGGTATTGACAAAATGGTAAGATACTTGGAACATTTTTGGTCGAAGACGCTGGCTTTGGAACTCGACGCGCTGAGGTGCTCGCGGCTGCCTGGTCGGTCGCGCCTTCCCACTTCACCTCACTGGAGGTCAATGCGATTCTCCTCGCTTCCACACCCGCCTTTCACTCTCGCAAGTCACTGCACACTCCGCGCACAAGAGACTCACTCACTTCATCGCAAGACGCAACTCGATCGAACCCCTCACTCCAACTCATCGCTTCAATTCACCTGAGCCCTCACAAGATGGCCGGCAAGAAAGGCACAGGACCGAGCCAGGTCTACGTGGTCATCAGTGGGAACTACGAAGACGTTGATGCCATCATCCAGGGCGCTTACGTCGACCGTGACGCTGCTGTGATTGCCTCCAACAACAACCTTGAGTATCTGCACGTCGTTCCGGTGAACTACTCTGGCGTGTACGTATCTTGATCCTGATCGCAACCAGCAACGCGTCGCTAACGCATCGTCAGTGAGGGTGACACCAACGAGAACACCAATGGCGAAGCCAGCGCGAAGGCCAAACCCAAGCCCAAGGCCACAAAGACCAACAAGGACTCCACCGGCGAGACCGCCACCAAGACCAACAGCAGGAAGAAGTCCGTCCCCAACGGCACACCAGGCTCGCTCGTTGGTGAGATCATCGCGGTCGCTGGCTCTCTTCGCACCATGGACCACACAACCTTGGAGCAGGCCGTCGACAAGTTCGGCGGCGCCTACACCAAAAAGTTCGCGGAAGCTACCTCGATCGTGCTCGGCGAGAAGCCAGGGTCGAAGCATGTCGAGGACATCAACAAGGAAGGCTATCGCACGATGACTGAAGAGGAGTTCTACGACCGCATTGAGGCTGAGTTTGCGCCGCCGGCGAAGAGAGCCAAGAAGGAGTGAAGAGAAACTCGATGAAACGTCTTTTCTTTTCCTCTGACAAATTCGCTGTGTACAGCTGGTGTCGGCGTTCAAGACAGGATGTCATTCATGTCAGGAGAGGTGTTCTGAGATGAGAGGTGTCGGGGCAAGGCTGCCAGGCAAGGCAAAAGTGTACGATTAGCCAGGCGCATCGAAATCAACAAAAGCGGTATCAAGAACTTTCCGATCCAAGTGTAATGCGGTGCTAGCATTTTCGAACCAAGAGACAAGCAGCTCATATGAATATGAAGATTCGTATGCAAAGTTCTGCGCCAGATGATTACAGCCTCCAGAAGTTTGCGCTGCACTGCCCACAACTTTCCACTGGTGACGCCTTGGACGTACAGAAGTTCTCAGGTCTGGCAACTATCCAAACTACGTAATGACACTTTACACGATCCACGAGGCGCCCAGAATTAATATGAAACGAAGACAGGCATTAGCATTATCCTTGTTCGGATTACGCAGCCCTACGTATGAAGGTGATGACGATTTCGTATGCCCAGCAAATCGATCGCTGTCAGCAAGCGCCGATCGCCAGAAAACAAGGAAACTTGAGAGTCCATCGCTGCGGTCAGGCCACACATATGTCACGCGCAAAGAGCTGTTATGCCATGCGAAGTAATAGTACTGTCTCGTGGTCTTAGAGCGACAAGACCGCCGAGATGCGGTGTGCGAGAAGGTCCACCTCCATGATTGATGAAGTGCTCAAGCGAGCCCCTCGTCAAGGAGGCTTTGTCCTTGTTGCATTCCTCCCGACATACCATAGCCTTATTGACGCGCCTTCTTCGCGTGCGCAGCAGTAAACGCGCGTTACGCCTGTCTCGCTACTAAAGACACTGCAAACCGTTAACAGCCAACGCCTTTCTTCAGTGTCGATCCTCCACACTTCCCCAAGCGCGATAGCAACTACTATTCTAGTACCACTTGATTCACATTGCTGGTTGGAACAGTGACGCCTGACAGTGAGACACAACAAAGCCGCAACCAAAAGTCTTCGTGGTATCTTCCTTCTTCGATAGGAAATTTGAGCAAGCTGTATTCTTCACCTCGCAAATTACCAACAATACTACCGCTGTTTACCACCGATCTTCTCAAGACACGACCCAAGATCTGAACGAGATGGCTTTCTACGAAGGTCGACACTTCGTCCTTATTCTTCGGATTATCCAAGCGGTTCTCACAGTCCTCATACTGGGCCTGACAGGCTATGGTGAGCTCATCGTCGCTACGAACCTCAACGAAGAACGAAGCTAACAAACATTTGCAGTCGCCAACTGGTGGAGCGGCTACTGGCATGCCGGCGCACCCTCGCAAGTCAGCTTCCTCTTATTCTGCTCGGTCATCACCTTGATCACCCTCGCCTACCTGATCGTTGTACCGATGCGCTTCGCGGAGACCAAACTCAACCATGCCGGTATAATTACGGGCGTCGAAGGCCTAACCATGGTCTTCTGGTTCGCCGGCTTCGTTGCCCTCGCGGTCTTCTTGGGCGACAGGGTTTGCTTCGGCCATGTTTGCAGCGCGGCGAAAGCTGCGGCGGCCTTTGGTGCTTTCGAATGGTATGTATCGCGGCCATTCCCATACAACGTCTGTTCGTATCGCTAACCGGTGTGATTTATCGTAGGCTGGCTTTCGCTGTGACTTTTGGCCTCGCGGTGATGCACTTCGTGCGCAACCGCGGTGGCGTGAGCACCCGATCAGATCCCAAGCTCAACATGTCGGAGGGTGTTTAGGAGAGGATTGTCGGAACCAAGATCGAGAACGCGAACGGCGGTAATGATAATATGACATGAAACGGCAATGTGCGATTGCATGAGTCTTCTTCATGAGATCTAAGAGATGGCTTCTTAGCGGGTTGGGTTTTGCGTCGGTCCTGTTTGGAAAAGGAGTTACTGTTAATGCTAGAGAGATACCATATTAATTATTTGAGAAACGTCATTTTTCTTCTGTGCGACTGATGTTGATTGTTTGGTGTCACAATGGTCAAAGACCTAAACAGCAGTGCAATGTTGCTTGTCCGGCATTCGGTGTCGGAACGGCCGGTGGCGTGCACGTGATTGTCGGTGGTGACGTTTGTCAGCTTAGAGAAGCATTTGGAAGCAGCCGCCGACAGTAAGATATCATCTACATCATTCAAGGCGACTGTTCAGCGCTTCGTAGGCACACAGTACACGTAGGTTTTGTTATCTATTATCTCACAAGCGCTTTGCGACAAACTCATCGCTCTAATCTACAAACCCTCGTCCGCGACACACAGCATCACTCAAACAACTCAGAATCAACATGGCATCAGTACACGACGAGCTGACCACAGACACACCTGTCGAATCCCTATCCGAATACGACGAGCTAGACGCAGAAGATGCACCAGCACTGTTCAACATCACCGTTCTACTTCACGGAAAGCCCATCGCCCTTCCCTTTCACGACGAGAATGCGACAATACAGGACCTCTCCGACCAAGTCGCTGAAGACCTTCGCATCCCACCTGCAAACCAGAAGTTCCTCATCACGCCCAAAATTGGACTGCTGAAGCCTCCCTTCAAAGATCCGACACTTCAGCTTCGCCAACTGCAAGAGAAGAAGATCGTGCTTATGGGAGCCACCACAGCAGAAGTAGAGGAGCTGGAATCGGACATCTCAGAGCGCAAAGCTCGCATGGAGAGGCGGCGCGGTGCATTGAAAGCAGGCCGGAAGGTAAAGGCTGAGAAGTACCGGGACTCGAAGAAGGTGCAGGACGAGGCGCGGTATACCTTTCACACCATTCGACCTCTGGCGTATCTTCCCAACCCAGAGAAAAGCCAGCGGTTCCTTGAGCGGCTGCGCGACGATGCTGGTATCAAGGCCAGCATGCGCAAGCACGGATTCTCTGTTGGCTTGCTCACTGAGATGAACCCGGCTGAACACACTACACATGAGAGTAAAACACTGGGTCTGAACCGGAATCGGGGAGAAGTAATCGAGCTACGGCTGAGAACCGATGCGTATGATGGCTACAGAGACTACAAAGTCATCCGGCACACACTTTGCCACGAACTTGCGCACAATGTTTGGGGCGATCACGACAGGAATTTCTGGAACTTGTGCAAAGAGATCGAGAAAGAAGTCGAGCAGAACGACTGGAGGAGAGGTGGCAAGAGCGTGGGCGGTGAAGAGTTCTACAATCCTGGCGATGAAGGCGTCTCCGATGAGGAAGCGGATGAAGGTGGGTGGTCAGGTGGCGAGTTCGTGCTGGGCGGTGGGCAAGCAAACCGAAGCAATGCACAGCCATTGAGTCGACGTGAGATTATGGCGGCCGCAGCAGAGGAGCGGGTGCGAAGACAGCGAGAGGCGAAGGAGAAGTCAAAGGAAGCAGGTGATTCGGCCGCAAAGTGATGATCGATGAAGAGAGCAGATGTTCACTATCCCTACATGCCTGAGATGCACGTGTTGAGATCAAATGAGCGATCTTAAGATACCCTAATACAATCATCATTTTTCGACCACTGCATATCTCAATACAAGCTTGGTCAGGTTGTGTTGAAGCGCTTCTTTGCACATGCTCATTGCCTAGTTTCTGCCTCCCTACTGGCTCCTCCGCGCCCGGCGAGCAGCATGGATTTTGTACATGTAGCTGGACCACAAAGCATGTAACCTTGCACCCGTGGGTCAAGAGGCCGTTCGTAGTGGCTGTGTTAAGCGAACGAGAAGGAGCAGCAGCTGATCCACGAAGCTGAGGCAGGAACGTTTTTAGTGGTTGGCCATCACCTTCTGAACCCGCCGTCTCGCCATCTCATCATGCACGAACAACAGCCGATACCGATGCATGCCCAGACTTTCGTCGAACAGATATGCACGAGCTCCCAAAAGACTTGGGCAATAGCCTGCGTTCGTTCAGAAACAGCGTGCATCGTCACAGCGGTCAACATGACTTCGACTTGGAGAAGCTGGAGACTCCAAACAACGTGATCGACAGCGAAAGCGAGAGACAGGTTCATGACACGTCTAGCTCACTCATACTGGTACGTTCAAATAGCGACTTACACTTCAAAAACGGTTCTGACTGGAAGTATAGCATCCGATTGTTTCACGCCAAGCTCTGAGCCTGAGCATTGCAGCACACAACGAGCAAGCAAAAGAGGCCGAAGAAGGACCTCATCATCTACTGTCACGGCCCAACTCTCGCCATACACACCACAGTCATGCTCCAGGGACTACTTTCACTCCCAATAGGCCTCTCCTCACAGCGCCCAAGGTCGCTGATCCAGACCCAGCAGCCGACAGGCTGGACGACGATGAGACTCCACTGGCCAAGGAAGACTTCTACCGTCTCATGGGCATGAAGCCGCCCGTCTCTGACTCCGAGAACCCTTCCAAACTGGGCATGAAGAACGGCATGTACACAAGAATCGCTTCGAAGTACGAGTACATCAATACCAAGTATCGCATCTTCGACGTCCTCACCTACGTACTGCTGGTGCTGCAACTTCTGCTTGGAGCCGTCTTCATCGTTCTCGGTAGTCTGACGAGTATCGATTCGCATGTCAGCATTGCGGTCCTTGGAGCTCTCAGTACTGTGACTGCTGGCGCTTTGGCTTTGATGAAAGGGCAAGGACTTCCCAACCGCCTTCATCAGATGCGCGATGACCTCCATAACGTCAAGTTTGAAGCGGAGGAGCTGTATTGGGATGTTGCCGCTGGCAGGACGGTGCTGTACCGTGATATCAGGAAGCTACGCGAGGACTACCTGAGAGTGATGGAGGATGGCCGACGCAACCACCCTGATACATGGAACGCCGCTGCGCAACAGATCGCGACAGGTGTACATAGCTTTGCGACCAAGGGCAAGATGGGATTTGCGCAAGCTGCTGTGCCTGGCAAGCCAGTTTAGATCTCGCGTTTGCGATATGGTGCTGCATGCGTTCACCGTAGCAGAAAACCGGGAGAGCTTCTGTAGTGTCAGTCAACAGAAGGAGTTCTAAGATTTCACTGGCATTTACTGCTGCCAGCGCACACAGGTCTCGGCATGACTACACTTACCATTGAGATACCCCAAGTATCGCTACTTCGTAGTCGTATGTCTAAGGTTGCAATCGTCCCGCGCAAAGGCATCCGATTCGACCGGTCCGGTGAGATCCTGTCCATGGCTCCGCCCAAGACTCTCGTGCATTGCATTGCATGATAGTATGCATATTGGTCTAATACAGCCTGTGTAGCTTCTTGAGGTCCTCGTAGGCGCATAATGTGATTCGACCGCTTACCGTGAGCCGTGCGCCAATATCTGAGACAATGTGCTTATGGCCGCGGGATTGGGGACCAATGAGAGCTGGGCACACAGGGTAGTAAAGGCATGCCAAACCTCGTTGGATGGTTCGATGTATGGTGAGAACAGCATCAATTGCCTCCATTGTTGATATCGATATGCCAACGTGGCATGTTTGAGTGGGGATTTGAGGTTTGCAGGGCAGGCCATCGACACTTCTGACACCTCAAGGTTCGCATTGCGATATTGTATTACACTCCGTTCTCCGTCGGTATCCCCTGGAACCATCATATCATATTAGAGGTAGAGTACTACTTATCTCGTGTAGCAATGCCTACCAATCGAGGAGAGTGAGCACTGTTGGTTAACGAAACCATGTTCGTTTTTCCATCATTGGTACCGACATGGCTCACATACCTCCATTACCAGCCGGCACTGCAGCACCACTGTCGCCCGCCCAATCCAAACCATTCATCCAGGTACTTTCATCTCCCTGTAACCACTCGAACAGATTCTCCAATGACATCTCATCTGCCCAGTTCGCACTGTCTGCCAGATCTGTTGCCGGAGACGGACCGTCAAATCTCGTCCGCAGTGCTACGTAAGAGTCTTCCAGCGAAGTGTTGATTGCGCTGCGCAAGGCTTGCTTGATATCGCCTCCGCCACGTACGACTTTGGTATAGGCAAGCAAACAACAGAATAGTAGGTGAGACTTCACATTCGTTTCGCCGACCTCTATTCTGGCAAGTGTCAATGGTTTGTGATTTTCGATTGCGGCGATGAGACCGTCGTCCGGAGAGGCGCCGACGGACGGAAGCAAGAATGCACTGCTTGACCGCTCGGCTGATATGTACTCGCTGATGAAGTTCGCTGCTGCTGTGTAGACGTCTTGGAAAGCGCTGCGGCCACGCAGTGCGAGTCGGTAGAAGACAGGATCCCGTTGTGACACCGGAGGCGAGAGTAAGGCTAGCGAAGAGTCCAGGCAGACCTTGCGCGAGTAGTAGAACAGGGGCTCGTCCTTCGCTTTGAGCGCAAATGAGTAGTGTAGAGCCATCAAGAAACGGTACATGAGGACATTGAAGACCTCGATTTGGAAAGGCGTGATAGGTGCGCCAGACTTACGCCAGCCTTCAATTAGAGCGTTGCTTCGGCGCATTTCTTCAACCAGCTCTTTGCTCATGGCAAGTGCTTCCTGGTACCGCAGTCCTTGGCGGTAGTCGTTGACGAACCTGACGATTCTGAGTCTGACGGGTATTGATCTTGCCAGCAGGATCTGAAGTGAGGACTGAGTATGTTCTTCCGCTGGCAGCACTGTAGGACGAGGTCTCGCGCTCGCTTGGTCTGCTGTGGGGTTCATGATTGCAGCAAGCGGTATGCCTCCTGGTTCGCCATCATCCACGTTGCTGGGAGGTGCACAGTCGAAGTCATCGTCTCGTATGAGAGGCCGCCCTCCAGAGTCCATGGCAGCTTGTAGTTCGAGCTCAAGGACTGCAGCCCAAAGGCGTCGACGTGGCTCGCGCTCCTCTTGGGGTATTTGTGACTCTGCGAAGTGGCTTGGGTCGACGTGGAGTCCCATGTGCATCGCAGTGACCACTAGTGAGGCGGCCGATAATGCAGAAGTCTTGTTGTCAACCCCGTTGGATTGACGCGCAATCATCAAGAGACAGTGGGACCGCAGACTCCATAGATCAAGTCTGATCTTTGCTCGTGGGTTGTTCAGCTGCTCCGAAACAAGATAAATCCAGTGCATTACAGTCTGACGGCTAATGCCATGGTCTGAGCTAACGGCAACTCCGTTGGCAAAGATGAGTAGCAAGGTTGACTGGAATGCGGCGGGAACGCTCTCGGGATTCTCCCAATACTTTGCGTACAGCGACTTGAAATGTTCCACATCCAGAATGCGGAAGACAGTCTCGAGGGTCTGTAGGTAGGCTTCAACGAGTCGATCGGCCAGTTCTCGACTAGGAAGAAGCTTATCGCCTCGTTGCAATCTCTCCTTGTCAGGTGTTTCTTGAACTTTGACTTCCCTGGCTAAGGCCTTGCATTTCCCTAGGAGACCAAAGGCGTCGGTGAATCCTTCCCTAGCGATTTCCCGGATCCCTTCGATAGCTATAGAAGATGTCGTAAGGTAGCTCGTCCAGTGGGCCTCGCCGAAGAGCTGGCGCTTGCTGTAGGTGCCCCGGATGCCTTTCAAAGGCTCGGGATGCATGTGCCTGAGACTCTCGTCCAAAACAGTCTGTCTGGTGATGTCTTTGTTTGGCAATGGTAAGATGGGTTGGGACTCGCTGGGTCGGTCTGCAGGAGATTGCGTGAATGCTGGCGTAGGTGGCAATCTTGATGGTGCTGGCACAGTTGACCCTGGTGGCGTATTGCCCAGGGACCGGTTGTTAGTCTGTGATAGAGATGTCGGTCAGCATATGACAACCCTGCAAACCGTAATACTACAATGTATGATACAGAGGGACCATCGGTCACGAGATGCTGGCCCGATGGCTCTCATAGTACAAATTGACTGTTCTGTGTCGGCGCCTGGGGTGATATCACGTACTTTGGGCACTGGTCCAAGACCATTGTTACTCTTGTAAACACAAGTTGGCAGGTTAGACTTGACACAAGCCCCACATGGATCGCTTCGATCGCATCTACATCACTTTGTGTCAGTGGCTGAGGAGCGAATGTCCGGCGCAATGTGCTTACTTGAGCTTTCGCTGTCGACATTGCTCACAAGATAGGGCTGCACGCCGGCGTTTCCTTGGCCTGTGTTGCTCCTGGGCGTCCATAGTCGAGTACCTTATCTGATCGTTTTGCAGGTAGTCTGATGCCGATGAGCGTAAAGCATCCAGTCCCTCCGGGTTTACCGGCATCTCGGGGTTTGCGCTCGGGGATGTTCCAAGGCCGAGCAAATCCGAAGGTCGTTTGTTCGCGTCAAGAATATGAGTTTACGCTTCTTCAGTCTGCACTCGTGAGAATTAATGGTATGGGCCTTTGAAAGATGGTCAGCGTGGTTTCGGGGATAGCAGTCTGACAGCCTCGCGAAGGAGTCTCGCACGCGTCCGCCTCGTTCCGTGGTTGTGGCTGATTGGAGTGGGTCCGTGAGGCTGAGTGAGCGTCATAAGTTTGCATCTAGTCATGGAGGTGAGTAATCTTGTAGCATGAGTGTATGTGTACGGTCTCTTAAAGTCACCACATGACAGACGTAACACTCGTTGAAACGCTACGTACAATGTTTGGAATCTCGGTAGTCGGCCTGGTTTAGCCCCTAGGCGGTAGGGATAAGGATGGATGGCAATACCTCTTATCAGCCACTCTTGAGATGCTTGCTGTACTTAGACTTTGGCGTTGTAGTAGCAGCTGTGGCAGGACAGAGCTTCAGTGCTCAGTTTCACCCTCTGGATGTCATCAAACATCGACTCACATCCATCAGCAGCACACGACTACCTTATTACGGTCTTATGTCAAAGCTTGCTACCACTGTGGCTATGAGTGTGCCTTCCGCAGCACGTTGCACAATGCGCACAGGATTCGTCAGACTGTTCATGTCTGAGCTCTGTAACTTATGCCAATTGGCCGAGCAAATCGCATAACAAAAGGTACCTAGGTCTGTACTGCTACCGCTACTGAGCTATCATCACAGCGAAAAGAATTGCAAGCAATCGCAAAAACAAATCAGAGGCATATATGCCCTCGAAACCGAACAAAAGGATCGAAAATCAGACCAGCAGGACTATCAACACTGTTCCTGTCCGAATATCCGATGGTGACGTTCTCAACCACAGCAATAAGTGATCGAACGCTGCTCTCCTCTGTCTCGTGTTAGTCGCTGGATCGCAGAAATCGCTGGATCGATACTCACGGCAACGCAACACTGTGCCAGCTGAAGATGAACGCCCCGATGAAAGCGCCGATGAAGATGCAGATGATGAGGTACCCGTTGAAGTACATGGCCAGCAGCATGACGATGTAGGCGACAGCGAACTGAGCCATGTGCAGAAATGCGCGGACGAGCTGCTGGAAGAGGTTGGGCGTGAAGGTCTGCGGTTGGAGAAGTGGCGTGGTTGACTGGGTCGATGGGTCCTTGCTTGGGTCGTCCGAGGACTCGTGAAGGCGAGAAGCGGCTGGAGGTGCCGAATTGATGTTCTTCATGTGTGCGCGCATGATGTACGCATCGTACTCGCTCGAGGCGCGGCGAAGGGCTTCGAGACAGATGACCAGCAACATGACGCCGATACAGGAGCCAGCGAACATACCGCTGCTGCGGATGTGCCATTGTTCGGTAAGAAAGCCTGTTTAAAAGTGAGTTGGGAATCCAAACCGAGATGGTGTTTTCATACTTACACGAGTCGATGGTGTTCCAGTTCCACAGCATCTGAGAGAGATTTGTCAGTAGGTGTACGCGTTTAAAACTAGAAGAATCATACTTACAGAGATCACGCAGCCATCTCCCATGCCCATGCCGTCCATGCTCATCTCCTCTGTCGCTGCTGGCATGGCAGCCGACATTGTTGCAGAAGCCATGTCCATCGACATGGTGCTTGACATCCCCGACATGGTGCTGGACATCCCTGACATGTCCATGGCTGTTGTAGTTGGCGGTCTCTGACTTAACTCGTTGATTGATGTTTGTCGCGCTCGAATTCGCTCTCGGGCACTGCGAGGAAAAGTCGCAAAACTAGAAGCTGTCTGGTGAAGAAAGAAGTCTTGTGTAATCTTGCCTAGTTCAAATAAGAACCCTCGCCTCTGGATTAAAGTACATTTTAGAAAAACCTTCTCGTGATCAAGCGGGTCTCGCCTGTCGCATACCGCTCCTGCACGCATTGCGAGTTTTTGAGCAAGTTTCAGTTTTCCCGCTTCGCGCTTTCACGCCTTCCTTCCCTTCCTTCATGGTCTAGACTGGGGTACGTTCTTTGTTACACAGACTTCGCTTACTGTATTTAACACGACTAATACTCAGCTTGGTATTGCTTGCGGGTACTGACCTATCTTATATCTCTCTGCTTCTCCATCGCTTCGACCCGCCATCTACTCCCGACCCTGGACTTGATTCGTTCAATCAAAGCGTCTATGCTGGTCCCGTCAACCTGTTCACTTTCCGGAAGCCCCAGATACTCTGCCATCAATTTGTCCCTCACATGCTGGTGCTGCTGTATAACTGTCGGGTCATCGAGTGCATTCTCCAGAGCTCCATGCAGGAGCCTCAGCGCCATGTTCAGCCCAATGATGGCGTCTTTGTGACTGAGCTCCGGTCTCAAAGCGTCGATTGCTGCGAAGAGTGTTCTTTGGCCGGGAGGGTATCGATTTGCTCGGATCAAGGCTTGAAGACGGTTATTCGGTGTCGTTGGCGCTGTAGTCGGAGGTAGGACGTGGCTAGCTGATGCCCGCGTGATGATTTCCTCCAGGCTGGCGCAGGGATCTACGGAACCCTTCTTCAATTGTGGCTCCGGAATAGATTTGCTCGCAGACGATTCTTTTCTTGTTTCGACCTCCGTTGTGCTGATATCTGGGTCGCTGTTGTCTTAAAGTTCTGCCATCGTGCACTCAAGTGGTGTCGTTGCGGGCGTGGTGAACCACCTGCGATAGAGCTGACTGATGTCCTGAAAGCCTGTCATTGTGGAAAGTTGCGAAGATGTCTCTGTGACGATCGTGAAGCAAGCACTTATTGTAGATTCACCTCTAGAGTGCATCGTACCCTACGGTCGATTGATCAGTAGCAAACAATGATCAATCGCATGACGCTTATCATAGTAACTGCATCCAGAGCCCATCACAGTTGCTGCTCGTGAGTGTGTAAATGTCTCTGTAGGTCCCTACGCTACTACGTTGCATATAGGTAGTTAAAGATACCTAGTCTTACCAGCAAGATTCCATCAGAGGCGTGTTCAACTCCTAAGATGCGTGCACCACTGCTATCAGGTAAAGGTATGAGTTCTTAGGATGATATCGTGGGACGCCGTATGCGGACTTGTAAATACTTTCTGTGTGATGCAAAGGATGTGGTTGCTGAACATACTCTTGTTACTGGTGTCAGAAAGTGTCTCAAACACACGCTCATGTCATGTGTTTCTAAAGCATCCAGACAGTCAAGACGACACTCCAGGAGTCTGTAGTCTTCGAACATCAGCACAACATGAATCGTTCCAGAACGGTGACGACATTAGGGTTTGGATCTTTCTGGATCTTCAAGCGAAACTAGCGCCATCGTCGACCCGTTGGCCAAAGCGATTTCGTGTTTAGGGCGGAGATTTGGGCAGGAAGGTTTTGGCTGCGCGCGCTTATTGTGATTGTGATTTTCGAGGAGAGGAGCCCGCCATGTGCGTCAGCGTGCGTATGTTGTTGTTGAGAGACAGGCACAGAGCTGCCAGCGGCACGTTGTCCGTACTCTTGATTCTTGAAGGCTGTGTTGCTCGTGTCGACCATCGTTGGGCCGTGACCTCGTTTTGCTATTGTCACACCTTGTCTGCCGCCTTGTTTCGAAGTCCGCTGGAGGTGATCAAGAATTATTATTTGGCTGCTGGATAGATACAAGTCGACGAAATACATCACATTAATATTCAGATGGCATCACAAGACGAAAGGTACGTGGTCACTGCTCTGCACTACACTGCACCCTGGCAACAAAGCACATCCTCCGCCTTTGTATAAGCGAGCGAGCGAACAAGAGGGGCAAGAACAGCTAGGAGATGCCCTCCGTCTGCTCACCCTATCACCACCCCTCTTTTCGGCGACACAAACGCCACAAATACACATCCCCATACCTATGACATCCCGCCTGTCACCCAGCCCGCAACGGCAGAGACAGCCTTCGCACGCCGATATCAAGTCCACCACCACTGACTCTCCGCCCATTAGCAGCAGCAGCGGCAACCAGCACAAGCGCTCCAAGTCGACTCTCACCCGCTCACTCATCAATCGCGTGTCGAGTCGCGGCGACGTGCCACCGCCAGACTCTCTAGCCGCCGAAGATACAGCAATGACCGAGAGCAATACCAGCTTGCCCATACGTGACCCCACGGCCTCCTCCTCCAGCCTACACCCGTCCTCCTCCTCGCTCCCACGCACCTCCAACATCGGTCACCGACCACATCTGTCGACCACCATGTCGAACATCAACAACAGATTGAGCATGGACATGTCAAATACCATGGCGCAAGACGCCGACCCGAGCCCAGTGACACCCTCGAGCGCAACTCAGGGCGCAAGCATAGAGCAGAGCGTACGGCTGTTCAAAGTCTTCGAGGCGCTGAGGAATGGAGACACTGCTGCTATCTCAAGAGCAGCGAAGGGAGATGACAACATGAGACTGGAGGGCACATCAATCTTGCACTTGGCCATTCAGTGCGCCGAATTGGCAGTGATTGAGTTCGTGCTCTCACAACAAGCCGCCGATGTGAATGCGCGCGACAAAGAGGGAAACACACCTCTACACGTCGCCGCCCAGCTTGGCCGCGTGCCTGTTGTGAAGCTCTTGCTGGACCAGAAGGATATCAACGACGCGGCAACAAATTACCAGGGCAAGTCGCCGCTGGAGCTGGCGCGCAGTCCTGAGATCTACCAGCAGCTCCAACTTGCGAGGAGTATGTTCATTGACGCAAACGTTCAGAAAGTCCATCAGCTGGTCACGAAAGGTGACTATGACGGACTGGAAGCACTATTGGGCGAGAGCAAGGTGAAGGCAACTTTGGACGTGAACGGACCCGAACTGGCAACGGACCCTTCTATCAGAGAACATGGCGGTACTCTGTTGCACGAAGCGGCAAGGAAGAAGGACACGAAGCTCGCGCAAATACTCCTTCTCAGTGGTGCCGACCCTTTCCGTAGAGACAAGAAGGGCAAGCTACCGCAAGATATCACCAAGGACGATCGCACAAAGGCTATCCTCAAGAAATCGCCAGCTGCTGCGGCTGCTCAGAGAAGCATTCAAGAGAAGACAATTCTGGGTGACGGCATGCAGATGCATTCCGAATCCGGCCCGACATCAAAAGAGAGCAGAGAAATGAAGGGATACCTGCGCAAGTGGACAAACTACACTTCAGGCTACAAGCTTCGGTGGTTCGTTCTTGAAGATGGCGTGCTGAGCTACTACAAGAACCAAGACGACGCAGGATCCGCATGCAGAGGTGCGATCAACATGCGTATCGCGAAGCTCAAGATGGATCCCAAGGACAAGTTGCTCTTCGAAATCCACGGCAAGAGCTCTGTCAAGTACAACCTGAAGGCCAACCACGAGGTTGAGCAGAAGAGATGGTTCTGGGCTTTGAATAACGCGATCCAATGGGCCAAGGACGAAGAACGTGAGGAGACCAAGAGACAGGAGCAAGAGACTGCAGCAATTCGAGAGGCTCGCAAAGAGCAGATCGAACGCCAGCACACACGTGAAGAGAACCCGCCCCACTTGTCTGGTAACAACCTTCTTCCTGGATCGGCCGCCAATCTACACACCAGCTCGTCTTCGTTCCGCGCTCCTAGCAGTGTGCAAGAGGGTACCAGCACTTATGAGCCCAGCTTTGCTGATGAACCTATGATGAAGGGTCTCAGCAGAACCAACACTGCTACGATAGATGGAGATCCTGACGATGACGATGAGTATGGCGATGATGCTAGCAGCCATGAGATGCGCCCTGCAAATCGTGATGCCTTCAGCATCACCGCACAATCTGCCAAGCTACAGCTCGATCTTCTGGAACAGGTTTCGACTGCGCTCAAGCGTCAGCAGAACAAGCACCCGGACACTCAGATTAGCCACCCTGAAATTATTCAGGCATTGTCCAGTTACGAGACAGCGGTTGGCAATCTGAAGGGTCTGATCATGGACCTCCTGCGTATCAGCAAAGACCACGATGCATACTGGCAATACCGTCTCGAGCGTGAGCAAAATGTGAGAAGACTGTGGGAAGACAGTATGGCTCGTGTTGCTCAAGAGCAGGAGGTTCTTGAGACCCGAATTGGCGAAAGCGAGGACAAGAGGAAGAGGACTAAGCGTGCTCTGCGTGAAGCGCTGGAGGGCCACCCTAGCAGGACACCAAGCATTCAGGAAGACAAAGAAGCCGAAGAAGCAGAGGCAACTGTCGACACATCCAAGCCTACCCTCGAATTGCCTAAAGAGAGCATGACCATCCGGAGACGACCCACCATCGCTGCTCTGACCAACAATGAGGTTTCTGACGATGAAGATGACGACGAGGAAGAGTTCTTTGATGCGGTGGACGCTGGTGAGGTTGAGGTGCTGAACACCTTGCCACCTTCAAGCCCTCCAGCAAGGGAGACGAACCTGCCCACGTTCGGAGATGTCATGGACGAGAAATCAACAGAGCAAGATGCCGAGGCAAAGGCTTCGGGTGACAAGGCGGCGCTGAAGAAGCAAGAACTGGCGAAGGATATCGAGAAGAGTTACAAGGGTTACGAGGATGGCGTGAGGAAGAGGCTGAAGTTGGATGCTGACAACAGGCCAAAGGTCGGGCTCTGGGTAAGTTGTAACAAAATCCTACCATTAATCGCTTTTGCCATACTAACAATATCACCAGGGAATCCTCAAGTCGATGATTGGAAAAGACATGACGAAGATGACTCTTCCTGTGTCTTTCAACGAGCCGACCTCTCTTCTATACCGTGTCGTCGAGGATATGGAATACACCGACCTGCTGAACGTTGCAGCCGAGCGCGATGACAGCATGGAGCGTATGGTCTACGTTGCTGCCTTCGCTGCGTCTGAGTATGCATCCACCATCGGTCGCGTTGCCAAGCCCTTCAACCCTCTTCTCGGCGAAACCTACGAGTACGTTCGTCCGGATCTTGGCTACCGCTTCTTCATTGAGCAAGTTAGCCACCACCCTCCTGTCGGTGCTGCCTATGCAGAGAGCAAGAACTGGGACTACTACGGCGAGTCTGCCGTCAAGTCCAAGTTCTACGGCAAGTCTTTCGAATTCAACCCGCTCGGCACGTGGTTCCTACGACTCCGCCCAGCCTCTGGCGGAGAGGAACTTTACACGTGGAAGAAGGTCACCTCCTCCGTCGTTGGCATCATCACGGGTAACCCGACCGTCGACAACTATGGCCCCATGGAGGTCAAGAATTGGACCACAGGCGAGACTTGCATCCTCGACTTCAAGGCCAAGGGCTGGAAGGCTTCGTCGGCCTACCAAGTCAGCGGCAAAGTCGTAGGCAAAGATGGTCACACATCATGGTCTGTCGGCGGCCGCTGGAACGACAAGATCTACGCTCGCTACACTCCGGGCTACGAAGCCGACTTCTCCTCCGGCGGTGCTGGCTCGAGCAACAACCAGGCCACCCTTGTCTGGCAAGCCCACGAGCGACCGACTGGTATTCCCTTCAACGTCACGCCCTTCGTTATCACGCTCAATGATCTTCCCGACCGTCTCCGCCCGATCATCGCTCCCACCGACTCCCGTCTGCGCCCCGATCAGCGCGCTATGGAAGAAGGCGAGTACGACTTCGCAGCAGACGAGAAGAACCGCGTGGAGGAAGCGCAGAGAGCCCGCAGAAAGGCACGAGAGACCAAGGGAGAGGAATTCGAGCCCAGATGGTTCCACAAGGCCAAGCACCCAATTACTGGCGAGGAGTTCTGGGAGTTCAACCACAAGTACTGGGACATCAGAGAGGATGTGGCGCAAGGGCGCAGAAAGTGGGAGGACGAGAGGCTGGAGGAGGTGTTTTAAGTGTGCGCGGTTGTTTTGGTTCGTCAACATTACTTTCTTTTCTTTTTATTTGCTTTGATCAA
>Ga0265797_10003162_pt1 | contig 26733 bp, 32 predicted proteins | sample P2T30metagenome_FD_192433 | JGI IMG/M metagenome (GOLD analysis project Ga0265797, IMG submission 192433) | Plant litter microbial communities from East Loma Ridge, Irvine, California - P2 T30 | ecosystem: Environmental > Terrestrial > Plant litter > Unclassified | place: USA: California... | reverse complement strand
TGAGCATGTTTCCTCGCCTCCGTTCATGCTAGAGTTTGCCGGCTCTCATAGAGGTATCAGCGACTTTCCATATTGAAAACAGCTTCTCACTAGTGAAATACTGTCCTCCGTCTATGCTAGAATTTGTCGACTCATCTCGTAGAAGTATATACAATTACGATTTGGACCCACAATCTTACTCGCAGCTCCGGACCTACAACATTCTGTTGAAATATATCACTTCCAGTTTCGGTCCAAGAGTTCTGCCAAGTTCAATCACTTCACTCAGCACCTCAACAACTACCTCGACACCAATCTCGACACTCTTGGACACGCAATACTAACCCGCGGCGTCGCATCGTCCACAATTCCAGACTGGCATACCCACACTGGTATAACCGATCATGTCGATAAAGACTGCGAGCGCCGTACTCGAGGGAAGACTCGCTGAGCCTTCAAGAATCTCGGTCATGGTCGAGATCTCAATCCGAACGTCCAACTCCGGACTGCGACATTTCAGCACTTTACAACTTCTACTACCCACCTCACTTGAATACCCTTCCAGCGCCTCAAACATATACGCCACCCGATCGAATAACCAGCTTCAACAGGCCAATTGAGCTGACCCTAACCGTGGGTACCGCTTCGTCGAGCCCTCAGTCCAATGCTAAAAGTTTGTCGATTCTATCGTGGTGTATCAGCAACTTCCTAATGTCCAAGTCACCCTTATACCAGTGAGAGAGCGATCTTCGAATGCTGTTATCTCACTGGGTTGGTCTTTCGCGGGTGGTAGTATTGGCAGGTCTAGTACGCTATAAACAAGCTAGTGCTAGTGAGAGAGCGGTCACCGAATAACATCATCTCACTGGATCAGACTTTCTCAGGCGGTAGTATCGGTAGACCTAGTACGCCATGAACATGCTGGTGCCAGTGAGATTGTCCATTCGACAAAACTCTGGCATACGCGGAAGGGAGAAGTAAATTACAACTTGTCCATTCCGGTTCTCTTCGTTCACACTCTGACGTATTGATAAAAATATTATTCGAGACACAGGAATTGGTATTGCATTGAGCCTTCATTCCGTTGGTAATAGTTGAACCTATTTGAAGGTCCTCCAAAGCTCATAGGCAGGATTCCCTCCGACAGTTTCATCCGTAGATCAAGCCATCTGTAAGCCGTACCTTTCGTATTCTTCGCATCTAGTACCTCGGCGGGGCAGGAGGTGCGCCACCGTACGTCTGCTGGCCAGGGTAGCCAGGAGGGCCGCCCGGCGGCGGAGCGTAGCCGCCCTGCTGAGGTCTGCCAGGTGGTCCACCAGGAGGAGGCGCGTAGCCGCCCTGCTGCTGTTGACCATAACCCTGTGGAGGAGGGCCACCATAACCACCCTGCTGAGGAGGAGGACCGCCGTAGCCACCCTGTTGAGGAGGGCCGCCAAACCCACCCTGAGCGGCACTGCCCTGCTCGTCTTGAGTGTCGTACGACGGATCGATGGCACCAAGGATGAGCTTGAGGACCCAGAGATCGGGGGTAAGGTCAACGGGCGGGTTGGCACGAGCCATCTCGGCGGACTCGTTCTCGAAGTTGCTAGTCACATCGACCATTTTGCCGACTGATTCGGAGTTAGCGTACGTTCTGACGTGAGAAATGTGCGTTAACCGTTGGGCTACGCAGGTTGTACTTACCGGTGGGATCGTTGTCCAACTTGCCAAGGAACTCGGTAGCTAATGATGTGTTAGATTTTGACCGCTATAATGACTTTTAAAAGGGACTTACCTTTCTGATCGTTTCCAACCTGTGCGAACTGGAATGCGACGGCACCTGGACCAAGGTTCGACGTAGACTGCACAGCATAACGAATGGTGTCTTCGAGGGCGCCTGCGTTCTCGCCGGCGGGCTGACCGTCTGTGATACCGATCACCAGAACAGGCTTGCGCGGCTGGCGAAGCTTGGGCAAGACGATGCCGTCAATCACCTTTTGGCGCAGCTTGGTTCCGAATGGCGTGAGGCCCTTATACTTCCTGTTGGCCATGATCTGTGCAATCTGCTGCTCGGTGCGGACGCCCTCGAGCATTCGTGGATCTGAGCTGTCATCGTTCATGAAGCGAATCTCGATGCTAGAGTAAATGTTAGCTTGCTATTACTCTTGTCGATCACTCTGGTATCTGACTGCTTACCCGTCTTCGTCGAAGAGTGTCGCGGCGAACGCGACTCTTTGCATGATAAGCTCCAAGTCTTTGATGCGCTCGCCCTGCTCCTCAAAGGCCATGCTGCCGCTGTCGTCAATGTAGATGACAATGTCGTAGAGAGCGAGGCGGACAATATCCACCGCGATCTCACGAGGGATCCTCCACGCGGCGACCAACTTGTCTACGCTCTGCGCGGCGCGCTGGGCAGTCTGCTGGATGCGAGGGTCGCCGGGAGGGTAGAAGCTCTGAAGGTGCTTCTGCTGGATGGCCTCTTCGAGCTGCCTGACATATTGACCAATGTCTTGAGGGGCAGAAGGCGGCGGTGGGCCACCAGCGAACTGACCCTGCTGCTGCTGAGGTGGTCCGCCGTATTGCTGACCACCCGGGGGTCCCTGAGGCGGGTACTGCTGTTGCTGCTGGCCTGGTGGCGGCGGGCCGCCAGGGTAGGACTGGGGAGCTCCCTGTTAAGTTTTTTGTCAGCATTCTATTCAATCCGGATCCGCGCTAGTGTTGCAGTGCATGTGATGACGAACATAGCCGCCGTGGCCTTGCGGAGGGTATCCAGGACTCGAGTTGTATGGCGAAGGGCTGTATGGCGCAGGGCTGTAGGGCGCGGGACTGTAAGGAGCCTGCTGTCCATATGAAGGCGGCGCAGCAGGCGGAGGTCGCGAGTAGCCGCCTGGCTGCTGCTGGCTGTATTGAGGTTGCTGTTGCTGGTACTGAGGTGCCTGGCCATACTGCTGCTGCTGTTGCGGCGCGGGCGATTGGTAGCCACCACCTGGAGGGTACGGTGACTGAGTGCTTTGCGGACGGTGCGGCTGCAAAGGCGCGGGATACGGCGAGTTCGAAGCTTGCTGTTGTTGCGCGGGCGCGGCACCGGCACCACCAGCAGCCAAACGTGCTGCGAGAGGCATGTTGTCGAATTGAATTGGCGGATTTGGCGCAGTGGTCGGGAGAGGTTTGCGACAAGGTTGTAGAAGGATGGTCCGTCCAGAAGGTGTAGGAGATAGGTAGGGATGTGTGTAGGTAGGGACAGGCAAGATGCCAAGAGGGAAGTCAAGGAAGAAACGGGTATGGCAAAAGTATTACCTGGCTCTGGCTCGGGTTGTAAGCTTGGTACTGCGATGGAGTCAGTCACGAGTCGTCATAGGGCGAAGCTCCCAAGATCGGTTGCTGCGGAACGAGGGACCACGTACCTGCTGAGGTGCTCCGCCTCCTCCTCCACCGGCGGCGGCCGCGTTTGCAGCAGCCATTTTTTGTGCGAGCTGCGCATTGGATTAGTAAATTGTCATGGATTTGTCTTCTTCCATGTGATGCCCAGTTCCGTGGAGTCTACTCTGTTCCGTTGCCGCCTGCGTATATCTTCCATTGTTCGATTGATGTCTTGAACATGACATAATGGAGGGGCTGGAGGTGGGGTAAAAGTGAAGTGGGCAGTGAGTAGGAAGAGATACATACACCCATCTTTGCGGAGTGTTGCTTTGATTTCTTGATCAGGTGGTATTAGAGCAGCTGTTGGATTGTTCAATTGGTGTGGTGTGGTGTTGCAGAGGAGAAGTAGTGCAATGTTCGTGGCGAGGTTGAAGTGAAGACCACGAAGCATGAGCCCATGCTTTAGCTTGTGGAACGTGGGACCGAAGCGTGTGGCTGAGCACAGGATGATCGTCAGGCAACGACGTGCCACCTGGCATTTCACATCATACTCAATCATCTTCGGCAGTGCATGAGGGGCAGTGCATTATCGTTATACACGTGGATCAGGGTGTTCACATGCCGGTGCTGACTTCATTCAATAGGACGTCACGACCGCAGTTCGTGTCGACGGCAAGAACGCAGAAGGCTACCTTTGCGAAGCCTCACAAATCCAAACCCTGCATTGCCTTACCATAAGGCGTAGGGCGGAATCGGAACTATTGTGTAATTGCCGACGAGCACGGGCAGCATCATGCGTAATGGGATGCGGTCCGAGTCAGGTGGGAGTTTGCATATAAACGACACATGCGTTCGGGCTAATATGCTTCACCATTGGCAACCCGAGGAGACGAGGGACCTGCCCATTGCCCCCCATTCACTAACCTATGAAGATCAAGCTATGTCCTATGTCCTGTTTATGCCGATACGGAGAACCAACACTCTCAAGGAGAAGCAACCTCATACCTCCCCTGCTTCGCATTCGCAGCATCATCAATCGTGCCTCTGAACTCTTTCCACAATTGCTTCAAAACACCTTCATCGGCCATGCGATCGACAATCTTGTTGGCGTACTTGCGACGCTTCTTCGTGCTCATCTTGTCCCTCTTCTTGAGCTCCTTGGGCGTGCTATACTTCTTGCCATCGATCCAGATCACCACCCACTCGTATAGGTGGTACCGCCAGTGCTGCAGCGCATGCGCAGTGCGCGCGTTGCTCATGCAGAACTTGCCCACATACCAGGTGCGGTTGGCGGGAGGGACTTCACGACCTTGAGCGTCGTAGTCGGGGCGATCGCCGCTGCAATTTCCCTCACTGTCGCTGGAGTCGTCGTCGCCGTCGTCTTCATCATCGTCGTCATCGTCGTCCTTTCCGACTTCGTCAAGAGTGTTGCGGTTGTACGGTTTGCCTTGGAATTGGACCTCCGACGTCGCCGGGTGGCCGGTGCGGTTGCAAGCATCACACTTGTCGCGGTAGGCATGTTCGGCTGAGTGGCGGTCGATAGTTGTGTAGGCAATTTCTGGTCGCGATCGCAACGCGATGGTAAAGTCCGGTCTCCATGCTGATGAGGCGAATTTCGATCCAACGAGCCCACTCACCTCGTCATCCAGCTTCTGGAAAGTAAGCGTGTAGATCTCGTCGTCCATCGCGAACGCCGGGTTGATCTTTTTCTGTACCATCCACTCAATGGCGAACTTCCAGAGGTCCTTTGCCTTCATCGAAGCGTAGCGCGTAAAGGCGAGTGGAATGCCGTCTGGAACTCCAAGGGTGTCGTCCTCTCCTTCCTCGATGAAGTCTTCATCGTCCTCGTCGGGTGCAAACATGGCGCGACTGCTGGTTGGGGCATGATCGGGAGACTCTTCGGAGATATCGTAGAGCTCGTCAAGTTCCTCTTCAGCCGTCGGTTCTGGTTCTTCGTCGTCTTCATCGTCTTCCTGGATTTCCGGGAGTGCTGTTCGTTGACTTTGACTCGACCGAACTTGCTTCAGCCGCTCCAGCGCCTGCTGCCGTGCATTCTTTTTGATCGTTTGTGAATCGCGTGGCGCGTGCTCGACGTCACTGCTAGGGCCTATGAAGTCCAGGTCCTCATCGAGATCCTCCTGTTCTTGTTGTGTCATCTGTCGACCTGCACGCTTCAGTCGCCGTCTGCCGGGAGTTGCAGTCACCACGTCGTCTTCGTCACTCTCGCCGTCCTGCGGTTGTGCTCGCTCACTTTTGGGATTCTCGATGATCTGCAAGTCATCTTCGCTGCCAGCAGTCTCCGCAGGAGGTGAAGAGCTTATGAATGATGACTGTCTCTCTTTCCTCCTCCGCTTCTGGGTGCCCACTGTGGTCGGCATATCGTCACTGTCCTCGTCTTCTGACACTTTTTGTGGTTGTTTTCGCAGCTTCCGAGAGCTTGCCACTACCACTTCATCCTCTTCAGACTCTTCTGGTGTAGGCTCCTTCCTTGCTTGTCTGCGGCTCTTCCGTGCGCTAGGTAGCACAATCTCCTCCTCTTCATCCTCATCCATCTCCTCAGGTACTTGTTCTGGCGTGGACTCTCTCTGCTTCTGTGAACTTCGTGTGACCTTCTTCCCGCCAGGACTCATGAAACCAGTCTTTTGCTTCTTGTTGCTGCTCTTCATCTTGGCCTTTGCTCGCTTTGCGATCTTCCCAGGTGAAGGCAAATCGTCACTGTCATCGTCGCTTGACGCCTCAGCAGCTCGCTTCTGTCCTCTGTGCTTGGTGAACATGTTGGGTCCTGTCGGTGGGTCGAGATTTACGGTGCCGCTTGAAGGTCCAAAGTCAAGTCGCTGCTGCTTTGCGCGCTTTCTTGAGGCTCTTTGGCTGGATCTGGGCAACTCGTCCGTCCCGTCTTCGTTTGCTTCGACTGCGATCTCCTCGGTTGGCGTGGGTAGCATCGCAGCGTTTGCGGTTGTGCCTGTTGCGGTTGACTGCATCTTTTGGCGCTTGCTGGATCGGGGTATGTCGTCGTAGCCGACCGCTGCTGCACGCTCTTGGATTTGCTTGTTGTAGCCTTGCACCGCCTCTGCGGATGAGTCCATCGGTGTGAATGTGATGCGCGCTTGCCGTTTGCTTTTCTTTGACGGCATGGTCGCGGGAGGGTTGTGTGCTGCTATCGATGACACGCAGGTGTTCGGCCTTCTCTAAGATTTGATCAAGTGAGCAAAAGAAGTGATCTCCGAGGGATAGTTAAGACTTGCATGTTCACATGCGAATAGAAGTCCAAATTTCGCGTGCAGCTGATGATCTTCGTCGCGTCGCGTCGGCGCAGTGATGATGCAATCATTGTCAGTCTTCACTTTGTTCCACAATCTTCACAAGTACATGTAGACACATTTCCCCTTTGTATGAAACGAATCAGGCCGTCAAGCTATAAGCTACGAACTCCCAGTGGTCAACCTCTCATTCGAAAGATGCCCAATCCCAACCGAGCGACAGCAGACGACATCGAAGAACATGTCTCGAGTACTGCAGTACCTGGAAACCAATCCACAGCACGGTTTCCTCACTCCTCCAAGCCAAATGCCTGTAAGGCCAATTCCATGTGCAGCGTAGCTCCATCATTCGTCTGATCATTGATGAACAGTCACAGAACTCATGAGGCACAAGCCCTCCGGCGAAGCAGCAGATGCACCAACCCAAAAGACAATCTTCCACGGTCGCGACGGCCTTGCAGCATACACAATCGATCCCGAATCGTTTCCTCCTACTCGAGTCGTTTACTACAACGACAAGTTCGTCGTAATAAACGATCTATACCCAAAAGCCAGCGTGCACCTCCTCATCCTACCTCGAGACCCTGTCAAGAATGTTCAGGCGCCACAAGACGCTTTCGACGACCCTGAGTTTCTGGCAGAATGCCGAGAAGAAGAGAGGAAAGTGCGTGGAATTGTCGCCAGTGAGTTGAGAAGGCGGTTTGGCAAGCACAGCGCGACAGAACAGCCCAGAATACAGGCGCTCGAAGCCGACGATCCGCCTGATGAACTGCCACTTGGTCGAGATTGGACTAAGGACATCATCTCCGGCATTCACGCGAACCCTTCAATGGCGCATCTCCACATTCATGTTCTGAGCAAGGACATGGTGAGCGATCCGATGAAGAAGCGGAATCACTACCTGTCATTCACAACCGACTTTTTGGTTGGCCTTGAACATTTCCCTTTGGCGGAGGACGATTATAGGAGAAGATACACACACTTCCCAGAGGACATGCTGTGTTGGAGGTGTGGGCAGAATTTTGGCAATAAGATGTCTAAGCTGAAAGTGCACCTGGAGGAGGAGAAGGAGCGCTGGATAAAGGAGTGAATGAGTATCTGTCTCACTGGTGACAGGGTGGTCATGGTATGCTGAAGCTGATGATACCACCACTTTCAAGGATTCAACCCATTGAGATACAGAAGATTGTTCTCCAGAGTTTGTTAGTATCTCACTGGCATGAGGGTGATCTCGACCTACGAAGGTCACTGATATCACTACTCGCAAAGGTTCAATCGAGTGGGATGCCCTCAAGATTCTGTTAGTCTCTCACAAGAAAAGAGACGATCTCGATGTACGAAAGGTTCATGTTGCTGATCCCACCACCTTCAATGGGCCCGTGTTTCGAGATACGGCACATCAAACACCAGTTAGTATCTCGATGGCATTGAGATACTTTTAGAGTACGAAAGTCGCTGATACCACGACAGGAATGTGCGTCCGTATACTGAGGCAGGAAGTTACCTGTGAGTGGCGTTTGATAGAGTCGTGTCATTGCATGTGGGTATCCATCGAGATCGCCACGGCTTCTCGCGGCCATCGGAAACCATGAAACGATGTCAAACGAATGGCATCCGCGTGTTGAATTCATGTGGAACCAATCACATTAAATGGTTTCCTACCAATGCATCCCAGCCTTGTCGTTCACATGGTGCGATTGCTTGGCTTGGCGGTGTGAAGACTGGAGGAAGGCACGAGCGGTCAGTCATCACTTCACTCTTCACTTCCCACGTGCATCGTCACTACGGCAACGCACCGCACGGTACGGTAACAAACGGGATCACATGAAACGCTCCATTTCACTGCTACCGCACATAATAGCAGGACCACTTCCTCAAGTGAATACGTCCAATCCAGAGGTCTTTGGCACAACACCCCCGTGATCGCTATCAATCCAATACCATCCATCCACCATGGCTAACCACCTCGCTCCACTACCACTGCCATTGAGCGCCAACGTTGTCGCGAGCGTAAAGACAAACAGCTCAACAAAGCCAGACGGCTCGGCGCATTTGTCCGGCTCAGACCACTGGCTTTGCTATGCCCAATTGAGAGGCGTCGAGGACACAAAGAACAACTTCATCCAGGACATGCTCACTCGCTACGACTCAGTCCTCCGCCAGTGTCAAGACCTGATCAATCAACAAGACGCGAGGCGCGACTCGATCTCCGACATCACTGCGCACGAGCTACTTATCAGTCAACAGAATGTCGCGCACATGCAGCGCCTCCTGGATCGCGAACCTTTCGTAACTGTTCTGATCTATGGAAACAGTCTCATCTTCAAGGATGCCTTCCTTCGAGATGGGGAGAGAGGTGGACGCCAGGCAGCTGTCGAGTTGAGAGACGCAGTCGCCCAGTGGGTCCCGGATAACATCATCAGCCCACCAGCCGAATTCAGGATGAACATCAAGGTGTACGCGGATTTCAAAGGCCTTGCTGGTATACTGCTGAGAAACGGAACCATTGACAACCTCTTGACCCTTGGCGATTTCGCCCGCGGGTTCAATTCCCTTTTCGATTTCGTCGATATCGGAGGTGGGGATGTTAACAACAAACTCGTTGGTAAGTATTCTGCGATGGAATCTCAGTGAGCTTGTTACGCATAGCCTTGCTGACTGCTTACAGAGAACCTCAAGCTGTGTCTCTATGACTACCACTGTCGTCAGGTGCTTTTTGGCGGGCCTCGCGAATTGCTGGAGTCATACTCCGAAGATGAAGAAGCCAAAAACCGCGTCTCACTGGTACAAAGTACGAAATCAGAGACAATGCATGATTTCAAGAGCACTTGCTTCCCAGGAGTCTTTCGCAGTAGCAAGATCACACTACCTACGCCCATGGGCTATATCACACCGCGCACAGCGACATCGAGCTCTCTCTCTGGTATCAGTAACAATGGTTATGCTTCGGTGGGACTGCCATTCCATGATCGCTCCGACTCGCCCGCGTCTTCATTCGCCTCAGTCGAGCAGCCCGGTGTGAAGTCGTGGGCCAAGCTTGCGCAAGCCGTCGCACCGCTCCCACAGACGAGTGCCATTCCGTGTGCGCCTGAAGAGCCCGCACAACGTCACAACAAGAAACGTCAGCGCATCGATCCGCCCATCCTGGGGGACTGGAAGGAAATCCAGCGCGTCAAGGCTATCAAGATGTGCAACATGCACTACCTCCATCCCGACGGTTGCAAGTTTTCCGCCGAATACTGTAACCATCGCCACGATTACCAGCCTACGAAGGCGGAGATCAGGCTCCTGCGGTCCGTGTCGCGCGAGACTGCCTGTCGCCATGGCATCGGCTGTGATGAAGATGTGTGCGTGTATGGCCACAAATGTCCATACCCTCTTGCCACAGAGGGTACCATGCGTGGTCTGTGGTGCATCAACGGAGAGAAGTGCAGATTCCCGAAGGAGATGCATGGGATTTAGGAGCCCGCTCCTACCCGGGTCTTTAGCAAGTCTTGGTTGACCGAAGATTGAAGTGGTTCGATAGATGGATGCAGCCGGTGTCGTATTACATTGAGCGATCGTGGCGTTGCGAGTGGCCTACCGACAAGATACCCAAAAGCAGACTAATTGAAGTGTTACTCGGATGCGTTTCCGTTCTCAGTTGCCTGTTGGTGAAGTGATCCTTGATCTAAGTTTCACGAAGCTGACGCGATCTGCTGATAGGTAACGATGGTTCCGCCAATCAATAATAATGTCAGCAAGCCAACACAGCCTCCCGATCTGACTTCAGCCCATTCTCCGCTCTCCGCTGGACGTCCAGACATTCCAAACTTGGACGGTCACCACATCTCAGTCAGATTCTTATAATAAGCCAAGACGCAAGTCGTGCCTCTATTGGGATTTGGCTGATCGTAAGCCGCAGCTGTGAAACACCTGGTGCTTCACCAGCAGTTGCCACAAAAAGTACATGTAAGTGGGATGTCCGGGTTCGAGTGTTTCCGGGTTCGAGTATTCATCTTTGCAACTATACATCCGATACTGCTTCTTCTTCTTCTTCTCACAGCCACAATCCGGTGTCCAGAAAACAATCGCAATGAATTCCTTTCTCTTCCCAGAAGACATCAGTAGTCCTGTGTCCCAGCTACCCAACGACCTACAGAAACCAGCACTTGGAATCATCGATGCCAAACCACCACCTATGCCCTCACGCACACCTCCAATGGTACCTCGACAAAAGATCTCACGAGCCTCTCCTTCTCCTCCGCAGCCATCTCATGCCCCGCCGCCACCTCCATTACCAAAAGACAAGCCCGTTGTCTTGGTCACAGAACTCAGCATCCCAAATCAACGTATCGAGCCAGATCTCCAGAGAACGAAAAGCAAGCGCTCCTATCAACAGGTCATCCCCTTTTCACAGCTCAGAGATCGAAGAGAGGCGAAAGCGGTCTCACAGGCAGAGAAGCTCGCCTCAAGAGTTGAGGTTTCGTTGCCGCCTGTGTCGCCTGTGGTTGATGAAGAGTTCTGGCGCACGGGTCGCTATCCTTCATCGCCGCAGGGGTTTGCGATGGCACATGTGCCGTTTTGAGAGGATGTTCACATGTTTCCTCTCAATGGCATCTGCTGTCACGACTTGGAGCTCACTGGGCTACAGTCACAAGCTTTTGGCATCCATCCACTTGATGTCGGCAACATCGTCCGAGGCTCACTGTAATGCCACATGATGTGATAATAGCGCTTGTCAGACGTACCCAAGGCGACACTTTGGATTCTGCTACACCTTCTCCACTACAACCACATCGGTCTACTTACGGCCCCTACATCTCTTTGCGGTGCTGTACCTCACAACCCCATAGCATCGACCAACACAACGTCAGGATGGCCGACTTACATGCTGAAAGGCGCATCGTCGTAGCGTAAGTACTCCCCCTACCAAGACTCATGCTTCTTTCTAATGATCATTCTCCCAGCCTGCTGCTCGACAGCACCATGCCCCTCGAAATCTACATCAGCGGAAGCTCCAGCCCTTTCTATCTCCAGCAAGCGATGTTGGCAAGCGTTTCACCTGAGCTGGCTAGCTCGGTCATCGGCAACCCCATCCTCATCAGCGATCATGCCTTCCGGATCTTCGTTGTCTGGCTTCTCTATCGCTAGATCGACTCCGTCGGTCAAGGCATCTCGACCTGGCTCGACCATCAAGAGTCGTTCGCGGAGGCCTGGAACTTCGGAGCCCTCTACAACATCCCGGCATTCTAGAACGCGGTGATGCGCATGATCGTACTCGGACTCCAAGAGTATTCCCTTTTTGGTATGGAACCCGGAATAGCGACACATTTCCGCAAGCCTTCTAACAATCCCACAGGTCCTCAATGGAAGAACATCGATCGACAGAAAGGTGCTTAGGGGGGCAGGCGGGTTCTTGGACAGCCCAGTGCATGTAGCTCGATTTTTCTTTTGCTTAGTGTGTCACAAAATTTCATCAGGGTGACCAGGATTCAGCTACGGGATATGAGAGTAGTAGCCTAGTACCAAACAAAAATCTTCATGCAGTCCAGAAAATCTTCTACCTTTCAGAGCTCTTCCGGCAGCGACTCAGGAATGTAAGCCAGATTGACAATTGCCGCCAGGCCATAGTTCGCTGCCTCGTTGGTCGAGATCCACGCAACCTCGTCCACCGGAGCCAGGACTTCGCTTCCGCTGAGGTGTTCAACCTCCCAGGTCGCAGATGTGTTCAGGCCATCGGCTTCGAACTCGCTCCACGCGCGCTGAGCATAGGTCTCGTTCTGTGTCAGATAGAAGGCGTGAGCAAGCAGACGAGAGTGATCTTGGCGCAAAGTAGCAGTCTTAGTCCAGTTGGTACCGTAGCGAGCCGTCTGCTCGGCGGCAGGGGCGCGGTAGTAGTAGCAGTAGTCGAGCCAAGCTTGTTCAAAGCCCTCCGGCACGTCGTCGCCAAATTGTTCGAGGATCTCGGCTACCACCTCCATCAAGCCGAAAGCGCCGGCGAGATGAGAGACTGCGACGACACCTTTGTTGTCTGGGTCCGTCGGTGGTGGAGAGAGGGTGCCGTCTTCGCGGTTGTACAGGGCGGAACCGGAAACGAAGCCGTTCTTCAGGTTTACGACTCCGATCATGGTGTTGGTGAGCTTTGTCTTCGCTTCTTGCCATCTCGATCCACGGCGCTCCCACTCCAGAAGCCAAGATGCAGCCAGGCCAGACCAGTCGGTGCCCAAGCCAATAGTAGCGGGCTCGCCAGGCGCTGGCTTCCAACCATCGGTGCGGACCTTGCGGTTGGGGTCGAGCGTCTCGTAAGTCAGGTCGGTATTGAGAGTCTCCTCAACGAGCTCTCCAACACGCTCGTCACCACCGGAGATGAAGTAGAAGATCTTTCGGTACTGGGCAGTCGAGATGCGCGCTTGCTTTGCGGAGTCACCCCAATGCTGCACGCCGTGTCTGGTGCCTAGACCAGCCCACTTTCCAATGTGGTATACATCCACTTCGCCAGTGTGACGGGTGAGTGCTTCGGAGAAGCGGTAGATTGCTTCACTGCCAGTTCGCAAGAATTGAGGCCAGAAGAATAGATCGGGAGATAGCTCGCTGTTGTCCTAAACGTCGGAAAATCCTCACGTTAGCAAGTGTTTCATCCGGCGAGAAACTGATCATCGACATCTCACTGGAGCAGGAATACGTTCGATGCATGGAAGTCGGAGATATCACCAGGGAAAAAATTGGACTTACCCAAGCATACCCTCCAATATCGTAACGCCATTGATGTCTGTCAACATCCTGCGTGTGCATGAAGTCTCCGAAGTCGAAGAATCCGTACCAGCGACGCTGCTCGACCTGGTCCCGGTAAAATTTAGCAAGGAACTCGAGGTTGCTTTCGATCTGTGCAGCCACACCGCTGGAAGTGTTGGTCGATGGCGGAGCCCACCATGTGCCGGCTGCTTTGGTTTCGTGGACGTATTCGGGCTCCGCGTACAGAACAGGAGGGTTGTTGGTGTGCTCTATCAGGGTAGAGAGGTGGTCTTGTGGGGGCGTCTGGTCGAAAGCGTAGATGTACAGTTCGTTCGTGCGCGCCACTCCGTAAGGCGTATCGAAACCGTCTTCCCAGTCCTCGTACGTGATCTCGAGTGCATCAAGCTGTTCTTCGTAGGTCTCTTGGCCCAAGCCGTCATGGTAAGGTCTCGTGTCCAGCGGCTGAGCCTCTGGGCTGTACAGCCAGGCAGTGATCTCACCGTTGTCGCCGGCTGCATTTCTGATGTCTAGTCCAACGGGATAGTGCTTCCAGAAGTTCCTAACACCGACAGCGAGGCCACCTTGTGTTGCTCCACCTAAATAGGCTAAACCGCCAGAGCGAGTGCTGCCGGGTATGTTGATCCAGCTCTGGCCTGGCTGGGTCCTCTTCTTCAGCTGGAACCCGTCAGGAGACAGCTGAGAAAGCGTGTAGTCATTCCAGTCGGGGATCCAGTGAAGTCTGCTCGAGACGCGAGTGTCCCAGGTATCTGTGTTTGGTGTTTCGGTTCCGTTAAATTGAGCCGATCTGACTGCCTCGCCTGGATCTCTGCGGAGACCAGTGATCCCCTTGACTGCTTCGCTAAGCATACCACCATCTACGCCAGCAATTCGGACGTGGCGATTGTACAGTTCCTCGTCGGCAAGTGGAACAGAGAACCTCACCCCCATGCCAGAGATGAAGTCCTCGTCCGACTTGCCGTCGAAGACAAAGGTGTGAATGAGCCTAATAGCATCTGAGTTTGCGTACAGATAGAAGCGGAGGAGAAAAGGAAGCCAGTCCGCGTGAGCATCTCCGTCGGCGACATGGTGCTGTCCGCGCACAGTCACCAGTGTGCGGGTCTGGGTGTCCGCTGAGATCGTGACATTGTCGATGTTGCTCTCGAAATTGAAGTATTCGATTGAAGCGTTGCCTCTGCTTCCAATGTCTTCGCTGACATCAGACTGGGTGTGCAAGACAAGCTTTCCATTCTGTCCAACAATCTTCCCGCTCGAAGTCTTGATTTCTCCAATGACATTGTTACCAGTCTTGGGAAACGAGACTTGGATCTTGCCCGTGTTGACGGTAATTTCTTCGGAAGACTCCGATGTTTCGATGCCGGCGGCCTTCGCAGAGCTTTCACTGCCAGGGGACGCAGTGACGATATAGTTGTCGGGACTGGTATCTGCCGCTGGGACAGCGTGACCTGTCCACTTTATCGAGCCATCGTTCCAGTAAGCAGTCACCCAGGACTGCAGGTCGCTCTCGCTGTCAGATAGATCAAAGACAGTGGTGTTGGGGAAGTGTTTGCCACGAGCCCAAGGGAGCCCAAACGTAGTTCCAGAGCTGTAAGACGGTGCTGATCCGCTGATCCAGTGCAACTTGACACTCTCCGTAGTACCATTCTGGTACTGCTGGGCGTTACCTTGTTGTAACAGGGCAGCGGTAGCCGCAATGGTGGGGAGATATCTGAACATGATGCGTAATCGCGAAAGTTCGCCGCCACTCACATATGCTGGTTTGATGGGTCTTGGTCTCTTATATGGACACGCTGCATCCTCTTCACTTCGACTCCTCAAATTGGAGAGGTGATGTCGTTATTCATCCGGCGCGATGCTACTCCCCTCACGCAAGAAGACGCGATAATCTCCCACTACGGCATTGCGGCGCTAGTCCTGCTGCTGCATCTAGTGCGCAGCATCGTAAAGCACGAATCGAGAAGGCGGTACGCTGAGCAGATGGAGATTCTTGGTCAAGCGTCGAAGGCCAAGGAGAAGCGAGGCGGGAGCCCTACTTGCATCGGAAATGATGTGCATATGTCGGTATACATTGCAGCGAAGTACGGAGCTTCGGGATAATCATGGCGGCATGCTTTGCGTGATGTGATATAGTGATCTCGACAAAGAGGGACGGAAGCTCGTGATGAGACTGGATTTTGCACCAATGATTGAAGTCGTTAAAGAAGAGAGGAGTAACTTGTAGCCGGAAAGGATTATCCGGAGGGTTAGGGTTGGGTTTACCAATGAGTTCGAATGAACACCAACAAAAAGGTTTGATTGAATCAAATACATGTGTCACTGTTTATGATCTCTAGTCCTGTGATAGCGTTGTAATTCTTGACCAATTGGTATGATTTTCTCGTAGTAGAGATAGTAGAAAAGTCGAGACCTCCGATGGACACAGAACCGAATAGTCAATTGGCAGACACCGTATCTTTCGCCACAACAGACGAAGACATCTTCGGCTCGCAGATCGAATATCTCAGTGACGAAAAGATACAGTGTACACGATCAAAACGTCTAAGTTACAAACAGCTTCCTCGGCGGTGCCGTGGAACATGTTTACAACGACCGAACTTTCATGTATTCATAACACCATCTCCATATCTACGAAAAAAAAGCAAGCGAGGCGAGGGTATCGATGCTAATAACAAACTACAACGAATGCGAAAAAAATGCGCGCCACCTCCTTACTGTCCAGCACGCTGGAGCATCAGGGTCTTCTTAGCAAGCGCAGCAAAGTCCATCTTCGCATGATCGGACGGCATGTGTTCGCCCGACGCAATGCAGTGGACTTTCATTCTTGGGTGGTACTCCAGACCGCTGAGGAGTTTAGGCGTGATGAGGAAATACTGGCTGCCGCCGCGGCCGTCTTCGCGGTGCGAGGCACAGGCGATGTTGACTAGGCGAGAATGTACGAGGCTGAGGGTTTGTCAGTCAGGGGTACATGGTAAGGGCAGGGAGATTGCAGACATACCGTTCGTTGCGAGGGTCCATGCCCTGGTTGATCTCATCGACCAGTCTAAAGGGCGCCCGCGCCAGACTCTGCAAGGCCATGAGATAGAAAATTGTAGAGACGGCACGCTCGCCGCCAGACTGTCGGTGGTTGTCGAGGACAGAGAGGGGCTCGGATTCACTGGAAGGCATCGTTAGTTCAAGATCTCGCAGCATCGCATGTCGCCATAAACTCACCGGAACTTGACCCTAATCTGGATCGCCCATTGTTCGAAGTCTTCGTCTTTGTGCACGCCGACCTCGCCGGCACATTGGATCTTAGCAAAGTTCTCTGCGAATGCTTCGCTGATCTGGCTGACCAAAGCATCCAGTCTTGGCTCCCATTGGCCCTTGATGTCTTCGATTTGACTCTGCAGCATCTGTAGCGTATTGACAAGATCTGTAAGCCTACCGCGGTCTCTATCGATCTTCTTCGCGCGATCCTCGTATTCTGCGATGATACCGGCGTTGCCGCCTGTAGTCATCTCGAGTCTTGCCTCCGTCGATTGGATGTTGGTGTCCAACTCATCAGGGTCCATGACCTTGACTTCTTCCAATATCTCGAGTTCACGCTCGGTAGCATCCTCGGCGTGTGTAGCCATGCACGCTTGTCCAAGGCGCTGGCCCTCTGCGAGGAGAGCTGCTGTTACCCGCGCGTGCTCCTCAACAGAAGCTCGCGCCTCGTCGAGTTGACCGCGTTCCGCTTCGTGACGTGCCTCTAGTTGGTCTAGGTCGGACTTTGCTTCAATCCTCATAATCTCAGCCTCAAAGAGCATCACGTACATACTGCGCAGAGCTTCAACTGAGTTTGCATAATCCAAAGACTGTTGACCCTTCTTAAGAGCCAGCTTCTCGCCTCTATCCACGATATCTCGTTGGTGGTCTCTATGCTTGTTGATCTGGTCTTGTGCATCCTTCAACTTCCTCTCTGCGGCGTCGAGTTTGGGCTGTAATCCTTGGAATTGAGCGAACTCGCGCTGCTTCTGATTCTTCTCCTCTTGAATTGTCTTTTGCTCGGCTTCGATATCGCGCCTCTGCTGTTGGAGTTGCTTTTCTTCGGCTCGCATGCTAGTGATCTGCTCCTTGATCTCTTCGATCTCGACCTCGGTCTCGCTGATCTTGCGACTGAGGGCCTCTTCAGCACGATGGTCGACTGGAGCGTCGGTAAAGAATCGAGCCGGACGTAGGGCTGTAACTCGAGTAGACGTTGCATGATCTCCATACTCCCGACGTCGTGTGACTTGATAGCTTTGGGTGTTCGTCACCCAAGAGCTGATGGGACTTTTGGAGAGATTGTCGTGCTGATCCGCGGGAACATCTCGCGAAGTGTAGGCCATGGTGTGGATAGCCCTGTTGTCGCACAGCATAGCGAGAACCTCATCTGGCCCCTCCAGGAGATCGATGATCCAGCCCTCCAGCCCGTATGAGCGCAGCTGCTCCGTGCTACATGGAGGTTTGAAGGACGCCAGCTCGACCGCTGGCGCTGAGCGGATGTTGATATCGGAAAGTCTCATGATCGTGTAAAGTTGGTGTTGTAGTTTGGTGAAATCCTCCTTACACGTGACCGAAAATGCCAGAAGTTCGGACTGCGTTATCATGGTCTCAGCGGCAGCAGCGAGCCTCGAGTCCTTGATGGAACATTCCAAGATAGGCGGTCCAAACACTTCACCCTTGAACTGATCTTTATGAGCCTGGATCCATTCCCAGGCTTTTGCAGCATCGCCGTTTCGAGAAGCCTGTCCCAATTTGCTCGCTTGTTGTCCAGCCTGCGACTGAAGATGGGTCTTCTCGTTCTCAGCTTCCTGGACGATGGTTTTCCGCTGTCTGCCTTGTTGGTTTAGTGTTGCAATTTGGTCTCGTAATTCGTTGATCTTGTCGTCGACTTCGCGAATCTGGCGAGTCTTGCCTCTAATCTCCTCGTTCATGGCGGCAGTATCCACGGGTGCCGGAGGGTTTTTCATCGCCGTCTTGATCTGGTTGATATTACGGTTGTGCTCGGGTATCTTCTGCTTGGTCTCCTTGATGCCGGTCTTACCAGATTCAAGCTCCTTCGCGATACCCTCAATAGCGGTGCCCGTCGCCTCTAGAGCGCTAAGGGCTTGCTTGGAAGTCGTGTCCATGTTGTCGACCAGTCGCTTTTTCCTGGCGACAATCTTGTCTACTGAGGTCAGGTACTCTTGCTTCGCGTTCACGGCGCGTAAGTTGGGCTCCATCTGGCGCTCAAGTCGCTTGTATTCGCGTTCTGCCTCCTTCCTCCGGGTTTTCGCTTCCGTGTGACGTTGTTTTGCCACCTTGTATGCTGGAAATGGCTTGAACTTGATGTATGCTGCAAGGCGCTCCTGCAATTCGGAACGCTCGCGCAGTCGCTCCACATCGCCTTGCTGCATGCGCTGTCGGTTCTCCAGGCGTTGCAGGTCCTCGGTCAGGCGGCTTTGAGAATCCTCGCTGATTTTTTGCTCCTTTCGCATGTCTTTGAGCTGCTGATGCCACTCGGTCATTTGTTCGGGAGCTGCAGCACGCTGGGTCTGGGCAAGAAGTTCAACAGGCGACAGCGCCGCAAACTCCACCACGCGGTCCTGGGGCAAGAATTGACAGAGGTTGTCAACCTGGATCGAGTAGCTACGGGCGAGATCCGTGACTCGCTTCTTGTTCTCCTTCTTGCCATCAATCCAGTATTCAACCTTGTTGCCATCTTTTTGTATCCTGGTCTTGATCACAGGGTTGTGTCGCTGCTTCTTCGGGTCTCTCGCAAGCTCGATCTCAATGATCGCTCTCTTTGCTCCGTGCTTGACGAAGTCGCTGATGTCTTTCGCACGTCCGAGATGCTTCGTCTCCCAGCCGAGACCGAGGCAAATGGCGCAGACCAACGTGCTCTTGCCTGTTCCATTTGGCCCAATGATCATGTTCAAGTTCGGGCCGGGTGCAAATTCAACATCGCTATAAGTGACGAAGTCGGTCATATGAATTCGAACGATAGAGCCAGGTTGGTGAGGCTGAGGGGCATAGCTATTTGTTGCTGCGCTTTTGCCGTTCGGGCTGCGTAAATAGCTGTCTGGTAGGACGGGCTGTTCTGACTGTGTGTGCGTTAGCATGTGCGATCCATGATTGAGCACGCCTGCCGGACAATCTCATACCTCTGAGCCTGACTCTGCCTCCTCATTACCGCGATCTCTGCCATTGCTCATGCGCGCGCGCTTGTTCGCGTGGCTTTGCTGAGTAGACTCTCCATCCACAGAGACATCCTCTTCTTCCTCCTCCTCCTCTTCTCCCTCATCGCGTCGCCGCCTTGCTGGTGTCACGCTGCCCGACATGCTCTCACCAACTTGGGCGCGTGTCGCTGATTAATCGGTATTGTCTTGGTGGGATGTAATGTTCCATTATTCGCGCGCAGCGCAACGCGTACTAAGCGCGAATTCACTTTCGAAGTGTGGGGTAGAAAGCAACAGCCAACCGTAGTACTCACACTCCTCGAAACTGGATCGACAAGAAGTCTCTCGAGTTTCTTCAGGGGCAATGGATTTCACACATCTTGCTGAAGTACTCCCAGCGAGTAGACAAGAGCTGATCTGGTGGTCTTGCTTCTCCTTGCTCACCCTCGTGGTCTTCAAGATACTGCTATACAGCAATGCTGAGGATGCCATTGAGTTCAGTGTGCCTGTGCCTGAGGCTTGCAGGGCAGGGTGGGAAGGCAAACAACTCGACGATCCATCAATCAAGGTATGCAGCGATGAAACTCTTGAACGTTGGTAAGCGCATGCGTTGACTTGTATATCTCAGATATCTGGCAGCACAGCCGTTCAATGCTACAGTCCGGCCACAGGAAGGTCATTGGGTCTAGTGAACCCTGTCACGGCCGATGGAATTGATCGCATTGTTGCAAAGGCTAGTAAAGCACAAGAAGAATGGGCCAAGTCTTCTTTCGCAGAACGCAGACAAGTCTTGAAGAGTCTTTTGAAGTAAGTGCATTTTGAAGAAGGCAGGTACGTCGACTTGCTAACCGACCCAATAGATTTCTCCTGAACAACCAAGACACCATCGTTCGTGCTGCATGCCTAGATAGTGGTAAGACTCGCGTCGATGCCATCTTCGGTGAGATTTTGGTGACCGCTGAGAAGCTCAAGTGGACTATCGAGCATGGCGAGAAGGCACTGAAAGCTGAGAGAAGACCCACCAACTTCCTCATGTTCTACAAGAAAAACGAGGTTCGCTACGAGCCACTTGGTGTCGTCTCAGCTTGTGTGAGCTGGAAGTGAGGATTCACCGACAAGTCATTCTCTTCCCTCAGACACTAACGCAACACAGCTACCCTCTTCACAATCTCCTCGGCCCTATTATCAGCGCATTGTTCACTGGCAACGCCATCGTCGTCAAGAACAGCGAGAATACCGCCTGGTCATCGGTATACTACGCAAATATCGCACGCTCAGCGCTGATTGCTTGCGGTCATGATCCGGATCTGGTGCACGCTATCACTTGCTGGCCACAGACAGCAGACCACTTGACCTCACACTCGGGAATCAGCCACATGACTTTCATCGGCAGTAAGCCGGTCGCTCACGCTGTCGCGAAAAGTGCCGCAAAGGTCCTCATGCCCCTTTGTGTCGAATTGGGTGGCAAAGATGCCGCGATAGTCCTCGATGACCCCACTGGCAAGGCAACAGCGCAAGGTGAGATGGACCGTGTTGCCAGCATCATCATGCGCGGTGTCTTTCAATCTGCAGGACAGAACTGTATCGGCATCGAGCGAGTTGTTGCAATGCCCCAGGCTTACGAGCGTCTGGTCAAGATGCTGGAGCCTCGTATCAAGGCTCTCCGTCTGGGGAACGACCTCGACACTGCGGACGGCGGCGAAGTCGATGTTGGAGCCATGGTCTCAGCAGCATCCTTCGACAAGCTCGAACGTTTCATCAGCGAAGCCGTCGCGCAAGGTGCACGCCTTTTAGCTGGTGGACATCGGTACAAGCATCCGAAATACCCTTCCGGTCACTACTTTGAACCGACTCTTCTCGTCGACGTCAAGCCCGAAATGGCCATAGCACAAGAAGAGTTGTTCTCACCGGTTGCCTTGCTGATGGCCGCAGAAAACCCGCAACACGCTGTGTCAATTGCGAACGGTACTATCTATGGTTTAGGCTGCAGTGTGTTTGGCCCGACAGGCAGCGCTGCGGCTCGAGCTCAGCTGCAGTGGGTAGCGAAGAATGTTCAGTCGGGTATGGTGGCCGTCAACGACTTTGCAGTATTCTACGCAGTTCAACTACCTTTCGGCGGCGTTCGTGGATCTGGATACGGGCGTTTTGCTGGAGAAGAAGGACTGAGAGGGTTGTGTAACGCGAAGAGTGTATGTGAGGACAGATGGCCTAGTCTGATCAAGACAGCCATCCCGGGCAAACTCGACTATCCTATGCAGCCAGGTGCTTTCCAGATGGGCAAGGGAGTGGTGGAGCTGGGCTACGGTGAGAGCTGGACGAGGACCTTTGCTGGCGTCAAGAAGCTTGTGGGGTTGTAGAATCGGCGGCCTCTGGTGAGCAGGTATCAACGAAGGTCACGCATGCAGCAGACCCATCTGACAGCGCAACAGATGCAGCAAAGCCCGAAGGGTCTCAAACTCTATACCATCCCACGCCGCAAAGGAGTTCTCTCCGGCTCGGGGACTTGCATTCACGGAGCCACTCAACATGATCAAAGTAATCTGATAATCATAGACCAACGTAATCGATGCTGAAAGATTAGGTGCTACTGTCCAGAGTAGCACCAATTTGTCAACCTTCTGGAGTCCCGAAGTCCCACGCCCAGGCGTTCAACAGCAAGCCGCCGTTACCGCAAGCCAACGCATTCCTCCTATCGTCGCGCTTATCAGAAGCGTTGCTAGCGACTACTACAGTAGTACTAAGTAAGGTAGCGCGCGGTTAAGTTGGAGATGATCAATAACGTCCAACTCTCAAACCCGCCATCCCAGGTGATTTCCAACAGCCGTGCTTTCGCTCCACGCATGTAGCTGCTGCACGGACGAGCTCGCATCAAGCTCATGCAGAGCAGCTTCTACCACTCACACCAATCCTCACCTCACCACTGTTCCACCTCGGTACATCCACGAACCGGACCGATACGTGCGCGTTCTCGGTTGGCGTTCTCTAGCCGCATGCACCGCGAGCCTGCACGTGCAGCTGTGCAGAGCGCCATGTCCCTGCGAGTGACACTGCGATTCGCCCATCCGGCTATACCATCGATTCTCCCGTGCTGGAGGATGCGTGGGATGGCCTGCTTGTGAAGATCGTGGTGTGAGTGGGCCGTGGTCTCGTGAACGAGGGAGCTCATGCTAGCCGTCGTCGCTGCTGCTGCATCGCCAAGTGGGCTCTCGATTGAGAGCGGATATGGCCGGTCAGAGGATGGTGAGTAAGGTATATAAGAGGCAGCGGAAACGCACGTTGATGGCTTCCCTTCTGGCCTCATCACGCAATCAAACGACTTCAATCAATCTTACCAACAACAACTTCCCCAACAACCCCAAACACCAAATCACAATCATCATCATGGGTGGCTGCGGACAATGCTCTAACTCCAACTGTGCTTGCACAACCGGCAACTGCAACTGCTAGAGTAAGTAATCTCCCAGCTCGTGTCGTTGCATCTCGTCGACCACATCCTAACAGACGGCCAGTCCACAACATCATGACGACCGACTCATGACCTTCGCCTCCTGTCAATATCCGCATCGACTCTGGGATGGACAACGACTCTGCAGGAGGAGAGATCATGGAATGATATGGATGACCAGAAAATCGGAGGGGGAGCTGGGCTGGACTCGTCAATAGTTTTCGCGGAAGATGCAGTCTGCCAAATTGAACCTGGGTTGCCCTCCATGTTATATGTGTCTCTGCTTCCTCGCCCTGCCATCAAGGTCGTCCATTAAGGTGTTGCTGGACATCAAGGTGTTTTGACGAGGGTAGGAAACGTGACTTGCTTATCTGCGGCGGCCCAAACATAGCGCTTCACTGTTATTGCATGAGCATATATAAGATATGCAGATGCTCTATTGAGGATGGTCACGAGTTGCTTGCCTTCACGGCCAGAAGATGACATGAGCCAAGGTCGTCGTTCGAGACTGGTTGCGTCACTTCTCCAAACTGGAGACTCCACGCGCGACCCCACTGCGGGAGGGGCAGTGCTGCCTTGACTTGATCACGGTCTTGATGCTCTGATGAGAACGTAGAAACATACGACACGCTCAACAACACCCTCAACAAATCAAAAGAAACCTCAAACACCCATCTCAACCCACCAAAACTCAGCCAGCATGCCTGTCCACCCCAAGGAAGAAGAAGCCACCGGCAGTAAGCTCCCACTAGCATCAACAAACAACCCCGCACCCAAACCAATAGAACAAACACATTAACGCAGCATCTTCAATCACGTAGGCATCACCGACCAGGTCGCAAAGGAGTCCAGCGACTCCAACGCCTCGAGCCACCCTCTTCACGACACCGACAACAAAGCCACCAGCGGCGGTGCCGCCACTTTCGAGCACCACAAGGCCAACCCCGGCCCGGTCATCGCCGACAACCTTGGCGAGCCTGCTAGCAAGGAGGAGCTCAAGAAGAGGTCCGATGAGCTGAACAAGAAGTAAATGGCGGGGGACTTGATGATGATCAAGGATGAGGAGTGAACGGAATGGGTCGATACCTTGCGGTTCATGAAGTCATGACGTACGATTAGGCACGAGACAGCACATTCGAATCATGAGCGATGGTACGAGAGATCTGTCTCAAACAAACCACCCAAACGATGTGCATCACGACCACCCTGTGTTGCGACCATACTGTAATTGTCATCTCGCGTTCTGCCGGCTGTCTCGAATCAAGACATCAAGGCGGCACCTCTTCACCCTTCCAATCGAAGAACTTCCCGCGATGCTCAACCTTACGTCCACAGATGACTTCCATCAACTTCTCCGCCGAGAACTCCGGACTGAACAGCTTCTCCTCTTTCACATTCCCCCAGAACTCCTTGCTGAAATCCGTCTTGACCGTACCCGGGTGTAAACTAATCGCCATAGCGTTCTCCCCTGCACTCGTCTTCAAATGGTTATCGAACGTCTTCGTGACTTGGTTCACGGCTGCCTTTGATGCACGGTACGAGTACCATCCTCCGAGCCCGTTGTCGGTGATACTCCCCACGCGTGCGCTCATGTTGGCCCATACGGCGTGCGCTGGAAGGCCCTTGAGTCCCTCGAGAATGGTGGCTTTCCTGGGTAGGAATGGCGAGAAGTGCTTGAGCAGCATCATGGGCCCGAGAGTGTTGGTTTGGAAAGTTCGCAGGGCATTGTCGTAGTCGATCTGGCTGGGCGACTTTTCAGGGTATAGGATGCCGGGGACGGCGAGCGCGAGGTGGAGGTAGGAGGACTTTTTCGGGAAAGTGTTTGCAATTGTGGAAGCGGCATCGATGATCGTTTGTTCGTCTGGGAGACCTCGCGTGTGAGTAGGAGGTTCGTAGTCGCAAAGTTTATGATAGGAAGCGTATTTACCAAGTACATCCACTTTCAAGACGTGGAGTCTGTCTTCGCTGACACCATCTAGCCCACTGAGGACTTTCTCCCTCGTCTGGTCAAGATCCTTCCTCGCTGATGTGACGATGGGTATGTCTGTGGTTCGTAGGAGTCGACGTGCGAGCTCAAGGCCAATGCCACGCGAGGCAGGGGTGACTAGGGCCCACGGCTGCATGTTGGTTGTGGATAGGAGATGAGCTGCACATCATGGTGGATGCAGGAACAAAGTGAAAGGCATTACATATAGTTCAAGACCACAAGGAATGGGAACTCGCAATGACGATATTGTTGGCGTTGATCGGCGTGAGATTGAGTTCGCAAGGATGCGATTCGAGATGGCGCGTGCAGAACGTCAGGACACTTTGACTTCGTTGTGTCCTGGGCGAGACTTAGACTTTCAACCTACCTCACATCGAGACATGTATGCATTCTATTCCTCCAAGACAGTCGATATTGCGCCGCAGATGAACATGCAATAATGGCTGAACCAAGTCCGCAAGATTCGGAATGGGTTTGCTCACCAAGGCCAAGCTGGCCGCAAAACGAATGGCCACAAAAGGACGCGTTCGCGACTTTCCATTGGAGCCTGTGCACCAAGTCAAGCCTTTGGAACAGAAGTCTATCGCCAGCCAAAGATCACTGAAACCATCAAGTCAAGGTGGAATCAAAGCCCGCATACGACCTTCGGCCCCCATCTTGCCACAACCCTCTTCTTTGCGAAGTCCTGCGGTGAACGCAAAAGTGGTAGGATCCCGGCCAATGGTAAACGCCAAAAACGCGCAGGTAGCGTTACGTCTCGCGAAGTGGAAAGCGAAAAGCTGGGCTTCCTCCATTGAAATTTCAGATTACGGAACAATCGAAGACCTGCGAAAAGTACTTGGACTGCCGCCGCCGTACGCTTCCCACCGCGTGTCAAATACGTCCGCTCTGCCTGAAGATGCTTTGATTGTCTCTTTCGACACAGAATCCGAGATCCACGGAGGTCGCGATCTTGTGGTTGAGATCGGTGTGACAGTCCTGGACACGCGAGACATCATTGACACCGCACCTGGTCCATTTGCACTCGACTGGTCTGCCAAGACCAAGACCTTACACTATGTTGTGGACACCACGCATCGTCCCAGAAGTCGTACGCGTTCATGCTACTTCAGTGATGATATATTCGCCGACGTCTCTTCAGTCAGGAGTCATCTCTTGGGAGAGCTACAAAAACTTGCCGACCCACCCTACGATACCAGCCAGATGGTGGGGTACGGTCCGCGGAAGGTGGTTTTGGTAGGTCACTCTGGGTGGTATGATTTGGATCGAATGCGCACATCGCCTGGCTTGGAGCTGGACCTCTTCGGCCGAGAAGCGTTCCTCTCAAAGCCCACTACAGTATTCGACACTTGGGTGTTGACCGATACAGCCATCCGACAAGGTGCTGCAATCCCTTCCGCCAAGCTCGGAAGGTTAGTAGCGTGGTTGGGCATTGATCAGAAATATCGACAAGACAACGGTAGTAGCATCGGCTGCCACAATGCTGGGAACGATTCTGCTTACACTATGATGGCCCTGCTCATCTATGCCGTCCGTTGGGAGACTATCACGTTCGGTAAGCCAGTGCTGCTGTCTTTTCAGGATGCGGAAAAATGGCGCGCTCTGCGCTCTGCCTCTGAATTGACAGCGTTCAGGCAGAACAATGCCATGGCCCGGATGGCAAATGAGAGTAGAGCTGGCTCACCCATAACGACACCCTAGCGCGAAGCCTCCCTCTGGACTTGCTTAAACTCCGCTCCATGCGTGAGTCGACATCCTAGGTCGCAAATATGGCTCGTATAGATGCGATTCACGTGAGATCTCCATGTCGTAAGATTGCACGGCTCACAA
>Ga0265797_10003161_pt1 | contig 26734 bp, 31 predicted proteins | sample P2T30metagenome_FD_192433 | JGI IMG/M metagenome (GOLD analysis project Ga0265797, IMG submission 192433) | Plant litter microbial communities from East Loma Ridge, Irvine, California - P2 T30 | ecosystem: Environmental > Terrestrial > Plant litter > Unclassified | place: USA: California... | reverse complement strand
TAGTATAATCTCTAGTATTAATAACTAAGTATAACGCTAAACTTAAAGTAGTAAATAAAGTAGCTACGCAATATAGATTATATAAAAGAAAGTAAATATAGTAGGAAGAGACTCTTATAGTTAATAAAGGCGTACGCTTAATAACTCTAAAGAAGTTTAGAGCGCGTAGTAATAGGAAGAAGGCGAAGAAAAGAGTATATATTAAAGTAGGTAAGCTATTATAAAGGCGCTAAAGACGCTATAGTAAGACTAGGCATAACTTATATATATATAAGTAAGATATAGTAGTAGATTCTAAGTAGAATAGTCTATTATAATTTCTAATTATAGTTCTATATAGTGCTGCACTATTATATATAGTTGCGGTTTTAGTATAGTCTTAGTAAAAAGGTTCTACTCGCTTAAAAGTTCTACTTGCTTATTAACTACGTTAAAGTATTAATATTACTTATTAAATACTAAAAAATATTATTAAAAAAATATTTTAGTATCTATTTTTAGGAGAAATTATAAGCTATATCTAAGCTTCTTTCTAATCCAATTAAATATTAATATATTAAGGTATTATAATAGAAGTGTTAGATTAGTAGAGTCTTAGTAAATCCTAGCTACTTACTTATACTAGCTACTTACTTATAGAGTACATTATTTCTCTAGACTATATTATAATTTTCAAAATAAATTTACGTAATTAGATTAATAGTAGTAGAGTTAATTGTGTTAATGTTAGGATATTCTAGATGCGTCTTTGGTAGGGTAGCTCGACTACTAACCAGGCTTAACTGGCGCACGGGCATAGTGTAGAGTAGATTCCTCTAAATTATCCTTTCTTTCTACTTCTTCTCTATCGTAAGTCATGTCAAAGAAGGTATTCTTCGACTCTATCAATGCTAGAAGATTATAGCCATGACTAAAGCTATGATAGGGAAACGACACACCATCATCAATACGTATCCGCGAGAATCAGCGCCGTTCTCGTAACCAGCGCAAAGAGCTTATTCAAGACTTGCAGCGCCGTGTCCAACACTATGAGACGCAAGGCGTCGCTGCAACGCAGGATATGCAGCGAGCTGCGCGCAAAGTCGTCGAAGAAAATTTGCGATTGAGAAGCTTGCTCGCAAACCGAGGGGTGTCGCAAAGTGAGATCGACGCGTATCTACAGTCATTTGATGCTGGAAGCGCCCAAGGTGTTTCCCAGGGCCATTCCCACGGTTCCAACCATGGTCTGCCAACATTGCAGCAGACCGAAGATGTAGTTACGGCACCGGGCTCTGCTTATTCCGTTGGGCCGTTAGCTGCACAGGCTACCGCTTTTTCGTCTTCGCCATTTGCAGCTCAGCAGCTCCTTCAAGCCCTATTTCAGCCTCCAGTACACGTACAACAGTCGTTCTTGCAGCCTGGCGTCAGCCTAGAATGTAATGTTCCACATTCCTCCGAGGTTATGCATCGCGCAACACGCGATGTCAGACAGGGATCACCTCGTACACTCGCGCTAGACCGCAGTATGCGAATTGGATCAGAGGAAGCTACTTGTTGCAATCCAGCGGAAATGGAAGCATCACCGTATCAGAGAACTGCGTTGAATGCCGTGCATGACACCAACACGCCAACATTTTCGCTATTGGAGAATGACGCGGGCTGTCCTAATACCGCAAGCTGTTTTTGCCCTCCCAGTTCTACACCAAAAGAGCAATCGCTCGACACCGGATTGCTCATATCATGCGAAACGGCCGCTAGCATCATTGCTGAGATGCGCGGTGATGGTGACCGCAATCGGATACGAGCTAGCCTTGGATGCCGGGGAGACGAAGAGTGCAAAGTTAAAAATACGCTTGTTCTTGAGCTAATGGACGAGAGATGATGCGGATATTAAGATGTTTCTAATCAACTCCTTCATACTATGACATGTCCCGGGGAACCGTACTCTGTAACCAGGTTTACACGTGATGGGTGAGCGGTGCATGGCTCTTGTGGGGCCGACTGTCCTATCGTTAGCAGTGTTCGAAGTACCCAACATAATTGCTTTTCCCACACTAAACCCCCGGCTCTCGCAGATTTCGTTACAGCTATGTATGATTTTGACAGTATCGAGTGGTATGATGGATTCTGCTGCCGGATCCAGAGACACTAGTGACAAAGAACAAGGCATTTCTGACTTTCAACTACCAAAGTAGGTGCATCCCAAGGAGAAAATTGCACTACTTTCAGAGGCTGTTCCTGGATAGACCCGCCAACCTTCCCAAGACCCCACAGAGGCGTACCAAGAACGATAGGATTGTTCCTAGAAAGCAAGGCTTCAGGAAGTCCGATGCTTCACTCTGCACAACTGGAACATAAAACCGCTGGCTACTATGTATGAAAGCCCTACAAATACTTGCGTATAGAGGTATTCATGATTCGAAGACGGGCGTCTAAGCTTAAGACCAATCCCCTCGGATACTAAACATCGTCAGATGAGTGCTGGCAAAGCTAAGAGGTATATGCTTACCGATGACCGGGATAATGACAGCCGTCCAAGATAAGGAAAGTAAAGACTGCAGGTTCTTTATCCCTGCAACTTCAACGCAAAGAGGTCCAATTGTCTGTGGAGTTTGTGATGTTAACACACATGAGTTCGAGAACTTAATGATGAGGCTCACCATCCAAAAAACTCCGACGATAGCTCCACAAATGATAACAAAGAACGTAGTGAATCCATACGACGTAGCAGGTAGCCAAAACACAAAACATGAGATTCCGCACATCAAAGTAAGCGTACCCGCTGTGTCAATGCGACTCCATTGATCGCTTGTGATTCCAATAATCGGCCGGCCAATGGCTGTACCAACGTTGAGTAAGCCAATTATGTCTGTTGCTTGAGACTGCGAAAGTCCGATGGACAGCGCGAAGTCGGACAAGGAAAAAAGAAGGACAGTATAACCTATCATGCTTGTGAAGACCCATGAGAGTAGCAATATTACTTCGTGTTTGCGCAGTAGGTTGACATCAAGCCCCAACTGGGATGGCCGGATGGCCTTGTTGCGGTCGCGTATAAATATAGTTGCGATAGTGTTGGCCGTGAATGCGATAATACCGGTGATGCGTAGCGCCCAGCTAATACTGAATTGCTGGATGATTGCTTCAGTGCCCCAAGCAAAAGCCGCCCCACCCACTCCAGATCCTGCAGCACTGATGCCATTTGCCAGGCTACGTCTCTTATCAAACCACTGTGAGAGCACGGGGAGGCAAGGAATGTATAGAAAGCCGATACCACATCCAACTAATACGCCTTGAGAGACATGCAATTGCCAGATCCTGGTTGCAAACGACGCGGCAACAAAACCTCCACATTGCAGAAGTAGACCACAGTACATGATGACGTGGATACCGAATTTGCGACATAAAATGGTGACGAGAGGTGCGAGTGACATGGCCATAGCGAAGTTGAAACCGCCGATGAAAGCGTAGTCCCAGGGATTTGCCTCGGGAAATATGTTCTCTTCTAGGTAGTGAGACAAGTAGATTCCATATGCCTCCACACTTGTGAGCATTATAATTCAAAGTCAAATGCTCTGTGTTGTGTATGGTTAAGCCCACTTACAGAGACGGTGCCCCACGTAAAACAGTTGATGGTGAAGCAAGCAGCTACGCACACCCAGCCATAACCACCATCTGGTGGCAGATCATCAGCCTGTATGTTTTCGATTTCTGCGTCATCAATCAGGTCTGGTGGCGAAAGCGGCGGCTCTTGATGTTCTTTGACGATGTTCTGAGTGATTCCTACCACATCGTTGTTTCTAATGATGTTAAGGGACGTTCGCTGTTCCGATCTCGAAAAACCGGTCCCATGAGCCATGTTCAATGGGTGAGTATTAGGTGGAGTGGCTTCAAGTGCCTCTGAGCATTCTTGGGTGGTTTGGACGGTATGTCACCACTTGCAGGTGTCACTAGCGAGAAGTCATTGGCAACGCTAGTCCATCAATGCCACGTGCATCTTGACACGATTCTCGAGATTCTATTGGATGTCTCTCTCAAGATGTAAAATAACTAAAATCAAGTAATAGTTATGAATGATCTAGCGGTTCACAATGTGCTCGTGATTCAATGAAAATAAATTATAGCTGTATTCATGATTGCACCATCTTCTTTCTATAAGATTATGATTGTATTGCCTTGTGGATGAGTAAGTTTCCTTCTCCTTTCAGCCGTTTCAAACCACCCTGTCAGTTATTTGTACAACATCTGTTTCTACGACATGCAATGATAATGCAATTCACATGTCTGCTGGCAACTTTGTCAGTTCCTTTTCTTGCTGCACCCGCTTCTCCTCCCTCTCACTATACCGATCTCCAAAGAGATGGAAATGAGGCCTCATGACTATGGTGTACTTGACAAATTCTTCCATGCAATCCACTAACCTGTCCCTGTTCCCACTAGGCATAAGTCTGCTCCCAGCATCTTCTTCGGTGAACTGTTTGTACGCAATTGGTATAGAGCTTTGGTTAGGGATGGCGAACATGCGCATCCATCGTCCTAGTATACGCAGTGAATTGACCGTATTAAAGGATTGCGAACCACCGTTTACTTGAGCGATTGCGAGGGTACGGCCCTGTGTTGGGCGGACAGAGCCAGTAGAGAGGGGAATCCAATCGATTTGATTCTTGAAAACTGCTGTCTTTTCATTTGTTAGTTTGGTCTGAGAAGCCTAATATGTGTCAAGAGGTACATACTAGATTGCCATGCTGTTCAGGGCTGATCCAGACGTGTCCATCGCTCCATTTACTGAGGTCGCGTAGTTCTTGTACTTTTGGGTATGAATGGTCATCGTCCTTGACAGGTAGGCCAGTGGGGTCGTACATGCGGACGTCACAGCCGAGTCTGAACAGTATCCGGCTGGCCTCGTATGCTAGCAGGCGCGAGTATGATCTGGGTTGGATTAGACCTGGTCTCTCTTGTTCCATGCGTATCTTACCGTTGTCGCATGCTTCCATGCAGCACTACAATCCTCAGGCGGTCCTCGCCGCGCTTGAGGATCTGGGTATCTACCATTTTTAACGCCGTACTGAGTTCCAGCTGTGCTATCCAGTCTTGCTCTGCATCCACTGCATCTATAAGAAACGGACGGTACTTTTGCCGAACCTCGGCATCGTCTTCAGACACGGGTATTGCGAGAGACAGCCGCTGATATGCTGGGTCTATCGCGATTTCAGCTCGTGTGCGCTCAGCTGACGTGTTGTTTAGGTCTCCGTTCGCAGCTGTACTCATTTTACGGGCAAATCGACAAAGGCAGCGCTGTGACGAGCTTGGACGAGTACTGCAGGCCTTGATTGCTGGAAAGAAACGATAGCTGTTCATGGGCGTACACAACCGGCGGGCGAACGAGTAATGTCTAGCTGTTTGAATTGTTGATCTCCGAAAGCACGGGTTGGGAATTACAGGCATATGAAGATGCACCGCAAACATGCTGTGGTTGTGGTCGGGCTAACATGTCACTGCTCAAACGTCATTCGCTGCAGATAATTCATAGACCCTTGCGCCAATCAGCGGATGCACCCCATAGCGCGTCCATGATCTGGTTCGGGGCATCCTGACGCGTATAACGTTGGTAGGGAGTGGGTTTCTTTCATGAATCAAGCCCGACGCTTGTACTCTTTCGTTTTCTCGAAGGTTGGCTCTAGTGTTCTTCAACTACAGCAAAAAGGCCCGATTCAGAACAGTAATAGAAAGAGAGAAGGGAGAAGGAAGAAGGAGGAAGGGAAAGAGATGTCGGATACGCATTCAAGATGGCTATTGGCTGGCGGTCTTGGCTACATAGCCAAGAACCGTAGACGTGTTTTGATCAGTAAGTAGACTGTTGACCCCCAACCATTGAAGGATACAGCGTATTTTCTTCACTCGTCGGCTTTTTGTTCTTCGCCTGCCTTGCATTGAATGGTAGATGGAGGCTTTCGATGGCGTCGGAGGCACTGACGTACCGGTGAAGAACAGGTGGCGGATAGGGTTCCGAGTCTGGCTAGCGGCGCCACTAACCTGCACAAGCCAGTATCGATACGCCAACACCCCCCCTGCAAATAAGTTGCGCTGAGATGCAAGCTCTCCCCGCCATGGTCCTACTGCAAGATCTACTTAAATACCGTCCGCTCATTGACCTGGTCAAGGATTTAGCAGCCAAGGATGGAGTACGACACATTTTCAGCGAGTGAGGCATTGCATTGCGCTTGTGTATCATACAAAACTGACGGTTAACTCCCAGGCCAATACAGCACCAGCGACCCCACGTCATTTGCCCATACGTCTGCGCGCGAGCGATGGCCCATCATCCTCACCCAGGGCATCGACGACGTGCACCGCTCACTGCACGATACCAAAGATGAAAGTACCGTCAGCGAAGGAAAAGCCATCGTCGCTGAGCTAGCCAAGCTGAAGTACGAGCTCCAGCACGACCGTGAGCTCACTCCCATCCCCAACGATGGCGAGCCGGATGTGGAGGCGTACAACAAGGAATTGGCGGCGAGGGGGAACCCCAAATGGCACAATGTACCATGGCTGTATGCCGAATGCTACTTATACAGGTACACATGACCCGTTCAGCCGCGTGAACCAGACTGACAGTCATAGGAAGACGCATATCGAGCATCTTCAAGCAAACTGAGAACTGGCGCTCCTACGACATCTTCGCCCGCCAGAAGATGTCGACCTTCAAGTCTTCTCGTCCCGCTGTCGTCGAACTCGCTGCGCGCTACAGGGACATTGTCACCCAACTCGAGCAGAACAAGGCAATCAAGGGTACCGACACACAAGAGCAGCTCGAAGCAGCCGAAAACCTTCTGTTCACCGAGATGTGCGAGATCTGCCTGTGGGGGAATGCTACTGATCTCTCCCTATTGACCAACCTCTCTTATGAAGACATTCAGAAGCTACAAGGCTCACAAGCGCGCAAGGACTCCGAAAAGAACATCTTGGTGAACGACCTTGACAAGGCATTCAAAGTGCTCACTGCAGCACAAAAAGACGGTAAGAAGGAGCGACGTGTCGACATTGTACTAGATAATGCTGGCTTTGAGCTATTCGTCGATCTCATTCTAGCCGGTTACCTCGTCGCCTCGGGTCTCGCAACCAGCGTCGTCTTCCATCCCAAGTCGATACCTTGGTTTGTCTCAGATGTCCTTCCAGCCGACTTTGGTGCCCTTCTCTCAGCATTGGCCGACCCGCAATCCTTTTACGGCGCCGTATCCGATGATGAGAAACGTGCTGGAAAACAAGCGGTGCCTCTGTCAGAAGCAGAGAGCGCCAACCTGAAATTCCTGTTCCAAAGCTGGAGCACCATGCACGCCGAGGGTCAACTGACGCTCCGACCCAACGACTTCTGGACGGCTGGTGGCAGTTATTGGCGTTTGCCCAAGGCCGAACCAGATTTATATGCCGACTTGAAGGAAAGCGAGCTGGTCATCTTCAAGGGCGATTTAAACTATCGAAAATTGACCGCCGATGTAAGCCAACTTCTCATTATTACGTAGCACAGTGCTAATTGAACGTTAGGCTGCTTGGCCGGCTACCACACCTTTCACTGAAGCAATTGGGCCCATGGGTCCTGGCTCTGGCCTCCGCGTTCTGGCGCTTCGTACCTGCAAAGCTGACGTCGTCGTCGGCCTACCTGAAGGCGAAGATGAACGCATCAAGGCAACAGAAGGTGGCGGCGGTGATAGTGGAGCGAGGAAGTGGGCCTGGAGTGGCAAATGGGCGGTGGTTCAGTTTTCTGATGGGAAAGTTTGATGCCCCAAGCAGGGCATCTGCCTTTCGAGCTTGAAACACGTCGTGGTAGTATAAATGAAGAATAGGATTAGAAGTAGAACAATAGATGTTTTGCAGTGCTGGGCTTCAAGCTAGACATGCAGACAGCCAGAGCGTGTAGATCGGGCTTTTCAGTAAACTCCTCGCTTAATGTCGGCGGCAATTTGCTGAAGCTCTTGCACCGTTGGAGGCTCCCTGGTACCCTTGAGAATCCTGAATTTGGATTTGCCCTCCAACTCTTTAGTCTTCTTCGCCGCTATCCCGCCGTTCAATGGTTGTACTTTCTGTTCCTTTTGCAGCTTACCGTTGGACGGCTGTACTTTCTGTTCCTTGTGCAGCTTGTCTTTGAATGGTTGGGCTCTCTGTTCCTTGTGAAGCTTGCTACCAGTCAAGTGCTGTTTATACCAGACCTTTTCCTTGTGGATCCTGTCTGTTTGCGCGATTGGCCGTGCAGCTCGGTTTTTGCTTGTGTCGGATTTTTCCGCAGGCTGAGGCTTGACTGGCGTTCGACCCAGAGAACGTAGGTCTAACTGGCATTAGTGGACATGTAATCGTACGTCATCCGATCGTTGCCTACCATGTACAAGCTTGGCTCCATCTGGCTCACATCCTTGCCATTTACCCATATCTCTCTTCGCCCAAAGCCGACGCTTCCCTTCCAGCTGGAGGTAGTACTCCAGTGATTTGGACACTGGAATACTGCTGCATGTCGCTACAATCTCCAGTGTCTGGCTGTGTACTTCGGCATCAATACTCGACTTTACCAACACCACTTCTAGTCTTTTCAATGGCTCTCGGGGCTGAGTTACTGGAGAGTCTCCTCGGCATGCGAACTCCAGAGAGTCTGGACGCTTCGCGGAACGAAAACTGAGCTTGCGTCGTAATGTTTGGGGCCCCGCGGGACTTGCTGATCGAGCTTGCTCTTTTGGTGTTTGTTTGGACACCCCGCTTATCAGTGTTGCAATCGCTTGTAAACACTCGAGGATAGTGGATGGATCATCCTGACTGTCCGTCTTCCTCTTCTTTTCACCGCGTACAACTGCAACCTCCACGCTGGGGACGGGCAGCTGGAAGCGCACATTCAAAGCTCGAGTAAGTGCTTCTTGCACAACTCGCGGAGTCGCAGTGTCTGTCCAGCAGCCCCAGCGCTTCTCGGCGTCTTTTTCTTTTGAGACAAGGCCATGCCTTGTGTTGCACAGATCAATGAAGAACAGACCTTTCCGATACAGGACGCTTAGTCCCAAGGTGCGCATCCGCTGGGAGACTAGTAACGCAGGATGCAACATGATGGATTGTATGTCCATTGCATCAAGACCCCATTGTTGGCGACGAACATTTGATGGTGATGTTCGAGAATGGTGTGGCGTAATTGAAATAGCCCATTCTTCAGTCAGAACATATCCTAGTATTTGCTCCACCGTCGTCTGAGGAAGGCCGAAAAGAGAGGCTCGTGGTCTCTTGACATGTCTGGCTTCTTTTGCTGGATAATGCGAGGTGTTAGAGGCAATGGAAGAAGCCATTGTTGCGTTGGAAGAGGCCGATGACCAGTCAGACGCACTGGAGGGCGACTCGTCGAGTATAATCGGGCACTCTATCGACGTCTGGTCGTACTTTGTGACCGCGTTCGGTATTGTACATACTGCCAGAGGGCTGGGTTTTGGCTGTAGTTCACGCGACGGTTTGGGGTGTAGGGTGCGGTTGTACACTACGCCAGGCTTTTGTGGCGGCAGAGGCTTGTTCTGGCCTGGGAATAGGTCTTGCATATACTTTCTCGAGATAGCAGAGGTGCTGGCGTCGAGTGGATAGCTGTTGAAGTCGATGCTGAATCGGGGATCTGGCAGTTGGAGTGCCAGCACAGACGGACAAGCAGCGTACACCATACTGACGAAGATGACAGCGGTGTTGGAAAAACGAATGACAAAGCAGGAATAGATCCAGCAAATTAGAGTGACTAAAAGCAACGAGAGCAAGTGTGAGGGTAAAGGCCAGCGCCACTAACATATGAAGGTAACGACAGAGGCCGAGTCCAGCTCTCAACAGCAAACGATAGACACAGTCACCCCAGAGGATTGTGGCGACAGGAGCATCATACTTATTTAATAGCATATAAGGCGGATGCAGTCTGCCATGTTTTCATCCCACGCGGGAACCCATGTTTAGCAGGATCAACAGGTGTCGCGAATGCAGGCCGGGCGTGCGTATACTGTACCATCACGTCCTTGATCGTTTCCCCAGCAGGAGTGGGCCCAACGTTTACCTCTGTCCGATTTGCCAGCCGTACTGCGTCGGGCAAACTTTGGTGATGGGGCCAGGGAAGATGCATTGGCGTTTGGATAGTTGTGGTAGCTATAGCTTCATCTCATTGCCTTGACCGGGGTACATTACTCGCAACAGCCGGAGCTGTACAAGCCCAGGAACGGGCTGAAGCCCCATCGAGACTCAGGCTGTTCGAGCGTCAATGCAGAACGAGGAGATGAAACGCGGCATACCAGATTTGGCCTATCGTCTTCGCCTGGAAGCAAGCCTGAGCAGGGTGGGCGAACGCGACCGTGTGCGGTCAACTGAGATGGCAATGAGGTTGGCCACAAGGCGCCTGGCACCTAGGTAGCCGACGTTTCGCGTTTCACGGCTTTGCCAGTTAGCGCACTGCGGCAATCTTCCGGGGAACCAACCCGTTGCCAAGATGCAACAGCAGCACATTGCGATTGCGCCGAGATGAAGTTTACGGTGAAATGCCGTTCGGCAAGTCGTCTGGGAACCGCCGCCACGCTGATACAGATGGAGTTGTAGAAGAAGGTTCTGCCAAGGCGCCAGTTGCGCAGCCTTGGCCCCGCCGCCCCACCCTCGTCAACAGCACCACGGCTGTGTGAATCACCGGCGTCGATCCCGTCCATGAGCATCGTATGTTAACTTTGCCCAGTTGTGACAAAGGGCTTCGGCATGCATAGCTCACCCCGGACGTGTGCCGGGCGAGTGAAGCTGCACATGCGCCTGGGCCCCCTTCCATTGGCCCCCTCTCCTTTCGAGTCCACCCTATCGACTTCTCAAACCTCGATTACGATTCCAACAAGACTCCCCCTCTCCCCATGTTTCCTATAGCCCCGAGGGTCAAAGACGTCGGTCCCGCTCTCAGGGTTTGCTGCCACGTTCGCTCGACGGCGCCCCGTGCTCCAATCACATTGCCATCGGACATTCACTCCACCGTTTGGGAGAAGAAACGAACGCTAGGACGAAGGCCAGCAACTTCTTCAAAGTCATCTCCATGCCAGGATAACCAAGAGGGATTCTTGTTTGACCGGAAGGATCCCGTGGAATCCCCGCCCCCAACCCCCTTTCACGTCTGGGCAGCACAGGAGTTGCTATAAACTAGCCTTATCAAGACACTACGCGTATAGGTCGTCAAGTCGGCGGCACAGAGAGCTTCGGTTGTTTTGTTCAGTTTTGTCCAAAGTACGCAGATTCCATCCTCGTCCAATCAGCCTGCTTCCAGAGCGTTTTGGTTTACTCAAACCTTATGTGAGCATCAATCTTGGTCTGGACGTCTGGACCCTGAGTGTCTCGGGTAAACACCATGACGCTTGATTCATTGCCACTCTTCAATTCCAGCATCATAATAGTAAGGTATTTAGATTCCGGAGCTTACTCCGCCATCCTATTGAGTTTCCCCCGCGAGGTAGTGTCGATGACAATAATGCACTAGCTATTCTTTTTCGGAGTGGCTGGCTTCACCATCAGGCACCTAAGCGGACCCTTTGGATAAACCTTGTTGACAGAGGTCCTGGTCCATGTCTTGTCTCTTGCCTAGTCTTTCTTATTGCGGTCTACTGCTCCTTCGCTGACAAATGTCACGTCCTCAGTCACCTCCATGTCCAAATTTCGAGATCTATTATCCAGCTGCAGCCCCGAGTCAGTCCAATCAATGCCAACGTCAGGGTAGGATCACTCGTATACTCACCCATTGCATCGCGGCTGTCGCGCCAAAGAATGTAACCACAACGACAATCATGGCAATGCACCCTTTCCGCCAATAGGGCGCATCAGTAGCTGGGTATAAGGCGACACCCCAGAAGGTGTACAAGATCGACTGTACCATGCTCATGATGTAAAGGATGACAGACCGTGAGGCATCATCGCCGCCGCGCTGACAGATGACACTGGCCCAGCCATACATTATAGGGTTTACCATGTATGATGTTCCAGCCAGGTAAAAGGCAAAAAAGGTCCCTGCGGTCGAGAGAGTCGGAACGAGTAAGAGTATTGCTACGAGTAGCTGCAAGATCCCTACCAAAATTACCATGGGTAGGCGCCGATTGGTAATATCTATGACATAGCCTGCGCCAATATTCGAGACAATGGAGACAGCTTGGATACCTAGAGGGTAAGTTGTAGGCGCATATGATGGAAATTGCTCGGCGTGAGCCTTCAGCCAGAGCAAAAAGAGGCCTTGGATGACAATAGCCTCCAAAGCGCAGCCAACAACAGAGTACAAAGTAAGTACGTATACGTCTGGTTTTGCGAGTATCCGCTTTGCAAGTGACTTGAGGCTAATATCATGGCCCCAGTCTCGCTTTGGTGGCAGACGATCCAGCGCGAGTTGTATATCTTCCTTGGTAAGATATGGCGCGTTGGTGGATTCGGGAAGATTTGGGAAGAACACAAGGCCGAAGATGCCAAATGGTATTCCCATGGCACCATCTTGGAGACATCAGCACCATACCACAGTGGCTAAAGGTGTACATACTGATGACAAAGACCCATTGCCAGCCTGCGAGCGATGTTTGCCCATGAAGACTCTCGTTCATGGCCGTCATCATCACACCAGCGAACATGCTGCCTATCTGACCGATGGCAGTAAAGATGGCAGTTCTTTTCGCAATTTCCGAAGGCTTATACCACGACCCGAGAATGTATATCGTACCGCTGTAGAGGCTTGACTCGAAGAAACCCTGCAAGAAGCGGACGACGCAGAGCTGGGCATAGGTCTTGCAAGCCGCCGAGCACATTGTGAGTCCAGACCATACCAGCAACGTAAATGGGAGCCAGAACCGTGGTGCGACTTTTTGAATGATAAGAGCGTGAGGTATCTGCCCAACACAGCTGCCTGCAGTGAACATTGAAAGCAATATGCTATACTGGTTTCCCTTGAGATTGAGCGACTCCTTCAGCCCGGATACATAGGCATTGGAAAACGCGGATCGATCCAGGTAGTTGAAGAAGTAGGCAGCACAGCAATACACCTGGTACACTGTCAGTCCCCGCTATATGGCCCACAGTGGCCTTCAAACCAGAATAAAGCAATCTGCTGTTGATTAGATTGACAGATGCGGACAGAGGTGCTGTGACGTTACCAAGCTTGCGAACCAGCCGCTTCTCAAGGTCCGCCATGCCGTTCAGAGGTGTATAGCCAGCAGGAGTGTGATAAAGACGGAACATGATCTCATGCCTCTGTCAGGTGGGCCATTCCGGGTGCGGAGTGGGGTTGATCTGATGCGAGGCCAACATGGTACTTCGTTTTTCGCAACTCGACCAATGACATCGGCCCTTTTGGCAAGCAACATTGTGCTACCGCAACAGTCACAGGTACCTACGATGTGCATTTTGTGTACAGACATCAATCGCGGCTTCGGTCATGGTGTGTACGCAATTCTATCGCACCACCAAAACTCAACGATGAGCGCAAGCAGAGCCTAGACTCTGACATCTAAGCGCAAGACTCGGTGTATGGAAACTTCTTGTCGGTGCGAATTTCTCCACCAGAACGCGAGACTTGGTTTCATGTTGATGGTAGCGACGACGGACAACGGCGCGAAAAAATATTCACAGGCAAACAATCACCGGCGACAAACACAGCTCCATGACAATCACCAACCAAGTCGCACTTCTTATCCCCCATATCAGAATCTTGCATATCTAGTTAAAAGTAATCCAGCCTGGCCGAGACAACTAATGGATACCTAGCCCAAGCCAGCCGACCAAACACGCTACCCCCCAAGCTTCCCAGCATGACCAACCTATTCACTCCACACATCATCCAGCCAACCGTACGCCACAAACAGGCGAGACACAATGGTTCAACATGGCCACCCCTCAGCGTCCACAAGAAGACGCAGAAATACAAAAGCCTGGTCTATGGAAGAGCGTGGATCTAGTGCTCAAGGTTGTTAGGCAAGAGACTGAAATCGTTGGCATGTAGAATGTGGTATTGGCTGGTATAAGTCAGGGATGTGTTGTTGGCATCTTTGCGCTTTTGGCTTCGGGAATGCAGATTGGCGGTTTCGTGGGGCTGTGGGTTGTTACCGTTGGCAGAAGAGCTGAACTCTGTAATGTGCGTACCTGGGCGGGCGCAAGATGTGACCAAGACGCCGGTTTTGTTCCAGCATCGCAAGGACGACCAGGTTGTGCCGGTTGAGAATGGGGAGGACCTGAGGAAGAGGCTGGAAGAGATGATTATGCAAGTTAAGTTCGACCGCTTTGATGACGGGGGTCATTGGCTAAATGAACCGTTGGGCATGGATAGGGTTGTGCGGTTTATTCAGAAAGTTTTTCAGCATGTTCAAGATATCAGGCAATCCAGGCAAGTAATCTTTTCTTCCCATCACACCTGTAGCAGATGTCATTCCTCCAGCGTCTTCGCAATCTATCAAATGCTCTAAAGGCACTATAGTAACATCTTCCCGGCCCTGAGCGCCTCCAGATCCTCCATTGTAAATCTAACATATCTATCCTGGCCTGGCTTCGTCCACATAACAACGTCGTCATTACCTCCTGCCACCTTGCTTCCATACTTGTCCAACTCTATACCTTCTTCCCGCAGCGGTGATTTATTCTGCTTCTGGTTATCCGTATTGCAGCCTTCCCGCACTAAGCGGACAAAGACTGGCACTGCATATCTCGGCAGCTTGTTCCTCGTATGTTGTAGTAGCGCTTTCCAGTCGACACTCTCAGGGCTAGTGCCATCGTTAAGACGTAGGGCTACGCAGCCAGCGCGGCCGTCATGGCGCGGTACAAGCGTACCATAGACGATGGCTTCGCCAACGCTTGGGTACTTACCCACGACTTCTGCTACCTCGGCGGTGGAAACATTCTCAGACTTCCATCGGAACGTATCGCCAAGACGATCATGAAAATACCAACGTCCATCATCATCCCGTCTCAAGGAATCTCCAGATCGATAGTACAGGTCTCCCTTTTTGAAAACATCCCTTGCAAACTTCTTCGCTGTTGCCTGAGGATTGTTGTGGTATCCAGCAAACGCTTTCTCGTCGGGCACAGCAACAATTATCTCCCCACCTTCCTTGTACGAGCTACGCTTGGCAAATCCAGTCTTAGGGTCGCGTATCATGGCTCCAGTTTCTGGGTCAATGGCTACAGGCACCCAGATATTTTTAAGCGCTTGTCGAAGGATAGCTCCGGTGTGTCCGATCGTCGACGTTGTGAATGGGCCTTTGCTGTGGATTACCATAGCCAATACTCCCTCGGTCGAGTTGAAGAATTCAATGACCTCGGGTACATTGAAGCGGTCCTTGAATTGATCCCACACATCGGGTCGAAGGCCATTTCCAAACATTCCACGTAGCCGATGATCCCTCTCCCTAGGATGTGGTGGCGCCATAAGTAAGTATCGCGCGGTCTCGCCGACGTAGACGAAGATTGTGGACTGTGAATCGTGGATATCATCCCAAAAGGTACGAACGGAAAATTTACGACCAATCGCGATACTAATTCCGGACGTCAAGGAGCCCATAGCAGAGATGCCACCCGTGCCGTGGAATAGAGGCATGCAGACGTACCATCGGTCCCCGTCTGGCCCAGCTTTCTGATCAAATGGGGGGTTGTCTGGACTCCCTCGATCGTGGAACCGACTGACCGTGTACTTACCTGCCTTGGGCAACCCCGTTGTTCCAGACGTGTACAATAAACACATTGGGTCGCTTCCAACGACATTCTCCCTATATCCGTCACCCGGCACCTTGATACTTCCCGCATAAACATTTTTTAGCAACTCTTCATCAACTTTGAATGCGGTAATGCCCATCTCTTCCACTGTTTTCTGGACGCTCTCTAATCTCTCCACGCACCCCTCTTCCTGATCCACGAGGACAAATTTTGCCCCCGCAACTTTCAAGCAGTGTACCAGTCCGTCTCCCTTCAAATTGTAGTTCAGATGCGCAGGTGCACAACCAATGCAGAATAGCCCTAGCCAAATCGCCATGAAGTCCGGGGAATTGATAAGGCAGGTGGCAACTAGCTCCCCAGGCTTGACACCTTGAGCGAGAAAGAAGTTTGCCCATTGGACGGACCGATCGTGGACTTGTTGCCATGTGTAGGACTTTTCGCGAGACCAGATGCATAAGTTATTGCGGTATTTCGAGGCTTGTGACGCAAATCCATACCAGAGACATTCGCGTTTGGTTTCCACTGTCCCAACTTAGCATACATAAGGCACATCTCGGATTTCCTCGCCAAACTTGCGAGACTGCCAGGATTCTCAAATGAGATTTCGTACCGATTTGGCTGTAATACTTCTGAGCTTTTCTCCTGGATCTTATTGCATCTATGTCGTGCACAATGTGATACTTGGCATTGAGATACGCTGCGACACTGGATACAGCTGCTACTGATACAGCAGCGACTGTTACGTTCATGTTGTGCTTTGGGTATGTGTATTGGCAATGGTCCAACGTGTCGTCGACGGGACGATAGAGGTTTAATAGTCAGGGATAAAAAAGGATCATAACATTAGGGAGTGGTCTTACTTTCGGAACCGCCTGTGAGACTAAAAGATGCCGAGGCTTATCCCAATATGACGCGTAGAGAGTGCGGGGATCAGTTAGCGTGTCTACGTGTAGACGATGCCGTACTGAAGCCAGTTTGGAGCCGAACTAGGGCCTAGCGGCCTTCGGAAACCTTGTTATCATGCTGTTGGAAATGATCGGTCTTGGGTTTGCACCTTGAAGTTCACGGATCACGGATGACCAGGAGGCCTACATTGATCGTCAGGATAGATTGTGGCGTGATATTTCAAGTTTGTATACCATTGCTGGCTTTCGTTCCGGAAATAAGCGGTACTTCTTGATCGCAGGGTCCATGGGGAATGTGGTACATTTATCATTCCAGCCCATCTACTGCTCTGGCCCTCATCATATTTTTCTCTCCATATACCTTAGTTACTCCGTGTTCCTGAACCGCTGCTTTTTTTCTCCTTCTTCCCCACATTTTCGGTTCCAAGTGGGACCTTCAGTCCTCCAAAAACTAGTGCTGAGACAGCGACCATGCCAGCGGCTCCGGTTGCGTATGCAGTTTCTCGGCCCGCCCACCAGTATAGGGTGCAAAAGATGAGGGGTCCGAGTGACCGACCAATTTGACCTAATGAGCGCGTTAGTATCATGGAACGAATGGAACTTGCACAGAACGGCTTACCAAAACTTCGATGGTTCCCTAGCTTGTTACCGCGCTCATCAGCGCTCGCTTCAAAAGACGAGAGGCTGTTGAGGCCAGTAACAACTGTGGCGCTTGTCACAGCCAGGAGTGCGGCGGCTGCGTATAGAGCGGTTTGTGTTTGTACTCTGCCTAGCATAACGAAAGCTATCGTACAGCTAACAACACCCATTTGCACAACTTTCAAGGGGTGCATGCGTCGTACTACTGATCCTTGGAGTAAGGAGGCTACCAGTCCGATGAAGCCAAGCAATCGACCGGAGTCCTTGGCCTGGTAAGAGAAGAGATCATATGTCATAAAAGGGAGCGAGAACTCCATGCCGCTGAAGAAGAGAATAAAAGTAAAATGAGTGGCGTTCAAAATGGTGTGCGAGTTGGTGCGCGTTCGGGGTTTTGGTGCTTGGCTGCCTTTTACGTGTCCATTGGCAGTACCGTTCTGGATTGCGTTCGCTGACGGTAGCGTCTCTGGGAGGCTGGTGTAGAGATATATGGTTTCTGAGACGATTAGGAAGAGTGAGAAGCCGGCTGCCATGGCAAATGGGTTGTTGTCCATGACCTGAAGGGTGGAAAGGTATGCGCCCAGTGCGGGTCCAAAGGTGAAGGCGACGCTGAAGCATACACCGACAAGCGCCATTGTCGCGCCTCTCTGGCTGTCATCGCTGATATCGGTGGCAATGGCCATTGCAAGTTGCACGTTACCCTCACTCAAGCCGCCGACAATGCGACTTGCGAGGAACGTACGGAAGTCTGTAGCTGCAACCCAGAGTGCAACACTGAGAATGTTGCCGACCATTGACCACAAAAGCGCCGTGCGCCTTCCATATTTGTCTGAGAGCGTACCGATAAAGGGCGAGGCGATGGCCTGGCAAAGCGAGAAGAGCGAGCCGAGTGCGCCGCCGAGCAAGACGATGTCGTAACGCGAGTTTATGGGTTTCGCAAATGAGTTTTTGTACGCGTTGAGCCCGGCGAGGATCTTGGACAGAATGGTATTTGGGTCACCCGTCTCATGGTTGCGATAGAACTCGATGAGTTTGGGGAAGAGGGGAAGGATGAAAGTGAAGGATATCTGGTAGTGTCAATGTCAGCCCGGGTAGATGTGCATAGTCGCACATGAACTGTAGATGACGTACAAGGTCAAGCAGCAGCGAAATGAAGAGCACTTTCAACACTCTTTTTCGCAATGCCGGGGAGACTGGTGTAGATTGTGAAGCCATGTTGGACAACATGTGCAAGTCGTTGTCGTTGTCGTCGTCGTCGCGAGATGGCTGCAACGCACAGCCGCGAATGGAGACGTAGACGGAACTAATCAATGATGGCTGTCTGGGCAAAAGTAGCGGAAGCGAGAGAAGGAGGTAATCTAGTTGAGTGCCGACTGCGATGCCTTCATCTAATTACTTGGCTATAATTGGGCCCGAATGGAGGTAGCCATAGGTGGCGGGTACGCAAAGTGTAAATCGAGGGCCGCCTTCGTCCGCAGTGGCTCCGTCGTGAAACAGCTGGAGCGCCTTGAGGTGGAACTACGACGGGGAAGGGCTGTGCTGTGAGACAAGCGCGAACCATTGTGCACGAAACAGCATGACGGCTTCAATTTCGTGTCGCAGTCAGCACAGTCATGGCTACATGTTTGAGAGGCATTGCTATGGAATTGACTTGGCGCGTAAAAGGACAGGTGACATGGCGACATGGTGGCATGGTCGAGTCCGTGGGCCGAGGCTGCGGCTGCAAGCTTCATGCAGATCACCAACCTTCGCGGCCAGCCGACGAAACCGACGGTGTTGCCCCAGACTGCTAGACTACCACTCTCTCAAGAGTGTTGCTCGACGGATCCTTGCCGTGCGTATCTGCATTATCCACTCTCGCCATGAGCGACCCTGAAGCAGATCGGCAAAAGGCCATGGCAGCGGTACGGGCCTTGTTCGAGAAATACGAATTGCTTGAAGCTCGCCGACCGAAACACCATGCAGTAGGATAGGAAACGCTGTGTTCCTCTTGCGGTTACTAAATTCTGGTCAGGACTTTGACCGACACGTTATGCAAAACCTGAAGCTGGTGGATGCCCGCCTTGACGGGAGCGTGACTTTTGAACTCTCCATAGCACCCAACTTCTCCAATCTGAACGGTAGGTCATTATCGCGCTACCTGCCGCCCGCAGCTAAAGTCCAGCAGATGTCATGCATGGCGGGGCTGCGGGCGTCATATTCGACATGGCCACTACAGCCGCCCTCTGCCCCCTTGCGCGCCCCGGCTTCTGGGAGTTCATGGGTGGAGTGTCGCGGTCACTGAATATATCGTATCTCAAGGCTGTACCGATTGGTGTCAAGGTTCGACTGAACAGTAGGGTGATGAGTGTAGGGAAGCAGATGTCCATGATTCGTGGCGAAATGACCAGTCTAGACGGAAAGACGACGTACTGTACCGTGGAGCACCACAAAGTGAACGCCCAAGTAATGCCCGAGCATCAAAGTGTAAGAACAAGGTGGGATGAGGAGTTTGCGAATGAGTGGAAAGCGAAAGAGGTGCAAAGCAAGCTGTAGGAGAAGCAAGAGGATCACTAGAAGCCATGAGTTGTACACTAGAATTACAGTATTCCGTGACGATGCCGCTGCATTGGCTCCGCTCACTTCCTCTTGTTGAACTTTTTCGATTCTGCGCAGAATTAGTATCTCCATCCACACATACTTGGTGTCAGGCCTTACCAGCAGCCGTCCTCTTCTTCTTGGGCGGACTCTTTCCTCTTGACTTTGCAACGTTCAAGTGCTCCAGCCAGTCCTCCTCCTCTTCGTCTAGGATCTGGTGTTCCGGGTAGAGTTTTCGCAATTGGCTAATTGTTCCTATCCGAGGGGGGTAGTAGGACGCGACCGCGGGACCTTTGAGGCGCTGGTGAAGGATGCGCGAACCGAGACGGAGGCGTTCGGGGTTGTAGGTGGTGTTGAAGACGTTGCACTGGACCTGCGCTTGTTAGCTTGCCTAGTACAAATATATGGACATGACCCGTTTCATACCCTCATGAGGGCCAGGACGCGCTGCCGTGGTACCGCCATTGCAACTGCGATGCTGGCCACTGCAATTGCGGCCAAAGACTGAAATGTGACGCGGAGGTGTCCTTGGCGCCCGCAACTAGCGCCAGGCAAGCCATGATCAACCATTGTTTGGACTTGGACACACTCGCCGACATCTACGACAACCCACTGTTAAGGACGAGACTATTATGGCATCACATAAACGTGGCGGGGGCTTCAATCACTATGGCCGCGACCAGCACACCAAGAAACATCAGCCCCAACACCGCAATGGCCCGCCAGTGATTCGCAATCCACCGTCGCCTGAGCTCTCCTCCAAGGACATGCAAACGGGACTCGTAGCTCTGCTGGATCGCTTCGTTGCCGACGAGACAACGTCTGGCGCAGACAAGGAACTTCTCCACCATGCCAACGAGCTCCGCCGGCTGATATGCGCCCGTAACAACACCACTTCCTCACATGCAAAACGCGAACTCGAGGAGAAACGGCCTGACAAGGTTGTAAAAGTGGCCATACCTGACTATGTAGAGCGTAGTGTTCGCGCATCCAAAGACCTACCGCCTCTGCCGTCCATCAGCGAACCCCACCTCCATGAAGCTGTCTTCACGCATCGGTCCGCCATCTTCGACCCTAGCATACCAGGCTCCACACTGGGGGAAGATCTCAGCCTAGACTATGAGCGTTTAGAGCTTCTTGGAGATGCCTACATTGAGCTCATCGCCTCTCGCGCCCTTTACAACCGTTTTCCGCATGTCGATGTGCCTGAGTTGTGCATGTGGCGCGAACGTCTCGTTGAGAATTCGACATTGGGCAAATTTTCGAACGCCTATGGCTTCCCAGATCGGCTGAAGCACCGCGCTGTCTGGGACAAAAACTCCAAACAATACCAGAAAGTAGTCGCCGATATTGTCGAGGCATACGTCGCCGCCATTGTTCTCTCAGACCCGGAGCATGGATTCGAGAGGGCCGAAGCATGGCTTACTGAACTGTGGGCACCACAACTACTAGGCTTCCGAGAAAAAATCATCGAAAACCCGCAAGCACGCAACGAGCTTAACAAGCTGGTTCTCGGCAGAGACGTCAAGCTCATCACAAAGGAAGAGAGACCAATGACCTATGACGAGAACAGCGTCCAGTGCTACCACATTGGCATATACCTCACAGGTTGGGGATACAAGGACGAATGGCTTGGTAGTGGAGACGGGCAGAACAAGGTTCAAGCAGGAGTTGCAGCAGCAGCCGATGCACTGAAGCGAGACGGCCCTATACTCAAAGACGCGATACGCCAGAAGAATGAGCTGAGAGCAGCACGGTTGAAAGAACAAGAGGAAAAGGGAAAGACCGAAGGAGGTGCTGACCAGCACGTTGCCCGCGCTGCAGAAGAGCAGAAAGTCAAGAAGACCGACCAGGACAGCCAATTGAAGAAGCGGAAGAAGGAAGGAGAAGAAGGAGAAGAAGGAGAAGGTACTTCGTCCGAGAAGAAGAAAAAACATAAAAAGGAGAGGAAGGACAAGAGGCACTAGACTTTGCCTAATAACAGCAGCTCAATGTGCTTGTCGCTGGAGACCGCCCACGTGCTCATTTAGCTGCGTCGCTAGGCTTTTGCTCTCTATTACCGAGTAGGCCTTTCTAGAACCCTGGTATTTAGTTTCAGTCAAGTCGCGGCAAGGTAGGCAGGTAGGTAGGTAGCCGTTAAGACATGTCTCATGATTCAATCCTGACCTAATTGTATCCATACCTGTAAGTCCAATAAGCATGCATTTGCACATTCTTCGATAATGTCTGGTTCGACAAAATTGTCGGAAATTTATGGTGTCCAGAAAGATTCCAAGCTGACCCCGGCAAGACATACTGATTGACATGGGTTACCCACACCTCCTTTAGTTCCGCTCTAGTCTCATAGTTTGCAATACTGTTTGCTCAGTAAGCTAAATTGATTCCAATCTAACTTGGATACTTGTCCCAAACCACCGCTCCCATAGAGAGCCGTTTTTGGTATGCCACCTTGAACGCCGTGTGAAATTTCCCGACTTTGTCTTCACCTCTTGAGTGCCCTTCCAGCAATATCCTTGCGGAACTGCATGCCCTCGAAATGTATGCAATCAACACCCTTGTATGCCTTGGCAACGGCCTCCTCTAATGTAGGTGCTGTGGCTGTTGATGCGATGACGCGACCACCCGCTGTTTTGAGCGTGTTGTCCAAGAAGGAAGTCCCGGCGTGGAAAAGGACGACGTCTAGACCACCAGTCAGTTGATTCATCGGAATCGATGTTTTGTAAGAGTGCTTGGTACTCACCCTCTGGTACAGGATCGAGCGTCATGGGCGTCCCTTTAGCATAATTTCCTGGATACCCACCCGCAGCAACCACGACCGTGGCGGCTGAGCACTCAGATACTTTGACATGCACATCCTTCAACCGCCCCTCTGCACATGCCACCATGACTTGGGCGAGATCACCCTCCATCAACGCGAGCAAGCTCTGTGTCTCTGGATCTCCAAATCGTACATTATACTCCAACACTTTGGCACCATTCTTCGTCATCATAAGGCCTGTGAACAAGACACCTTTGAATTCGAAGCCCTCATTCCGCATGCCGTCGATGGTGGGCTGCAGGATGTCCTTGTCGATACGCTCAAGGACATGCTTGGGTGCAATCCGCGTCGGCGCATACGTTCCCATTCCACCCGTGTTGGGCCCCTGATCATTGTCGAAGATGCGCTTGTGGTCTTGTGCGGGAGGGAGCGATTTCATTGTGCGGCCGTCGCTGAATGTGAGAATCGAGAGTTCGTCGCCTTCGAGGAACTCTTCAATGACTACTTCGTCACCCGCAGCGCCAAACTCCCTGTCCAGCATGATATCCTTGAGTGCTGCATGGGCTTCTTCTTTTGTTTGTGGAATGATGACGCCTTTGCCAGCAGCAAGGCCAGAAGCTTTGATCACGACGTTGTGGGAAATGGTATCAAGGTATGCTTTCGCGTCTTCGTATTTGCTAAAGTTCTCGTATGCGGCCGTGGGGATATTGTGGCGCTTCATAAAGTCTTTGCTGAATGTTTTGCTGCCTTCCATTGTTGCTGCCTTCTTCGACGGTCCAAAAGCCTTGATATTTTGCAAACCATTTTCTTGGAAGTAGTCGACGATACCAGCGACTAGTGGCGCTTCAGGTCCTGGTATCAACAGATTGATGTCGTTGTCTTTTGCAAACTTGACCAAGCCGGCAAAATCGGTGTCCTTGACAGAAGATACATTTGTGACTTTGGGGGAGAGTGTTGCGGTCCCGCCGTTACCGGGGACGACGTAGACGTGGGCGACTGAGGGCGATTGGATGAGTTTCCACGCAATGGCGTGTTCGCGGCCGCCGTTACCGACGAGAAGGACGCGTAGTTGTTCTGCCATGGTACGTGGTCAGGGCGCAATGGCGGTTTGTTTGGAGTTGACAATGTTCTGCTGTGTTGCGCCTGGAATTTTTTGGGCGCGCAATGCCCCGCCGTGGGGTAAAATGCAGGGATCGCACATGAGGTCACCTGCAGTTATGCTAACAAGAAGCTAAGAAACATAGGCCCGGAAAAGAAAACTTGATTGGAATGGGGTATCAATCTAAGAATGAACGAAAAGGAGAGTAACAGACGCGCAAGACAGCCTTTGTCTCTACACGGAGACGGATGTGCCTGGGAGGCCAGGCGCTGTTGGTCGCCGGCATCTACACCTGCAGCCCTTTTGCAGAGAGCCATACCGATAGTCCTTCAGCCATGCGTCGAGTTGCAATATCTGAATAGACGAAAGCATGTAGACGAGCTGCATATAGTTGCTTTCCTCGTGCAAGGCAAGCCAGCAAAGCATGTAGATGGAGATGGATCTCAGCGAACCCCATATAACATCATACAGCGGGCATCCAACAACTGACGACCAGGTCCTAGTTGCGTACTTGCTCATGCTCTGGTGTTGCCTTTGTGTAACACGCAAAGTTTCGTGCGGCCAAGACTGCTAATCCCATGGGCGCCGATTCTTGTATCGCGTAAAATCTGGGAATAAGGTTACATCAGCCCAGTCCGTTGTGGTTCTGCTTCGCCTTGCTGAAAAGCTGACCTAGCACATCTGATTGCGCTGGGCCCGTATTGGGCATGTAACCCTGGGGTGGGTGGCCGGTGTGGTTGTGAATGCTGAAGTCGGCTTCCTGCTCGCGTTGCTGGCCGAATAGCTCCCGTAGGGACAGTTGGCGGCCCATGGGCGCAGACAAAGCTGCCTCGGCGGGACGAGCGATGGTACTAGCAGCTGGCTCCAACGCCTCGCGGCTCGCTCTTGCTCGGTCGGCAATATCCATCATCTTGGCGGCAGTCTCGATGCGGCAGTTGGCCGTCGAGGCGGGTGGAGGGTCGGCAAAGATCCAAATGCCATAGACCTGCTCACCCTGTATAATGACGTAGGGATCAGAGATCTCCATCTCCTCACTACTGGTGAGTTCCTGGTAGAAGTTGTCGAGGCCCCGGCGATTGAGGATGATGGCGCAGTAGCGCTCCGCGCCAATGGGTGAGGGCGTCAGTTGGCAGATGAAGAGGGTGCCCTCGACGCCCATTTTCTCCCATTGCTGCGTCTCGAGACTAAAGGTATACAGTGCTGCATAGGGTGTCACGTGCTCAATGGCGCGGAGCTCGGGGTATATGCGACGGAGGACAGAGAAGTTGAGTTCTTCGTTGGAGCGCGGGGGTGGGAGGGGCACATCGACGGCAGCCGGCGCGTCTGTCTCGTAGTCGGACGGTTGCGGTGGCGGCTGCTGCTGCTGGGGGTGGGCGGCGCGGGCTTTACGGGGTGGCGGCATGTTTTGGTGGTGGTGGTGGTTAGACTGTGGCAGGTTGCTATCCTCAGTCAGAACTTTGGCGGTTCGCAGAGTCGTGTTCGGGCTCTAGGTGCCAAGTAGGTAGCATTCACCAGTAGCTCCTGTCACGGACGAGAAGCTTGGGCCTGCGCCTGCGCCTGCGCCATAGCCACTATGGCACTACCCGCGCCCTCACCATCGTCATTGCTCACAGGGACAATGTGGCTCAACGGCCCGCTTAATCGCACCAAGCCAGTTTGAAGTCAGCAGCAGTATGGGTTGACTGCGCTTTCACTCACGCATACCCGCACACGCACCCGCACGCTTCGCCCATTCACCCCTGCAATGGCGCTAAACGCCTCTTCCGTGCGCTCCGCCGAGCAACTGGATGCGACTATCCCGGGAGCCTTTGTCGACGACCGCAATCCAGGCCTGGCCTCCACGACCCAGCAAACTTCGCTCGCCCAGGCACTGTACGACCGTCGAGCCGAGTACACGCGACGCCGCCATGTGCGCATCAAAGTGGGCTCCTGGAATACAGGCGCCCAAAAAGGTACTGAACAGGATATCGGCAAGTGGTTCGTAAAGGGCAAAGGCGTTGAAGAGGCGCTCGCTGGCCTGGGAGTCTCGGGTGACCCGGGCTATCATGGCAAAGGCGGCAGGGAGAGCGTCGCAGCGCAAGAGGCACGACACAGCACCTCAGCGCCCACGGCTCCACTTCATGATTCCGGCGCAGTGCCGGCCGGTGAAGACATAGGCATATATGTGCTGGGCCTACAGGAGATTGTCGACATTACATCTCCCGCAGAGGCCCTGAGACCTTACACCGACCCCTCCACCGCGAACAAGTGGAAGGCCTCGGTCGAAGCTGCCCTGCCGAACGGGTATCAGCTGGTGGCTGAGCAGCAACTGATCGGTCTGTACTTGGTCATCTATGCTTCTCCGGACGTCTTGCCCCAGGTCAAACACGTCAGCACTACGAGCGTCGGTACTGGCTTAATGGGTTACATGGGCAACAAGGGCGCAGTGACGACGCGTATAGTCTTGGGCGAGACAACCCGTCTTGTCTTCATAAACTCGCATCTTGCAGCCGGCGCGGACAAGGCGTCTCTGGAGCGGAGGAACTGGGATGCTGCTCAGATTGAATCTCGGACACGATTCGATCCTATAGTAGACAGTCTGGGCTCCTCGCAGAGCACCGGCGAAGGTCTCGGTGACGAAGACTTTGCATTCTGGTTTGGTGATTTGAACTATCGTCTCCATGGCATGCCGGGCGACGATGTACGCCGTCTGCTCACTGTGCACACCAAAGACATGGACCAAGAGGGCCATGACAGACTATCAACGTCCAGTGATTCAAAAGACGAGACGCAACTTGCATCCGGCGCGGCTGGAGACAGTGTGCCCATACCCCCGGAACTTGATCCAGCCTCCCTTCAGACTACCATCCTGTCACTACTGCCACATGATGAATTGCACCAGATGATGAAGGCCGGCAAAGCTTTCCATGATGGATGGGAAGAAGGGCCCATTCGATTCCTGCCGTCGTATAAGTACGACATTGGCAAAGTTGGCGTCTTTGACTCTAGCGAAAAGCGGCGCTGTCCTAGTTGGTGTGATCGCATCATCTATCGGACCCGAGCAGCCAAACAACAATATGAAACCCGAGTTCGGGCGTGGGAAGCAGCACGTCA